>ERZ795054.1407-NODE-1407-length-22902-cov-23.960870_pt1 | contig 22902 bp, 19 predicted proteins | sample MGYA00375138_ERZ795054 | MGnify/ENA primary metagenome ERZ795054 (study PRJEB30183, sample SAMN05720215) | anaerobic digester metagenome | isolation source: active sludge of municipal wastewater-treating anaerobic digesters | place: USA | collected 2014-12-23 ... | reverse complement strand
GCGTTGGATTCGATGAACGCGCGGCGCGGTTCGACCAACTCACCCATCAAGGTGGTGAAAATCTCGTCCGCCGCGATGGCATCGTCAATCTGCACCCGCAGCAGGCGGCGAACCTTCGGATCCATGGTCGTTTCCCACAACTGCTCGGGGTTCATTTCGCCCAGGCCCTTGTAGCGCTGTTTGCTGATCCCACGCTCGACATCGGCGAGCAGCCAGTTCATCGCGTCGCCGAAATTGTTGACGACCTGTTTTTTCTCGCCACGTGCCATGAAAGCGCCGGGGCCGAAAAGATCGGCCAGGGTCTCGGCAGTCCGGCGCAACTGCAGGTAGTCGCCGGAAAGCAGCAGGTCTTCGTCGATCAACCCGACCTTGAGATTGCCGTGATGCATGCGCTCGACCCGCAAAGTCCAGCGTTCCTGGATGTCATCGAATTTCGGAACGATGCGAATACCACTACTCAAATGTTGTGCCAGCAATTCGGCGCTACTCCGGGCACCGGTTTCCGAATCCAGGTCAAGCTTGAGGTTGTGCTGGACCAGCACATTGAGAACCGCAGGATCGACGAGATGAGAAATACGGTCGATGACTGCTTCGGTCAATAGCCAGGAGCGGGCTAGTTCTTCCAGCGCCGAGCCGGTAATCGGCTCGCCGCCGGCCCGCGGCATCAGGCTTGCTTCTTCCATCGCCATACGCAACAGAAACTGGTGGTATTCCTGATCATCCTTGAGATAGCGCTCGGTCTTGCCGTGCTTGACCTTGTAGAGCGGCGGCTGGGCGATGTAAACGTAGCCGCGCTCGATCAGTTCGGGCATCTGGCGGTAGAGAAGCGTTAATAGCAGGGTACGAATGTGCGCGCCGTCCACATCGGCATCAGTCATGATGATGATGCGGTGGTAGCGCAGTTTTTCGATCTTGAATTCGTCCTTGCCGATACCGGTGCCGAGTGCCGTGATCAGCGTGACGATCTGCTCGCTCGAAATCAGCTTGTCGAAACGCGCTTTCTCGACATTCAACACCTTCCCGCGCAACGGCAGGATGGCCTGAAACTTCCGGTCACGGCCCTGCTTGGCCGAGCCGCCGGCGGAATCGCCCTCGACCACGTACATTTCGCAGAGCGCCGGGTCCTTTTCCTGGCAATCCGCCAATTTGCCTGGCAGTCCGATACCATCGAGAACACCCTTGCGCCGGGTCAGTTCGCGAGCACGACGGGCAGCTTCGCGGGCGCGGGAGGCTTCGACGATCTTGCCGGTGATGATCTTGGCGTCGATTGGGCGTTCGAGCAGGAAATCGGTCAATTTCTGCGCAACAACTTCTTCCACTGCCGGCCGGGCTTCGGAAGAAACCAGTTTCATCTTGGTCTGCGAAGCAAACTTGGGATCAGGCATCTTGACCGACAGAACACAGGCCAGACCTTCGCGCATGTCGTCGCCGGAAATTTCGACCTTGGCCTTCTTGGCAATCTCGTTTTCATCGATGTACTTGTTGATGACCCGGGTCATTGCCGCGCGCAGGCCGGTCAAGTGGGTTCCACCATCGGACTGCGGAATGTTGTTGGTGAAACAGAGTACCTGTTCCTGATAGGAGTCGTTCCACTGCATTGCAACTTCGACTCCGATCGTCACTCCGGTATCGCCAACCTTTGCCTCACCGGATGAACTGAAAATATTCGGATGGAGAACCGTCTTGGTCCGGTTGATGTATTCGACGAAGCTCGTTACCCCTCCGGCAAAGGCAAAATCTTCTTCCTTGCCGGTGCGCTGGTCAACCAGACGGATACGCACGCCGTTGTTGAGGAAGGAAAGTTCGCGTAGCCGCTTGGCAAGAATTTCGTAATGAAACTCGATGTGCTCGAAAATTTGTTCATCGGCACTGAAATGTACTTCAGTCCCGCGTTTCTCGGTGTCACTCATCACCTTAAGTGGTGATACCTCGACACCATCGCGGACTTCAATGCTACGGTCGACCGGCACACCGCGGCAGAATTCCATGAAATGCTTCTTGCCGTCGCGGCGGATCGTTAGGCGCAACCATTTGGACAGGGCATTGACACAGGAAACGCCAACCCCGTGCAGACCCCCGGAAACCTTGTAGGAATTCTGATTGAATTTGCCACCGGCATGCAATTCGGTAAGGGCAATTTCGGCGGCCGAGCGTTTCGGCTCGTGCTTGTCATCCATCTTTACCCCGGTCGGGATGCCGCGTCCATTGTCGGTCACACTGATCGAATTGTCGGTATGAATGGTGACAACGATATCGTCGCAATGCCCGGCCAGCGCCTCGTCGATCGAATTGTCGACGACCTCGAATACCAGATGGTGCAAACCGGTGCCATCGGACGTATCACCGATATACATACCCGGGCGCTTGCGCACCGCCTCCAGGCCTTCAAGAATCTGGATGCTGGACTCACCATAGACTGGTGAAACATCTTGCGGGTTGTCGATCGGTGTGTTTTCTTCACTCATTAATTAGGTTCCACGTGAAACTTGATTTTGAATTTATCAATCAAATGCGCATCGGCATGACGACATACTTGAAGCGATCATTTCCGGGCAAGGTAATCAGCGCACTGGAATTGGCATCGTTGAAACTCCACTGAACTTCATCACTATGCACGTTGTTCAGCACGTCCAACAGATAACCGACGTTGAAACCGACATCGATGGCGTCGCCACCATAGTCGATTTCGATCTCTTCCTGAGCTTCTTCCTGCTCGGCATTGGCGGCCATCAACTTCAGGCTGTTGTCGCCTAGAACGACACGTACGCCGCGGAATTTCTCATTGGTCAGAATGGCTGCCCGGTTCATCGCCTGCATCAGGGTCAGGCGCCCGATGGTCACATGGTTCTTCAGGCTGGGTGGAACGACACGTTCATAATCGGGAAACTTGCCGTCAATCAGTTTCGAGACCAGAACAACCGAACCGAAAGCGAAACGAACCTGATTCTGGGCCAGCGTAATATTCAGTTCGTCGTCACTATCGACCAGCAAACGGTTAAGTTCGAGTACCGTTTTGCGCGGCAGGATCATTTCCTGGCGCGGCAGGTCGCCGTCAATCTCGACACTGGCAAAAGCCAGCCGATGGCCATCGGTGGCGACAGCCCGTAGTTCCTTGCCTTCGACCAACAACAACAGACCATTGAGATAATAACGGACATCCTGCGCTGCCATGCTGTACTGGGTTTTACCCAGCAATTGGCGGAAGTCGCGCTGTGAAATCTTGAACTGCCGAGTTTCACCTTCGCTGATGGTCATGCGCGGAAAATCGTCGGCCGGCAGGGTTTGCAGGCTGAAGCGGCTCTTTCCGGCCTTGACCTGCAGGCGCTTGTCTTCAAGCAGCAAACTGACTTCGGTGCTATCCGGCAGTGAGCGCAGGATATCCTGCAACTTGCGGGCACCGACAGTAACAGCGCCATCACCATCGCCAGTTGCGCCATCGGTCGTCGTCGTGATCTGGATTTCGATATCCGTTGCCAGAAGCGTCAGACGATCACCTTTTTTTTCCAGCAATACGTTAGAAAGAATGGGTAGCGTATGGCGTCGTTCAACAATTCCTGATACCGACTGCAAAGGGGCTAGAAGTGTGTCTCTTTGGCTTTTAATAAGTACCATTAATTAAAATTCCTATAATGACTATATCCGGAACAAATCTGTGGATAAGAACAAATTTTTGTTTTTTTTCATTTAGTTGCTACTCAAATTACACTCTGAACAAGGCATCTAATTGCCTGTGGATCAATTCCGGACAATTTTCTCACAAAGCGGATATTGACGATTGATTCACAATCGATGGACATCTTGTACACAGGTTTATGGACAGCTTTTATCCTTTCAATACCTGCAACAAGACATGCAGATCATGATTGAGTTCGCTTTCCTTGAGACGCAACGAATCGATGGTTTTTACGGCATGGATGACGGTCGTATGGTCGCGGCCGCCGAAGGCATCGCCAATTTCCGGAAAACTGTGGGACGTGACTTCACGACATAGCCACATCGCCAGTTGCCGAGGACGGGCGATGGCACGCGTGCGTTTCTTGGAAAAGAGGTCGGCGACTTTTAACTTGTAATAGTCGGCAACCGTTTTCTGGATATTGTCGATGCCGACATTGCGTACTGACCCGATAAGATCCTTGAGTGCTTCCTTGGCCAGGTCCAGTGCGATTTCCCGTCCATGAAAGGATGAGTAGGCGAGAACCTTCTTCAATGCGCCTTCCAGTTCGCGAACGTTCGAACGCAAGTGCTTGGCAATGAAAAATGCTACTTCATCATCGAGTTGCAGACCTTCGACCTGCGCCTTTTTCTTCAGGATAGCCACCCGCATTTCTAGCTCGGGGGGTTCGATCTGGACAGTCAAGCCCCAGTCGAAGCGGGTTACCAGCCGGTCGTCGAGGCCGTTGATGTCTTTGGGATAAGTATCGCAGGTTATGATGATCTGTTTACGGGCTTCAATCAGTGCGTTGAACAGAAAAAAGAACTCCTCCTGCGAGCGGTTTTTGCCATTGAAGAACTGAACGTCGTCGAGCAGAAGAACATCAAGGGAACGGTAGGACCGCTTGAAGGTATCGAACGATTTTTGCTGATAGGCGCGCACGACGTCCGAGTAGTAATCCTCCGCATGGACGTAGCGCACCACTTTTTCCGGTGTCTCGTTGAGAATTACGTTGCCTATGGCATGAATCAGGTGGGTCTTGCCGAGTCCGGCGCCGCCATAAATAAACAATGGGTTGTAGGCTCCGCCGGGATTGTTGGCTACCTGAACAGCTGCAGCTCGGGCCAGGTCGTTGGCCTTGCCGACGACCAGATTGTCGAAAGTAAACGATTGAAAGAGCCGCGATTTTTCGTAGGGGCAAATCTTGGGTTGCGGCTTCTCTATTGCCGGTGCAGGGTTGGTAACACTTGCGACGAGATTCGTGCCGACACTGGGCAAACGTCCGTTGCCCCCCTTTCCGCTGTCAATCACCAGGGCGATACTGACCGGTCCCGAAAAGAAGTTGCGGCCATAGTCCTCGATCCGTGCAAGGTAGCGGTCGCGCACCCATTTCATGATGAAACCGTTGGGTGCGATCAGCCGCAATCCTTCTAGAGGATGATTTTCGCCTTCCAGCCTGAGCGGCTTGATCCAGGTATTGAATTGCTGGACCGGCAATTCCTGTTCAAAACGCTTGATGCACGAGTCCCAAAAACCGGCCATCGCCAATAATACCCCTCCCCGCGCAGTCGAAAAAACTGCAGGCGGTTATACTTAAATATTTGATTCTGTTGATTATTTTACCTATAGAACGACAACAGCCAGGTTGTGTTCAAGGTTTTGATTCTACCCTCGTGTGCGAAAGTTATCCACAGCATTCTCAAATAAATGCTCTTGACAGTACCCCATAAAATACGGTGTAATTGCGTGTTTTTCTTAGCATATCAAGGGATTACCAATGAAACGCACGTATCAACCGTCGGTCGTGCGCCGCAAGCGCACCCATGGCTTCCTGGTTCGTATGCGCACCAAGGGTGGCCGTGCAGTCATTGCTGCTCGCCGCGCCAAGGGTCGCAAGCGTCTGGGCGTTGTTTAACCCGGACGTTCGGCGGGGTGGAACAAGCCTTCGCCAGACGCTATCGCCTGACAAAAACGGATGAGTTCTCATCCGTTTTTGGTTTCAGGAGGGCGATTCGGGGCAAGTTGCTGATGCTGCATTACCAGCCGCGTCCTCCGGAAGGACTGAATGAAGCAAGGCTTGGGGTGGTGGTCGGCAAGAAACTGCTTAAAAGAGCCGTCGACCGCAACCGGGTCAAGCGCATCATCCGCGAGCAGTTTCGCCGGGAGCGGCGGAAGCTTCCGGCTTGCGACCTGATCGTCCGGCTCGCTGTAAAGGCCGCGCCGCTGGATGGAAAACTGGTGGCCGGCGATTTTCTCGCCTTGCTGGAGAAATTGCGGCGAACCTGTGCGAAGAAGGATGAACGATGAAACGCCTGCTGGTGTCCCTGCTTCGCGCCTACCAGTATGCGATAAGCCCTTTTCTGGGACGAAGTTGCCGTTATTATCCGAGTTGTTCGGAATATGCGGTGGAAGCGGTAGAGAAACACGGTGCCATCAAGGGTGGCTGGCTGGGCGTCAAGCGCGTCTGCCGCTGTCATCCGTGGCATCCCGGCGGGTACGATCCGGTACCCTGATTTGAGAATGCTTGATTACGTAGGCTGTTCATGGACACTCGTCGCCTGATTCTGGTTTTGATCTTCACCTTCTCCAGCTTCATGCTGTGGGAAAGCTGGCAGAAGTACAACCAACCCAAGCCCCCCGCCAATGCGACTGCGGTTGCACCGGCGGGAAATGCCGTACCGCAGCCTTCGTCGGCATTGCAGGCAGGTGCCGCGGCACCTGCGGTCGCCACACCGGCACCGGCTGCTGCCGTCGGCGAAAGATTTACAGTCGAGACCGATCTGGTGAAAGCCACGATTTCCTCGGTCGGTGGTGATATCGTCGAACTCGACTTGCTGAATTACAAAAAGCACGACGATAAGGACAAGACTTTCGCACTGTTTGATGCCAAGCATCACTACATGATGCAGAGCGGTCTGATCGGCGAGGGGATGCCGACGCATCGCACGACTTTCCGGCGGGTTGATGGCCCGGTAAAGCTGGCTGACGGGGCCGACGAACTGAAGATTCGCTTCGAAGGAACGGCGGCGAACGGTGCCCAGGTTGCCAAAATATTGACCTTCAAGCGCGACTCCTATTTGGTCGACGTAGCTTGGGAGATCGTAAACCAAAGCGACAAGCCGCTGACTGCACATGCCTACTACCAGCTGCAACGCGACAGTATCGCGCCGGAAGGCGAAACCGCAATGGTGTCCACCTTCACCGGGCCGGCCGTCTATACCGAATCGGAAAAGTATCAGAAAGTCAGTTTCGATGACATTGCTGCTGGCAAGGCCAAGTTTGCCAAGGCGGCGGATAACGGCTGGCTGGCCATGGTCCAGCACTACTTTGTTTCCGCCCTGGTACCGAAGGACAAGACCCAGCGCGAGTACTACATGCGCAAGGCTGATGGTGCCAACATCTATCAATCCGGCGTAATCATTCCGGTAGCCGAGATTGCGCCTGGTGCCAAGGGCGAGACCTCGATCAGCCTTTACGCTGGCCCGCAGGAGCAGGCCAGGCTCAAGAAAGTCGCATCGGGCCTAGATCTGGTGGTCGATTACGGTTGGCTGACCATCGTTGCTGCGCCGATATTCTGGGCACTGCAGGCGATTCACGGGGTCGTCGGCAACTGGGGCTGGGCGATCGTCGTGCTGACCATCATTATCAAGGCGATCTTTTTCCCGTTGTCCGCCGCCTCCTACAAGTCGATGGCCAAGATGCGCGTTCTGACGCCGCGCCTGACCCAGTTGAAGGAACGTTACGGCGACGACAAGCAGCGCCTGAACCAGGAAATGATGAAGATGTACCAGACCGAAAAGGTCAATCCGCTCGGCGGATGCCTGCCGATCGTCGTACAGATTCCGGTTTTCATTGCGCTGTACTGGGTGTTGCTGGGGGCCGTCGAGATGCGCGGTGCGCCGTGGATTCTGTGGATACACGATCTGGCCGCGCCGGATCCGTTCTTCATCCTGCCGATCATCATGATGGCTTCGATGTTCATTCAGACCAAGCTCAATCCGACGCCGCCGGATCCAATCCAGGCCAAGATCATGATGATCATGCCGCTGGTTTTCGGTGTCATGTTCTTCTGGTTCCCGGCCGGTCTGGTGCTTTACTGGGTGGTCAACAACGTGCTGTCGATCGCCCAGCAGTGGCAGATCACGCGCATGATCGAAGGCGGCAAAAAGGCTGCCAACGACGCCAAGGCCTGACCTGTGGACGGCGATGGCAGCGCCGACACCATCGCTGCCATCGCCACGGCCCCCGGCCGGGGCGGTGTCGGGGTCATCCGCATCTCGGGCAGCAATTTGCTGCCCTTTGCATTTGCGCTGACCGGCAAGACACCAAAGCCGCGCCACGCGACGCTGGCCGACTTCAAGGCGGCCGACGGCGCTACGGTCGACAGCGGAATATTGCTGTTTTTTCCCAGCCCGCGTTCCTTTACTGGCGAAGACGTCCTCGAACTTCAGGGCCACGGCGGGCCGGTGGTCATGCAGATGCTACTCGCGCGCTGTCTCGATCTCGGCGCCCGCCTCGCCGAACCCGGAGAATTTAGTCGCCGTGCCTTCCTCAATGGCAAGCTCGATCTGGCTCAGGCCGAAGCGGTTGCCGACCTGATCGATGCGGCAACCGCGAGTGCCGCCCGTTCGGCGGTGCGTTCGCTGCAGGGCGAGTTCTCGCAGGCGATCCACGCGCTGACCGACGAACTGATCAATCTGCGCATGCTGGTTGAGGCGACACTGGATTTTCCCGAAGAGGACATTGATTTTCTCAAGGCGGCCAACGCCTTTGGCCGGTTGGAACAACTGCAACTCAGGCTCGCCGAAGTTTTCGACCGTGCCGGCCAAGGCAAATTACTGCAGGCCGGGCTGCATGTCGTGCTCGCCGGTCAGCCGAATGTCGGCAAGTCCTCGCTGCTCAACCGGCTGGCCGGCGATGAACTGGCCATCGTGACCCCAGTTGCCGGGACAACCCGCGATGCGTTGCGGTCGACCATACAAATCGAGGGAATTCCGCTGCACATCATCGATACTGCCGGGCTGCGCGATACCGACGACGAGGTCGAGAAAATCGGCATCGAGCGCAGTTGGCGCGAAATCGAACGTGCCGACGTCGTCCTCCTGTTGGTCGATGCGCGCAGTGGTGTCGGCGAGGCGGATCGCCAGATCCTCGCCCGCTTGCCCGAGCGCTTAAAGCGCATCACCGTGTTTAACAAAATCGATCTGTCCGGTGCCGACGCCGAACGCCATTACGAAGCCGAAGGCGTCGCCATTTCACTGTCGGTCAAGGCCAATCAGGGCATTGAATTGCTGCGTGCTGAACTATTGCGGGTCGCCGGCTGGCATCCCGCGGAAGATGTCTTCATCGCCCGCGAACGCCATCTGCGCGCACTGGCCGCCGCGCAGGAACACATTGTGGCGGCCGCTGCTGTGGTCAGGAGCAAGCTTCCCGCCCTCGAATTGTTCGCCGAGGAACTCCGGCTCGCCCAGCAGTCGCTCGGCGAAATTACCGGGAAATTCAGCGCCGACGACTTGCTGGGCGTTATCTTCAGCCGCTTCTGCATTGGCAAGTAGGTGGAAGGCCTCAGCCTGCTGGCACTGGTTGTCGCGGCCTTTATTGCCGGAGCGATCGATGCCGCTGTCGGTGGCGGTGGGCTGATCCAGATTCCAGCGCTGTTCGTCGTGCACCCCGGCGAATCCGCAGCGACGCTTTTTGGAACGAACAAATGCGCCAGCGTGGTCGGAACGGCCAATGCGACCTGGCGCTACGCGCGGCGCTTGCGCATCCCCTGGCGCACCATCCTGCCGGCGGCGGCGGCGGCCTTCGCCTTTTCCTATGCCGGTGCGGCGACCGTCGCCTGGCTGCCGAAAGACGCGGTGCGTCCGCTGATTCTTGTCATGCTTGTTTTCGCTGCGGTCTACACACTAAAACGCAAGGATTTCGGACAGGTGCACCGCCCGGCCCATGTCGGTCGCCGCGAGCTGATCTACGCCCTGCTGCTGGGCAGTGTGATCGGTTTCTATGACGGCTTTTTCGGGCCGGGGACCGGCAGCTTTCTGATCTTCCTGTTCGTTCGCTTCTTCGGATTCGATTTTCTGCATGCCTCGGCTGGGTCCAAGGTGGTCAACGGGGCAACCAACCTCGCCGCCCTCGCCTATTTCCTGCCCAACGGCTATGTGCTGCCGACGCTGGCGGTGGCGATGGCAATTGCCAACCTCGGCGGCTCGCTGGTCGGAACCTGGCTGGCGCTGAAGCACGGTAGCGGCTTTGTCCGGCAGATTTTTTTGCTGGTGGTCGGTGTTCTGATCGTCAAGTTTGCCTGGGATACCATCGCGTTGCACTGACGCTGGCCGATGTGTGCGAAAGGTCCACCGGGTGGGCGGGATATAATCGGCAAATGGGCAAAATGGTCATGGCATGTTGGTGAAAGGCCGCTCCCCGTATTCACGGCTGGCGCCGATACTGGCAACGGTGGCATTGCTGAGCGCCTGCGCCAGCGGGCCGACGACTGTTGAGATCAAGTCCGAGCAGAATGCCAGTGAAGCGATTCAGCTTCGGTCGACGGGCCGGGTGCGCAGCGGCTACGCTTGCTGTAACCTGCGTTACAGCGACAACCAGCTCAGCGATGCGAATTACGTCCAATTGCCCTTCATTCCGCTCGGTACGCCGGCCCTGATCCGCGAGATCGACGTCGGGCAGGCGATCGTCGAGATTAACGGCAAGCAGATGCTGGTGCGGCCCGACAAGGCCCAGACCATGGTGACCCCCGCCCAATGGCTCGAACAGGCCGTGCAGGCCGACGATCCGCGGCCCAAGCTGGACAACTTTCCGGCCGGCGTGCGGGCGGCGGTCCAGTCGGGCCGCGTCATAAAAGGCATGACGCGGGAGCAGGTCATCATGGCCATCGGCTATCCGCAGGTCAGCGACAAGAAGGGACTGGAGGCCGCGAGCTGGCGCTACCTGTGGTCAGGTTTCGTGCCCTTCTATATTCACTGGACACGCGACAAGCTGAGCCGGATAACCGGCCACTCGGAAATCGTCAATCAGATGACCTACAAGTAGGCTCAGACTACGCAGTATTCTGGACTACTTGCTGAATTTGAGCGTTTGCTTCGTCAGCTTTTTCTAACCTTGTCCAGGGTGCGCAGAAAACTCGCCGCTTCCTGGTAGCCGACCACCCGGATACCCGAAATCTCCTTGCCGTCCGGGCCGAAGAAGATGATGCCGGGCGGACCAAAGAGTCCGAAACGGGCGAGCAGCGCCTTGTCGTCGGCGTTGTTGGCCGTGACATCGGCCTTGAGCAGCGTGAAGCCAGCCAGCTTGGCCTGCACCGCCGGGTCGGCGAAGGTAAAGCGTTCCAATTCTTTGCAGGAAACGCACCAGTCGGCGTAGAAATCAAGCATTATCGGACGGTCTGTCGCAACGAGGCGGGCATCGAGTTCGGCGACCGAGCGAACTGGCTCGAAAGGCAGCTTTTTGGCTTCGGCAGCTACCGCCTGGCCGCGCAGCCCGGCCAGCGGTTGCAGCGGGTCACGGTTACCGGCCAAGGCGCCGGCAAGCAGCGCGGCACCGGTCAGTAGCATTGTGATGCCGATGCCTTTCCAGAAGCGCTGCCAGCCCTTGGCGTGCGGCGGTAGAGGGTCGAGGGCGTGCAGGTAGATGGCCGGGATGATGAACAGCGCCGCCCAACCGAGCATCTGCGCAAGTTCGGGAATGACCGGCGAAACGAGCCACAGCGCAGTAGCCAGCAACAATACGCCAAAACCTTTCTTGACCCCTTCCATCCAGCCACCGGCCTTGGGTAGCAGGGTACCGGCCGAAAGCCCGACGACCAGCAGTGGCACCCCCATGCCCAGCGCCATGACGAAAAGCGCGGTGCCGCCAAGCAGCGCGTTGCCGGTCTGGCCGATGTAGAGCAGCGCACCGGCCAGGGGGGCCGCTACGCAAGGGCCGACGATCAGCGCCGACAGCGCGCCCATCAGGAAGACGCCGATGCCGCGCCCGCCCTGGAGATGACCGGATTCCTCGGACAGCTTGCTTTGCAGCGATGTCGGCAACTGCAGTTCGTAGAAGCCGAACATCGAAAACGAGAGAGCGACGAAAACCAGCGCGAAGGCACCGAGCACCCAGGGATTTTGCAGGGCGGCGGAGAGCAGCGTGCCGGTTATCCCGGCGGCGACCCCGGCGGCCGCATAGGTGACCGCCATGCCCAGCACGTAGGCCAGCGACAGCGCGAAGGCGCGCCCGCGGGTGGCCTTGTGGCCCTGGCCGGCAATGATTCCGGACAGGATCGGAATCATCGGGAAGACGCACGGCGTCAGCGACAGGCCAAGGCCGGCGACGAAAAAGAAGGCGAGATTGGTCCAGAAGCCGGCGTTTTTGAGGGTATTGACGATCTTGCCGCTTTCGTCGCCGTCGGTAGCGGCATTTGCCGGGTCAGTCGGCGCGGCAGCATTCGGAACGCTGCCCGCGGCCGGCAACTCGACACTGACGGTCTGCATTTGTGGCGGATAGCAGATACCGGCATCGGCACAGCCCTGCGAGGTGACGTTGAGCTTCAGCACAAGGGGACCGGAGGCATTGCGCTCCACTGGCAGGCGGATGGCGACGCCATCGTAGAAAACCTCGACCTTGCCGAAAGTTTCGTCGATCTTCTCCTTGCCTTTCGGGAATTGCGCTGGTCCGAGCGTCGCTTCATTGCCGTCGACCGCGAAGCGAAACTTGTCGCGGTACAGGTAATAGCCCTTGGCAATTTCGAAGCTGACCTCGATGGTCTGGGCATCGAGTGCGCGCGCCGTCGGCTTGAACGCGACGGCCGGATCGAGAAATTCCTGGGCCTGGGCCAGTGAAAACAGGAAGGAAAACAGGAAGAAGAAGGTACGGGTCATGGTCGGGCCGTTTCAGCCGTCACCCAGTCGAGGTAGGCCGGCAAGCCGCGCTCGACGGGCAGCGCGATGATCTCCGGCACCTTGTGCGGATGGTGGTTGCGGATCGCGCTTTCCAGCGCGGGATAGTTCGCTGCGGTCGTCTTGATTAGCAGCGGAATTTCCGTTGCCGACTCGACAGCACCTTCCCAGCGGTAGATCGACTGCATGCGCGGCAGGATATTGACGCAGGCGGCGAGTTTTTCCTCGACCAGTGCGAGGGCAATGGTGTTCGCGGACTTTTCGTCGGGGCAGTTGGTGATTACGAGCAGGATCGGCATCGGGCAATTCTACTTGAGCAGGCGGCGCCGCGTCAGACGCAATGCGATGGCGAAGGCGCCAATGGTGGTCGCCAGCAGCGCGGCAACGTGGAGCGCCAAGTCTGCCGGCACCTGTCCGGCGAGCAACGGACGGACCAGTGCCACACCCTGGGCCAGCGGCAGCCAGTGGCCGACCGTCGCCAGCCAGCCCGGCAGCTGGTCGGTGGGGAAGAAGACGCCGGAAATCAGGGTCATCGGCGTAATGAACAGCGTGAAGTAGTACATGAAGAAATCGTAGGATGGCGCCAGCGCGTTCCAGATCAGGCCGAGCGCGGCGAAGGCGAGCCCCGTCAGGATGATGGTCGGCAGGACCCAGAGAATCAGCGGGCCGTTGGTCAGGCCGAGGGCGCTGACGACGACGAGGATCGCGGCGCCGGAAAAGAAGGACTTGGTCGCCGCCCAGAACAGTTCGCCGGCGACGACATCGGCAAGGCCGAGCGGCGTGTTAAGAATTGCCTCCCAGGTTTTCTGGACGTGCATGCGCGAGAACGCCGAGTAAAGGGCCTCGAAGGTCGCCGCGTTCATCGTCGACGAACAGACGATGCCGGCAGCCAGGAAGGTGACGTAAGACTGACCGTCGATGGCGGGCAGCATGGCACCCAGCCCATAGCCGAGGCCGAGCATGTAAATCAGTGGATCGGCCAGGTTGCCGAGAATCGAGGGCAACGCCAGCTTGCGCCAGACCAGGAAGTTGCGCTGCCAGACCGGGAACCAGCCGATCGCGGGGGGGCGGACTGCAGTCAGCACGCTATCTTGGTCGTCGACAAAACATGGTTTCTCATCGGCCGAACAACCCCTTCAGCACTTCACCGACCCCGGGCGGTGCCGATTCCCTGGTGGCGTCGGCTGCTGCCGCTTCCATGCCGAGCAGCGCGCTGTCGTAGCTGTTGACGCGGACTGTGGCCGACCAGATCAGCGGTTTCTTGTCGCCGGGTTTCTGTGGCGGGTAGGAGAAACCTTGGACCGGGCCGTGGGTGACGCCGGTCAGCATCGCCATCTCGCCCTTGGCGAAGATGCCCTCGGGAATCGTGCATTCGTTCTGGCTGGCTGGCAGCATCGGGCTCTTGTTGCGGGCGGCGAGCCACATCACGACATCCTTGTTGTTGCCGGCGGAAACCGCTTGCAGGTCGTAGCCGCGGGCACGGGCCAAGTTGTCCCAGGTGAGCGGTATCGCTGCCTTGAGATCGCTGGCGCGCGCCTTGAGGTTCATCGGTTCGAGAAAGTCGAGGCTCGGCGTCAGTGTGAAACGGATGTCATCCTTCATGAAATTCGCTTTGACGAGGTGGTCGCCGACCACCGAGGCATTATCCGGAATGCCGCGGAAATTGCCGTCCCCGTTCGGCCAGCCGATGCTGCGCGGCGGTAGCGACGCATCGGCGGCAGCGCTCTTGCCCTGGCTACGGCTCTGCCGTGCCAAGGCCTGGATTTCCGGCGGCACCTTGCCGGCCATGGTGCGGAAGTCGATGACTTCCGGCTGGCCCTTGGCCACGGTCGGCGAACAACCCCAGTAGATCAGCACGCGGCCGTCCACGGTGCCTTCATCGCTGCTACCGCCGGTAGATCGGCGTTCACCGCGCAACAGGAGCTGCGGCCCGATGTGCAGGCCATCGGGTACCGTGTGTGCCGCTTCGTAGCTGGCCGGCAGATCGGTTGGCGAGGTTAGGCGCAGGCTCATGCTGTGGCTGACGCCACTGCCCCCACCCCCGCCGAACATGTTGAACATGGCGACCATCCCGCCGGCGCCCATGCCAGCGCTGGTCGTCAGCTGCATCTCGTAGACGGTCGGTGCGGCACTTGCGGGCAGTGCGACGGCAATGACAATCAGGGAAAGCGGGAAAACAAATTGTGAATGGAACTTCATGATGAACCTCCACAAATATCAGGTTGCTGACCAGTTCATTCTAGACCATTGTTGCAAAGGTTCGACTGTTGCGGTCGACCGCCAGAAACAGGCAATTTTTTGATCCGCCGCACCATGTTCAATCGCGCAATTCGCGCCCGGTCAGCTTGATGAAGACGTCCTCGAGGTTCGAGGCGCGATGCACGTAGCGCAGACCCGGCGCTTCAGCGAGCCGGGAAATGAGTGGTTGCGGGTCGCGACAATAGAAGAAGGCAGTCTCGCCACTAGTCTCGACTCTTTCCGCAAGATGACGTATCGCTGCGACGAAGGCCGGCAGGTCGCCACCGGCTTCATCGTAGACCTCGACGACTTGCGGCTCGATGTGCTCGGTAATCAACTGGCGCGGACTGCCGCTGGCGATCTTGCGTCCGTGGTCGATGACGATCAGCGTGTCGCACAGACGTTCGGCCTCGTCCATGAAGTGCGTGGTCAGGATCAGCGTCTTGCCGGCCGACTTGAGCTGCTTCAGGCGCTCCCAGATCAGGTGGCGGGCCTGCGGGTCGAGGCCGGTGGTCGGCTCGTCGAGAAAGACGGTATCAGGATCGTTGACCAGCGCCCGGGCCAGCGTCAGGCGCCGTTTCATGCCGCCGGAGAGGGTTGCGATGCGGGCATCGGCTTTGCTGCCAAGGCCAGCGAAGGCGAGCAGTTGCGGGATACGCGCCTTGATTTCGCTGTCGCGAATACCGAAGTAGCGAGCGAAGACGAGCAGATTTTCGGCGCAGGTGAAGTCGGGGTCGAGGTTGTCGAATTGCGGCACGACACCAACTCGCGCCCTTGCTAGCTGGCCGTCTTTCGGGATGACATGGCCGTTGAGGATGATCTCCCCGCTGTCCGGGCCGGTCAACCCGAGGCAGAGGCGCAGGGTCGTCGTCTTGCCGGCGCCGTTCGGCCCGAGCAGGCCGAAGCAGGTACCGGGCTGGACGGCGAACGACAGACCGGCGACGACTTCCGTGTCGCCATAAGTCTTGCGCAGATTGGTTGCCGCTAATGCCGCCATGCGCGGTTAACGATGTCGCGGATCAGGTGCAGGCGGCGGTGGAAGAAGTGGTCGGCGCCGGGAACGACGACCACCGGCAGGTCGAGCGGCCGCGCCCAGTCGAAGACATTGGCCAGCGGCACCGTTTCGTCAGCCGAGCCGTGGATGACGATGGTGTCGTGCGGCACGGCTTCGGTATCGTAGTGGCGGGTGCCTTCGACGAAACCGGCGGCGGTGCCGACCAGTACCAAGCGCTGCGCCGGGTGGCCAGCTTCGCTCAGGCGTCTGGCGACGCGGGTCTGCGTGTAGGCACCGAAAGAGAAGCCGGCCAATGCGACCGGCAGGTTGCCGCAGCGGCATTTGGCATCTTCGAGAACGGCGAGCAGGTCGTCGGTTTCGCCACGCCCTTCGTCGTGGGCGCCCTCGCTGGCGCCGACGCCGCGAAAGTTGGGGCGGAACGCCGCGTAGCCGAGGCTGACGAAGGTGCGGGCCAGTGTGTAAGCGACCTTGTTGGTATTGGCGCCGCCGCCGACCGGGTGCGGGTGGGCGACCAGCGCGATGCCGCGCGGTGCGTCGGGGCGCTCCATGATGACGTCGATCTTGCCCGCCGGGCCGTCGATCAGGATCTTCTCTTCGACAACCCTCATATCTTCAGGCGCTCGACGACCCGACCATTTATAAGATGTTCCTGGATGATTTCCTCGACATCGTCCTTGTCCACATAGGTGTACCAGATGGCTTCAGGATAGACGACCATGACCGGTCCATTATCGCAGCGGTCGAGGCAGCCGGCCTTGTTGATCCGCACCTTGCCGGCACCTTTCAGCTTCAACTGGCCGATGCGGTCCTTGGCGTAGGTCTGCAGCTCGCTGGCGCCATGCGCGTTGCAGCAGGACTCGCCCGGCTCGCGCTGGTTGCAGCAGAAAAAGACGTGGTATTTGAAATGACTCATCAGAACCCTCCTCGGAAGCGCGATTATAGGCGGTCCGGTTTCACGTGGAACGCTCCCGCCAGGTCCAGTATTTTTCGAGGGCGATGATCAGTGACGAGAAAAGCGCGAAAGCAATGATTTCCAGCCACTGAACGAGGCCGATCGGTGCTGTCTGAAATGTGGTGCTGAGCGGCGTCCAGTAAGTGAGCATTAGTTGCAGCACGATCATGCTGGCGATGCCGCCCCACACCCAGAGGTTGGAGAAGATCCCTAGGGTCCAGAAACTGCGGGTCAGCGAGCGGCAGTTGAACAGGTAGAGCATTTCGACCATGACGAAGACGTTGACCGCTACCGTCCGCGCTTCGGCCAGCGTGTGCCCCTGATCGAGTTCGCGCAGGAAGAGGCCGAAAGCGCCGCCGAGCAGCAGCAGCGACACCAGCACGATGCGGCGGATCAGCGCGCCGTCGAGTACAGGCGTCACCAGCCGGCGCGGCGCGCGCTGCATGATGCCGCGCTCGATCGGCTCGAAGGCCAGGGTCAGGCCGAGCAGCACGGCGGTGGTCATGTTGATCCAGAGAATCTGCAATGGCGTGATCGGCAGCGAACTGCCGAACAGGATCGCGGCGACGATCACCAGTCCCTCGCCGAAATTGGTCGGCAGCGTCCATGTGATGAACTTGACCAGATTGTCCCAGACTCCTCTGCCTTCTTCGACCGCCGCCTCGATGCTGGCGAAATTGTCGTCGGTGAGGACCATCGCCGAGGCTTCTTTGGCTACTTCGGTGCCGCCCAGCCCCATGGCGATGCCGATATTGGCTTGCTTCAGTGCCGGGGCATCGTTTACGCCGTCGCCGGTCATTGCGACGACCTCGCCGCGCGACTGCAGGGCGCGCACCAGGCGCAGCTTCTGCTCGGGTTCGACACGGGCGAAGACGTCGGTTTCGTGAGCGGCCAGCGCCAGCGCATTTTCGTCGAGCAGCGCCAGCTCGCGCCCGGTCAGCGCTCGCTCGGCGGAGAGCCCGATCTGGCTGGCGATGGCCAGTGCCGTGACGGCATGGTCGCCGGTAATCATCTTGACCCGGATGCCGGCTGAATGGCAGTGGCGAATGGCACTGATCACCGCTTTGCGCGGCGGGTCGATCATGCCGACCAGGCCGACCAGGCTGAGCCCCTGCAAGCATTCGTCGGACAGAGCCTTGTCGTCGGGGAGCGCGCGACGCGCCAGAAGCAGAACGCGCATGCCCTGCCCGGCAAAGCCTTCGACGATGGCTTCGATGTGTGCCCGGTCGAGCGCTTCCGGATGGCCGTCGGCGGCGAGCTGGTCGGCGCAGCGCGGCAACAGGCGTTCGAGCGCGCCCTTGACGTAGACATTTTGCTGGCCGTCGATGGTGTGCGCCGTCGCCATGTATTGCCGGCAGGCGTCGAACGGCAGTTCGTCCTGTCGTGGAAACAGCGCGTTCAGTGTATTTTCGTCGAGCCCGCCCTTGCGTGCGACGACGAGCAGAGCCGCTTCGGTCGGGTCGCCGGTGATCGTCCAGTGATGGCTGCTTTTCGCCAGACCGGCGTCGTTGCACAGGGCGCCGGCGACCAGGCATTCGCGCAGGGCGCCGGCGCTCGCCGCTATTGTCTCGTCATGGCGAATTTCGCCTTGCGGGTTGTAGCCATGGCCGCTCACCGAGAAGTGCTGGTTGCCGCAGTAAAGGGCACGTACGGTCATGGCGTTTTCAGTTAGCGTGCCGGTCTTGTCCGAGCAGATGACGGTCGTGCTGCCGAGGGTTTCGACCGCCGCCAGGCGCCGGATGATGGCTCGCCGCTTCGCCATGCGCCCGACGCCGATCGCCAGCGTCACCGTCACGGCTGCCGGCAGTCCTTCGGGGATGGCGCCGACGGCCAAGGCGACAGCGGCCATGAACATCTCGAACGGCGGCGCGCCGCGCGCCAGCCCGACTGCGACGGTGAGCAGCGCGAGGCCGCCGATGGCCCACAGCAGCCAGTTCGAGAACGTCGCCATCTTGCGTGTCAGCGGTGTCGCCAGTTCCGGGGCGCTGGCGATCAGGCCGGCGATGCGCCCGGTTTCGGTGGCATCGCCGGTTGCGATGACCAGCCCGGCACCCTGTCCGGCAATGATGGTGGCGCCGGCGTAGGTCATGTTGCGGCGTTCGGCGAGCGGTGTGTCGTCCGGCATGGTGGCGGTGTTCTTGTCGACCGGCAGCGATTCGCCGGTCAGCAGCGATTCGTCGGCGTGCAGTTCGCGCTGGTGAACCAGACGCAGGTCGGCCGGGACGCGGTCGCCGGCGGCCAGCAGGACGACGTCGCCGGGCACCAGCTGGGCTGCGTCGAGCTTCAGACGCTGGCCGTCGCGGCGCACCGTGACCGGCGTGGCGACGCTGCGCGCCAGTGCCGCCAGCGCGCCCTCGGCCTTGGCTTCCTGCCAGTAGCCGATGATGGCATTGACCAGCACGACACCGAAGATCACGCTGGCATCGACCCATTCGCCGAGCGCGCTGGTCACCAGCCCGGCGGCGATCAACACCAGCACCAGCGGTTGCATGAGTTGCTCGGCGAAACGTTTCCAGGCCGGTTTTCCCGGCGTTTCAGTCAGCCGGTTGAGGCCATGGCGGAGCAGACGCTCCGCAGCCTCGTCCGAACTCAACCCCCGCGCGCGATCGACGCCGAGCCGGTCGGCGGCGTGGTCCGTGGTCAGTGCATGCCAGGCTATTGGCGACGCACGGTCAGCAGCAGGAAGGGCATTGTCAGGAAGGGCCATAAGGTGGCGATCCAGCGTGTCAGTCCGTTGAAATTAAGAAAGTGGCCCTGGCGCCAGGTCGCTAGCGCCACGGCTGAGTAAGGGTTGGGCGGTGCGAGATTGACCAGCGTCGTGCCGGCCATCAGCGCCAGCGCGGCCAGCATCAGCCGTGCCGTCGCCGGCAGGGCCAGCGTGATCGCCAGGCCGGCGCCCGCCATCAGCAGCCCCATTTTCGCACCGGGGGTCAGCCAGGTGAAGGCCTCGTCGGGACTGACCAGGATTGCTGCGGCCAGCGTGCGAACGAGCAGGCCGAGCAGGATGAACAGCGGTACGACGACATAGGCCGTGGCCTTGCTGATGCAAAGTTGACGGACGATCAGACCGACCGCCAGTGCATTGAAGGAGGTGATGCTGGCGTCGATCAGCACGTAGCTTTCCGCGGCGAAGGGGACGGCACTGCCGAAGCCGAGGATCTGGCGGAGGTCGCCAGCGCCGAAGAGCAGGATTTCCGGCGACAACGGAATCAGCAGCCAGAGGCCGAGCAGGGTCAAGCCAAGTTCGGCGTGCGGGATTGGCGCGATCAGGCGCTCTTGCAATGCGCCAATACGCCGGAAGATGCGCGGTCCCGCCGTTTGTGCCAGCAAGGCGCCGAGCAGCCCGCCGAGCGTGTTACAGGCGAGATCAACATTGGAGGGAACCCGCGACGGCAGCCAGGTCTGCACGGTTTCGAGCAGCAGGCTGACGCTGGCAGAGAGCAGGACCGCGACAGTCAGCCCGGTGAAGCGCCCGGGCAGGCGGCGCAGAGCGAGCGTCAGAAAGAAGCCCAAAGGCAGGTAGACCACAACATTGACGGCGAGGTCGAACGCGGTCCAGTAGCGAGGCCAGCCGCCGTCAAGGAAGGCAAAGGGCGAGACGCCGGTATCCCGCCAGCCGGCAAACGGATAGAGGCTGCCGTAGATGATCAGGCCAAGCCAGGCCAGCGCCAGGTAGCGGGCAAGAAGAATAGGGCCGCGGGTGTCCATGGTCCCGATTGTATGTCAGTGCCGGTGCGGGTGATCCCCGGCGTGATGTGTCTCGGCGGCGGCGCGGTGGTGCAGCGCGGCGTGGATATCGGCGGCCGGTGTTGCAGGGCCGACCCATTGCGGCAGCAGCGAGCCGGCGATCATGCCAAGAATGCTGACGCCAAGGCCGATCAACTGGGGCGGAACGAGGCTTTTTTCGCCGATCAGGAACTCGATCAGCAGCCAGGAAACGATACCGCCGAAGATTGAAAACAGTGCCCCCTGCGTCGTCGCGTGACGCCACAAGATGCCGCTGACCAGCGGCGCGAAGGCGCCGGCCAGTGTGATCTTGTAGGCGCCCTCGACCATCTGGAAAATCGATGATTCGGAGTAGAGGGCAAAAAGCAGCACAAAAGTAGCGAAGATCAACAGGACACTGCGCATGAGCAGCAGGAACTGGCGATCGGTCATGTCGGGTTTGAGGCTGCGAATGATGTTTTCGGAGAAAGTGACCGAAGGCGCCAGCAGGGTCGCCGACGAGGTACTCATGATGGCGGAGAGCACGGCACCGTAGAAAAAAACCTGGGCGATGAACGGCGTGTGCTGGGTCACCAGGGTCGGGATGATTTTCTCGCCGCCCTCGGCGACCAGCCCGCCGAGGGCCGCCGGGTCGATCAGCGTGCCGCCGTAGGCGATGAATATCGGGACGAAGGTGAATGCAAAATAGAGTAGCGCGCCGGCGACCGAACCCCAGAGAGCGATGCTTGCCGTTTTCGCCGAGGTGATGCGCTGGAAGACGTCCTGTTGCGGAATCGAGCCAAACATCATGGTCACGCCCGAACCGATGAAGGTCAGCCACAACCAAGGGTCGGCGTCGGGAAAGAACTTGAGCTTGCCGGCCTGTGATGCGTGGTTGATGACCGTGCTGACACCGCCATCGACTTTGCCGGCGACGATCCAGGCGATGAACATGAGGCCGCCGAGCATGACGATCATCTGGACGAAATCGAGGATGGCCACCGACAGCATGCCGCCGAATATGGTGTAGGTCAGGACCAGTGCGGTGCCGAGGATCATGCCTGTCGTTTCGCTGACAGCGCCATCCGAAGCGACGAAGAACAGCAGGCCGAGTGCCTTGGTCTGGGCGGCGACCCAGCCGAGATAGGAAGCGACGATGCACAACGTAGTCAGCACTTCGACCGTGCGGTTGTAGCGCATGCGGTAGTAGTCACCGAGGGTAATGATGTTGAGCTTGTAGAGGTAGCGCGAGAACAGGATGCCGGACAGGACCAGGCACATCGAGGAGCCGAAGGGGTCGGCGACGATGCCGCCGAGGCCGTCCTTGAGAAAGGTCGATGAAATTCCGAAGATCGATTCGGCGCCGAACCAGGTCGCGAACACGGTGGCCATAACGACCGGAAAGGGCAGCGAACGCCCGGCGATCGCGAAATCTTTGGAGTTATGGACCCGCGTCGCGGCGAGCAGGCCGATGCTGACCGAAACCAGAAGATAGAGGGCGACGAACCAGATCATCATGGCGGCAAAGTCGGGAAACTTCGGACGAAAGAATGAAAACGCGGAAATTATAAGTCACGGCCAAGCAGCTGGCGGCATCGCGGCCGGATGAGTTCATGGTGATTGCGAACGACGGCGTGCTGCTGAATTATCGGTTGTTGCGTCCCAAGGGTACTTCCTGCGGGGCGCGGTCAACCCGGAAAAATGGCCGAAATCCATTGTCCAAAGGGCTCTTGCTTAACTTGCCAAGTTACCTGAATCAATATACTGTATAAACAAACAGTATATGGACCGGCTGGGTCTATTCACAGCGCAGCGATTCGCCGGCTCGTATCGACAGCAATTTTTGTTCCATCTCTGGCCCCTGTGCCATAATCCCGTCAAATACTCGAGGTAAACCATGGACGACAACAAGGCAAAAGCGCTCGCAGCGGCGCTGCAACAGATTGAAAAGCAGTTCGGCAAGGGCTCCATCATGAAGATGGGCGATGCCGAAATCGACGAAGGCATCCAGGTGGTATCCACCGGTTCGCTGGGTCTCGATATCGCGCTCGGCGTCGGTGGCTTGCCGCGCGGCCGCGTCGTCGAAATCTACGGTCCGGAGTCGTCCGGCAAGACCACATTGTGTCTGCAGGTGGTCGCTGAAATGCAGAAGCTCGGCGGTGTCGCTGCCTTCATCGATGCCGAACACGCGCTCGACCCGCAATACGCGCAAAAGCTCGGCGTCAATGTCGGCGATCTGCTGATCTCGCAGCCGGATACCGGCGAGCAGGCGCTGGAAATCGCCGACATGCTGGTGCGCTCGGGTTCGGTCGACATCATCGTCATCGACTCGGTGGCCGCGCTGACGCCGCGTGCTGAAATCGAAGGCGAAATGGGCGACCAGATGGTTGGCCTGCATGCCCGCCTGATGAGCCAGGCGCTGCGCAAGCTGACCGCCAACATCAAGAAGACC
>ERZ795054.1402-NODE-1402-length-22997-cov-5.800628_pt1 | contig 22997 bp, 16 predicted proteins | sample MGYA00375138_ERZ795054 | MGnify/ENA primary metagenome ERZ795054 (study PRJEB30183, sample SAMN05720215) | anaerobic digester metagenome | isolation source: active sludge of municipal wastewater-treating anaerobic digesters | place: USA | collected 2014-12-23 ... | reverse complement strand
GTGAATTTTCCGGCCGAAGGCGACCAGAAACCCATCAGGGGCATGAAACTGTGCCGTCAGGCACTCGGGTACTGGAAAGAGGAGTTCGATGAACGCAAGGATCCCCATCACCAGCCCTACTTCTGGCTGCATGGCGAATTTATCTGTACCGATGAGGGTACCGATACCGACCTTACTGCCCTCGAAAACAGGTTTATCAGTATTGTGCCTGTCCATTTCGACTTTACAGCCCATCATGCTTTTGCCTCCCTGCCGGAATGGAACGGCATTCTGGCCCATAACCCCAATCCCGCAACCCATGAAGTTACTCCGGAAAAATAACATCTGGTTTGGGATGGCCCTGGCTGCCCTGGCCCCCTTAGCCACCTATGGTGTGCTCAGCGCTATCAACCTGCTGCTGAAAACGCTTTCGGGAAAAGAGGGTGATGTGATGCAGACAGGCACCATCATCCTTACAAGCATCTTTCTTAATCTGTTTATTTTCATCCCGTATATCAGAAAGGAAAAATATGAACGAACGGGAAGAGGGGTGATGCTGGTTACCTTTGTAGCCGTAGTGGTATATTTTCTGTTTCAGATCTGAAATGACAAACTGCCGGTTGTAATGCCCAGATATTATCTCATTGCCGGGGAGGCTTCCGGCGACCTGCATGCCTCGAACCTGGTGAGGGAATTGAAAAAACTCAATCCAGAATCAGAATTCCGTGGCTTTGGCGGCGACCGGATGATGGCGCAGGGTACCGCCATTGCAAAGCACATCCGTGACCTCGACTTTATGGGCTTCTGGGAGGTGCTGATTAACCTCCCCGTTATTCTGGGGCAGTTTAAGGAATGCCGTGAGGATATCCTTGCCTGGAAACCCGATGCCCTGATCCTGATTGATTATCCGGGTTTCAACCTGAGGATGGCTGAATTCGCAAAGAAAAACGGTATTCCTGTATTCTACTATATCTCACCCCAGATTTGGGCCTGGAAACAGGGCCGGATCCGTAAGATCCGCAGAAATGTAAACCGGATGTTCGTTATTCTCCCTTTCGAAAAGGACTTTTATGCCCGGTTTGGCTATGAAGTTGATTTTGTGGGACATCCTTTACTTGATGAGATCAAGATGGATGACCGGACCGGGGAACCCGGTTTGCTTCCGGATCTTCATCAGGATGAACCCCTGATCGCCATACTCCCGGGAAGCCGCCCTCAGGAAATCCGGCGGATGCTGCCCGTGATGCTCAGGGTGGCAGGCGATTTCAGGCCGGGTTACCGGTTTGTGGTGGCAGGGGTATCCAAGGTAAACCCTGCCGTTTATACCCACATGATGGCAGGCAGTGATGTGCAGGTGGTGTATGGGAATACCTATGCACTGCTCAGGTCTGCCGATGCAGCTGTGGTTACTTCCGGTACGGCCACCCTCGAAGCAGCATTGCTCAATGTACCGCAGGTAGTGTGTTACAGAGCTTCCGGCCTGTCGTACCTCATTGCCAAGAAACTGGTAAAACTCAAATTTATCTCGCTGGTAAACCTCATACTCAATAAAAAGGTGGTTACTGAACTGATACAGCGTGATATGAATCCGAAAGCCCTTAAACACGAACTGGAGGAGATTTTACTGGATCCGGAAAAGTCATCGGCTATTATCCGTGACTATGAAGCACTCCGCAAGCTGCTGGGCCAGCAGGGCGCATCTGCCACCACCGCAAAACTCATTTACAAGGCCATCGTCAAATGACCTTCATACCGGCAATTCTGAAATCCGGATTTTACAGAACGGTGATACGGCTCGCTGCAGGAATGGTCTTGCTTATCTGCTCCATCCCTTTGCCCGCACTGAATGTAAAGGTAAACCTGTTTGCCGGCCAGTATTTTTCTGCGATAACCCTTAGCCATATTTCAGGGAAGTATCTGGTGAAAGCGGGTTCCGTCGAAGTTCTTGCCATCACTTCCGGTGATACCGTAACCCTTCAGAAGGCAGATGATCAGATCGTGCTGTATTGCAAGGGACAAATGGTGGCTTTCGGGGATCAGTTTTATTTTCAGGGAACAGGGCTCGATAATGCCCTGGCAATCCATGCAGGCGAGTGGGATACGAGAACCTATGAAGACGACCTCTCTTTTCTGATGTATACCGGCGGCATCGGTTGCTGCAATTGGGTCGAAATCGAAAAATACATCGCAGGTGTGGTGCAGGCAGAAGCGGGTGGGAGCAGCAACCACAAGGTGTTTTTTCAGGTACAGGCGATCGTTTCCCGTACCTATGCCCTCAGGATGCTTGCTGCCTATGGCGACTCTGTGATTTTTACAGATGATGTCAATAATCAGGTGTACAAAGGGAAAAATGAGAAACCTGTAATTGCCGAAGCGGTAAAAGAAACCGCCGGTCTGGTGATTGTGTACAACGATTCGGTGCTTATCAATGCGGTTTTCCACTCCAATAGCGGAGGGTTCACCCTCTCCGCATCCGACGTGTGGATGTCGTCTCTGCCGTACCTGCAACCTGTGGTGGATACCTTTTCCTTTACCGGGAAAAACTATACCTGGACCACCTCAATCCCGGTGGTTCAATGGCTCAACTATCTGGATTCCCGGTTCAATTACCCGGTATATGCCGATTCAATGCGCCAGCTCGCCCTGAATTTCACACAGACAGAGCGAACGAAAAACTTTCACCGGGATATTCCCCTTACGGCAATCCGAAATGATCTGAAGCTCCGTTCCACCTTCTTTTCTGTTACTTCCGACCGCGATCAGGTGGTTTTTACAGGATACGGCTACGGTCATGGGGTCGGGCTTTCGCAGGAAGGGGCTATCCGGATGGCTGAACTCGGGTATTCCTCCGAAGAAATCATCCGCTTCTATTACAAAGGAGTGCGTGTAAAACCTTATACCGACCTGCCACCCAAACGGTGATTCCTGCTGCCCTTTTCTCCTTTTTTTGCTTTTCAATCAACTAAAGGAGAAAGAAGAAAGGCAGAATTGTGCAGTTGCAGGGAAAAGTTCCTCTTCTGAGGCTGGTGCTTCCGTTTATAGCTGGCATCCTGTTGAGCCAGCGGGTTACAGATCCGGGTTTGTGTGCATGGATTCTGCCCGCAGGTGCATCCGTCTTTCTGCTGTTCAGCCTTATCCTTTTTAAAGTGATTCCGCTGCCGCTTTACCGTTTTCGCTGGATCTCGGGAATCCTGATAATCCTGCTGTTTACGGTTGCAGGTTTTATCAGGAATGAAACTGGCGAAAATCCTTCTCCGGACACTGGTTCGGCCGTGAACTTGCCTGAAGACCGGGAAATCCTGATGCTGGGGATTGTGATGAGTTCCCCCCAGCAAAAGGAGAAGTCGGTGGCACTTCCGCTGAAGGTTTTTGCATACCGGTGCTATGACACCCTATATACCGTTGATGCACAGGTAATGGTGTATATTCCAAAAGATTCCCCGAAACTTCCTGCCGGCTTCGACACCCTGGCATTGCTCACCACGGTGCAGCTGATCACCAACCCGGGTAATCCCTGTGAGTTCGACTATGCAGCCTATATGCAGCAGAAAGGCTTTCGCCACCGGGCTTTTGTGAAAGAGGGTAAGTATATATCCCTTGCCCATGGATCCCCCGGACTCATGAAACGGTTTATTAACGATACCCGCACCGCACTTCAGCAGCGCGTGTTCATCTCCGGGATGCATGAAAAAAACAAAGGTCTTGGCCTGGCCATGGTGCTGGGGGAGAAGGCCTTTCTGGATGAGGATGTTCAGCAGGGATTTTCAGTGTCCGGTACCATCCATGTCCTTTGCGTCTCAGGGTTGCATGCCGGGGTTATATTTCTGTTAATCAGTGCTTTTACTGGGTGGCTTCGCCGTTTTGGAAAACCCGGGAAAGTCCTTTTTGTGCTCATCTCTGCCGCAGGGCTATGGGCCTACGCTGCCCTTACAGGCCTTACCCCAAGTGTATGTCGTGCATCTGTGATGTTCAGCATGATCCTGGCAGGTCACCTCATCAGCCGTAAAGTGAACACCCTCAACAACGTGGCCGGCGCTGCCCTGATCCTTCTGGTGTACGACCCTGTTTTGCTGTTCGACATGGGTTTCCAGTTATCGTTTCTGGCGGTTGCCGGCATTGTGCTGCTGTTCAACCCCCTCTCAGGGATCTGGAGCCCCGCCAACCGCATCCTGAAATACATCCGTGATATGGCAGGGGTGTCCCTCAGCGCGCAGCTGTTTACCGTGCCAGTCACCCTGGCAGCCTTCGGTACTTTTCCCGTCTGGTTCCTTCTGGCAAACCTCGTGGTGATACCCCTTACCGGCATCACCCTCTATGCCGGAGTAGCTTTTGCCATTGCCCCGGAAGGGTTTTTTACGATGGTAACCGGGAGGATATTTGACCTTCTCCTTACCCTTATCCGTTCGGAAGTGGATATCATCAGCCACATGCCCTTAGCGCAGATCCAGGGGATCCAGGTGACCGGAGCCGAAAAAATCCTGCTGTTTGGAGTTGTAATCTCCCTCGCTGTATGGGTTAACATGGGGAGCAGGAAGGTATTCCTGCTGATGCTCGCAGGTGTTGTCATCCTTCTTGCCTCATCCGCTTCCAAGATCTTTTACAGACATCAACAGCAGGAGATCGTGGTGTATAATCTCCGCGGACAAACCCTGGCTGACATTATCACCGGCACCTCACGAACCACCATATGGTTCGGTAAATCGTATGATGAGAAGAAGACAGGCTATGCGGCCGGTGGTTACCGGATCCGCACCGGAACCCTCAGGAATGCTGGCCGCCATAAAACTCTGATGGGTAAACCCGGTGAAGTCCTTCAGGTTTCTTCCCCGGCAGGCCGGATCATTTTCCTTGATCGCTTTCCTGACAATGGTTTCCCGATCAGGAAAGATGACATCGTGGTGGTTCGTAACCGTCTCTACCCTGTGGAGAACGTCTTCGACCGGTATCAGCCCCGGCTGTGGTTGCTTGATGGATCGGTTCCCGGTTTCGTCGCAGAGAAATGGCTTGCCATAGCCCGTGATCGAAAGATCCCTCTGTGGATCACTGCGCAGCAGGGGGCTTTCAGGTCATCCCTGCACTATTGACCCTCAAAAAAGAGCACCTTCCGTTTCTCCTCCTCAGACAGATTATCGTAGTATTCCTGCCGGTTCCGGTCCAGTTTCTTCTTGAGTCGTGCCTGCTTGTTGAAGTTTTCGTAGATCAGGGTAAAAGGGCCCGGCAACACCAGCCCTGCCGAAGGTGCTTTGAAATAGTTCTCCTCCTTAAAAGTTTCAAATGCGGTGTTCAGGGTGTCCTCTTCAGCCTTCCTGGCAATGAAATCACTCTTGAACTGTACCACACGGGTAGCGGCAAAAACCCTGTAACGCTTTAACACAGTGGTGTCTTCAAACATCAGCACATGAAAGATACCGGCAGTGTCAAGAAATCCGGAGGAATACCGCACCAGGCGCTTCTTGAAACCGACGTGGGAGAAATAGAGGGTGTCGCCTTCCTGCGCCTCAATCAGAAAATTCCCCAGCCTGTCGGAGAGGGTGGCCCTGTTCAGGCTCAGATTGATAATGTGCACCTGCAAAAGCGACAGGATGCTGCCTGAAGAGGTGACTTTTCCCCGTATCATCACAATGGTGTCCTGAAAATCAGTGGGTTGTTCCTGTGCCATTACCCCGTTCACCGGCAAGAGACATGCCCAGAGGATACACCCTAACCATGCCATGAAAGGCATCGTATGCAGGGGTCTGTGATCCGGGGTGTGAGTCATCGGCATAAAGGAATCAGATCATTAGACGTACAACCCGCTGTTTTGTTATTTCCGGGGGTGTGAAATTATGAAATATTCCTTCAGTGCAGGTCTTTCAGGTGGCTGAAATGGGACTATCTTTGTGCACCTTTCAATACAATGACGGTTATGAACGAAACCCTCAAAACCCTGCTGGAGCACCGTACCATCCGGCAATACAAACCCGACCCCGTGCCTGAGGATGTGCTGAACACCATTCTTGAGGCCGGAATCAAAGCCAGTACTTCCGGCAACATGCAGGTTTACAGTATTATAGTGACACGTGAACCTGCCAGAAAAGAGGTGCTGCACAAGCTCCACTTCTCCCAGCAGATGGTGCTGGATGCACCTGTGCTCCTCACATTCTGCGCCGACTTTAACCGGTTTAATACCTGGTGCCGCCTTCGTGATGCCAAACCCGGTTACGACAACTTCCTGTCGTTTTTTACCGCCGCCATCGATGCCCTGCTGGCTGCCCAGAACTGTGCTGTCGCTGCCGAAGCTTTCGGACTGGGGATCTGCTACCTGGGTACCACTACCTATCAGGCCGGTAAGCTGGTGGAGTTCTTCAACCTGCCCGATGGGGTAGTGCCTGTGACCACTCTGGTGCTCGGGTATCCCGCCTCAGATCCCGGACCCACCGACCGTCTTCCGGCTGAAGCTGCTGTGCATCAGGAAACCTATGTCCCCTGGACTGAAGAAAGGATCAATAAGGTGTATGCAGAGAAGGAAAATCTGCCGGGTACCTTCAAGCTGCTGGAGGAAAACCAGCTTGAAAATCTTGCGAAGATCTTTACCGAAAAGAGGTATACCCTTAAAGACAATCTGTACTTCTCTGAAGTCCTTCTGAATGTTCTGAAAAACCAGGGGTTTATGAACAATCCCTGACATAAAATTTCTTTTTCATACGAAACAACCCTTTCTTCTGTTTATATGTCTTATAAATAGACTATCTTTGATTGTCAGATTCTTGCCTGATGAGAAATGAGGTACGCATTTTCTTTTTTTTATGGCTGTGGGTATGCGCCACCTTAACGGCTGTTGCATCACCGGGTCATGATTCCCTGAGAAGCAAAGAGATAGCTTTTATTGAGAATAAACACCAATGGGACGATCGTGCCCTGTTCAGGGCCGAAATCGATGGTGGTCATATCTATCTTGAGAAGGATGGGCTCACCTTTGACCTTCGTGACCAGGAGGCCTACAGCAGATTTGTCGGTTACAAAACCCTGCCGCAAGCGGTGAAGGAGCAGCAACCTCCACCTTCCGGGCTGGTGGACCATTTTGCATACAAGGTCAGTTTTCTGGGAGCCAATCCCGATCCGGTGGTTTCCGGACATGATGTGCTGCCCGGGATCCATAACTATTTCCTCGGCAACGATCCGGCGCGCTGGGCTACACGTGTGCAAAGGTTTTCCGGCGTACGGTACGGGGAGCTCTATCGGGGCATCAACCTCTTGCTCCAAAAGGATGAGGTGCTCTTTAAATATGAGTTTCATTGCGCTCCGGGTTCCGACCCGTCTGAGATACGCCTTGCCTACAGCACGGTCGCAAATATCCGGCTCAGATATGGAAACCTCGTCATACAAACCCCGTTCGGAACGGTGTACGAGCTTAAACCCTATGCCTGGCAGATGGTGGACGGGGTGAAGACCACGGTCGACTGCCGCTTTGCCCTCCGCAACAACATCATTACCTACAGGTTGGGAAATTACAACCCCGACCTTGAACTGATCATCGATCCTCCGGTGCGGGTATTTGCCTCCTATACCGGGTCCACTGCCGACAACTGGGGCTACACTGCTACCTATGACGACCTTGGCAATCTTTACGATGGCGGCAATGTGTTCGGCAATGGATATCCTGTTACCACCGGCGCCTACCAGACCAATTACGCAGGTGCATCGTCCGATATCGCCATCTCGAAGTTCCATCACACCGGCGCTTACCTCGAGTACAGCACCTATCTGGGCGGTTCCGGAACAGAGGTGCCGCACAGCCTTGTGGTAAACAGCCTGGGACAGCTCTACATCCTCGGATCTACCGGCTCCTCCAACTATCCGGTCACTACAGGTGCCTACGACCCGTCATTCAACGGAGGCACAGCGTACACCCTCACCTCGATACTCAGCTATGGCAACGGCTCCGATATTGTGATCTCCAAGCTCAGCGACGACGGGACCCAGCTGCTGGCATCCACCTATATGGGTGGAACAGGAAGTGATGGCCTGAGCACGGTTTCGGTGCTCAAACACAACTATGCCGATGAGGTGCGCGGTGAGATTATTATCGATGATGCCGGCAATGTGCTAGTGGTCAGCTCCTCCCAGTCAGCGAATTTTCCGGTGACCACAGGAGCCTTCCAGACGGTAAAATCCGGAACCCAGGATGCGGTGGTGTTCAAGATGGATAACCAGCTCAGCTCGATGATCTGGAGTACCTTCATAGGCGGGTCAGGCAACGATGCCGGTTACAGCATCACTTCCGATCCGCAGTTCGGCATCTATGTGGCTGGAGGTACTACCTCTGCAAATCTCCCGGTAACGGGAGGTGTGCTCTATCCTTCCTTTCAGGGAGGGAGCTGCGATGGCTGGGTGGCACAGATTGCCCCCGGCGGAAATCAACTGCTTTATTCCTCCTATTTCGGATCCACCGCGTACGACCAGGTCTATTTCGTCGACCTCGATAAACAGGGTGCGGTTTACCTCTTTGGCCAGACCGGTGCTACCGGAAATTATTACGTTACCAATGCAGCCTGGTTCAAACCCTCAGGAGGTCAGTTTGTTACAAAACTAACCCCGCAGCTCTCACAGCGGATCTGGTCCACTACCTTCGGATCCGGCAATGGGATCGATATTTCCCCAACCGCTTTTATGGTCGACCTGTGTAACCGCATATACCTGTCGGGCTGGGGTGGTACCGTCAATGGCTTCGGCGGAACCGCAGGTTTGCCCGTTACCCCCGACGCTTTCCAGTCATCTACCGATAACAGCGATTTTTACCTGATGATCATCAAGGATGATGCTTCAGGATTGGTGTACGCTACCTATTACGGTGGAAACCAGAGCGCTGAGCATGTTGACGGGGGTACCAGCCGCTTCGACAGCAAAGGGCGCATCTACCAGACCGTTTGCGCCGGTTGCGGGGGGAACAGCGACTTCCCCACATCGGCCGGAGCCTGGTCCAATATCAATAAAAGCACAAACTGCAACAACGGGGTTGTTGTGTTCAATTTCCTTACGCCTGCCCTGGTAGCCGACTTCAAAGCATTTCCTGCTTCAATCTGTGCCCCTGATACTGTTTTCTTTACCAATACCTCCCAGGTCCCATCGCCTTCAACCACAACCTATTACTGGAATTTCGGCAATGGCAATACCAGCACATCCGCAAACCCTGCAGGTGTGATCTACAGTACACCGGGGATCTTCAATGTAACGCTGATTATCAGCGACAACAGCGCCTGCAACTTTGCCGATACCGTTGTAAAGCAGGTAGTGGTCCTGTCAGGGCAGTCTTCTGTGCTCCCCGCCAAGAATATCTGCTTGGGTGATCAGGTCCAGATCGGGATTCTCCCCATCAACGATCCGGCCGTCACCTATCAGTGGAATCCTGTCACATACCTTAATAATCCATTGATATCCAATCCGGTATCAACTCCAACTGCTACCCAGAGCTACAAACTCTACGTCTCCAACGGAGTATGTACCGATACCTTTAACCAACAGGTAGTGGTACACAACCTTGTGGTGGATGGAGGCCCCGATGTCGGCATCTGTCAGGGCTCCGTGCAGCTTACGGCTCAGACTGCCAACACTGGTGTCAGCTATCAATGGTCCGACAATCCGTTGTTCACCAATACGCTCAATGCGACTCCTTCCAGCCCTTCATGTATCGTTACCATTACGGTACCGCAGTATTTTTATGTGAAGATGTACAATGCCTGGTGCAGCACCATCGACAGTGTGTATGTGGATCAGCTGGTGAAGTTCAGCGCAGTGAATGTGCAGCATCCCAACTGTGCGGGGGTATGCGACGGACAAGTCTCGGTGGCATTGCTGGGCGGCACACCACCGTATCAATACTCGTGGAGTAATTCTACCTCAACCGGTCCTTCTGCTTCAGGCTTATGCGCCGGAAACCACAGCGTTACCGTTACAGACGTGAACGGATGTTTTGGGGTATCCCAGTTTACCCTCATCGATCCGCCACCTCTCCTGGTGGATGCCACCTCGCACAATGCGCCATGCGCGGATGCCTGCATTGGGAAAGGTTTCGTTACCCAGAGCGGAGGAACACCCCCTTACGGGTACGTGTGGAATGATCCAACCTCCCAAACTACCAATCCTGCCACCAACCTCTGCCCGGGCTCGTATATTGTTACCGTAACCGATACCAGGGGGTGCAAAGACACTGCCCATATCCTTGTAGAAGATTCCTCCGTCTATATAACCTTTTCAGCTTCTGTGTCGGAAGATACAGTGTTCGAAGGTCAAACGGTGCAGCTTACCAGTACCTGGCTCGGTACGGGCTACACCTATCAGTGGACACCCGTAACCTGGATCAACAACCCCTCCATCTTTAACCCGCTGGTGTCTCCTTATGCCAGTGTGACCTATACGGTGGTGGCAACCGACAAGTACGGATGCAAATTCACCGATACCGTTGAAATTACCGTACTGGAAGTGTTCTGCGAGGAGCCGTTTATCTTCGTTCCCAATGCCTTTACGCCCAATGGCGATGGAATGAACGACGTGCTGTACATGTATTCCATCTATGCCGAAGAGGTCTATTTTTCCATCTTCAACCGGCTGGGCGAGAAGGTGTTTGAGACCCGTAACAAGGAGTATGGCTGGGATGGTACCTATAAGGGGCGCGATGCGGATCCGGGGGTGTTTGATTACTATCTCGAAGTAAGGTGTTTCAACAAGATACAATTCCGGAAAAAGGGGAATATCACTTTAATACGCTGATGTGAAGAGGATTTTGGGTTTGTGTTTGATCTGTCTGGTATCGGCGTCTCTATCTGCCCAGGATATCCATTTCTCACAGTACAAATCGGCACCCCTGCTGATCAACCCTGCCCAAGCCGGCTTTGCATTCTGCAAACTGCGCATCACAGCCAACCAGAGGTCGCAATGGCGTGCCGTTTCTGTTCCGTTCAATACCTTTTATCTTGGCCTCGATTTCAAGATCTTTCAGGACCGTCAGTCAAAAAATGTGATAGGAGGGGGGCTGATCTCCTACTACGATCAGGCAGGAGATTCCCGGTTCGGCACCTCCTCGGTAGCGGGAGCTCTGTCCTACTTCTTTGCCCTCAATGATTTTCAAAATCACTACCTTTCCTTCGGATTATCAGGAAGTTACAACGACCGATCGTACGATTATGCCAAACTGGTTTTCGGCAACCAGTTTCTCGGTGATAAATTCGACCCCGATAATTACAATGGTGAAACATTCCTGAACCGTGGTTTCCGGTTTGTCGATTACAATGCTGGTGTGCATTGGTATTACCGCCCTGATGATGACTATGTGTACGATGCCGGCCTGGTGCTCTCACACATCACCACGCCCCCTCAGTCGATGCTGGAGGATCCCGATGTGAAACTCGACCGCAAAGTCACCCTCTATTTCAATGCTGAAATCACCCGGCCTGATAAAAGGACGATCTCTCCGGGGGTCTACCTTTCGCGACAGGGAACCTACACTGAGATCATCGCGGGGAGTATGATCAGCCTCAATGGGGTAAACCCCGGCCATAATCTCTCACGATTTCAGGCAGGCCTCTTCCTCAGGCCGGTGGATGCCGCCATTGTGATGTTCGGCTTCGATTATCAGCAGATCACTTTCGGGATCAGCTACGATATCAATTACAGCCGCCTCCGTTCAGCCAGTACCCTCAGGGGCGGCTTCGAGTTCTCGGCACTTTACATGTTTCACAAGAAAAAGAAGAAAAAACCGGGCAGCATTCCCTGTCCACAGCCCTTCTAAATCAAGGTGTTATGATTGGTTGCGGATCAGATGAAAGCCATAACAGAAACTTCTGCCCGGGATGTCTCCCTGAACAGCCTTCAGAGAGCCCGCACCGGCGCTTCCGTTTGCTTTTCCGGCTTCTTATTTTTACCCTCCTGATATTTTCCTCCGGATCTCTGGAGGCGCAAACCCCTGAAGTTCTGAGGGCTATGGCCTGGGAGGCTTACACAGCACAGGATTATTTCGAAGCTGCCACCCTGTACGAAAGGGTGTTGCTCACAGATTCATCCGATCTCCAGGCAGCCTGGCTGCTGGCAGAAAGCTACAGGAACGATCATGCTTACAACAGAGCGGCTGAATGCTACAGGCATGTCGTCTCCCTCCCCGATGCCCTTAACGTGTACCCCGATGCCCTGTATTACCTCGCCCTGATGTTCCAGCAGTCGGGTGACCGGGAAGGTTTGTGCAGGTACATCAGGATGTATCTGGAGCAACCCTTGACAAAGGAGAAATATTCCCTTCATGCCGGTGAGCTCCTCAAGGCTTGTGAAACGGGCTCACTGCCTGCCGATTCGCTTCAAGTGGAAGTGCGACATCTGGGAACCCAGGTGAATTCCCCCTGGTCGGAATTTGCCCCCCTCCAAATCAACGACACGGTGCTCTGGTTCTCTGCACTGAGGCCTGCCGGGAACGGCGATTTTCAGACTTTTTCCCTGCTCGATTACAGAACCGCCATCTACACAAGCCCTATCCGGCTCTCCGGATATACCCGCGCGACTGAACTGGGCACACGGATCAACAAACGGAATTCCCATAACGCCAACGCCTCCTTCGACCCAAAAGGACGAAGGGTATTTTTCTCCCGCTGCAATGCGGTGCAGCAGAGCTCGGGCGATTGCAGGCTCATGGCGGCGGAGTTCCGGAATGGACGATTCGGGAAGGCCGTGCCATTAGATCCCTCCTTCAATATGACCGGATACTCCAATACCCAACCGGCCTACATCAGGCTGCCCGGTGATGAGATGGCTGTGCTCTACTTTGTAAGCAACCGGCCGGGAGGATTTGGCGGTATGGATCTCTGGTATGCGGTGGAACAAAACGGAAAATTCGGCAATCCTGTCAACTGCGGCAGCATCATCAATACCCCCGGAAACGAAGTGACCCCCTTCTACGATACGCTCCGCGACTGCCTCTGGTTTGCCTCCGACTGGCACCCCGGCTTCGGCGGATACGACATCTTCAGGGCCGATGGCGGATTCGCCGGTTGGGAAAAACCGGTGAATGCCGGCCTGCCGTTCAATTCCACCGCCAACGAATACTATTTTACTGTTAACCCCACCGACAGCAACGGCTATTTCACCTCCAACCGCCCGGGTTCTTTCCATATCCGGGGTGAGACCTGCTGCAACGATATCTACCTGTACGAGTGGATCCCGCAATCCTCAGCCCCTGAACCTCCTCCGGTAACCCTTGTTCCCGATACTCCCGATTCTATCCAGCAGCAGGCCAGAAACCTCCTTCCGCTGATCTTGTTTTTTCACAATGATGAACCTGACCCTGCCACCAGGGCAGTGGTGTCATCCATAGATTACCGCCAGACGCTCGATGCCTATGTGGCGATGCGCTCCACCTACCAATCTGAGTATTCACGGGGGCTGTCCGGTAAGGCTGCCGAAGCGGCAAAAGCAGACATCGACGGATTCTTCACAGATTATGTTTTGAACGGTTACCAGAAGCTTGAAAAACTCACCGACTTCCTTCTGATGGATCTCAGGGCAGGGCGCAGTGTGCAACTGCTGGTGAGCGGCTACTGCTCACCCCTGAGTACCAATGAGTACAACATCAACCTGGCACGCCGGCGCATCAACTCCCTTGTGAAATACCTCGGAATCACCGCCAACGGTGCCCTGAAGCCCTATCTCGAAGGCACAGCCCCCGACAGCGTAAGGCTCTATATTTTCGAGGACCCTGTGGGGAAGGAGAAAGCGAGCCCCTTTGTGAGCGATAACCCGAACGACCTTCGAAATTCGGTATACAGCCGGTTTGCTGCCTTTGAACGAAGAATCGAGATATCAGTTTACCATTCAGCCCGCCCCGGTGAAATGACATTGCTCTCCGAGCTTCCCAAAGTAGTGCTCCCCTCTGACACCATCTTTGCCGGAAAATTTCTGCCCGGCGAACGCAGGGTCATCACCATCCCCATCCGCAACGAAGGGAAAAGCGAACTCATGCTGCGAAAGATTGAATGCAACGAAGAGATTTTCTCGGTAGAGTGGAACAGCCAGCCCTTGCTCCCCGGCGAAACCAGAAACCTTCTGGTGCTGGTTGACCCGGGTACTACCCCCGGAGTATTCCTTGAAAAATTCACCCTCCATACCAATCTCCCTGCGCCTTCCCAATTCTTTGTCACAATCCATGTGGTTCAGTAAGAAGGTTTCCGGAATCGCTGTCCTCCTGGCCTGTGTTGTGATGGTTGCCTGCATCAGACATGGTGAGCCCCAAAAGATGCCTGAAGCCCGGGATACGGCCTCAACCCCATCAACATTGCCTGCCCATTCAGTATCCCTTCATCCGCAACCAACCCATCCGGTTGATAAAAGCGCCGGGCATCCTGAACCAGGCATGTATGTCGAAAAATGCCTTAATGCCGGCCTGATCGACGTGCACTCCCTGGATTCAACCATTCTGACAGATCTGAAATATGCCTCAGAAGATAATTTTCTGAATATGAACCTCTACGGACAGGTGCAGAATTGTTTTCTTCAGCCCGAAGCAGCACAGATGCTTGTGCGCGCCCAAAAAATCCTGAAATCAAAACACCCCGGCCTTACCCTTCTGGTGTGGGATGCAGCACGTCCGCTCTCGGTGCAGAAAGTCATGTGGCGAAAGGTGAAACCCCCGCCGGGTATTTCCAAAGGCCTCCTGGTATCAAATCCTTTGCGAGGTGGCTCCCTCCATAACTACGGCTGCGCGGTGGATGTAACCATCGCGGATGAAAACGGAAAGCCCCTGGATATGGGATCGGAGTTCGACTGCTTCGGGGAGATCGCCTGGCCGGTGAGCGAACAGAAATTGTTAAAAGATGCAAAACTTACTCCCGGGCAGGTAACAAACCGGAAACTTCTGCGTTCGGTGATGTACGGTGCGGGCTTCTGGAATATCCAGACCGAGTGGTGGCATTTTAACGCCATGCGGCGTGAAACGGCTATCGCCAGGTATCCGGTCATTCCCTGAATAACCACAACACAAAACCTTTTTTACCTACTTTTGACCCTGACTTTCTTCTAACCTAAAATATTTGTACTGATATGCTTATCAAGCGTTTGTATAATTACCGGTTCAGATTTCCGGTAGCTGCCTTTCTGATTCTCTCCGGATTTGTCCTCCTTACCTCCCTTCGTTCTGACCAGTCTCCCCGTGAAAAGATCCTCCTCGAAACAGTGATGAGGGCCATGAACGCCATGCACTTCGACCCTCTTCCGGTGAATGATACCTACTCCCAGAAGGTATTTGACAACTACCTCAAAACTACCGACCTTTTCCGGAAATTCTTCACCCACGCCGATATAGCCTCTTTGGAAATCTATAAAAATGACATTGATAATCAGATCAATGCAGGGGAATTTGAGTTCTTCAATGCCGCAAACGACCTCTATTTCAAACGGCTTGAAGAAGCATCTGCCTACTATCAGCAGGCTTTGGAGAAACCGATGGATTTCACCGTAAAGGAAATGGTGGAACTTGATCCCGACAAAACCCCCTGGTGCGCTACTGAGGCCGATCTGCGCGAGGAGTGGCGTAAGGCGGTGAAGTACCAGGTGATGATCCGGATCCATCAGGATCTGGAAATCCAGGAAGCGGCTGAAAAGAAGAAGGATACACTCGTAACTCCCAAATCCTATGCGGAAATCGAAACAGGCGCCATCAGCCAGGTAAAGAAGATGTACGACGACTATTTTGAGCGTCTTCGCAAGGGTACCCGTGCCGACCGTTTCGAAGATTACCTGAATGCCATCACTACCATCTACGATCCCCACAGCAACTATATGGCGCCGGCCAAAAAGGAGAATTTTGACATCAGCATGACAGGCAAACTCGAAGGGATCGGTGCAGTGCTTGCCCAGCGGAACGGACTGATCCAGGTGGAGGAGATTATGCCGGGAAGCCCCTCGTGGAAACAGGGGGACCTGAAAGCCGGGGATATGATTCTGAAGGTGGCACAGGGGGAAGCCGAACCCGTGGATGTTACCAACATGCGCCTGGATGAGGCTGTACGTCTGGTGCGGGGAAAGAAAGGCACCGAGGTCCGCCTTACCGTGAAGAAGAAAGCCACCGACGATATCGTGGTGATCAGCATCATCCGTGATGTGGTGGAGATGGAGCAGACCTTCGCACGGTCGGCCATCCTCAATACCCCCGACGGAAAGAAACTGGGCTACCTCTACCTTCCGCGCTTCTACGCCGACTTCAGCAACCCCTTTACGGGACGGTTCTGTGCAAACGATGTCCGTAAGGAGATCGAGAAACTGAAGAGCCTGGGCATTGATGCCCTGATGTTCGACCTGAGAAATAACGGTGGCGGATCCCTTTCGGATGTGGTGAAAATCGCCGGTTTCTTTTTTGAGTTGGGGCCGGTGGTGCAGGTGAAGGATAAAATTGAAGGGCTCAACGTGCTGAACGATATCGACCCGCGAATCGATTACGATGGCCCGGTGGTCGTGATGGTGAATACGGGCAGTGCCTCGGCCTCCGAGATCTTTGCCTCTGCCATGCAGGACTATAAGCGTGCAGTGATCATCGGTAGCCCTACCACCTTTGGGAAAGGAACCGTACAGCGGCTCTATGAGCTCGATCAGATGCTGGCAACAGCCCCCGAGGGTGTAAAACCGATGGGTACCCTAAAGCTTACCACCCAGAAGTTCTACCGCATCAACGGAGGCGCTACCCAGCTCAAAGGGGTGATCCCCGATATCGTTCTTCCGGATCCATGGATGTATCTTGAAACGGGAGAGAGGGATCTCGATAACCCCATGGCCTGGACCCAGATCAAACCGGCCGGATACACCGTGTGGAAAGGCCCTTACGGCGATGTTGCCTCCCTCAGGGCTGGCAGCGAAAAACGTACCCGCAATGCAGAAACCTTCATGGAGGCCGAGAAGTATGCCAAAGAACTGAAATCCCAGCGCGACCAGACCCTTGAAACGCTCAACCTGGCCGATTACAGGGCGAAACAGAAAACCAGAAAGGAACGCTCCGAACAGATGGAGAAACTGATGGAAAAAGAGACCGGTCTGGCCATCAGCCTTACCCCGGCCGATCAGACCATCGCTTCCGGCGATACCATCAAAGGGAAGCTGCTCAACGAGTGGATCGGTGACCTGAAAAAGGATGTGTACCTTTCTGAAGCAGCCGCCATTACACGGGATCTCCTGTCGCCCCAACCCGTTGAGAAATCGCGTAATAAACGGAAGTAGCCTGTTGATAACTTTCCGGTGGATTCTTGTCCGTTTTTTCCTTCCCGATCAACTATACATTCAGAAGTAATGATGAGGAGGGAAGGATATGTATGCTACGCAATTCAGCTGGGTTTCCTTTAAAAGAACCCGCATTTGTTCGGTGAGGACCGGCCGCAGGGATGAATTCCCGGTACAGCAGTTCGTTAATTTCAAATGGTACCGCAATGCTGAAAACGAAAAAACCCGCTCAGAGAGCGGGTGAAGGTTATATGGGGGGAAGATGTGCGGTTACTTCAATGCCGTGTTTCCTCTGTCTGTATGAGCTCTGGGAGCTACCTTGCGGATGGTCATCTTAACCGTATATTCGCCGAGGTCATAGGTGCTGATCTGCTCATCCTCCGGGGTGATTTCGGTATTGCCGGCAGGCACCTCTTTGCTCTTGCGCAGGTAGTCGTCATGGCGGAAGAGTTTCGGGCCATACGGACTGCATACAAAATTCAGGTAGGTGTTCATCCCGTCGCGGCCGTTGAAGCCGTAACCACCCTTCTGGCCGGGGTTAACCCAGATCTCATAGTCCATCTCCCATGCGTAACTGCCCCAGGCAGTGCCATTCCATACTTTGCCGTCGTAATAACAGTGATACCAGCCCGGGTTGATCCGGTAATTGGTTCCGTAATAAAATTGAGGAGGCACAGCAGAGGTGCCGCAGTCGATATATTCGGGTTGGGTTACCTCCCAGTCGAAGGCTACATATGCCAGACCGGGACGTCCATCGGTTCCCACATAGCAGGAAGGGGTTGTGAACACCAGCAGGGTGAGGAAAAGCAGTGAAATGGCAGGCAGAAAAACCTTGCGCAGGGTCGGGGTAAAAATTGTTGTTTGCATGGGGTTAGATGTTAAATATTGATAATGAATGATTTGTAGATCTAAACAGACCGGCGGTTTTCTACCAAATGACGTGCCAAAAAATCATAAAGTTACAGAGGCCATGAAAATTCCTGATACACCTTTCTTTTCATGGCCACAATCCGCAGGTAGGATTCGCGGATTCTGCTTTCCGGGATTCTGCCGCTGGCGACCATATCCACAATCATCTGGTGCAGTTCTGAAGCCTGATGGTCGGTTGACCCTTTCACATTGTTGGCCACCACTAGGATATCCACTCCGGCGGTGATGGCGAGAAATACGGCGCTGTCAAGGCCGTAGTAGCTGCTGATGGCTTTCATCTGCATGTCGTCGCTGAAAACCACGCCGGCGTATCCCAGGCTGTCGCGGAGCACTCCGGTGATGATCCTGTGCGAAAGGGTAGCCGGCAGGCAGGTGGTATCGAGGCTACAGTGTACGATATGAGCCGACATGACACCTTCGGCCTTGTGATCCCTGATCAGCTCCGCGTAGGGAATCAGCTCATTGGGTTTCCAGGTCTGGGTTACGTCGGTGAGTTCCTGGTGGGTGTCGGTGCCCGAGCTGCCATGTCCAGGGAAATGCTTCAGCACCGTAAGTACCCCCTTTTTCTGGTGTGCCCTGATAAAGATGCGGGCCTGCCGCGTTACCAGACCGGGGTCGCTGCCGTAGCACCGCTCCTTTTTTGCGATCACCGGGTTTTCGGGATTGGAACACAGATCCACCACGGGGGCAAAATTGAGGTTAATTCCAAGGGAATGGAGTGTTTCGGCGGTTATGGTGGCGTAGTATTTCGAGGAGTCGTTGTGATGGAGAGCCCCCAGGTAGCTGGCCGTCTGCGTTTCGGGAAATCCGTAACGGGGTTTCAGCCGGTTCACCTTGCCCCCTTCCTGGTCGATGGCGATGAGCAGGGGGAGGGGAGGGGCGCTCTGCAGGTCAGCGGTTAGGTTCTTCAGCCGTGCGGCCGTACTGTCCTTGCAGAGGTTCTTCTCGAACAGGATGATCCCGCCCGCCTTCCCCTGCCGGAGGGTTTCACGGATGGCAGCACTCACCGGCGCCAGGGTGTCGGGAATCCCCACCATCACCATCTGCCCGATCATCTGCTCCAGGGTGGCTTTCTGTGCAGCCACCGCGGCAGGACTGGCCAGCAGAAGGCATACAAAGAGCCTGAACAACAGTTTTTTAATCATGCAACCTGTTTGTTGGTATACCAGAAAATTCTCAGGCTAAAGATACACCGCAAATCGAAGCGGCGGACTTTACCCCAAAAAGATCGCATCAATCATGCAGGAGATGTCTTCCGGGGTTATGCCCAGACGCTCAAGGTGCTGGCGGTCGTTGCGGAATGAGTCGAAAAAGTCATCGGGGTTCTGGTCGCGGAAACGGAGGCCCCGCTGGTACAGGCTCAGAGCCTCCTCCCGTTCTCCTGCCACAAACTTCACATGGCCGAAGTTGAGCAGGTCGTTGTGGTTGAAACTGAGCTCCATGATCTGCTCGTAATAATACCCCGCCGTGTCGTTCTGCCCCAGCAGAAAGAGGCTCCATGCCACCGGACGGAGGGTGCGGATATCACCGGGGCGCAGCTCTTCCGCTTTCAGGTAGTAATGCAGCGCCTCCTCCCATTCGCCCGCCTGCAGCAGGATGTTGCCTATGTTTAGTTTGATCTGCACCGAACCGGGTTCCAGCAGCTCCGCCTGCCGGTAGGCTTCCAGGGCCGCCGGAAAATCCTCCTTCATGTGGTGGCACCAGGCGATCTTCCGCAGGTTCCAAACAGTGTTGGTGTCGTACAGCTCCGCCTTGCGGTAAAATTCGATCGCATCATCCCATTCTCCGATCATCTGAAGGCAATACCCCAGCTTCTGATACAGCTCGGGGGTGTCCTGCGGCATTTCCGCCAGCATACGAAAGATAAAACTTGCCTGCAGATAATGCTCCTCCTGAAAGTAATACTCGCCTAGGATGCGTGCGATCTCCGGATATTCCTCCATGACCGCCCCCATGACCTTTGAATCCGACAGCGGCTGATATTTGGTAAAGGGGTCGCCGGTCTCGTGATGGGAAGGGTGCAGTTTCATAAACCTGTACAGATCCTGAGTGAACTGGTGGAATACTTCATAACCGGTTGATGCCGAGGCAAGGGCATCGTCCTGCGCTACTTTGGCCATCTCTTCCATCTCGGCTGAGAGGGCGCCGGTGAGCATTTTCTGCTGGTCGGCAGGGAGCCCTAGCAGGTTGAATCCGAATGAATATTTATCAGAATTGCAGATAATCGGAAATCCGGAAAATACCTCCAGAAAATCGCGCAAGACACTCCCCCGGCCTTCCTCTGCAGTATCCGGATTCAGCATCGGATGCCCCGGCATGAAGGGGAGAAACCAGTTGGGGATGCTTTTGAAAAACGGAAAATGCTTGAGCTGGGAAAAAGTGCTCACAAACAGATCGGCACCCTCGGACTGCAGCTTGTTCAGCTCCTCCAGCTTTTTATACACCTCTGGCGACTCTTCGAAAAACTTCTCCCAGTCGGGGTTCTTCTCTTCACCGGTATCGTCCTGCAGGAACTGGTCAAGGCTCAGTTTTTCCCTGATTTTGGGTGCAAGTTTCATCATCTGGGGCATGATCTCTTCCTGTACCCGCTGCGCGATCTTTTCGGTATCCCCTGCACGGATCAGCTGGATGGCAGCCCTTTGCAGCCGCTGCCTGAACAGCTCGTCCTCTGCCATCAGCAGGAAGCGGCTCTCAATGGCCGGGTACAGGAAAAACCGGTCGTTATACCGTGACAGCGGGAGCAGTATCCCGATCATGGCACGCTGCCACAACTGGTGCCGGTTGGTCTCATATACATCGGCCAGTACCATCCATGCCTGCAGCGAGAATTTCTCCAGCAGGTGCAGGATCAGGGCAGAGAGCCATACGACGGCAGTCTCCACCGGGCTGTGCGGATCGCAGATAAACTGGCGGAGGGCAGCAACCGTATCGCTGTCCAGCTCATCCGCCATCCAGATGCCGAAGAAGATCCGTTCCACCTTTGCCCAGGCCTCCGGCAGGGTGGAAGGGTCTGCCTCCTCCATCATCCGGCTGATCCGCCCAAGCTCGGCGGTCTGCATCGGGATGCCGTTGCGGTATTGCTTCCGCAAATGGTGCAGCACGGAATCGGAGCGTGCCGACAGCGAGGCGGTATAGATGCGGTCGGCAGTGGTGAGGGTGTCCCGCATGATCTGTTCCAGCTGCTTCTGGCGCTCCGGATCGGGAGCCCCCTTCACAAAGTACTGCAGCATCTGGCGGTAGATCGCTTCACTGGCTTGCAGGTTCTCCGGTACAGCCATTCCGGCCCCCTCTTCCGCCAGTTGCTTTAATCCGGTAAAGGCATGCGACAAGTGCTGGCGCGTGATGTACCAGACTGACTGGCGATAAAGATCCTTCTTTTGACTTTTGTTCATCTGAGACCGGCATTGGTGTGCATTGCCGGTATCAAAGATAAGGCCCTTTGCCGGATCATGACATTTTGGCTGCTGCTTTACCGCAGGATCAGCTTTTCCCTGAGCAGCAGACCGCCGTTTTCTGCCTGCAGGACATATAACCCCGGTGTGAAACCGCCTGTATGCAGATGTGCATCAGGTGTTTGAAGGCATTCCTCCAGGAGGATACGTCCGGTCGCATCCGCCATCCAGATCCTTACAGGAAAGGTGGTGCCTTCGGGGAAGCTGATATGAACTTCATCTTCCGCAGGGTTGGGCCAGACCCTTGCCATATCTGCCACCGGCATATCCGGAACGGAGGTGATGGTGTCCTGGTAGTTGTAATGCATGATATCACATCCGATGATGCTCATCTGTCCGTAGGAATCCACATGTACCCCGTAGCAGCTGTCGAGCTCTTCATTGTACACAAAGATTTTTTCCCAGTTGTCGGGTGGTACCATATTGTGCCACAATACCGTAGCACGCCAGTTGCCGCTTACAAACAGGTGGTGGGTTACGATCCACAGGGGAGGATAGGGGAAAGTAGCAATCCAGGGGAGGGTTTCTATCTGGTTCAGAAAGATTTTCTGCACAGGATAGCTGTGTTTCAGGTAACCAAACGCCGTGTCGAGCCAGTAGCGTGCAGAATCGACCAGCAGGTACCCGTTACCGTCATGGGCATCCTCCACATGCACCGTTTTCTGCAGGGTGGTTCCGTTGCAGATGGCCATGGCCTGAAAGTTCTGGGGCTGCACCAGGCCTGAGTCGATGGAAATGATGATCAGATAAACAAACCGGCTTTGTTTTACCACCGAGGGCTGAAAAAAGGCAATAATTCCTCCTGTGGCAGTGGTGCTGAGTATGGCCGAATCGCCCTGTGGGACCGAGACCCAAGCTTTAGTCTCCACACTTCCCCCCTGGATCAGCAAAAAGTTCGTGTTAGGCAGGGAGAAGGAAAAACCTTGTCCGGATACCGGTGAAGCCTGTACGAGGCATGCCAGGACAATGATAATCAGAGTGTTCTTCATGATATTGAATGTATTTGATTACATCAGATGATTGGTGGGGGTAATTCGTTGCCTGCATGGTGCAATCGCTGAAATTTTGTTCCTTTGTAATTGAATTCAGTTATATCACATTAAATGTTTTACAAGATGAAACTTACAAAAACCATTATTCCGGCACTGGGCATTTTACTGATCATGGCAGCCCAGGCACCTGTGATGGCACAGAAGGACACAACCAAAGGGTATGTATTCAAAGAAGAGGTTCGCCTTGCGGCAACACCCGTCAAAAATCAGTACCGATCCAGCACCTGCTGGAGTTTCGGTACCATCTCCCTCATCGAATCGGAACTGCTCAGGATGGGCAGGGGGGAATACGACCTTTCCGAAATGTATGTGGTACATCATGTATATGCCGAAAAGGGTGAGCGCTATGTAAGGATGCACGGTA
>ERZ795054.1401-NODE-1401-length-23025-cov-7.951023_pt1 | contig 23025 bp, 14 predicted proteins | sample MGYA00375138_ERZ795054 | MGnify/ENA primary metagenome ERZ795054 (study PRJEB30183, sample SAMN05720215) | anaerobic digester metagenome | isolation source: active sludge of municipal wastewater-treating anaerobic digesters | place: USA | collected 2014-12-23 ... | reverse complement strand
CCTCCTTCGGCTCCATCTCGTTGAGACAGGGGCCTTTTGGCCTGGGCCTGCGTTGGCTCGGCCGTTACAGCCCGTTTCAGGGATGCGCCGGCCTTGCCGCCTTGACCCAAGCCAAAATTCCTCCTGCCATTCGGAAATTTATTATGCCAACCGGTCTAAAGAGAGGACTTTTTTTCCTGATAAACGAGGGCTTTGATTGGAAACCGGCTGGCTTCCTCAGGATTGACAAAGAGGACTGGATCCAGATCGTGGAATCCCGGGGCCAGGGCGAACGCTGAGATGCTCGGGTGTTGGCGGTTGAGTATCATGATACGAGCGCGTGTTTTCAGGAGCGTTTCCGGTGAAGGTTGGCGTTCATCCCCATGCCAGGAACGCTCGAGTAAAAAGGCCGTATACAGCCCGACTTTTTGTCCTGCGACCATGCCGCTACCGGCCAGGGGACCTTCGATATGAGCCTTTTCCAGGAGGTGTGCCAGCCGCCAGGCGGATTCCACGGCTGGATCCGTGTATCCTCCCACAGCGCCTCTTAACTGAATGAGTCCAGGACCCGCAAAGGAAATAACCACCAGAATAAAACCGAGGGATCGCAATCGATCGGTTTGCGCCAAACGGTTTACCCATGAAAAGGCCAGCCCAAGAAGCGGGATAAAGGCCGGATAATAGAACCTTTGTTCCCCTGCGTATACGGGCAGATAGATCAGGGTCAAAACGAGCACTGGCGCCGCGCATGCGGACCAAGGGATGGCGGGGACCGATTCATCCCCGCTCTGTTGCCCAAGCCATCGTCGGAGGCTGGGAATCCCTGCCATGACCAGAACGGACACCAGGCCCACGACGCCCAGGCCGACCAAGTCCAGCCCAGCCAGTCGTTGTGTGGCAATCAACACGTTACTTTGAATCAGTCGCCATTGATGGCGGGCATGGCTGCGGCTTTGCCAGGGGCGCCAGTAGTTGTAGGGCATGTTCGATGGATCCTCCCAGGCCGTAAGTCGTCCGGGCTCAGGATCATGGAACTGTATCCCGAAGGTGTTCAGATGGTCTGGATTGTCAGGCCCCATAATCGCATGAGCTATGGGGGCGGAAGTCGAGTAAGTCAGGCGATGGTATTTGGTCGATATCACCAGTATCCAGGGAATGGCTCCCGCCATGAGCACCAAACCCGAAAGGAGATAAGTGCGAAGGACCCTTTGACGTGACCGTGGATCTCGGAGCCACGCAATCAAAGCCAGGACTGTCAGGATGCCGATCGCCAAGGGCAGGCCGACTGCCTTACACAGATAGGCGGCGCTTCCCAGGAGCCCGGTTTTCAGCGGCGCCCAACGATCCTCGATCCAGCGCGGCGACATGATCCATCCCACCAGCCCACTGACCAATCCGGCTATCAGCAAGTCGGGGGTAATCTCGGTGACGGACCACACCAAACCCGACAGGCCAATGATTAGCAGTCCCGATAGTCGGACAGCTTTTGGAAGGGGCATGTTTCTGAGTAATACGGCCCCTCCCCAAAGAAACAGGAGGGCCGAGAATCCCATGGCGATGCGGGCGGCCATCAGGGGAGACAAACCAAGAAGCAGACCCGGGATCATCAGCCAACTCAGCAACGGTCCCCAGTAGCCGGAAACCATCAAACCGGTCTCGGCCATCGCATAATAATGCGCGATTCGAATATAGGCGATGCCATCGGCATTTAGCAGATGGCTGTTTTGCGCTCCCGCCCACGTGAGGAGGATGACATAAAGAATGACGCCATTGATCCTCGCGAAACGAGCGGTTGAGTGGGCAGGCTGGGGCTGTGGGCTTGGACTTGACGATGGCACGCGACTCTCCTTTATCCACAACGATGAACATTATGGATCACACACAATGGCGATCCGAATTACTTGATGTGACGAATCAGGTAATCCGAACAGGCCTCCATCTCCTCCCGGCTGACCAAGAACCGCTCGACGCAGAGTCGTCTTTGCTGGTTTTGGGTGGGAACATAATAATGGATGGTGGCCAGACCCGCATCGGGATCGCCCTCGTATCCGAGGAGTGAATACACTTCGAAACCTTCTTCATATAGGTATCGAAGCCGTGCCAGCATCTTCATGGGTCGGCGGCACTTTAAGGAATGCACCCCGGGCCTGTCAATACCTGTCGATACGAGGCCAAATGAAAATGTGGTCCCCCGGATGACTGGCCAAATCCCGGGGGGTGGCGAAGCGGACGGAGACCTCGGCGAAGGGTTTTTCATGGGGTCTAATCCATTGTTGGTAGGCGGACGAGACGACGAACACGAACTGCTGATCCTTGTTCTGAGCCAATCCCAGCAGTGCGCAACCGCTGAATTCGAAGGGATCCGCTGTGGCGGATGTCTCAATCAGACAACGGTTTGTCCCAAATTCAATATGGCGTCCCTGGCTGGCATAGACCAGGAGAAGGTCGTCTTCCTTTAAGTGCGTCAAATACATCCCGTTGAAATCCTCATGGCGCAGCTGCCAGATCTCCGAGATTTCTTGAGGCTCGAAACTGATGATCTCGAACAGCCGGTTGGTGAATACATGGGGAAGGCTGAGGTAAACCTGCTGAATCGGTATGCCGAGGCAGAGACTCAGGCTGCGGAAGATTTCCGTGTTGATGCGCAGGGGATCGGTTTCCGAAAACAAGGTCAGTATCTTGGGATCGAGCACCGGTTCGGGTTCAGGGGGAAGCGGACTATCGCTGGCGTTGGAGACAGGTTTTGGGGCTGCGGAATGAGCGGTTGGGGTGTCCTGGACCCGCAAGGCTGCGGGTGCGGATTGTTTCTCTGCCTCCTTGGGTGTTTCGGTGGAAGACTCGGTCGAAGCACAAGCGGGGGGTGCGACGTCGGCTTGAGCTTTGGCGGGAGGGCCAGGGGGGGACGGTGGCGCCTTAAAGGCCTGGAGAAGAAGCGAATTCGCGCGTTCAAGCTCGTCGTCAGAACCCAGCGGGTCGAGAGAGATATGCTCTTCCTGACGGGTATTCTTGTTCAGGATACTAAGGGTGCTGTTGTCCAGGGATAGGACGACATCCAGGTGGGATTGGAAAACTCCGGCGTGCTGGAGGTCGGCGATATTATGGTGCGTAAAGGCCTTGCTTTCTGTTACGTCACCGTTGGCGCCCAGCAACTCCATCCAAAGTTGTTGTTTATTCTGCGGGCGGTGGACGATTCGGATCCCGAGGATGACCTCCTGGGATTGAGGTTCAGCGGAGGGGAGGGGAGATGTCGACGGACTGTTGGTTTTGCGAATCAGAGGACTGTTGAGGGTATGTTGGAGCTGCAGGGCGGTCGTATGCAGGTAATGGATATCGGGAACTCCAGGGATTTTTTCTTCACCCCCGTCGGGGCGCCTTTTGCGGATCAGCAGATTGGGGGGGGAGAGGCGCAACATGATGCCGGGCTGGAGCAATCCGCTTTTAATGGGATCCTGTAATATGTCGAGACGATCCTGCGAAAGATGGCCTTTGATTTCGTTTCGAAAACCGGCATGCATCGTCACAAAGTGAATATCAAACCCGGTGGGGGACGCGGGATTCTCGCGCACGTCGATCGCCGTGCTGCCGTCGCTTTGGAGAGTGGGTGCATATTGGTTGTTCAGCAAATCCTCGAATTGCCGGGCTCCCGCCTCGGTGCATTCGAAACGCTGTCCATCCAGTTCCACGGATCTTTGGAGCGGATCCAGATGCACATTTTTTGGTTTCAGCATCAAACCGTTTTGGACCAGGTTCATCAGGCCGCGCAGACCGGTCTCCGTCCGCTCCGTTCCATGATGACACTCGACCACCAAATGCCCCAGGCGATCCAATTTGACACGGAAACGCACCTTTCCTGGGGGCAGTCCTGTCAAGGACGATGCGGAGAGACTGGTGGACGGCTTAACGGCCTTGGGAACAACGGGGGGGGCCGATGACTTATTGATCTCGCGTTCGAGTTTCTGGAGGTTGTCAGAATCATGGATCCGGATTTTTTCGCCGTTTATTTCAACCATGCCATCCGGGTGAACATGGAAGGACTGTGGCGCCTCAATCAAGCCCCGAGTGACCCACTTAAACTCATCCACCTGATGCCAATGTTTACCAGGAAGGAGCATCACCATCTGTCCTCCATAATTGAGGGTGAACGCCTTGGGATTTCTCTCGGCATCCAAATGAATGCCCGCGGTGATGGTTGGTGCTGGCATGATGGCGGTGGATGTTTGGATATTAAGTTTCATTGTAATGGTTTTGGTCCGCTTTTTCAAGCGGCGCGGAAAGATCCCGAACCGCGAATGGACGCCAATCAACGCGAATCATGGGACCTGTGGGGCGCTTGGTGTTTTTGAATTGATGGTTGGTCGGCAAAGCCTTTTACTTTTCGCATGTGGTGGGTAAGGCGCGGCATCCGTATGATCAACCCGTGTATTTCCCGTGGGATCTTCCTGGTGTTGGGACTGAATCTCTTTATCGAACCGAGTTGGGGAGCCGATTTTTCGAATGACATTTCCGAATACGCGATTGATGTGTGGCAGGTGGACGAGGGACTTCCGCAGATATCGGTCACATCAATTGCGCAGACGGGGGATGGTTACTTGTGGCTTGGGACGTTCAACGGTTTGGCTTGTTTCGACGGGGTGCGTTTCAAGGTGTTTGACGAGGGCAACACGCCGGCCTTGGGCAGCAGTCGCATTATCCAGGTGTTGGTGGATTCGGAGGGCGGCTTGTGGATTGTCACGGAGGCCGGTGGCTTGTCTCGGATGATCGGGGGACAATTCAAGGCGTATACGATGGCGGAGGGTTTGCCGGATTCGGGGGTTGCGTTTGTGGCGAGGGATGCGGCGAACCGGTTGATCCTGGTGGATCGCGAGTATTATCTGCATCGAATCGAAGGGGGCCGGCTGGTGCCTCCGGCGAGCAATGAAGGTTTGGAGGTCGGCCATGAGACCTCCTTGCTTTTTCAGGGGAATGGTTTTGTGTGGATTATCAAGCAGGGCAAAGCCACACGGTCGTTTCAGCAAAGCGTATCGTTGCCAATGCGGAGCGACACCCAGGCGGCCAGCGCCGATCTGGTGATTACCTGCGGAGTTCCCAGCCGATCCGGCGGTTACTGGCTGGCCGCCTCGACCGGCCTTTATCGGTATCAGGACGGGGCGATCCAATCCCGGCTGGCCCCCCTTCCCGAGGGTGTGGGGCGGCTCGAGTTAATGACGGAGGACCATCAGGGTCACTGTTGGGCGGGAACATGGCGCGAGGGGGTGTTCCGGTGGGACGCGGACAGGGGGTGGCGGCGTTTCGATGCGAGCGCCGGGATGGCGGACAATCATCTGAATTTCCTATTGACAGATCGCGAGGGAAATCTCTGGGCGGGCACAGGGCAAGGAGGCCTGCATCGATTCAAACCTCGGCTTTTTCAGATGTACGACACTCGGAACGGCATGGCGGGCAATGTGGTCACCTCGGTGTCAGAGGACCGCCAGGGACGGATGTGGATTGGGGTGAATGGCGGGGGGCTGCATTGCTGGGAATCGGGCCGGATGTTCCGAGTCACGGAGCCGGCATCGTTGCTTGAGTATCCTCTGGTTTACTCCGTGCTTGCGGAGGGCAAGGGGGCGGTCTGGGTGGGAATTTATGGCCGGACCGCGTTGCGTGTGTTTCAGGGGGCGGTGACCCCTTTCCATTTGAAGGAAACCGCTGATCCGGCGACGCCGTGGGCGCTGTTCGAGAGCCGGGCGGGAGAGATCTGGCTGGGAACCGAGAGCGGTCTGATGCGATATGCGGATGGGCGTTTCAAGCACTATGCGCGGCAGCACGGGTTGTCGCATCACGATGTCCGGGCTTTGGCGGAAGACCGATCCGGGACGTTGTATATCGGGACGGGAGGAGGCGGGCTCAACTGTTTGACGGGGGAACGATTCACTTGTTACACCGAACGCGATGGTTTGGCGGACGACGATATCTTCGCCCTTTGCGTGGATGGGGATGGCGCGGTATGGATTGGGACCGCCAATGGCGGACTGAGTCGTTTCAAGGAAGGCCGGTTTGCCAACCTCACGATGGAAGATGGACTGCCTTCGAACACAATCGGCTCGCTGCTCGAAGACAATCAGGACAACCTGTGGCTGGGATCGAACCGAGGACTAATTCGTGTCTCGCGTCGGGAACTGAATGAGTACCTGTTAGATCGACGACGTCTACCCGTCTGGCAGGTCTTTAATCGATCTGACGGTCTCAACAGCATTGACACATGCGGAGTGGGACAGCCGGCCTGCCAAAGGGCGAGTGATGGGAGGCTATGGTTTGCCACTGTGAAAGGGGTGGCCGTGGTGGATCCGGCGAGGTTACCGCACAATCCGCTCCCGCCGTCTGTCGTGATCGAAGAAGTGCTCTTGGAGGATCAGCTTTACGATCTGCAACGTCCGAAGTCCGACGTTCATCGGCTGGGGGAGACGGTTTCCTCGAAGTCTTTTGCCACGGAATTGCGAACCGCCGGAGCGCAGCCGGCAAGCATGGAGGATTCGCGTCCGCCAGTGATTGTCACTGTTCCTCCCAGGACGCAGCGTGTGGAGTTCCGTTTTACCGGACTCAGCCTGGTGGCTCCGGAAAAGGTGAGGTTTCGTTATCGGTTGGAGGGATTGGAGGACGATTGGGTCGAAGGCGGATTTCGGCGGATGGCGTCCTATACCCGACTTCCACCGGGCCGCTATCGTTTTTGTGTGACGGCCTGCAACAACGATGGAGTGTGGAATGAAGACGGGGCGTTTCTTGCGGTCCTGGTGTTGCCTGCCTGGTGGCAGACGTGGTGGTTTCGAGCGGCGGCCTTTTTAGGAGTGTCGGGCCTGGCCGGCTGGGGAGTGGAAATGCGGATGCGGCGATTAAAGCGGGATCAGATCGCGCAGCAGGCCTTTTCCCGGCGGCTGTTGGAGTCGCAGGAAGCGGAACGCAAACGCATCGCAGCGGAGTTGCACGACAGCCTTGGGCAAGACTTGTTGGTGATCAAGAATCGGGCGATTCTTGGCCTGCAAAACCCGGCGCTCATCGCGCCGGCCATGGAGCAACTCGGCGAAATTTCCACGATGGCATCCCATGCCTTGGAGGAGGTCCGCGAGATTTCACGCAACCTCCGCCCTTATCAGCTCGATCGATTGGGCTTGACCAAAGCCTTGCAGGCCATGGCCACGGGGATTTCCCGAGCGTCGGGCATGCCGATCGTGACGGAATTGGACGCGATCGAAGGTTTGGTGGATCCATCCCTGGAGATTCATTTGTATCGGATTATGCAGGAATTGCTCAACAACGTGGTGAAGCACTCTCAGGCCTCCGTGGCCCGGTTTACCGTCAAGCATCAGGGGTTGAAGATCAACCTGGTCGTGGAAGATGATGGACGCGGTTTTGACACGGTTCACGTCGACCAGCCGTCGGCCTCGCATGGCATGGGTTTAACTGATGTTGTTGAACGAATCCGCCTTCTCGGCGGTGTTTGGCGATGCGATTCCCGCCAGGCCGCGGGCACACGGTGGACCATCGAGATTCCGGCCGCGAGAGAACAGACGGTATGATGCCACAAGAAAATTCATCTTCCCCCCTCCGCATTCTCATTGCGGATGATCACCCGCTCTTCCGTCAGGGCTTGCGTTTCGCTATCGAGACCCGGCCCGGTTTCCGGGTTATTTGCGAAGAGGGCAATGGATCATCGGCCCTGCGATCGATTCGCGAGCTCCAGCCGGACCTGTGCATCCTCGACATCAGCATGCCGGGTTTGGACGGTCTGGAGGTGGTGCGCCAGATGCGCGCGCAACGTCTTCAATGCGAAGTTGTCCTTTTGACGATGTACAAAGAGGAAGACCTGTTCGACATCGCGATGGACTTGGAGGTGAAAGGTTACGTTCTTAAGGAGAGCGCCGTGAGTGACATCTTCGATGCGATTCGATCCGTCATGTCGGGTCATCGTTACATCAGTCCCACTCTCGGGGATTTCCTGGTTCGTCGGCGCAATGACGCCGAGTTGCTCCGGGCACGAAAGCCGGGGCTCGATCGGCTTACCCCCGCGGAAAGACGGATTCTCAGACTCATTGCCGAAGACAAGACCAGCAAGGAAATTGCCGCGGAACTTGGTTTGAGTCCGAGGACGGTGGAGAATCACCGCACGAACATCTGTGACAAGCTGGATGTGCATGGCGTTCACGGCCTCGTCAAGTTCGCCTTCGAGAACAAATCACGCCTGAAGTGAGGGATGAGGGAAAGCGGGGCTTCGGTTTGAGTTTGGCCTGGTCACAGTGATTCAACCAAGCTCACAGACGCATCAATCCCGGTTTCAGATCTAAGCTGAGACTCTCCAGGGCTGAGTAGAAACCCCCATGCCGGATAAGGGATCGCCTCTATTATCATTCGGTAAATATCGCCCATACTAAGCGTTAACGACAGGGAACGTCTTGGGCGCCTTTGAGTGTCCGGATCGCAGACGCCAAGGGGAAGGTGGGGATTCCTTTTGTCCGGATCGACGTGTCAACGGCGATCCAGGAAGGCGACGACACCTATTGCGGCGACGGGTATTGATGGTCGTGGGTCTTAATTAGTCAATACGTCAAGGTAGGTGTCACACTCCTCCCCCCATGTGCCCGCACACATGGGGGGGGGCAATTTTGCAGGTGCCAATAGATCGAACCGCATGAGAATCCTGATTATCGACGATCATGCCGCCTTTCGACAGGTGGTTAAAATGCGATTGCGGGCCGCTGGCGTCGATTGGGTGGAATGTGAGGACGGAAAAAATGCTGTGGCGCAGTATCCGCTCGTTCTCCCCGACCTCGTGCTGATGGATATCTCGATGAAAGAGATGGATGGCTTGAGGGCGACAGCGCAGATCAAGGCTCGGGATCCGGGGGCCCGTATCGTGATCCTCACCGAATACGACGATCCTGACCTGCGCCAGGCAGCTGAACAGGCCGGGGCCTGCGATTATCTCCTCAAGGAAGATTTGTCCCGATTAAGCGAGTTGCTGCGGTCTCTGTCTTTTGGTACAAGCACAGCAATGACGAGCAGGTCCAAATCCTGAACAACATTGATTCCGGGATAGCCACCATGAAATTACCCGCCTGTTTTTTTCCGTCTGGCAAGGGCCGGCCTTGCCCGGCGTTTTTCTGTCCAACATCCGGGGCCGCATCTGAGCCCGATCATCGACCGGCCAGGCCGCTGCGCGTTTTCAATGGAATCAAGTGGGTTTGTTTGCCCCTCGTCACTGCGACGATTGTTCTCGGTCTCGGAACCGGCTGCCAGTCGGTTTCGACGGCGAATTCCCCCTCGACAAAATCCGCTGTGAGCGCGTCAAAGACCTCAACCGCGTCCCGCGCGCTCGTGGCCAATCCGCGTCCCGTCGTGGTGCGTGACTTCACCTTCGACGTGGCCCAGTTGCACACTGACCCAGGCCTCTTGCCCGGACGCCACGGACCTGTGAAGAGAGTCCTGGGAGATCTCCGTTCCGAGGAGAATCCCATCCAGAAGGCAAAGCGTTTCGCCCAACTGCTTTCCCAAACCATCACGGAAGAGCTTTCGGACATGAAGATTCCCACCCGCCACGAATCCCCCGGGATGCAATGGCCCGCTGACGGATTGGTGGTCAGTGGCGAATTCCTCGAGGTGGATGAGGGCAATCGGTTGAAACGCGCTGTGATCGGATTTGGCTCAGGCGCGACCGAAGTGCTCGTGCAGGTGGCCATCTTCGATCTGGTTCAAAGCCGTGAACAGCCAATCCTTGTTTATGGGGCTGGCACGGGTTCGAAGCCCATGCCCGGGGCCATCGTGACCTTGAATCCATACGCCATGGCGGCCAAATATGTCCTGGCCCGCAACGCCACCGAAAAAGAGGTTCGAAAGCTTGGCAAACAAATTGCCAGAGACCTCTCTCAAATCGAGGCGGGCGGTGTTTCGAAACGCTGAATAGAAGCGGCGATTTACCGTGTGTTCCCGAGGATCATTGATCATCCTTTAAGTCAACCGCAGGCCCTAACGACCTTTGGCTGGTTTGCTGCCTGGAATCCCAGCCATGCCTGACGCAGGACAAATTGGTGTTGCACCTGCGACAGGAAAATGGCCAAACCGATTGCCAAAACAAAACGGCCTCGGCATGCGCTTTTCGGAAATGTCTTCTGGCAGTTAGTCCAATCAGTTCTGAGGTGCGGGTGCTTGATTGACAGCGCTTGACCAAAGCCTGAGTATCCTCCGGTACCACAACGATGTCGCAGCCTGCCAAAATCATCGAACGGCCCTGGGGATATTATCGGGAATATGCTCGCAATTTGCCCTGCACCGTGTGGATGGTCGAAATGAAGCCCGGTGAATCCGGGAGCCTTCAGTCTCATCAACAGTTTGATGAGCTCTGGATTTTGCTCGACGACGGCGCGGAGGCGCAGGTGGACGATCGGGTGCTGCATCCCAGGGCCTTTGAGGAGATTTGGATCCCGCGTGGCGTCAAACATCGGTTGAGCAACACGCATGGGACCACGCCTATCCGAATGTTTGAGATCGCCTATGGATGGGTGAACGACGATGACAAGATCCGGTATGAAGACAAGTACGGCCGCCTCTGAACAATAACCCAACAAAATTATGGCTCAGGAGACAACGAAGAAGGCTCGTGCGACAACTCTGTGGGGGACCTGGGTGCTTTTAGCCTCTTGGCCGGTGCTGGCGGCGCAGGATCCGGTTTGGCAAAATCTCTCCAGCAAACACGGGGATTTGCCGGCCCCGCCCGGTGGTTCAACCCAGCAGACCGGCGCGGTCGTGGCCGATTTTGATGGAGACGGCCTGAATGATTTCATTCTGAGTTTTCGTCAAAAACCGCCGGCGCTGGTTTGGTATCGACGGACCGCGACCGGATGGAATCCGCAGGTGATTGAGAAGGACTACCTCACCATCGAAGCGGGGGGTGCGGTTCATGATATCGATGGCGATGGAGATCTGGATGTCGTTTTTGGCGGTGACTGGCAGAGCAGTGACCTTTGGTGGTGGGAAAATCCGTCACCAGCCTTTGACCCGAACGCATCCTGGAATCGGCGTCTGATTAAGACAGGCGGAAAGAATCAGCATCACGACCAGGTCTTTGGCGATTTTTTGGGGGAGGGCAAACCGCAGCTCGTCTTTTGGAATCAGCAGGCGGCAACTCTTTTTTTGGCGGAAATCCCGGATAATCCCCGGGCGGCGGGCAGTTGGCCCATGACGCCCATTCTGACCGGCGCCAAACCTGCGGGTGTGCCTTACATCGAAGGCGCCTCGGCGTTTGACGTGGATGCGGACGGCAAGTTGGATATACTTGCCTGTGATTCGTGGTTTAAGCACACCGGCGGAAAATCCTTCAAACAGATCCAGTTCGCGGTTGGGGGGGGACTCATCTTTGCGGGTTACTTCAAGCCTTCGAAATACCCGCAGATCGTTATTTCACCCGGCGATGCGGGGGGGCGTGTCCGCTGGTATGAGTGCGCGGGAAATCCGGAGAATCCAGCGGATTGGAAACCCCGAGATCTGCTGGAGAACGAGGTGGTCCATGGCCACAGCCTGCAGTTGGGAGATGTGAACCGGGACGGGCATCTTGACATCTTTGTGGCCGAGATGGCGAAGTGGCGCGAGAAAGAGCCGGGGCGGGATCATCCGGAAGCCGCGGCCTGGGTTTGTTACGGGGATGGGCAGGGCAATTTCATTCGCAAACAAGTCGTGGTCGGCCACGGTTGGCACGAAGCGCGGCTATGCGATCTGGATGGGGATGGGGATCTGGATCTGTTGAACAAACCGTACACATGGGATACGCCGCGGGTGGATGTCTGGCTCAATAACGGTTTGCGAGCCGCCCAGCAGGGGACGGGGACCAGCAAGAGTTTTCGCGGGCCCGTGGGGATGCAGCTCTACAGTCTGCGCGATCTCTTTGCGAAAAATGTGCCTGCGGGTTTGCAGATGACCCGGGGATTTGGTTTTCGACAGGTCGAACTCGCTGGGACGTATGATCGGTCTCCTGCGCGGTTTCGCCAGGAACTCCTGCGCGCGGGTTTGCAGCCGGTTGCCTCCCTCGTGGACTATAACCTGCTGGACACTGCGATTGATCAAGCCATCGCCGAGGCCAAGGTTTTAGGCGTGCGGTATCTCGGAACAGCGGGCATCCCGCACTCCGGACCATTTACGGAGGCGGCAGCGCGCAAGGCTGCCGCGGATTTCGACCGGTTTGGCGCCGCCCTCCGTCCGCAGGGCATCCAGTTTTTCTACCATAACCATGGCTTCGAGTTCGTTCCCCACGGTGACGGGACCCTTTTTGACTTGCTGGTCCAGGAAACCCAACCGGAAAATGTGGCCTTCGAAATGGACGTTTTCTGGACGGTGCACCCAGGACAGAACCCGGTGAAATTACTCAGAAAATACCCGAATCGCTGGGCGTTGATGCATGTCAAGGATATGAAGAAAGGCACCGTGACGGGGAAACTTACGGGGAGCGAGGATGTCCGCAATGACGTGGCACTGGGCAGCGGCCAGATCGATCTGGTTGCCGCTTTGAAAACAGCCCAGGAGATCGGCGTGAAGCATTTCTTTATCGAAGACGAATCGCCCACGGTCATTGAGCAGATTCCTCAGAGCCTGCGGTACCTTGAATCTTTGGCGTGGTAAGACTCTCGTAATCCGAACAGTCTTCATGTCTATGAACCTATACCATCAAGGTCCGATTCGAATTCCTGGTTTCGCGGCTCTTGCGGTCGCAAGCCTTATGGTTTTGTCACCTGGCGCTCGTGGCGCGGCGGCTCCGATGGCGGTGGATTTTCGGTATTCGCCGCCGGAATGGCAGACGGCCATTTGTCTCCCGGACGATCCACACAAGTCCCTTGTCGATCGCACCGGTGAACTGCTTTACCACTACAGCCAGGGCGGACGCGAGTTTGGCACGCGCGTTGGGGTGGAGACTGCGCCTGGCGCCGTGTGGCAGCGGCAGGAGTTGTATTCGGCCCGTATCCCGATCCTCCGCACTCACTGGATCGCCGACGGACTGGAGATATGCGAGGAGGCCTTTGCGATCACCCGACTGCGATGCGGTTCAAGCCCGGCTGCGGCGCTGCGGCGATTGGACGGTGTTGGGGCGAATCGCGATTGGGCCAGCCCTCCCGCGGGCATCGATCCGTCGCTGCGGCACATTGCTGTGCATAACGGAGGGAGCCTTCAGTTCGAGCTTGCCGTGGCCGGGGAGGCTTCGCGACGAATCGCGTTGGTCTTGTGCGAAGGCTATTGGAATCAACCGGGCAAGCGCGTCGCAGTGCTGCAGGTCGAAGGCGCAGCCTCGAAGACCGTGGATACGGTGGCTGACCTTGGCCGGAACCGGCCTGGGGCATTTTGGTTTGACGCCAGGGACGTTAATGGGGACGGACGGATTGAGATCACCATCGCTGCCGCACCGGAGGCGGCCGACAAAAACACCATTCTCAACGGTCTCTGGGCTTTTCCCATTGGCGTTGAGATTGATGACGACGCGTTGCTTAGCGGTCGGATGAATGAGCGGGCGGTTGGGCGTCTTGAGGTGACCCATCCGGGAGGTCCGCCGCGCAACGATCTTGTTCTTGTCTGCGTGACGAACACCGGTCCAACGCCGCGCACTCTTGCGCCCCGGCTGGTGGTTGACACCGTGCTGCCTTTCTCATTCGAGCCGGGGGCGGGAGAGGTTCGTGTGAACGAACACGAGACCATCACGGCATCTTTGAAAATGATGGGCTTGGAGGAGACGGGGAACTCGCGGCGGGTGATTCAGTTGGCGTCGTTGACCATTCCGGCCGGCAGGAGCGCGATGTTCTTCGTGCTCTACAGCGGCGGGGGAGCCATCGTAGTGGAACCTAGGTCGATCCAACAAGCGCTGGCCTGCCGAAAACAAGCTGTGAGATTCTGGGAGAACGCACGTTTGCCCATCGGTCGAGTTCAGGTGCCGGATGCGGAAGTTCAGGCGCTCGTGGATTCTTCGATCCGGAACATCTGGCAGGCGCGGGAGATCAAGAAAGGTTTGCCGGCTTTCCAGGTTGGGCCGACCTGCTACCGGGGGCTCTGGATTGTGGACGGCTCGTTTCTGTTGGAATCGGCGGCCCTGCTCGGCGCCGGTCAAGAGGCGAGAAACGGTGTGGCGTACGAGTTGACCTTTCAGCAGCCTGACGGACGGATCGAGGTCATGCGGAATTTTTCGAAGGAAAATGGGATCGTGCTCTGGACCTGTGTCCGACATGCGCAGCTTACCCAGGATAAAGCGTGGCTCGCATCGATCTGGCCAAAGCTGGAACGCGTGGCCGATCATATTCGGACGCTGCGTCAGCAGACATTGACAAATCAGTCTCCGTTTGACGATGGTCTGGTGCCTGCGGGATTTCCGGATGGCGGCATTGGCGGGGTGATTGACGAATACACCAATCCCTATTGGAACCTGGCCGGTCTGAGGGCCTTCATCCAGGCGGCCCACTGGCTTGGCAAGACAAACACAGCCGGGGAATGGCAGTTGGAGTATGACGATTTCGTGGCGGCGTACCGCCGAGCCGCACACCGGGATTTAAAGACCGATCCGCAGGGGCACACGTACGTCCCCATCCGAATGGACGGCCAGGATTTGCCGCAGCGCGGGCAATGGGCCTTTTGTCATGCGGTGTATCCGGGGCAGGTGTTTGCCCAGAACGATCCGCTCGTGGCCAGCACCCTGGCGATGCTCGAAGCCACCGAACGCGAAGGCATGGTTTATGGAACCGGCTGGGACGCGACTGGTCTCTGGAACTATTTCGCGTCGTTTTATGGGCACGCGTGGCTTTGGCAGGGCAGGGGATTGAAGGCCGCGCGCGCATTGACGGCGTTTGCTAATCACGCCTCGCCCACGTTGGTTTGGCGTGAAGAACAATCGCTTCAGGGAGAAAAATTCAAAAAAGTGGGTGACATGCCCCACAACTGGGCGAGCGCGGAATTCATTCGGCTCACGGTTCATCTGCTGGCCCTGGATCGCGGGGATGAACTCCATCTGTTGGAAGGCATGCCTCGCGAGTGGCTGGGGCCGGGGATGGCGACCCGTTTGAAGGGCGTCGCCACGCCGTTCGGTCCGCTGCACTTGACCGTAAAAACCGATCGCGACGGGCAAACGGCTCGGTTGTCGGTCAAGCCCCTCGCGGCGAATTGCCGGGCCGTTGTCGTTCATTTGCCCGGCGGGGGGACGCAACGGCTAGATCCGCGGCGCGGAGGTCGAATTGTGTTCAAAACAGGGTGAACCGATTGATTTGCTAAAAGTCGGTTTTTTCGATGGTTGAAGGGAAAATTACGCAAGAACCCAATCATGGCCGGTAGTGACTGACCTATGGATCTGAGCCATCCGACGACAATCACCTTTGTGATTTACATGGTGGCGATGGTGGCCATTGGGTTTGCGGGGTGGCGCGGGACGCGGAGCCTGTCGGATTACCTGCTGGGAGGGCGTCGTTTGGGCAGGGTGGTTACGGCTCTGAGCGCCGGGGCCTCGGACATGAGCGGCTGGCTTTTGATGGGACTTCCGGGGGCACTGTATGGAGAGGGAGTCTGTGGAAGTTGGATCGCGATTGGCTTGACGCTGGGGGCGTGGTTCAACTGGCGGGTGGTGGCGGCTCGGTTGCGGGTCTACACTGAGATTACCCACGGGGCGCTAACCCTGCCCGACTATTTTGCGCACCGGTTCGAAGATCGAACTAACGTGTTGCGGGCTTTGGCGGCGATGGTAATCCTCGTGTTTTTCACGATTTACTGCGCCTCGGGCATGGTGGCCGGCGCCCGGCTCTTCGAACAGACCTTTGGGCTGACCTATCCGTTTGCTCTGGGAACGGGCGCGGCGGCGACCATCCTGTATGTGTTTGTCGGCGGTTTTCTGGCGGTGAGTTGGACGGATACAGTGCAGGCCACCCTCATGATATTTGCCCTGCTTCTGGTTCCGGTGGTGGCGGTGATGCAATCGGGGGGACTTGGCCAAGCCATCGAGGCGATTCGGGAGATTGATCCGAAGCGGTTGGACTTTCTCAATGGCACGACATGGATCGGCGTAGTGTCTCTGCTTGCCTGGGGGATGGGTTACATGGGACAGCCGCACATCTTGGCGCGGTTCATGTCGGCGGCGTCGGTGCGGGTGATTCCTGGGGCGCGCCGCATAGGCATGACCTGGATGGTATTGTGTCTGGGCGGCGCCATGGCGGCGGGCTTTTTCGGGATCGCCTATTTCGGCGCGCATCCCGGCGGGGCTGATCCGGTGCTGGCCAATCGTGAGACAGTGTTTATCACCCTGTCGCAGGTATTGTTCAATCCCTGGATGGCCGGGATTCTGCTCTCGGGGGTGTTGGCGGCCGTGATGAGCACCCTTTCCTGTCAGTTACTGGTTTGCAGTTCGGCGCTGACCCAGGATTTCTACCGAGGAGTGATTCGCCCCCAGGCTTCGCAGCGGGAACTTGTATGGTTCGGGCGCGCCATGGTGTTGTGCGTATCGGTGGTCGCGTTGGCGATCGCCCATGATCCTGACAGCCGGATTTTGGGCCTTGTGGGTTATGCCTGGGCAGGTTTTGGATCCGCATTTGGGCCCTTGATTGTCCTGTCGCTCGTTTGGCCTCGGATGACGCGGAAGGGTGCCCTGGCCGGGATGCTAATCGGGGCCATCACCGTCATCGTATGGCGCAACGGTGGCTGGTGGGGATTGTATGAAATGATTCCTGGTTTTGGCCTTGCCTGCCTGGCTGTGGTGCTGGGCAGTTTGCTGGATCAGCGGCCTTCGAAGGCAATTCTGAAAACTTTCGCTCAGATGCGACGGGGATTAAGTCCAAACTGAAGTTAAATCTCTGCCAACGTGCTTCAAGATGAGTCGATTTCAAAAAACCACAATAGCGGGAACAAGTTTTTTGGCGATGCAGTTGCTCCGAGTAAGTCTCTGGGTGGCATTTGCGCCGAGCATTCAATGGGCCGCGCCTTCATGGGAGGCGCCGCCTGATCAGCAGACAGGAGGGCAGTTCTGGCGTTACCACTGGTATCAGAGCGGTCTGACGAACGGCAATCCTGGACACGAGTCGAGGTTCCGGGTCAACGCGCCCGAGGCCAGCTTGCACCCGGAGTTCGGGCATCGCCTTGAGGCACGCGAGAACGGCATGATGCTGATTCAGGCGGAAGAGGATTTATTTTTATTGAGGGCGGCCGAGTTCTATTGTGAGGCCTGGGGTGGTCATCCAGGCACGGCGAATAAGCGCATCACCGTGAACGGTCGCAGCACGTATTTTCTGCCGCGTATAGGGACTGAGGAGGGGCACTGCGCTTACTTTTATCCTTCCATGCCGTTGAAGGTGACTGACCTGGTGAACGGCTACAACGCGGTCCAGTTTGCCCTCGATCAGGGATCAACCTTTTGGGGGCATATGCTGGTGGACAACGCGGCGATTCGAGTTGCGCTCACGAACGGCCATCCGGATCTTGTTCGTCTTGGTCTTGCCGAATTCACCGCCATGGTGAAGGCTGAACCGACGCCGGACCGGGAAGGTTACGTTTTGCGGCTGGACTGTCCGCCGGCGTTTGCCGCTCGGATAGGGCCAGTGGATTTCCAGGGGTGGTATTACGGATATGACGAGAACGGGAATTTGAAGCGCCTGGATTGGCACGGTTTTACGAAGTCTCGCAAGCCTGTGGCCTGGCTGGGGAGTGTGGCGGGGCCCTCTCTCGGAGCGACCGGGATGTCGACGGTCTCATGGGACACCTCGATGCTCCCGGCACAGGAGGGGATGGCGGTGCGTGCGGCGGTTCGATTCAAGTCGGATCCCAAACTGATCTATCTTACTCCGGCCACCCGTCATTTAACGATTCCAGAACGCCAATCGTCCCAGGTGATGATGTTCGTGCCGCACGATCTGCCCGATCACTTTTGGTCGCGGGCGAACCAGAAGAAGAGCTGCACGGTTGATCTCGATGTTGATCCCGGGTGTATCGAGAAGGCCGAATTGCATATGATTACCTGGACTGGTGGGGCTGGGACTGTGAAAAGCTATTTTACGATCAATGGCGTTCACTATCCTGTGGCAGAGGGCGACCGGCACGAATTGGTCTACAGCAGGCTGCCGGTGGATCCCAAAGACCTCAGGCGCGGGCTCAACCAGATGGAACTGCTTTCGGACACTGAGCACCATGGGATCGAGGTGATTTATCCGGGGCCGGCAATCGTCGTGCGGCACCTTGCGAACAGGCGCTGATGAGGCATTCAAGAGCTTTTCGCTCAAGGATTCGAGTCCGAGCGAAAGCAATGGATGTTGCCGTGATCGGTGCTGACGAACAGGTGTCCGTTTGCGACCGCCAAGCCATGCGCCTTGCCGGTGACGGGGGCCGACCATTGTTTCCTGCCGGTGGCTGTGTCAAAGGCTGCGACACGGCCGTCGCCCCCTGCGAACAATGTGGTCCCGGCCAGGATCAAATCGTGGGGAACATCCGCCTGGGTTCTCCAAAGGAAACAGGCGGCCATCTGTTCAGGGATTGTGCTGAGTTCAGCGTCGATGGGTTTCAGGTCCGCCTTCAGTTGATTGCCGGAAGATTCCAGGGCTTGCCCGCCAAGTTTCTTGAGCTGTTCCTGAATCGATTTTCGCCGGGCCTGCAATTGGGTTTGATGTTTGGCGAGTTCGACGTAGCGGTGGCGGGCGAAACCGGCCAGTTCGGAGCCCAGGTTTAGATAGGCGATTTCCTCGGTCACGACAATCCGTGTGGCCTTGGCAAAGGTGATAAAGTAATCCTGGCTGTCCGCGTCAAAACCGCGAAGCTCGCCTCCGGCCTTGTGATTTTGGCCCTGGCCATGGAGGAACTCGCCGGTCCGGCTCACGACGGCGAAGACTCCGCCCTCGCCTGATCCGCCGAATCCCCCGAGGGCACGGCCTGTCGCGCGTTCAAACATCTCAGGCCGTTGCCGGCCCTGCGGCAGGTAAAGCCGTGTTTCGGTGGCCAGCATGGAGCCCTGCATTGTGAGGTGTTCGAGCGTGGCGCGATATCGTCCCGGGCCTTCCTCACTTCCCGTCTGAGCGTCCACCGCACAGAGGTAGGACTTGCTCCACGGCAGAAGCGAGGCTCCAAAATAGGCAATATCATCCTGAACCAGCACACCGGTCCGGCATGGCCAATGAGAAATCAGCTTGCCGTTGCTCAGCAGCAGCGTTTCGGTGCCCGAAGGTTTTCGTTTCCAAACCAGACCGCCATGGCTGGCATTCAGACAATAGACATAGCCATCGTCCGAGCCAAAATAGAGCTTGTCCTGATGCCAGGAAGGGGGCAGTCGGACGGGGCCGTCGGTTTCGAACACCCATTTCTCCGCGCCGGTTTTCACATCCAGACAATGGACGGCATCATCCACAGAGGAGCCGAAGCAGACCGAATCACGCGCGGCGGTTACAAACAGGGCAGGATCGAAGTTGCGCATCGACTCGAGTCCTCGGATGTTCGCGTAGGCATCCCATTTGGCTGGGCCGCTCCAAGCGGTCTGAAGCGGCGCCGGCGAGATGTAAGTCCAGACGGGAGTCAAAGGGACTCGAATGGATTCTGATGTGATGCCACTGCGGCGGTTATCGTGGCGGTAGGTGGGCCAGTCCTCGGCTGGAGCGCGCGCATTCCAGCCCAACACCAGGACAAGGAGCAGGGGGCTCAAGGGCCGGAAAACGCTCGGGGCATAGTGACTTGTCAACGGACGCGTTTTGTCAGGCGCCTTAAATGCGATCCAAAATCCGATGGATACAAATCGGTTCATGAAAGGTTCCGGGTCATCTGGGGGTCGAATCGGGCACTGGGGCAAATCCGAGGGAGGTTTCCAGCCAGTTGCCGCAGCTACAACCGCCGCCGCCTTCAGGCGAAAGAACCATTCCGTTCGCGGGCACCGTGCTCAGCCAGCAACTCGGGCGCAGGTTGTGCCAACTGGTGGTTGTGCGGCGCTCGATATCCCACATCGAAATCCGACCGCCTTCGCCTCGATAGATCAGGGCGTTTAACGTGGCGGCGTAGGTCGCGCAGCCTCCGTGGCGCCCGACCTCTTTTGTCAACAGCTTGCCGGTGGAGGCATCGTAGCCGCACGGTTCCAGAAACACCATGTTTCGAACCACGACCGGGTGCTGCAGGTGTCCCCCATGGTTATCTCCGGTCCAGTTATGCGCCGTTTGCCATAGGGCATTCCCATGTGTGCCCTCGTAGCAGTAGAGGTGGTATTGGCCCGACGCCGAGGACATGATCAAGACCTTATTCTCCGCGGCCTGAAGGTAAAACACGACGATTCCATCCACGGTGTCGATGGGGTGGCCCCACAATTTCTCGCCGGTCCGGGCGTTCAGGGCCACGAGATGCTGGTCATTCCAGAGTTTCGGGGATCCGATTCGTCCCGTGGCTAGGGCTTTGACCTCGGGATTGTGGCACTCGACAAAATAGACCTTTTCATCCGCCACCGCGATGGTTGAGTTGATGATGATTCCGTTCTGGTAACGCCACTTGACCTCGCCACTTTCGCTGGCCATGGCGAAAAGGTCATCACTGCAGACCTTCTCGGTGCCTGAGCCTGAGGTGGCATCGTACCAGCTTTCTTTTCCCCAGAAATTGGTGTAGGCCGCGCCTTGTTTTACACTGCTGCCATAGAGGAGATCACCGGCTTGACCCACATAACCCCACTCGTGGGATGATCGCATACTGGGGGCGGCGAGCGGCAGGGTTCGGATCAACTCGCCGGTCCCTCCCGCAATCACCCAACAACGATTCTTAACCGCCACATACAAGTGATCAGAATCGGCGCACCAGTTGCCGCTGTCTCGAGGCATGTTGACGCGGCGCAGCGCCGGGATTTCGACGGACCACAAAATGGCGCCATTGTAGGAATCGAGCGCGATGATGCGGTTGAGTCCCTGATGGAAAAGGCGTCCGTTAATGGCGAGGGGCGCCGGCATGCGGGGGTTTCGATCGAGTCCGAAATCCGCGCCTGGCCGCCCGAGCCACTGAACTTCGAGGTGATCGGTGGCGGTGACGCCCTGGAGACCCTCCTGACTGTTGGCGGAGTTGTTGGCATCGGCGTATTGATGAGTCCAAGCGCCCGTGTCCGGTGGCTTATTCCCCCTGGCCCGGAGCCAAAGGTTCCCGTCGGATTCGGCAAGATCCCATCGGGCCTTTCTTTGGCCGAGCCATTGTTCGATTTGCCGGTTGATTTCATGTTGCGCCGTCGAGGGAAATGGTCCGATACAGGCGACGCCGGTGATGGGTTGAAGTAGAGGTAATACCTGATCGCAAACCACGGGGCTCGTTGCGTTGGTTGGTGAGGCTCCGAGGACGATCAGGTTGGCAAAGGATCGCGGGAACGGAAGGCGATCCAGCGAATCCACCTGGCGCAAGGTCATTCGGGATCCATACATTCCCGACTTTCGGAGCCTGGCGCGAGCCCGGTGAACCTGGTCTCGATTGTCATCCAGGCCGATCAGGATCAATGAACTCCGCTTTGCCAGTTCGTAAGCGAGTTGTCCTTCATTGCAGTTGAGGACAAGGCAATAGCCCTTTTTGACGCCGGTGATCGACAGGATTTGTTCGGCAGCCTGGGCGTATTTGGGGTGAGTGGCTTCCGATTCATCGGGAAAACCAGAATTTGGGATGTGGGCCACAGCATAATTCATCGCCGTATCCAGCTCGAACGGCTTGCTCATCAGGCCGCCTTCCGCGGACGGATTTACCTGGATCCGATACTGGTAACGAGTCTTCGGTTCCAGGCCTCGCACCAACGCGCGATGGATCTTTTTCAATGAATGATCCCGGACCCGGAGATCCCAATCTTCCCGGGCGCCATATTCGATCAGGCTTTCACAAGGCTCGTCGGTTTCCCAGGAGAGAAGGGCTGTATCGGGAGAGAGGAATCGCGCATGCGGCGGAACGGCAAAAGCCAGGGATGGGTCGACCTGGATGGTTTGGACTGGAGACTTTGAATTCAGGGAGACGGCATCCACGGCCGACTGTGCCAACGGTTCGGATACCGTCTGGCTTCCGATCGTCAAAAGAAGGGCGAGCCCGACTTGCGATCTTGCCCGCCCCATCAACCGAGGACTATTGCGCATGCGCGAACGGCATAGTCTTCGCATGCCCTCGAGCATCGAGAGGCTGCCGAAAAAGAGCAAGCCCAAAGCCAATAGACGCCAGAAGCTCATCCTCTGGATAGGTCGAGCAAGAACCTTTGGCTTTTCGCCTTCTATTTCGATGGCGTATAACCGTGCTCCACAAAGAGGGCTTTGGCGGAATCCGTGCGGCAAAAATCGATAAAGGCATCGCGCGATTTTGGATTCAGACTCTGGGTGAGTCCGACAACGGTGACCTTGATTTCGGGATACTTGTCGGAGGTGGGGACTTCCTCGACCTTGCCCGAGTAGAGTCGCGCGATGTAGTTCCAGACGACCACCGCGTCCAGGGGACCCAGAATCAGCCCGTTCGCCAACTCGGCGTGGGTGCGGGCCTGCAGCGAGACATGTTTCATCACTTCCTCGCGAAGACCTTGTTTTTCCAGTAACTCGACAAAAAGAGCGCCGCATGTGGAATACTGCGGATCGCCGATGCCGATTTTGATCTCTCGACGAGCCAGGTCGTTGAGGGATTTCAACTTCAGTGGATTACCGGGTCGCACGAGGATCACCGGCCGTAGCACTCCCAGTTGAGCGGAACCGGCCCAGAGTTTTGCCTCCTGGATCTTCTGTTCGAAGGGATCGTGACAAATGAAAAGATCAGCTGGGGAGCCGCTCAGAATCCGGGGCAGCAATGTCTCGGATCCCCCCAGATCGACCAGGACTTCGATCCCATGCTTTTCCTTGAAATCGCGACAAAGGATCTGGGCGGGGGTGGCCATGGAACTGCCACACAGAACACGCAATTCCGGCGGTTTCCCCGGGGAGGAGGTTTCACGCGAACACCCACAGAGGAGAACCATCCAGGTCGCGAGCAGCAGTGAGGTATAAATCATGGCCGAATCATGCGCGGGATTAAGGGAGCGCGCAAAAACAAAATGACCGAATGAGGCGCAAAGGTACCATGTCAGGT
>ERZ795054.1399-NODE-1399-length-23096-cov-6.186407_pt1 | contig 23096 bp, 56 predicted proteins | sample MGYA00375138_ERZ795054 | MGnify/ENA primary metagenome ERZ795054 (study PRJEB30183, sample SAMN05720215) | anaerobic digester metagenome | isolation source: active sludge of municipal wastewater-treating anaerobic digesters | place: USA | collected 2014-12-23 ... | reverse complement strand
TTGCGGAAATAACCCATATATATCAGGATAACGCTTTTTATTTTCAGTATAAAATTTGTATTTGCGGAAATTATCCTTTTTTAGTGAAACAATTTAATGGAACAAGATGGTGTTTTTTTATTTGCTTAAAAATAAGTTTATTTGCTGAAACCATCTTAAATTTATAAATCAGGGTAAATTTTGGTTTGTAACATTTTAAGTGTTTTTAATTTGCGGAAATTACCCAATGTATATCAGGATGTTATGATCAAATGATCATCTACTAATAATATTGCTATTATAACATGTATTTTTTGCTGAAAACATCCAATTTAACGGAACAAGATAGAGTTTTGCTTTTCCAATAAAGTTTTTTTAATTTGCTGTATCTATCTTAAAAACTATTATATACTACTTTATATACTGTGTCAAGAAAAAAATGTTCTATATCTTACTCAATGATACTTAATACCGTCTAACCTTAATCTATAGTTCCTGTAATGATTGAACTAGGACGTATTGTTTTTCAAATATAGAACTTAATTGGTACCTATGACTGGATTCGAACCAGCATAACTTTCGTTGATTGCTCTTGAGGCAATTGTGTATACCGTTCCACCACATAGGCTTGTTAAAAAAATACTATAAATCAATATTTATATTTTTAATGATATTTTTTAATCTATTATTTATAACGGTATCGCTATCTAAACAATTAATTAATATCTCTGGATATTTTTGGTTATATTTTTCGCGTTTTATATTGTGTGCTACCGATCTAGGATCATTTTTAGACAAATGAGATGCCTTACCACTACAACTTTTACTACAAAATGGCCCTATAAATCCACGAAGTCTATTAGTATAAGCGTTATGCAATTTTGGACCTGTAAGTATAAATTTGCCGCTACATATACTACATACAAATTCTTGCTCTTTTAATTTCAATGCTTCTATAGCAGAATGGTCTGGTCTTGCTAATAATCTAAGATTAGTAATATCATTATTAGTAATGTCATTATCAATGTGATCAACTGTTTCTGAATTTGGGTCTAAATAACGTCCTAAATACATTTCCATTATATATTTGGGGTATGAAACCGTTTTTCTAGTTTTATCTGAAAAAATTACTATAATATGTTCTCTATTATTGTTAGCGGGATTTTTATAAGGTCCATATATTTTACAATTATCATATATCATACCATTCCACCACATAGGCTTAATCGTTTATTGTATTTATTGCATTATTAAGTCTTTTAATAGCTGCATTAACTAATTCATGAGTATTAATAGTATACATAACATTGTTGGATACATCATAAAATTTGTCATTATATACATCACCATTTGCTTCATTATAAAGATCAACATTATGTTCTTTTACATAATCCATAAAAGAGGAAGAACATAATAAAGCATCCATTAAATGTCTTAATATTCCATATTCCTCTTTAATTGATTCTTTAACGACTTCTTCATTTGATTTCCCTACCAATCTTTCTTCAGCAATATCGTTCTCTATTGCTACCCAAATTTCATGATCGATTTCAATAGTCATATTTTAATTCTCTAATGTATTATATAAGCAGGATGTTATAATGATCTACCATTTGATCATTTTCGAATAATATTACTATTAAACGATAGGGGAGGAGTCGAACCTACAACTTGTATTTTGCTGTAAACATCCAATTTAATGGAACAAGATGGCGTTTTTTTATTTGCTTAAAAATAATTAAAGTTGCTGTAACCATCTTAAATATTATTATATACTATTTCCTACTTCTTGTCAACTATTTATTTATTACAGGTTATAATTTTTCCATCTGGTGAATAGGCTACAGAAGCACCACTTGTAAATTGTAGATAAACTACTCCATCAACACATAAACGAGAACTACCTGTAATTGCTGCCCCCAATCTATCAAATTTACCACAACCTACTAACATTATACTAAGCAAACCAACAACAATTAATTTCATAATTCAGCCTCTATTAATTTTATTTTTTCTGCTATTAATTTGGAAACATCATCACTAACATCAGTAATTTCAGATAAAAGAAGTATGAGATATTCTTCATTCCAATTATTGGCGAGCATACATTCTACAAATATATCTAATACTAATTCTGGAGAATCATTATATTTTACTAATAAATCATATAATGTGCTTCTACAACTGCCATATTGAGACATTTTAGAGTCTCATTTCCTTTGTATATTCATTAAACAATACTAATTCTACTGCCTTAAAAATTAGTATAGCTTCTTCAACTGACATTTCCTCAATATCACCATTTTCTGATAAAGTATATAACACTTCTTCTAGTTGTTGCCTATGAATATCCATAATGGGTTTATCTTTCATGCGCGATTTAATAATATTAGCACGATCTTCTACTGTATATTCTTTAACCATTTTATACTACCTCTTTATAGACACTGGTTCTAATAATTCTATATTTAATATTAGAATGTTTATACCGTTTCTTTAGTTTATTATTGGCTTCTTCTGCTAATTCTTTTGAGGGGTAAGTAATTCCAGTAGTAGATACCCAAATTGGATTTTTAGGATCAGATATTCCAGAATGCATTGGCCCAAAGAATACAAAATGTTGCTCGTAATTTTCGTGTTTCATAATTTATAGTATATACTTTTTACTCTTACTTGTCAATCTTTACTTGTCAATCTTCTTTTATCAAATTTTTTTTATTAGAAAAACAAATACGCAAGTTTTATCTCGCGTTTATTTGCTTAGAATTCAGCCCCATTATACGGAGGGAGGCCATTCATTGCCGGTGATATTTCGATTAATGACTAAATCGGAAATCAATTTCTATTTTTAACATCCTTATACTGGGCACCTACATAAACCGGCTTGCTGCCCAGAACACGTAAAGAAATTAATTAATATCTGCGCCTATAATGCCTATGTGTGTATCTATATCTAGGATAAGTATATCTATAATTATATCTATAATTAGGATAATATCTAGGCATTGGTCTATATATTGGTGTTATTGGAACTATAGGAGCAACATAATAACTATTATCCGAATAATCAACACCATCAATAGGATATGCAACACACCCACCTAGAAATAATGCTGATACAAGAATTAATGTTTTCAAAATATTATTGCTCCTATGATAGCCCCAGTTGCAAATATACTTAATAATACTAAGTATATGGCTATGTCGTCTTTATCCACACTGATTTACTCTAGTATCAATTTCCTCGGCAATTTGATTAACCATGAACTGAATATTACTAATAATAACATCATCTGGTTCTACAGTTTCGGAAATAGTAATGAGTCGTTTTACTTCTGTGTCAAAAAAGGTTACTGCATCAGCCAATTCTGTGTTAGATACTGTTGCAAAGATATTATCCATATTGTTTACCTGTTGTGTAGTTTGTGTAAGTTTATAGGGTTTTTGCCAAGTACCGATTTTAACATCTATGTAATAAGAAATGTCAAAATAATCGGTAGTAATATCACTGTTATCCCGCCAATCATCAGTCTTCATTTTCTTTCTTAAAGATATTATTAAATAATGGAGAAGTAGACTGTAAATAACCAGTATCTTTCGCCATTATAGCATTTATAAGTTGACTCATTATTACTCTTCCTCGACATATTCTGTATTCTTGATAATTTCTTCAACTTTATCAAGAAGATAGGACTTGTCTTCTGCATCCATACATTCCTGAAGAATCTTGCGCATTTTCTTGTTGTCTTCCAGAAGCCGATTATAACCAATGCCAATGATCATGATTTTCTCCGTTTGTTTAGTATAAAGATATGATATCAGGAACTAGGAGGGGTGTCAACAATTTTTTTATGAATTTTTATTAGGAGGGGGTTTGTTGGGGGGATTATAACTGATATAAAATAGAACCTTTTTAAAATTAAGACCAAGCCATTATTGTACTTACCAATTTGAGTACGGCCTGGTCTTAATGGTCAAGTCTTAATCGCAGTTAGTATTTACGAAAGACAAAGTTGCTTCGTGCAGCGGATTTCCATTAAAAGGGGGAAAAGCCGTTGGGTCGGTGAAAACACCATGTAGTGATAACTTGCATCTACAATCTTCGCGGGCAACATCGATTGTCAATTCTCGACTTAACCAGTTAGTGGCTAGCCATACACCCTCGGTGATGCCGTCTAGCACATTGTCTCCTGGGATGATTTCAGCCAACATGTACCTCTGCTTCTGATTCGGATTCTTAGCAGTTGGCGCTGGCATTACGATTAGTGAACCGAATTGGACACCCTGCTCGTCATAATCGAGTTGGTTGACAAGGAGTCCGTCAACTTCCCGTGGGCGAACAATAAACTGGGTTGCATCGAAATCCTCCCCAGCAGCACATAATCCGCTCTTAATAGCGGTTGGTGGGCAATAGCCGTGGTACTTTAGCCCCGCGAGTTCCCAGTCAGCAGATTGTGCCGAGGTAGCAAGAAGCGCAGATAATAGTCCGACAGTTTTTAAGTATGTTTTCATTGTATTTCCTCATGGATGAATTTATTTTAGGTTTTGTTGTTTAGCGGAATCAAGTCGTTCGCGCATCTTAAACTCTTTAATATTTATAATAGAAAATGTTCGTCTAGTAATTGCTCACTGCATGATATGATTTTCTAGTAAAACAATTCTTTCTTCTAAATGTGTATCCCGTTCTTCTAGGTGTTTATCCGCAGTAATTCTTTGTATTCTTTCTACTGTTCCATCAAGGGCAGTATATCGTTCTCCCTTAAATGCAAAAAACATAAAATAAACTACTAAAATTACTACTGCGGTATTAATAAATCCCTGAATAACTTGATAATACGTTGACCATTTACTTGAATTCATATGTTTCTCTCCTATTTAATGATTATTTATAGTTTATAAGTGTTTGATTTATAATGGAATTGGTGGGCCATGTTGGGAACGATCCAACGACCAAGCGATTTAGATTTGTGTAACTTTCGCTACTCTCTGGACTATGCCTTAACCATGACAATAAATATATTGTTTTAGGTTGCTGCCGTCTAGTCTCTACACCTTCCCCTATATAATAAGGGCTTGGCTCGGCGTTACCATATCTTTTTTAAGACTTAGGGTTCACCGAATTTGACAGCATTCATCAATTAGTTTCCTTGATTGATGCACAATTTTCAAAATGAGTCGCTTGCTCTACCACTGAGCTAATGGCCCGTAAAATAGTTGTCCATTTTCGTAATTATACGTTATTATACGGAAATGTGTCAACTAAATTTGGCTCCTCTTTTCTTTCCGTTTTGAGGAATGAAATTATCTAAAAAATATCTACATCTCTGAACAAAATTCTCTTTAGTTTTATTGTAGCCGGTCTTTTCAACCATTGTGTTCCAACCATCGACATTATAAATTTCGTATAAATTAGAGTAGTATTCTTTATTTTTGTCATATTGTTCTTGTTTAATTTTTTCTTTAAGTTCTTTGTCTATTTTTTCTCGTTCAATCCTTTCAAAATTAAATCTACCAAATTCCCAGCCATCTTCTAATTCGGCAACATTTTGGATTCTTTTATTTAATTTCAATTCTTTATTATGAACACACCTACGCCTAACCCCGAATTGTGAATTTTTATTTCCCGATTGACAGTAACTTTGAGCTTCAGAAAATTGTTTTTTTAATTTATGATATAAATGACTATTGACATATCGCTGTTGATTATCGCTTTGATAATGACACATTATCATAAACGCTTTTATCATTGAATAAAATTCTTTAGTTTTTGGTAAATAAATTTTAGTCAACAAATAATGACATATAAAATGCTCTCTTGCTGTCAATTTAACTAAATTAGATTTATCGTCATTGCCGCCTAAACTTCTAGGAACAATATGATGATTTTCAGTATAACCATCAACAGGGTTTAATTTTCGGTTTTCTATAATTTGGACGTAAACATTCTGATAATTCATAATCTGTTAATTAACCCCCAAGGAAGTATTATTAACAGTATTTATAAATTAACAGTTTTTGATTTTATAACGCGATCACCATGATTGCTATCCCAGATTTGATAAAATTATTATATAACAAATTATATAATATGTCAAAATTATTTTTTAATTGTATACCATCCATGACTATCAAGATCAGAAATATCCTCAAAAATCCTATTATATTTTTTTCCGCAAGTTTCTAGGCTATATTTTTCTCTAGCAAGATCGGAAATTACTTTTCTATCTAGGAATTGAGAATTTACGATACCTTTTATCCAATCATCTAAAATATGACAACGATAGCCATTTACACCCTCTATAATAGTCTCTGTAAAGGCTCCATAGTCCACTGCAATTAGAGGGGTACCACATAGCATAGATTCGATACCAACCCCCCCAAAAGGCTCTATATACTGCGTAGGCATTAAAGTACAAACAGCATTGCCTAAAAAATCGCTACGTTCTTTACCAGTAATAGGCCCAATATATTCAATATTTTTATGTTGCCATCTGGAAGGATCACCCTGACCAGCAATTTTAATAGGAAAATCTAAAATATTAGCAATTTCTAGTATAACATCTAATCCTTTAATATCAGTAATTCTACCTAGAAAGGCTATATATTTACCAGCATTATAATTAGGAACCCAATCATCTAAATCAAAATAATTAGGAACTACCCATTCATAATTATTACCGCCTTTTCCTGCTTTTCCTAGATGATAATGACGCCATGCATAAGATTCAAAAATATGAAAAGCATTATCCATTATATCAGGATAACCTATTCCAGTTTCTACATGTTTATTATTAGGAAATCTCTCTAATAATATTTGATGAGCATAAGAAAAAGGATGGCAAATAATATCCCCTTTGTTTAATCTATTAGATAATTCAACAATTAGTTTATTCTCAAATAAATCATGTGCTGGATTACCCACATTAGCATTATCACCATGAAAAGCATCTGGACTAATATTACCAAATAATGAATTAAATTCATAAGTAGATAATATATTTACTTGTTCATTAGCGGTACTGGTACTTCCTTCATTACTATATTCAATAATTTCATAACCATATTTTTGCATCATTTTAGGAAATCTTAATACTTTTCCAGTAAACGCACAATGACTATATTTCAAATTAGTAATGGTATGGAATAATCCAATAAGGTGTAAAACAGGTTTCATTATAAATGATTATTTATTTTTCCATTCAAATAGAGAAGTGGTGCTATTATATTGTCCGCAACCATGTTCAATAGCAGTAGATTCAAAATAATGCGTCTTAACATGTGAAGCAGCAAATAATCCACTTAACCAAGCAACCACAACTAAAGTTGCTGCAATAAAAATACATTTCGAATTAAAAGTCATAATTTTACCTTATAATAAATGTTAAATAATTTTTTATGTAGCCAAATAGGTTTACGCCAGCGGAAAATATCAATTGGTTTATTATTTTTATAAGTATAATGTTTCCCTACACATAATTCAAACAATTTCTTATTAATCAAACATTTAATCTTTTCTATCGAAGATAATGGATAAATGGTATAACCCTCTTCTTCATGATCAGCACTAAATTTAGCCAGTTTGTTATTATGTTTACAAAGTCCATATAGAGGTTTATCATAAAAACTTGTTACAAATACTAAATCGATGTTATTAATCATATTTTTCTTTTTCCTCATCAATTAAATGTTTTTCGCTTTCCATTCTATCTAATATATATTTAGCACGTTCTTTAGTATCTTCAAGTAATTTATTAAATGGTTGTGTTCTACTATTATAATCATAAAGAGCAGAATAATAACCATTAGTATAGTTCTTATTATTGATTAATAAATTATTAATTAAACTATAAATGTCATTATAAAAAATTTCAGAATGTTTCATTTTACCAACGTAGGTTTGTTTCTTAATTTGGCACCGCCTGGAAGAATCGAACTCCATACCTTCCATCCTACGTTAAGGGACTGCTTAGAAGACAGTTGCAGGGGCAGGCGGTTTACGTTTGAAGCATTTTTCTTCATAAAATTTAGGAAGAAATTTCTTCATCCACGAATTTACGTTTTGATATTTTATTCCTAAAATAATAGAAACAGATTTTACCCATCCAAATTTTGTAAAATCTATTTCAGATTCTATTACTTTCTGCTTAAAGGGTTCCCATTTTTTTTCGTATGTTTCGCTGATTACTTTATGATAGTGTTTTTTATCTGTATATTTTGTTTTTTTTGTTGTGTTTTTTTGTTCTTCTTTCAATCTAAAATACTCTGAATAATCTGGTTGTTCACCCAACAAAAAAATTTTATCTAATACTTGCTCATTAAAACACGATAGATAATGTAGTTCAACTAAAGTCCAACCCTCATTGGTTATTTTTTCGTGCCGTTCTCTATAATATGGTCGTAAAGATCCGTCATCCTCATAATGTTGATTGCCATTTATTTCGATTCCAAGTTTTATATCTGGAAAGGCTATATCTATTGAATAAAATCTATCTTTTAATGGTTGCCATTCGTCAACAAATTTTATATTTTTATTTTTTAGATATTCTTTGACTGTTTCACATGGTTTTGATTTATTTTTATTTTGTCTTTTCCATGGATGTTTGTCGGGGTTTTCAGAAAGATATTTTATTCTGGAAATAGAACGAATTTCTAAATTTTCTTTAGACGAAAAACCCAAGTTACTACATTCTTTACTACAATATTTTGATCTCCTGTTGTGTTCGTTACCACAAATTTCGCAAATATTAGTTTTCTTTTTTCTGGGCTTACACCATCTAATATGTGCACCAACAGATGATCTAGGTAACATACCAGTCAAATCTTTAGAACAATAAGGACAATTGTTATACATACGAGGCCATTAATATTGTTATGATGCGCCTAAAATAGATCGCCAGAATCTTAATAGGTCTTCTACTTCTTGATATTTACTATCCAAGATACTTACATCCTCGGAACACAAATAGTTGTTAATGTCCTCAAGTTCTTCCTGAGAAGGTAACTGACTTTCTAATTGTGGAGATAAAGTATTCATTAAACCCTCTTATTAATACACTGTTTAATTTGATTAATTTCTTCCCTATATCTATTAATTGATTCCATATCTTGTCCATATGCTCCATGATCTGCATAAGGAAGCCATTGTTGAATAATACTAATCCAATCTTTTCTGGCATCTATTGCCTCTGTTAATTCTACAACAGAATAAGTATCTGTTTCGCCTAGTCCGCTAATGATCATGATATTCTCCTGATCTTATCTTCAGTTGATAAAGATATTATACCACACCAAAGAATTTTTGCAACTTATATTTTGCTAATACCCCCAGAAAATATAGATAAAATAGCACATAAAATATAAAAAATAAGGGAGACATCACTAATAACAAAATAATGTCAGTAGTTGTCAGTTGCATTTTAATCATCATAATAACCAATAATTTTCATTTTTTGTTTAATAGTCAATCTTCTTTTACTATTGGCTCTAGTAATAACCAACAACTTCATTAGATTATTACCGTTGATATCTCTATGATAATAAAAACTTCTACTATCCATTGCCAGCATGTTATCCAATACCATTTGTTTAGGATCAGAATAACTACTACTAGAATAAGAAATAGTAGAAATTTTTACTTCATCATTAGAATAATCACCCATTATACACCACAACTTACCTGATCAATAGAATACCACTCAAGACAATTAGGATTAAATACCCCATCTACCTTTCGATTATTAAATTCAACTTCGGTAAGATATTCTACTGGAAAAGTTTCATTACCTAGAACAGAAACAGTACATCCAGAAAATGCCCGCTTGAATTCATCTACATTATGGAAATTGCTGATAGAAATCATCATGATCATGTTCTCTCGTTGGTTAGTTGATAAAATCTATTATAGACTATTTACAAAGTTAGTCAAGCATTTTTTCTTGCTCGGAGATATATCTGGAGGAATTTTTTAGAGCCATTTCGGTATGAATAACTTGCTCTTCCTGAGTTAATTGATATTCACTAGGAGAATTAGTAGATAAGACAGCGATAATAAAAATTTCAATAATGTTCATGGTTTAATCATCATCAATTGTTGCTGGGTCTTCTTCGTAAATATCGGCACCGCATAGGGGACAATATACAATATCTTCATAAGTGTGGTCATTACCCTTAATAGTAATTTTACCCTCACCACCGCAATGATCACAGATAAATGGTTTAATAATCATGGTTCCTCCTATTTGTTGAAATAATTTTTAATATTTTCTGAAAGATTCTTAGCCCAATCAGGTTCAGGTAAATTCCAGCCAATAAACGCTCCTACTAAAATCCAAAATATGATTTCCATCATGATTTAGAACTTTTTAGTGAGTAACAATAGTTTTCTTTATTCATGTTATACTCTCTTGTTTGTTAAATATTCATTATATTCTTGTTCGGTGATAATACTATAACCATAAATATCACTCTCATCTATATATTCATCCAATTCTTCTTGGTTTTTTACTACTTTCTTATGAATTATTGCTCTTTCATAATCAAAATTAATCGAATATAATGTTTGGGGAAATGTGTTCATTAACTTCTATAATAATCCAGTGAGTAACATTGTTGACTGATTCTTTTTTCTGCCAATTTTCTAATGTGATTGTTAAGATTAATTGTATCTGGTTTCTCAATATAAATCAAGGAATATTTAGAGATATTTTCCTCAACATAATCAAGTGGATGTAGGGAAAATTGTTGTCTAATATTAAAGGATTCTTCTTTCAGAATAGTATTTACTATATTTTTAATTTTTTCAATATCTCTTAGTGATAATCCATGGGCTAATAATTCATTATTAATAGTTTCCTTATCATGTAATTTATTGGGATAAAAAATCAGTTCTAGTTTTTTATATAACTGTGATATACAATTACCGGCGAATTTCCTATCAGAATCACCCCAAATAATTTTAACAATATCTTCTGGTAATAATTTATTCACGTTAATTCCAATGTTTAATAGTATTAGCAATTATAAAAAAACAGGTTATGAACATAGCAATCCAATAAAGAGTTCTAAGAACACAAATACTATCAGATTCTTTATTGGTTCCTACCTTTTCTCCCAGAGATTTACACCAAATTCTCCAATTTAACATTAAAGATTTACCTCAAAATCTTCAAGCATTTCATCGGGTACATTATAATTATCATATGGACAAATTATTTTTTTCAATATTTCACCATCTATATCATTATCAATATCTAATTCATTTTCTTCTTGCTCGTTTAATGAATTCATATTAATCTCCGATAGATTGTTCAATAGAATTTTTAATAGACTGTTCGAATCTTTTTTCCTGAATTGTTTTTTGATTCCAAAATTTTCGAGGATTACCACACATTACACAGTTAGGATCACCACAATTTAATGCCTTAACCTTTCCAAATTTGTTGGGTATTGATACAGTAACACCATACATTTTACAGATTGCAATTTGTTTAGCAATTTTAATGTATTTATTGGCTCTGCGCTTACTTCTTTCGATTCTTACTGTATCAATACCCATTTTTATTAACTCCAGTTATAAGCAAGGAAAAACTTAGTAACCCAACTTGGTGCTCGCATAATTGAGGCAATATAAGTCTCAATAATTTGATCAATCTCATAATAATGCAACTTCCTATTTGCATTAAGTGGAACTGATGCGAAAAATTGATTATGCTTATCCCGAAGTCGTTCCTTTGCAATTCCTGAACCAACTTTCTTAATGAACATATCCTTGGGATTAGTAAATGATACAGCAAATTCCAACTTACTAGGATATTCTTGACCAGTATAAACAAGATCAGAAGCGACGGTAATAGCCCCTTCCTTAACATGATGATGCTCGTTTAGACGATAATAACGGATCTTACACATTTTCTTACTTCCTCTTTGTTGATTGAGATTTCATTATACTACTTTCGTATAAAACTTCTAATCAATTTTTTTTATACCCTCATTAATTTTGCTAATGGCTGATTTAAGATGCAGTTTAGTAATTTTGCACATGACCCATTCATTATAATATTCCTCTGATAATAGAGCATTTCTGGTAAATATTTCATAAGTTTCTAGGTAACTTGCCTCTGATTTAGAAGAACATAGATATAAAATTTCTCTGGTATAGTCATCAGTATTGTTTATCACTTCTTCTTGTAATACTTTATTAGATCCCCAATAAACTTCCCAATCAGATAATATTTTAATTCTTTTTTTCTTACCATTTAATAATTTAGTTCTGGAAAAATAAAAGGTTTTTTTACCTATATATTTTTTATTAGTAGTGTTATTAGTAATTAAATAAACAAAACTAATGTTATTTTGTATGTCAGTAATAGTAAATTCTTTGTTTTTATATATCCAATTGCTCATAAAAAAATACCCCATTTATAGGGGTATTTAGTATAATTTTATTGGAAAAAAATTAAATTCGATAATTCCATTTTTCGATACAATCTTGCTCATTATTGCCTAAGATAGAGGCACCACAACCATTGAACTGTTCATTACAGAAAATATTCCAAATTGTTTCCTCATGATTCAATGGATAAATGACATCTTCCATATCATCATTATCAAATACATGACCGCAAAAAGGACAAGGAAGTAGTTTAATCATTTTTTTCATTCTCTATTGGTTGGTAAGAATATATTATACTACTTCTTTATAAAACGTCTAATCAATTTTTTTTATGACCTGATGTTCTATAACTGGTGCTGATAGTGGATGATAGAGCATTATAATCCATAATACCACGGGCATTTTTAGAAACATTACTAATTTTACTAGCATGTAATCCCATAGCACCGCCCATACTAAAGGCATCAATTCCCACACCTACAAAGTTGATATCCCAACCTTTATCAACTTTATTTTGGACTAGAGTTTTTACTTTCTCATTAGTCCATTCAATACTAGAGTTTTCTTCGCCGTCAGTCATGATAAATGCCGCTACATGCCATTCATCAGGCATAGTAGATAGTGCTTTACCCACTGTATCTAACAATGCCGTACAGCCCCTAGCAAAGACCCTATCAGATGTTAATTCCTTTACTTCTAAAATGGGAACCCTATCATAAATAACTTCATATTGGGTATCAAACGCAATCAATGTTAGATAACAATCCCCCTCAACTTTTTGTTGTTCCTTAACAAAAGTATTAAATCCTCCAATAGCATCAGTCATGATATTAGCCATTGATCCAGAACGATCCATTACATAAATAATATCAGTAACACTATTCCCACCATCATTTTGGTTTTTTACTACTTTATTTTTTTCCATGACACACCTCTAAATAATATGCATTAATAATAAAAACAATACAAAAACTGCGTAAATAATAACACCAGTAACAATAAACCCTGCCACTAAATGCCCAATTGAAGTATGTACGTGTAAATCATCTCTAACCATTTTTTTTTTTCTCGCTGTTAATTATACCAAAGATTAAAGAAAAATATAACAAATCCAATAAATTCTGTCATTATGGTCATATACCATATTCTAGGAAATATTTCCGGTAAATACTCTAAACATCGATACTTATCCATTAAATGATAATATCTAGTGGGACTAAATTTACCGGCTCAATATTAATACTTACTGAGCGTAACAATGTAGAATAATCTTCACCAGATACAAATACATTAAAAAAATTAGATAATTGTATTAACGCATCTTCTTTATCTTCTGCATCAATAGTAGCACTGGTATTTATAGAAAATAACATATTAAACGATAGTTCCTAAGCAGTGGTGCCCTGTAATTTAGTTAGTACTGATCCAATAACCATATCAATTACACGAGTACGAATCATTGAATATTCTTGTTTAACTGCGGCAATAACGGTAGACCGCTTATCTTCATTTGACATTTCTGAATTTACTAACCCTAGTACCAATGTTTCAATACGATCAAAAATACCAGAACCTAAATACCATTTGATGAAACTAATGGCTAACGATAAAAAAATTGCTTGCATGATAATATCCTCTCTTGTTATGTTTAATACTATTTATATATTATATAATACTACATTTTTAAGTAAATGTCAAATAAAAATCCCCAATTAAGGGGATTTTATTCGGTTTATAATTTATTGTTTAAGTTTTTTGAATCTCATGAGTTTTAACTTCCTGAGATTGCTTAGTATCATTGTTATCTAAAGTTACTAAACCTAAACCAACAACTACTGCGAGTACTCCAACGATTGCAAACATATTACTTCTCCTGTTAAATTAGTATATTAACATTTGCTAATATAATATAAGTATATACTATTTATACAAGTTTGTCAAGATATTTTTTAAGAATACTCACATGATTACTAGATAAATTAATTGTTGTGTTATTATTTTTTATAGCGAATTCACTAAGATCAAATAAGTCACCAATTTGATAAAAATTATTCATATCATATAATTCATACAATTCGTATTTACTAAGTATCATACCTTCTGCTTTTAGTTTTTTAATTGCCTCTTCTCGCGTTTTAGGGGCAAAAAATCTTCTCTGCATTAATTTATTAATTTGTTCATTACGAAGAGATTCAATCACCGCCTCTCTATTAGTAAAATATTGGGTACAGGCTTCCCTAACAAGTTCTGGTTGTATTGATATATAACTCATTTTTATAGAATCTTTAATGTAGGTATTTTATTAAGATAATATTTAGCCAAACCTTCATTCATGAGAATTTCACCAATATCTTCTCCTGCATCTGTATAAAGGGTTGTTAAATAATAACCCCATTTACTCGGTTTATGGGTAATGATACTAATATTTTTATTTAATATTAGTTCCTTTAATCTAATTTTAGCGGCTAAATAATTTTCTTCTCCTCTTTCTGGAGTATCTATGTTTGATAATCGTAATCGTTGTTTTGTGGTGATATGGAATCCTAAATCTATAACAACATCAATAGTATCACCATCAACAACATTAGTACATAAAGCCTTATAATTATACATTTCATTTTACCTCGTATTCACAAATTTCATAATGAGGTTCTAGTTGCTCATTAGTTAATTCTTTATTGTTAATATCAATCCAGTCTTCTAATTCTTGTAATCTAATCTTTTCTCGTCGGTTAAATTCTTCTTGTGCTTTAGGTAATGAATCATATACACCCATTACTGTATTGCACAAATCAACCGACAATTCAACTGTATATACTTTCATATTAGTTCCTTAGTTAGTAAAACTATTATATAACGCCCTTAACCTCAACTATTTGTAGTATTTTGAATAACATCTTTAATAAGAATACATAGTGGATCATAATCACCATGTTCGTCACGATAAGATTCATTTTCGTAATCGGGCTCTACTACACACAACAATTTATAGCATTGTTTAGATTCGGTGTAATATTCTTTGATGTATTTGTTGGCGGCTTCTTCGGTAGGAAACCCGTATAATGCTATTTTATTTGTTGCTGGCCAGGGATTTTTCCATACAATATTAAAAGATTTTGGAATCATATATTTACTCTTTTGTTTCAAATGTATAAACTTTCCATTTAGGTGCTCTAGTTGTATACGAAATGTAACGTCTGTATTCTTTGTGTCGTTGCATTCTAACCTCATGTAATGCATCTTTAATTCTAACAGCATCTCCTCGATTGGTGAATTTATATGGTGGTGTTATATCATCATCTTCGTATGGTTTATAATTCCAGGGGATATCTGTTGTCCAAGTCTTTTCAGCATCAGTAATGTCTGAATTTTCATTAACATATTCATTGCCGTTTGCATAATTATGTACTTCGTAATATTTCATATTAAATTCCTATTGTGCGTGTCTTTTTTGGCGCAAACACATTCTGCTACCTGCATCTTCACCCAAAATTATCATTACAGGACATTCTGAACAATAAATCATATCATCTTCACTATCTTGCCAACACTTTTCTTTAGTGTATTTAAGAATATTATCAACCGCTTTATTAGCAGATGATTTTGTCATTAATGTGTAAGTAACATCTGGATTCGTTATTTTATTATATTCTTCCACTGTTAATACATAAGAATTTCTGTCTATATATATCATTATTTTACCAATATCCCATTATTAAAAGAAATTGACGTTACTTTATAGAAAATATCATTATCATTTACAACACCCAGAGGAATATTTCCAGTAAAATTATCATGGCATTTCCAAATATTATCATCTTCGGTATACCATAATTTCATATGACCAGAATCATAATCCCAATCAATTTTATAAATGTGTATATCTTCTATTAAAGAATTATCAGTATAATGCTTTCTATTGTTATGATAAATTGTGTTCATCTTATTAAATTAAAAATTAGTATAAATATTATATAAACTGGAGAAAATTTATGATAACTTATACCGAATTAAAAGAAAAAATCCATGATCCTGCTATTGTAGATAAATTAAAAAGTCTATTAGATTCCGGCGAAGCAAAAGAGTTTTTAAGTTTATATAAAAACCCTACTTCAGCATCGCCTAAACCTAAAAAAAGTATTAAATGGAAATTGGAATCTGATCGTCTAAAGGATAAACATCCGCATCATCCCCATTAATTTCCTTTTCTGTTTTAATAGCATTATCAATTTGTTTTAATATACTAATCACTTCTTCAGGATATTTTTTAGAAATTTCCTTTTCTGTTTTAATAGCATTATCAATTTGTTTTAATATACTAATCACTTCTTCAGGATATTTTTTAGATACTGTATTAATAACATTAAAAAAATCTCCTGGTTCTATTGTATAAAGATCCTGATGGGCTAAAATTGCTGCACTATAATCAGTATACAGAAAAAGTGAAAATCGCGGAAATTCTGGAGATCGCATAACCGAAACTAATACATGATTAAATGTGGATATAATATCTTTAATAAGTTCCCCATCATCATCCGCTATTCTTATTGCATTTTTGAATTTTTCTGCAAAAAATAAATCATTATTCATAATTTAGATGATCCGGCTAAAGATTTTAACACAAATTCTCCTGTAATGTGTAATTTTTCTGCAATGACCGAAGTCATGTAACCTTCTTCCCAAAGATTACGAATCTTCTGAGATACATCATCGGCGTCCTCATCAAAAGCATGTAACATTTCGATTATATTATGAAATCTTCTTTCAATGGCATAATGATCTACCAAAACAACACAATTAGGATTGGAACCAATTAGGCGTAAACCGTCCCAATCAAAATTTCCTAATTGGGGTGTTAAAAATTTAATAAATTCGTCTCTTCTTCCTCCAAGTTCATCATATTGTTCTTCTAATTGCCTTCTATGACTCTCACGATCAGCAATAACATATACTACTACCCCATCTTCAGCGAGGCTTTTAGCTTTTAGCAACATTCTAGTGCTTCTTCCTGTCTGGCGTAATTTATTCATATTCATGCTGTTTGTTCCTCATTACAATTATAATCATTAACTGCCTGATAAACCATGTCCTCTGGAATGTGTAGTTTTTCTGCAATACTCTTAATACTGTAAGAATCATCCCAAAGTTCAATAATCATTTGGAATAAATTTGACATCGCGCTCATTTACTTGTTCTCGTATCAGATAATTTATCAAACATTTCTTTATCTATCATTATTTGTACTGGATTTTCTGGTTCATCAAGATAAAGATGGGCTAATTGATTAACGATAATATAATCAGTATCAAGTTCTCTCAAATAATGAATATACCTAAATGCTTCAATTAATTCATCTTTATCCTTTTGTGATGGAACTACTACCATAAACTTAAAGAATTTGGGGGATTTATTTTTCTTATACCTTTTCATTTGTTCTCACCTTCTTGTTAGCCTCAACATAAATATATTATACAACCGCCTAACAAATTAGTCAAGCAGTCCCTTTCGTTTATTTTTTTGGTCTTGTTCTGAAACCATATTTTTTATCAAAACCATGCTTTTCAATTTTAGATTTATCCTCAACTTCGATCATAATATTTTGCGGATAGGATAATACTCCCTGCATCCACATTTCTAATTCCTGAAAGGCTGAATAAGGATCTAATACTTTATAAAAATCATAATCCGATAACTTATTATTAATTAATACACAATCCCTAGTAAATATACAATTAGTAATTTTGTTCTCAATCAAAAAATCAATATGATATTTGTCTGGAGCAATATTAAAAAAAGATTTTGTGGTTTTATCATTTTTTTCTTTTATTAATAATTCGCTTGTTGTATATTCCTTGTAAGAATTATAATCATAAAACCAATTGTTTTCGAGCATGATATTGGCGTTGCTCATTTTAATCAAATTAACAAGAGGATATATCTTACCACAAAAAATAATGATATAATTAATATGAGAAAATCTATATTTTCCAACAGGGACATTTATATAACCACCTTCGTATAAACTATTATATCCATAAACACTAGGAATTAAATGGTGGTATTTTTCAATAAGTTGTGATATTACTGTTGGATAAGTTTTATTATATCCTATTTTGAAATCTATTGGATCTCTATTATAGACTACATTAGAATTGGTAGAATATTTTAGACCGATATCATAATAATCATGATAAGGTGAGACGATTTTAATTTTACTGACTCCTAAATAACCGATGTTTTATCAATATCTTTTAATAAAACATTAATATCATATAATGTATCAAAGTGATTATATTCCAAGGCCAAATTAGCCGCTTCTTTAAGTTTAAGTATGATAGATTCTAAATTTATATCTTTACTTTCAATAAACTCAATATTAATATTTGGAGATTTAATACGAATTTCTGATATAACATCTGGAGTTAGTTTGGAACTAAGACAAACTAAGTATTTCCTTTCATTTATATAAGTAACTCTATAATTAAAAATACCAAAAAATTTATAGATATAGTCTTTATATTTTTCTGAATACCATCTACCATCTGTACCAAAATCTTCTATTGCATCATTAGTAGGAATAACTCTATAAATATGTTGTAAATCTTGTATAACCATGTTTCACCTTTATAGTTCAATTTCTGCATTTATCCAATTTGTATACCACTTTACAAAATTGGGTAAATTTTTTACATATTCATCACTATGTTCAGGACACAATTTAAGATAATGGTTTGTCTCTTTTTCGCCACAATATGTTGAAGTTACTACCATTAATGCTAAACGATATTTAATAATTACAGGAGAAGGTTTAATTCTAAATTCATGATCCTTTAGATTAAAATTTGGAAATAGCCCTTCATCTTCACAAACAAAACTATTCCAACCAATACAACCTTTTCTTCTAACTTGAACAATTTCCCCATCGACATAAGCCTTAATCACGTCGGAATATGGATGTTTCATTATATATTACTCCAAAGAATTATTTAGTTAAAATTACATCATCAACAAAAAAACAAAGGGGTTTAGTTTTATACCGTTCAATAACTTTATTATCAGAATGAACAGGAATTAAATCTAAAACATCTGGATCTATTGGCCCCTCTGAAATTTTTACTGGACCTAGAGGTAACGCAGCAGTCACCAAGCATTTTAGGTATACATAATCTTCTTCTTTAATCATTTTTTTTGCACCTTTCAATAATTAAACTTGCTTCAAATCTAGTTTTAAGATTACTTTAGACCCCTGAACAACATTCACATTATCTAAAATCACACCAGCCGCTAATTGTTTTAGAATAAATTCTTTACATTCTTCAAATTCCTCAAATTCAGCAAAATAAAACATAGCATCACCCAGATATTGATTATGCGGATCATCCAAATTTTCATCGTAAATTGATAAAAAATAACTCATTTTTAATTACCACGCTCTAAAAGATTTTTTTGTTTGTTTACAACAGGTCAATTTGGTCAATATTAGTTAATCATTTCACCCAACCTAAAAATGCTCTTTGACCTGATGGCAATAGAAGATCAAATTCCATTTCTACAGAATTTGCCCATCTATCAAAATCTTTTTCACCCACCTGAAATACTCCAATATTTGAAAGAAATCTTACATCATGACCACGATGTTTACCGCAATCATGTTCTAACGCAATACCAACTTCATCAATTAAATCTTCTGGATTTTTCATAATATAATTCACCAACTAACTGTTAAAAAAATTCTAGGTTCTAATCCAAGATAACATTGAAAATCTATAATAGCCCTTTCAAATTTAATTTTCCGAGGATCAAACTCAATTGTATTAAAATTAGTAGAATTTGTTTCTAGTACTATATACCCATAAATAACATTCAGATCAGGGCATACTTCTTCTGGTTCAGGATAAACAACATCAAAACCTTTGCTAAACATCATAGGTTCTAGGAGTTCCCTTAATTCACTACTATCAAATGGTAAATTATAAATTGTAGAGAAATGTTTTGCGATTTCTTCATAAGTTAGACCAACAATAATCACAGGAATACTCATTTTTTTATCTCTTTCTTTACTATAAGACAAGTATAAACTCATTCACGGGTCATGTCAAACTATTTTTTCTAAATCCCATATACCCCGCTTTTTAATCCATTTACATATACCTGGTAAGGGTAATGTTTTGCGTTTTTTAGCACACCAGATAACAATACCATAATCAGGATCTTTTTCATAATGATTATATAAATCTTCTAATTCATCATAAAAAACTTCTTCTGCATCAGCCCCATAACAAAAACAATCATTTACATTTAAGTTAACAGAAAATAATCGTTTTTGTTCCTCAGAATAATCATTTTCCCACCAATGATTATTAATGAATACAACCTCATGCGCTAACAATAACGCTAACGCATGAGAGTCTTCAAATTCAGTTTTTTCTTCATTTTCAAGATTTGTATAAGTAATTCTAGGATATAGAACTACTGAATACCCATCGTTTTCTGTACTCATATTATATACTCATTTATTTACGTGTTAAAAACAATCCTCGTTCTAATCTGGAGAAATTATGACAACTTCCACAATCTCTTTTTTTATCCTGCACATGACGTTTATGAACTGAACTAAAACTTCTTCCCTCTGTTTTGTTAGAGTGACATTGAGAACATATTTGATTAATATCCCCGTTTAAGGTAGTTTTTAGAGTATTAACTACAATACTAGGTAAGGTTCTTAATTCATACCCTAGAGTGCTTAAATCGACCTGTAATGGCCCCCCAGTTAATTGATCATGGCAAGACCCACATTGTTTACTATCGCCCCCCAGAGCGTTTTCCTTAACTTCTACACCATGATTAATAGTTTGATAAGTAAATACCGGAACTACGGAAGTATTTGCTGGCATTTCTAAATCACCAGGAATACCAGAACAATTATCTCCTGAATTTCCTAATCCTACGTCTACTGCTCTACAAAAACTACCTGTTCTGAAAAATTCAAAAGTACTATGGGCTATTAATGTATTATTGGTATCGTCCTTAGCCAATTTACCCCAATGTCCTTTCATAGGATAAATTTTACCAGTATTACTATTACCATTGGGTTCGCCTAATACATATGCTAAATCAGATGTAGTATAATCTCCTGCAAAAAGATTAGCAATAGTATCGGTTAATGGTATTGTAGAGGTATTATACAATGGTTCTCCTAGATATGCAACTTTACTTGTACCATCAAACCATTTATAAAGAGGGGTTATATTATTACTTTTTAATTCATTAGGTAGCCATCCACCTCTACCATTACAAGCAGAATTAGATGGATGAGGATTTTGCCAATCACGGGCAACTTCTGTGCCAACTTTAGCCTTTGCATAGGTAGGAATATGGCAAGTTTGGCAAGCAATTTTCATAGTGTGTTTGTCGATACTTGATCCAATTAGATTACTAAAATCTCCATGGGGTCTACTTCCATGACAATTACTAGATTCGCAGGTAAATCTCTCAGAAACATCATTTGCTCTTAAATCTAATCCTCTACCTTTTACTCTATGATTACCAGCATTATGGCAATCAGAGCAAGTAAGATTTTGGCCAGAAGGACTCATGTGCATATCAATATCAATAGTAGGATTAATATTCTCAAAAGAAATATCTCCACGTTTAGCACCATCAGAACCAGAAGCCCCAGCATGACAATTTAAGCATGTTTTTCTAGTAGTAACGTGAACTAATTGTGCTGCTTCTAAAGTAGTTAAACTCATGGGTGGCATAGGAACACTCTTGGGTAATTTATCATATCCAGCCGGTAAAAATAAGAAATCTCCATTTTCATTTACAGTAGGAATACCAGAAAATCCAGTCTTTAATACTTCATCTCCTATTGATTTTACTAATACTCCATTAACATCTTTCAGATTAAGTAAACTAAAATCACTAAAACCTTGACCTTCAGCAGTCCAATCAGGAAATCTTTTATAAACTTCTTGGTGACACATTAAACAATCAATATTAGATAATTGTTTATGTACCTCTACTGAATTAGGATCTAATGTTTCAAAAACTGATTGAGCCATTGGATATCTACCATTACCCACATGACAACCAGCACAGGTAAATCTTGGTGAATTTTCATGGGAACCACAATAAGTATTAATACCAACTGCCCCTAATTCTTCAGCAGGATATTCACCAGCCGTTATAAACTCTTTTGGTATATTAGTGACATTAGGAAAATATCCACTTTGCTGATAATGAACAGAACCATGCATTTCTCTGGCTTCTTCTTCATGACATTCTAGGCAAGTTTCTGGTCCTTTATATTCACCAAAACAATGTTCAGTGATAGTAGCATTACATATAATAGGTTCGGTAATAGTTACATTAGTAGAAATACTATCAGAGGCATTATCATTATCAGTAACAGTTAAGGTAACATTATAGTTTCCGGCGGTAGTATAAACATGGGAAGGGTTGCTATTGAATGAAGTAATATTATCACCAAAATCCCATAAATAACTAACAATATTGCCATCATTATCAATAGAACCATTACTACTAAATTGAATTGATTCATTAATCAATCCAGAATAAGGACCGTTAATATTAGCAATAGGTAATTCATTAGGTTTAATAATGGTTGCTGTAGTAGAACTTGTATTAGAGGCAGTATCATTATCAGTAATAGTTAATGTAATAGTATAAGTACCCCCTAGAGTATAACTGTATAATGGATTTT
>ERZ795054.1396-NODE-1396-length-23126-cov-4.670755_pt1 | contig 23126 bp, 13 predicted proteins | sample MGYA00375138_ERZ795054 | MGnify/ENA primary metagenome ERZ795054 (study PRJEB30183, sample SAMN05720215) | anaerobic digester metagenome | isolation source: active sludge of municipal wastewater-treating anaerobic digesters | place: USA | collected 2014-12-23 ... | reverse complement strand
AGAGCGCGATCTTGGCCTTCTCGGACTCCTCCTTGATCCGCTGCAAGGCGTCCGGCTGCCGGCGCAGGTCGATCCCCTGCTCCCGCTTGAACTCGTCCAGGATCCAATCCATGATCTGGTTGTCCCAGTCGTCACCGCCGAGGTGGGTGTCGCCGTTGGTGGCCTTGACCTCGAACACGCCGTCGCCGATCTCGAGAACCGAGATATCGAACGTGCCGCCGCCCAAATCGTAGACGGCGATCTTCTCGTCTTTCTTCTTGTCCAGGCCGTAGGCCAGCGATGCGGCTGTCGGCTCATTGATGATCCGGAGCACCTCCAGGCCCGCAATTCGCCCGGCGTCCTTGGTAGCTTGACGCTGCGAGTCGTTGAAGTAGGCCGGCACGGTGATCACGGCTTTGGTGATCGGTTCGCCCAGACGCACCTCGGCATCGCTCTTCAGCTTGCTGATGATCATCGCCGAGATTTCCGGCGGGCTGAACTGCTTGGGCTTCCCGTCCACATCGACCTCGACGGCGACGTCGCCGTTGGCAGTGCGCACCACCTTGTACGGCACCCGCTTGGTCTCTTCCTGTACCTCCTCGAACTTGCGCCCCATGAAACGCTTGATCGAGTAGATGGTGTTGCGGGGATTGGTCACAGCCTGCCGCTTGGCGGCATCGCCCACCAGCCGTTCGCCGGTCTTGGTGAATGCAACCACCGACGGTGTCGTCCGCTTGCCTTCAGAATTCTCGATGACAAGCGGCTCGCCGCCTTCCATGACCGCCATACACGAGTTGGTGGTCCCTAAATCGATGCCAATTACTTTTGCCATAGCCTGAATCGCCAACGGCATCCATTGAGCAACCGCAATGCCGAGTTTGTGCCAAGAACATTAAACAATTACCTATCAACGGCTTGCATGCTTTTCGACGGGACACAGCGTCCCGAATTCAAGTGACGCAAATGCCAAATTGGCACACTTGTGCGCATGGGATCACAGGGCTTGGCACGCCCGAGTCGGGTCCTGACGCGCTCTCAGTTGGGTGGGCCCGATCGGTGTCGCCGATCGCGGGGAGCTTTGACATTCAACGGTTGAATGAGCACGAGGGCCATGAATTGGTCTGTAGCCGCCGACGTGAGTCGGCGCTGATTCCCGTCTTTGACGGAGCGCGATGGCGCGGACTGACGTCCGCGACTACGGATCCACGGTTTGCGAAAGGCCCTCTGTTAAGTATCGCCAGGGCGCGCGATGATGTGATACCAGAACTGCATGCGATTCGTTTTTCGCTGGCTATTCCGACTGCTGGTTGTGGGGCTTGTCCTCTCGATCGGGGTAGTGCTGCTGAAGGACCTGTTGCTGAAGGAACTGCTCGTCAATCATATCGAGCGCGAGACAGGTCTCGAGACGCGGATCGGACGGATCGAAGTCGGCATTCTCTCGCCGAGGTTCACGGTCGAGAACCTTCGCCTCTACAATCCGCCCGAGTTCGGCGGTTCGGTGTTCCTGCACGTGGCCGAGTGTCATGTGGAGTATGACAGGCTGGCGCTGCTCCAGCGCCGAGTGCATCTTCGCCTCTTCCGACTCAATCTCGCGGAAGCCAGCGTCGTTGAAGACGTTGCGGGCCAGACGAACCTCGAGTCGATTCACCGGCGACTTCGCCGCAAACAAGCGTCTGAACCTCGGAGCGAGTTTGCGTTCGGGGGGCTGGACATGCTCAATCTCTCGCTGGGCCGCCTGCATCGCCTTAACCTGGCGGCCCCGGGCCGAATCCAAACCATGAATCTCGGTGTCCAGAATGAGATCTATACCAACCTCGACACCGAGAAGGACGTGCTTTACGCCTTGGGGCGTCTCGCTTTGAGGATCGGCGTGAGCCAGCTCACGAATCACTTCCCGATCGCCCCGGAACTCTCGCGCCCGCGTTCGCCGAAGACCGCCCCCGCCCCCCTGCGCCCGCCGGCGACAACGCCGGTTCCCGGGCGCCGTTAGCCCGGCGATTCCACGCGCTTCGCGAGGGAGCCGTAACCGGGCTAACCCGCATAGCAGTCATCCTGTGATGTCTGACCGCCGTGTGAATAGACGGAGGTGTGAGAGATGCGGGTCAGCCCGGATTCCCAAACGCCTGCCGCAAGTATGCCAGACTCCGTGTCGCGATGGCTTCCGGACCCTCCGCGAAATCGAACACCTCGACCGAGACGTACCCGGCGTATCCGACCTCCCGCAACGCAGCGGCAATCGGGCGAAAATCGACATCGCCGAAGCCGGGGCCTTTGAGGTTGCGATCGTTTGCGTGGAAATGGGCGAAATGCGGCCACGCTTTGCGAATGATGTCGGGGATGGGCCGGGTCTCCGAGCACATCGCCTTCACATCGAGTATGATCTTGAATCGTGGCGACTCGAGCCGTTGCACAAAACACACCGCCTCGGCGGCGGTGTTGATGAAGTCCGTCTCGGCGGGCGCCAGGGGCTCGAAGCAGATCGTCACATCGCGCTCCTCGCCTCGGCGCACCGCATCGCGGAAAACCTCGAGCGCGCTGTCCCGAGCCTGATCGAAGTTGACGCCCGGCAGCAGACTGCGCTGCTTGGGGGAGCCAACCACAATGACGTGCCCGCCCAAATCGGCGCAGAAATCGACCAGGTCGATGAAGTAGCGCGCCGTGCGCTCCCGCACCGCGCGTTCGGGGTGCGTCAGGTGCATGCCTTCGGTCTTGAGCAAGACCCAATGAATCCCCGCAATCGCAATCCCGGCCCGGGCCGCCGCATCGCGAATCTCGGCGCGCCGGGCGGCTGGGACGTCGGTCACGTGGTTTGCGAGCGTGAACGGCGCGATCTCGACGGCGTCGTAACCGGTCTGTGCTGCAAAGCGAAAAGCGGTTTCGATCGGCCACTCCCCAAATATCTCGTTGCAGATGGCGAAAGGCATAGTCAATCCTCTGTCGACAGACAGTCTGGTCTCGTCGCCCGGTTTCGTCCAGCAGCGAGTGTCCGCACTCTGTGATGCGATGCACGGCCCAGGCAGGACGCTCCGATGAGCGCAATCGCGACCGCCCGCCGGACTCGGAGGGCGGCGCCGCGTCGGTGCGGGTTTCACCCCCGCGGCCACGGACGGATCGCCGAGCACGAGGGCACGCGCCGGAACTGCTTATGATGAACCGACTCACCCGTCTCCTGTGTCGTCTGGCCCTGGCAACCTGGGCAACCTCGATGGCCCTGGCTGCTGACTCGATCCAGGGTTCCGAATGCATGGACTGTCATGGGGATCCGGACCTGACCGCGGTCAACGAGGCGGGACAGACCGTGTCATTGCATGTCGACGGGGCGAAGCACGGCGCCTCGGTGCACGGGGCCATGCCCTGTGCCGCCTGTCACGGCGACATCTCGAGGCAGCATCCGGACGACAATCTTGCCGCCAAGCGGGTGGACTGCGCCGCATGCCACGAAGCCCAATCCTCAAGCCACGGCGCCAGCCTGCACGGAGCGGCGGCCAAGGACGGGGCTGAAGCGGCCCGATGCAGCGACTGTCACGGCAGCCACCAGGTGCTGCGCGACACGTCGCCCGACTCGACCCTGCATCACTCGAAGATCAGCGCGACCTGTGGCGCGTGCCACCCTCGAGCCGCGCAGGCCGTGGCGGAGAGCGTGCACGGTCTGGCGGCCATCCGGGGCGAGCGCGATGCCGCCCTCTGCACGGATTGTCATTTCGAGCACGCGCGCGCCGCGGTTGATGGCGCGTCCGCGCGCCGGCTCTCGGCACAAATCTGCGGCCAATGCCACGCGGCCGAGCCGATTGCCGCGAGTTTTCGCCCCGCGCCAGACCCGGTGAAAACATTCTACCAGAGCTATCACGGCCTGGCCGTGCAGTACGGTTCGACACGCGCCGCCAATTGCGCCAGTTGCCACGGATACCACCGCATTCTTCCCTCCCACAATCCCGATTCCTCGATCCATCCCAATCGCCTGGTCGAGACCTGCGGAAAATGCCATCCCGGCGCGACCGAGAACTTCGCGCGCGGCAGGATTCACGGAGACGGTGGCCGCGGGAAGGACACGGGGTCCGTTGTCAATCGCTGGGTGCGATCAGCCTATATCGTAATTATCCTCACTGTTGTGGGCCTGATGGCCGCCCACAATCTCGCGGTCTGGCTCCTCAAAGCCGCCGCCGCCCGCCGTGCCCCCGGACGGTCGGTGATGCGTATGGACCGGACGCAGCGCATCCAGCACATGCTCCTGTTTGTCAGCTTCATTGTCCTGGCCATAACGGGCTTTGCACTCAAGTACCCCGATTCCTGGATGGCCTGGGTCCTGGGAGCCGACGACGCCATTCGCCGGGGGCTTCATCGCATCTTTGGCATTCTTCTCCTGGCCACCGCGGTCTGGCACGTTCTGTACGTCCTGACCACCACCGAGGGAAAACGTCTGTTCCGCGATTTCTGGCCGCGGCGCCACGATGTGCGCGAAGCGGCGGACCGGATCCGCTCCCTGGCCGGCAAGACGCCTCTCAGGCCCCGCCGCGGACGCTTTGGCTATGTCGAGAAGATCGAGTATTGGGCCGTGGTGTGGGGGGTTGTGATCATGGGGGTGACCGGCCTGATGATCTGGCTCAAGATCGACGTGACCCGCATCCTGCCCCGATGGGCCGTCGAGGTTGCGACCACCGTTCATTACTACGAAGCCATCCTCGCCTGCCTCGCCGTCGTTGTCTGGCACGCCTACCACGTGGTCTTTGACCCCGGCGTCTACCCGATGAATTGGGCGTGGTGGGACGGCCGGGTCGCGGATGAAATGTGTCGGGAAGAGGATTCTCCAGCGAGGCGCGCCTGACCAATCCCAATCCTGAACCTCATTGTCAACTCGATGTCTCGCCGGATCACCTCTTCCGTGCAGCCCGATGAACATCGCCGAATCGCTCGCTCCGGAGTGACCGTCAGTTTTTGCCGCTGAGCTGTCAATTCCTCCTGTCAGTTTCTGCTTGACGCAGGCGATCAAAAGAGAAACGCTCCGCCATATGAAGGCAGGGGAAGTCCTGCGCAGACAAGGTGTTGCTGAGGTTTACGAGTGGGCGAAGAGCACTATGAAGACGACGTTTGTGTTGGTGGGAGTTCTTGGGCTGGCCTTTGGAGTCAACGCTCAGACGGTTTTCTACGATAATTTCGACGGCTACGCCGACCAGGCTGCTTTCAACGCGGTGTGGAATGTGGGGGTTACCGGTGGCGGTCTAATTCTGTCATCGGACCAGGCATACAGCGGCTCTCAATCGGTTCAGCAGGATCTCACCGGCAAAGCCAGCGGTATCGACATCACGCCCGTCTCGGGCTCAGATGCGGCGCCGCTCGAGTGGTCGTTTCGCTTCTATGATTCGACGCAAGCGGGCAACCTGCGCCAGTTCGCCACGATCCGTGACAACTCGCCGGCCCTTGCGCAGCTCGTTGCGGTCGGCGCCTACAACGACACAACGCTGACCAAGAATCTCTTCACAGGCACGTCGGTGACGGCTGCCGATCTGAACACCTACTACGCCTGCCGCGTGGCGTTCGCCCCCGGCCCCAATTGGTTCATTCTGAACACGGAAGGTGTGCCCACGCGCAGCACCGGCTGGCACGAAATCAAGGCCGTGTTCTCGGATACAACCGTGGATTTCTACGTCGACGGAGCCCTGGGCATGGCGGACGTACAGTACGCCGCCGCGGCCGGAGCAATCACCTTTGACCGCCTCACGGTTGGATCGGGCCTCAGCTCGGCCAACGGCGCCGCCTCTTACGACGACGTCAAGGTGACTGTGATTCCCGAACCGACAACCCTCGCCCTGCTTGGACTGGGCGCTCTGGCATTCCTGGGCCGCGCCCGGCGCGACTAAGTCGGCAATTGCAACGGATTCAGGGAAGCCGCTGCGAACCTGCAGCGGCTTCTTCTTGTCTCGCGGATTCCTCCCTCCCGCACATGCCAGCTCGGTGGGTCGGTCCCGCGGCCGCGGGAGAGTGCGTGTGCTTCAGCACCGCTTTGGTATGGTATGGGAATGCACAGAGGACGGTCCTCGAAAAGCGGCGGTAAACCGCCGCACTCTCCCGCAATGCGGGACTCCGCGACCCCGACGCCGACCTGAGCATGGGCGACTGCCACAACAAACTCCAGCCCAAAGACTTAGACAACCACGACGGCGCTACTCCCAGGAGCAGCGCGGGAGATCCTATTAGCGTGCATGCGCAACCGCGAGTGAGGCCTTGGCGGGTGACACTGATTGTCTCAGGGACGCGCCCCCCTGGGCTCCGTTCCGGCTACCGATCGAGCGCGGCGCCCTCGATGCTGACATACACCGGCATGGATCCCAGACCGATCCCGAGGCTGTCCACGGTCAAACGCAACATGGCGTCTTTGTCCGATTCGCACCGAGCGTACAGCTCCTCCTTGACCCCGTCGTTGCGCTTGGTCTCGAGCCCGAGCGCGGTCTCACCTGAGCCGAGAGTCGCGCGAATGATCACCTGCCCTTGCGCGCGCACGGGGATCCTGACCTCATGCGGCTCTCCGATGGTCCACGCAGCGAGTTTCGCCGGGCCACCGTCCGTCCCGCACACGAGGACGTAGTCCTGGCTGTTTCCGGTCTCCAACCGCCGCGCGACGCGGTACCCACGGAGGGCGGTCGTCATCGTCCGGATCGCCGTGTACGCCGGTTTTGGTTTGAGATCGGGCCAGACGGTGCCGAAGTTGTGCTCCCGTTCCTCGGGATCGGGGCCGTCGTTCTTCCAGTCGTACCAGATCGAGACCGGGACGCCGGCCAGAAGATTCGCCAGGTGTTGGCGGACGATGTAGGCGGCTTGCATCTCGGGCGAGACGCCTTTGGTGTGGCTCGCATAACCCCACTCCCCGCTGATGATCGGGAGTTCCTTTCGCCCGTCCGGCGCATACCGCCGAATCAGGTCGCGCAGCCTGGCGTAATCTTCAGCCGCGGTCTCGGGCGGCTTGGCATAGTTGCGATACGGATGCACGCTGACGGCATCAAGGTGCGCGAGAATGCCCGAGGCGAAGAACTCTTCGAGAAACTTGACGGGCACTTCGGACGTTGCCGGGCCGATGATTGTGGCGTGCGGATCGGCCGCGCGGATGGCCTCGCAGGTGGCCAGCGCAAGCGTCGTGTACTGACCCACGTCCGGTTTCGGTTTCCAGAACGAGATGTTCGGTTCGTTCCAGATCTCCCACACCACGCGCCGGCCCCTGAAATGGCGGGCCGCCTCGCCCGCCCACCGGGCAAAGGCCGCCACACTCTCGGGCCGCCGCGGCGAGGCCGTCGCACGGTGGTCCTTGCCGGAAACCGGATCGCGCGTCGCCACGGCCTCCTCGTACAGCGGATTCGAGTAATCCAGGATGTAGAGCGGGCGAATACCCCGCACCTCGAGGTTCGCAGTGAGCTCGTCGTAAGCCGACCAGTCGTAACGCCCCCGTTCGCGCTCGATGCCGGACCACCCCAGATCCATGCGGATGAACTTGAAACCGGCGGCGGCAATCAGATCGAGATCGGCCTGATGCCCGCGGTTGAAGTGAATGTTCACCCCGACGCCCTGCGGCACGACCAGGGGCGGAAGATCGGCAGCGGCGGCGAGCCACGCGCACAGAATCGGAGCGAAGCGGAGAGTCTTCCTGGAGGGTTCCATCATGGAGTTTGCAGGTACAGCAATTCAGAGCCCGGGTCAACACGGATCCTCGGCAGCCCGCCGGTTCTCATCGCAGCCGCGTCCAGACCGCGGAGTCCGGAGGACCCGGCCTGCAATCTCTTCATTCTCCGGTGCTCCGGCCCGGGTTCCCTCGCCCGGCGCCAAGGCACCGCACACACAGTGAGACGTGCACCCGCGGACGTTGACCGCTGCCGCGGTCTCCGCCACACTTCCGACTCAAACGACGACGCGATATGATTGATCTGGCACGATGTCTGGCTGTCCTTGTGGGCTTGGAAACCGTCCTGGCATGGGGAGCCGTGCCCCCACCTGCGCCCGCCCTCGAGCCAGGTGCGCCCACGGCGGATTCGCCCGCCTTTCCGGAACGTGCCGCCTCTCCGCAACAGCAATCCCAGCAACAGCGGCAAAGACGGGAACGCGGAGAGCGCGCCGCTGGGCGGATGCCCGGAGTGTATCGGGCAAGAGTCGTGCCGCACTGGTTCGCGGACAACACACGCTTCTGGTACCGGAACGACCTCGCCGACAGCCGGGAGTTCATTGTAGTGGATGCGAGGCTCGGCACGCGGACGCCTGCGTTCGATCATGAGTCCGTCGCGCGCCAAGTCGGCGAGGATGGCGCGAACGGGATCCTGTCGATCGAGGAACTCCGGTTCTCGCCCGACGGCCTGACCGTGCAGTTGGCGAGCGCCTCGAAGACCTGGTCCCTCGACCTCGCGACCGGCAAGGTGCAGCCTGCACCCGCTCGGGAGAACGGACCGCCATCTGAAGGGCTGCCGGCCGACGACCGCGAGCGGCCCTCGGCCCGGACCGGGCCGGAGACCGAGATCACCTTTGACAACCGCCTCGATCGCGAGGTGCAGCTTTTCTGGCTGAATGACGAGGGCGTCCGCCAAACCTACGGCACTGTCCCGCCCCGCAGCCGCAGGGTGCAGCATACCTACGGCGGACACGTCTGGCTTGTGGCGAACGAGCAGGGTGAAACGATCGCGGTGTTCGAGGCCGCCGATCGCCCGGACACCGCGCTCATCACCGGAGCGCGCCCCCAACCGCCCGCGTCGCCGCCCGCGCGCGCGAGGGACCGGCGCAGGAGCACGGACCGATCGCCCGACGGCCAGTGGACCGCCTTCGTCAAGGACGCCAACGTGTATGTGCGCGCCGAAGACGGCGAGGAGATCCGCCTGAGCGAGGACGGCCGGGAAGACAACGCGTACCGCGGACTCGAATGGTCGCCGGATTCCAGGACGCTGGTGGCTTGGCGCGTCCAACCGGGCGATCGGAAGGAGGTCTATCTCATTCGATCCTCCCCGCGCGACGGCGGCCGGGCGCAATTCGAGTCGCGTCCCTACGCATTGCCCGGCGACCGGTTTGCCAGGCACGCACTCAACATCTTCGACGTCGCGTCTCGCCGCCAGATTAAGCCCGAAGTCGACACTTTCGAGCACGAATGGGAATCGCCGCGTCTGAGGTGGCGGCTGGGCGGCCAGCGTTTTGCGTGGCAGCAGGTGGACCGCGGACACCAGCGCCTGAGGCTCATCGAGGCCGAGTGCGCCACCGGCAACACGCGGACCATCATCGACGAGCGCGCGGATACGTTCATCTGGACCGCTCACACGGAGAACTTGGACCTCGCTTATGTCAACTGGCTGGAGCAGTCCGACGAGATCGTCTATGCGTCCGAACGCGATGGCTGGCGGCACCTCTACCTGGTGGATGTCAACGAAGGCCGGATTCGCAACCCCATCACCCAGGGCGATTGGGTCGTCCGCGGCATCGATCGCATCGACGAACAGGCGCGCCAGGTCTGGTTCCGGGCCAGCGGGCGCAACCCCGGCCAGGATCCCTACTTCATCCACCATTACCGCGTGAACCTCGACGGGACCGGCCTGGTGGCGTTGACGGAAGGGAACGGCACCCACACGATCGAGTTTTCGCCCGACCGCGCGTGCTACATCGACTGCTGGAGCCGTGTGGATCAACCGCCGGTGAGCGAACTGCGGCGCGCTCTCGATGGCACGCTGGTCTGCCCGCTCGAAGAGGCCGACATCTCCGAACTCAAGAGCAGCGGGTGGGAGGCGCCCGAGGTCTTCGTGGCCAAAGCCCGCGACGCCCAGACCGACATCTGGGGGATCGTCTGCCGCCCGCGGAATCTCGATCCGGCCAGGCAATACCCCGTCATCGAGCAGATCTACGCCGGACCGCAGAGCTCCTACGTGCCAAAGAGCTTCTCGCCCGCGCCCCGGTTCCGCGCTCTGACCGATGCGGGCTTCATCGTCGTCCAGGTGGATGGCATGGGAACAGCCAATCGTTCCAAAGCGTTTCATGACGTCTGTTGGCGGAATCTCAAGGACGCTGGATTCCCGGATCGCATCCTCTGGCACAAGGCCATCGCCGCGAAGTACCCCTACTACGATGTGAATCGCGTCGGACTTTACGGCACATCCGCCGGCGGCCAGAACGCCGCGGGCGGAGTTCTGTTTCATCCCGACTTTTACAGGGCAGCGGTGGCGAACTGCGGATGCCATGACAACCGCATGGACAAGGCCTCGTGGAACGAGCAGTGGATGGGTTATCCCGTCGGGCCACAGTACGCCGAGTCCTCGAACATCGAGCATGCGGCCCGGCTTCAGGGCCACCTGTTCCTGGTCGTGGGCGAGATGGACACCAACGTGCCGCCCGAGTCCACGCTGCGCTTCGTCGATGCGCTCGTCCGGGCGAACAAGGACTTCGATCTGCTCATCGTCCCCAACGGCGGCCATGGCTCAGGCGGCGAGTACTATCAACGGCGCATGCGCGATTTCTTCATCCGCCATTTGCAGGGCGCACAGCCGCCGAACTGGAACGTGGAAACATCGCCGCCCGGCAAGGCTGAACAAGGCTAAACGGGCTTGCTTTGGTGGGCGCGAATGTTCATGCTCCTCCCGACACCATGAACAACAACCGCCGCCCTGCAAACGACGATTTCCAGACACGCCGCCAGTTCCTGAGAGACACCGCCCTGGCCACCGCGGGCCTGGCCGTTGGTGTCCAGGCTTTGGCGTCCGCGGACACGCCTGCCAAGGCCCTCAACCACAACCCGGATATGGAGTACCGGCGGCTGGGCCGCACGGGACTCATGATCTCTGCCGTGTGTCTTGGAGGCCACTGGAAACGCATCGATACCGTCGTGTCGACCGCCGGCGGCATCGACGGGCCTGACTTCCGCAAGAACCGCCGCGATGTCGTCTCTCGCTGCATCGAACGCGGGATCAATTACATCGACGCCTGCACCGGATCCGAGGTCCTCGTCTACAGCCGCGCCCTCGAAGGCCGACGCGACCAGATGCACCTCGGATTCTCCTGGTTCGAGGAGGAGATGCGCAACGACAACTTCCGTCGCGCCGAGAAACTGCTCGCCACGCTCGACAAAGGCATGCGTGAGGCCCGTCTGGACTACGTCGACCTCTGGCGCGTGACGATGCACGAACAGAGCGGCCAGCACGCACCGCCCGAAGTGGACGAGATGATGAAGGCGCTCGAGACCGCCAAGAAACAGGGGAAAGCGCGGTTCACCGGCTTCTCCTCGCATGACCGGCCGCACATCAAGTCGATGATCGAAACCTACCCGAGCGTCGTGGACGTCGTCGTCACCCCGTACACTGCCAAGTCCAAGATCCTGCCGACCGACAGCGTGTTTGGGGCGATCCGACAGCACGACGTCGGCATGTTCGGCATCAAGCCCTTCGCCAGCAATTCTCTCTTCAAAGGCAGCAGCTCTCCCAATGACCCCAGCGCCTCCGAAGACGATCGTCGGGCACGGTTGGCACTGCGCAATATCCTGTGCAACCCGGCCGTCACCGCGCCCATCCCGGGCATGATCAGCATCCAGCAAGTGGACAACGCGGCCGACGCCGTCAAAGAACGCCGCCAGCTCGACACAGCCGAGAGAGCCGAACTCGAACAGGCCGCGAAGGAAATGTGGGCTCGGCTGCCGGCCGATTACCAATGGCTCAAAGACTGGGAATACGTCTAATCCGGATTTGAGATTCCGCGAGGCCTTAGGAAACATCCGGGCTGGCGGAATTCCGAAGTGTCCGCCGGTTCATGCGCCCCAGCCACCCCTTGAACGTCACCGGCCCTCTCCCACTTCTGGCGGTCGCGCTCGCCCTCACCCTCCTCGTAATGGCGCGCGAAGATGTCCCGCGCCCCTCAAACACAGTCATCGCCCCGCCGCCAACGCCGCCGACGCAGACCGCCCCATCCGAGCCGCCTGGCCCCGCGGCGGACAATAGCCGCTGTTTTGTCTGCCATGCCAACTACGATTTCAAGGACGAGCAACTCGCTCTCACTCACGCCAAGGCCAACGTCGGCTGCGTCAAATGCCACGGAGAATCGTCGCGTCACAGCGCCGATGAAGACGGCTTCACCCCGCCCGATCGGATGTTCCCCAAAAGCCATATCCGCTTCAACTGCCTCGGCTGCCACGATTGGATGAAACTCGTCGACAGCGACAAATCCAGGCAGGATCGCTCCGACCCCGAAGACCGGCCCGACCATCAGTCGGTGCTCGACGCTACCGCGCGGAAGAAGCTCTGCACGGACTGTCACGGCGACCATCGGCTCGGCCACCGCACGCGCGTTTGGGACAAACGCACCGGCATTCTGCTGCGACGGGACGCGACGCCGGCCATGCTCCGGGATCCACAGTCATAGGCCTGCGCTCGCCCCCAACACGACACACACACTCCTGGTCGCGATCCCGCTGCCCTGTCCGCCGGCCCCCCCTCCCCTCCCCGATTCGTCCGCGCAGACGATGCGCCCGGCGCGCACAGCAGCCATCGCGACATTCGTCCGGCTGTTCTGTCCCGTGCCGTCGAAACTGATGATCCCGCCGATTCCCTGCCAGGGCGAAATCGCCGCCAGCGCGTTGCGCACGCCCGCACGGCTCGAACCGGCGCGCCGGATGGCTTCGAGCAGGAGGCGCGTGGCGTCGTAGGCAAGGATCGCAGCGCAATCCGGAGGGTGCTGCCGCGCCGCTGCAAACCGTGCGATGAACCGCGCGGTGTCCGCGTCTGTGGGATCGACGATGCAGAGCCGGGGGAATCGGACTCCTTCGCCCGCCGACCCGACGAGCTGCAGGAATCGGGTGCGGCCCATGGACTGGCTGCCGAACACCACTGGCCCCGGCCAGACGCCCGCGCCATCACCGCGTCCCTCTCCAGACCCGCTCTCCGAAGCTGATTCCTGCTCTCGAACCGATGATCCCCTCAGCGCGCGCACCAAACGCGCCGCATCCTCGGCCCCGCCCACGATCAGGATGACGTCCGGACGCGTCTCCTCGATCGCGGCCTGCTGGCGCTCGAGGTTCTCAGCGCCCGGCGGCACCTCGAACCGAAAATCCGGCACCCGCCGGCGCCGGGCAAACTCACGCACGAGCTCGCGCGCAGTCATTCGTGACTCGTGATCCGTCACCGTGATCAGGGCCAGCCTCGCTCCCCTGCCCCGCTCGGCCGCGGTTGAAGTCCCCCCTGTGCCCGATGCACTCGAGGCGCCGCGGTCTGCCGTCGGAGTCGCGCCCTCCGCGGTTCCGGATCGCCCCCGGATCCCGGCATTCCAGGTCCGAGCGGACTCGAGTGTCCGCAGCACATCGTCGACCAGCACCCGAGCAATCGCGCGGTCCGACGGAGCGCAGGAGAACATCCACGGCACGCCAGCGAGCGTGACCGAGGGATCCGTCGCGATCGGGCTGACCAGGGGAAGATTCGCCTTCGCCACAACCTGCTCGGCCAAATGCGTGCTTGCCGAATCGACGGACCCGATCACCGCGATGGGCCGCTCCTCGTAGATCATCCGCGCAAGCTGGGAAACACCCGTGCCCCAGACATTCTCCGACCACCGCGCCACGAGACGGAATGGGAGCGAGTTCGAACTGGGAGATTCGAGACGGTCGAGCGGGGATTGCGGATTGGGCGAGCGGGCGGCGCGCCGCGAGTTTGCCGCCTCGACCGCAAGGGTGGCAGCCCACCAGAGGTCGCCGGCCAACGCGTGGTCAAGATTGGTCGGTCCGAACCAGCCAATGCAGTACTCAGCCAGATCGGCCCGCTCTTCGTCGGGCCCATGGTAGCCGAGTGTGGCGTCGCGCAGATTCAGAAAGGGCCGCTGCGTTGTCCCGGGCTGGATCGGGCCTGGCTGGTCGGGCGGACCGGCACTCGGCGGCGCGCTGGGGTTGTCAGCGTCGGCGACCGGAGATGCGCTTCGGTGCCACAGTTCAACGGAAGCGGCTGCTGGGACCAAGGTGACAGGGCGGACGAAGGCGCCGCACAGGGAGAAGGCCAGAAACAGGCGGAGGGCGCAGTTGACCACGGATGCCGTGCGCCGACAGAAGGCCTGCTCAGCGCCGGGGCACGCGCCTCGACTTGGGACTTCCGAGGCTGCCCTTCGCGGGCCGTCGGGAACTCGGGTGTCGGAGTTCAAGCGGCCTTCACGGCGCACTGGCCTGTTCCCGCTCGACGCGCATGGTATTGATGACCCTGCCGCGCGGGATCTCCCAGTCCTGGCGGGAGTAGTATCTCCATTGGCCGTTTTCGTGCCGCGTCAGGAACACCTCGCCGGCGTCGTCGAGAACGGCGCTGAGCGGGATATCGCCGGTGACACCGGGGAATGGATCCGGACGATGGGCGAGAACATCGCGGATCTTGGCGCGGTTGAGGCCTGCGGTCTGAATCGCCCAGATGAACAGATTCATGCCGTCGTAGGCGTGGGCCGCATAGGTGTCCGACTCGGCGCCCCAACGCTCGCGAAAGGCCTTCCGAAACGCCTCGAGCTTGGGATCCTCGCGGGTCGGATTCCAGGGGTAAGTGCAAATGACACCGTCGGCATTCGCACCGGCCAGACGGACGAATTCGTCGGATACACACCGGTCGCAGGCCAGGAAAGGCTGGCGCAGCCCCATCGCGCGCATCTGATTCAACACGCGGGCGCCCTCGATCGCGTTGCCCCAGTGGATGACAGCGTCGGGGTGGCTTTCGCGGATCCGTTCGAGCTGCATGGTGAAGTCGGTCTCTCCAACCCGGTAGGCCATCTCGATCACCACGGGGCGTCCGAGTCGGCGGCTCCCATCGCGGATCTCCCGCACGCCGAATCGTCCGTAGCGATTGCTGGAGCGGATGATGGCGACGCGCTGATAATCGAGCTTGCGCAACAGGTAATCCACCAGCAGGTAGTTCTGCTGCCGATCGTCGCTGATGTTCCGAAAGACCCAGGGGATGTTTGTCTCGATGTAGGTCGGATCGAGATCGCCCGTCGTCATCATCGGCAGCTCGGCCTTGAGCGCCACACGAATGGCAATGTGCGTGTTGGCGCCGTCGATGGTCCCAAGAATGGCCCACACGTGATCCTTGTACGCCATGCTCACGATTTCGTTGCCCGAGGCGCCCCACAGGCCGTTGTCATTCCGCACCACCAGCTCGAACGGGATCTTGCGCCGGTGGTATCCGCCCTGGGCATTCGCCTGCTCGATCGCCAGGCGGGCGCCCCGCAGCATCGCAATCCCCAGCACCTCTTCATGGCTCTTGCCGCCCGTCGCCACCGAGACCGTCGGCATGATCGGCCCCAGAAACCCGATCTTGACGCTCTCGACATGCTCGGGTTCCGGAATCGCCCGGCCCGGACCGGTATACTCCATCTGCGTCAGGAAATGCTCCTTGAACGGCTTGACCGCCCCGAATGGCTCGACGTCGGCCGAAGACCTCGCGTAGTTCTGATTGGTAATCAGCGGCAGTGGCGGCACGTGATACGGCCCAACATCGATCAGCCGCAGAACCTCGCCGATGCTCGGCTTCACAGGGGCCTCCGGTGTCGCGGTACCCTCCGGCGCCCCTTCGACCGCGGCGTCAGCCCGGTACATTGACCAGACAAGAATCAGCACGGACGCCAGGCACGGGGCCAAGCGCGGATTGCGAGAAGAGCCGATGGTGTTCATGGCGCGTCTTTCCGTCTCAGTGACTGCGGTTCGCTTGAAGGTCTCCGGATTCGATTCAAGGGCTCGTGTTTGCGGCAGTCGTTTGGGGGGAAGCGGGCTTCAGCCGCGGGTAGTAGTCCGTCCCCCGCGCCCAACCGAGCCCCTTCGATGTCCCCACCCAGACGTCGTTTCCGTCGAAATCGGCCCACAGGGCGTAGTTGTGCGGAATGCCGCGCGGCGATCGCACGGTCTTGAGGATCTTGCCGGCCCGGCGGATCTGGGCGATCCCCTCGTGGGTGTCGGGGTCCATCCTGTATACCACCCACGTGTCGGTCTCGAAATCGACAATGGCGCCGACGCCCTTGTCGGTGCAATACCAGCACTCGTGGGCGCTGCGGCCGCGGGCAGCGTTGTTGAAATCGCTGGGGGTGCCGCCCTCATGCGTGAAGAAACCGCGCCAGTGCCGCCCGTCGTAACGGCATGCCCCGAAGTAAGTCGATGCCCACAGGATCTTGTCCACATAGCTGACTCCCGTGGTGATCACATGAGGGATGCCGTCATCGCGATAGAGGTCAATCTCCATCTCCCCATCCGGATCCACATAGTTTTTCCACCGCTCGGTCGCCAGATCGAACTCGAGGATGCCGCTGCCCCAGATCGCCAGAAACACCTTCCCATCGCGGGCACTGACACCGTAGTTCCATATCTCCTCCATCGGGGCGTTCTGTTCGGTGTAGATGTCCCATTTGTCCTTCACGGTGTTATAGCGGCTGGCGCCGGCGGTCGTAGCAGCCCAGACCTCGTCGCCAATCACGGCCACTCCGTACACGACGTCATTGACCAGGCCGCTGTTGAGCTGGTGGTAGTGATCGAATCGCCCGGCGCTGAATCGCGCCAGTCCGCCGCCGAAGAGCGCCAGCCAAATCTCGCCCGTCCGCCGATCGACATCAATGCCGGCAACAACCCGCCACGGCAGACCGTCCTTTTCATTCCACGATCGGACTTTCCGCGTGCGCGTGTCATAAAGCGCGAACCCGTTCTCCGTGCCGATCCATACCCGCGGGCCATCCGCCTTGACGGCGAAGATGTGATCGTTGGGCAGGCCGTCCTTGACGGTCAAATGCTCCCACTCCGTATACACGTAGGGCAGACCCGGATCGGCTGGGGAGGCGGCGGGGCCGGGCTCGCCGGCGAGAGTGCGAACCGGAAGAAGACACAAGGCAAGCAACGCGGCGGGGCAGCCGAAGGAGTGCGGGAAAACACACAGACTCTTCATAATGCTCATGATAAGAACTGGTCGGAGGCGCGGCCCGCTAGAGAGTTTTCAGGTATTCAACCAGGTCGTTCAATTGGTCCTTGGTCATGTCGTTGGTCACGCCGTGTTTGTCGTACGCATTGTATTTGGTCCAGATCTCCTCGAGCGTCGGCGCGATGCCGTTGTGCAGGTAAGGCGCCGAATCGTAAATGTTGTGGAGATGCGGCGCGTCGAACTTGCTGTCGCGGTCGTAGGCGAACCGGGTGCCCACATCGTGGACTCTCCCATCGGTGTAAAGGGGCGGCGGATGGCAGGTGTTGCAGCGGTTCCCGACCGGGATGAGATCGCCGCTGTTGTCCCGCGTGCGCTCGAAAATGGCCTTGCCGCGGCGCTGGGCCTCGGTGAGATCCTGCCCCAGCTTGCGATAGCGGTTGGGGGGACGCGGGATGCTGCACAAGTAGTAATGCAAATCGGTCAGTTGTTCGGGCGTGAACGGCTGAATGCGCGTGATGAACACCGCCAGACGCGGGCCGCACTGCCGCTTCAGGCTCGGGTTGATGCCGATCCACTTGTAAGGCGCCATGTCGTTGACCCCGCGCAGAGTCCGGTTGTCGATGGGCCCCATCCCGATGCCGTCATCCTCGATGTCGTAGACGATGTTGTCGATGTGTCCATCCGGGTGGCAACTGCTGCACGAGAACTGCCGCCGAAATGTGATGTCGGCGCTGTGAAACAGCCGCTCGCCGCGTCGCCGCTTGCTCAATTCCTTCGACCCGCCCAGGTCGATCCGGGCCGCGGCCTCGAGCGTTCTCAGATCGAGCACGCTCACCGAATCGTCCAGCATGCTCGCCACATACGCCGTCGATCCGTCGGCCGAACAGACGATGCCCTTGGGACAGGTGCCCACCGGCAGATGCGCGACAAGAAACTCGGCCGGCTTCCCGAGGTGGTTGGGGATGACCCGCGCCCGCTCGGTCGGATTCGAGGCCTTGAGCATCCCCACCAGCTTTGACAAATCCACCACGGCCACCCGATCCAGACTGCTGCTGGTGACCAGCGCGTGCCGGCCGTCCGGCGTGATGCAGACGTCCGCGGGATCGGGAAAACAGAGGTTGTTCTGGTCCAAAAGCACCTGGTCGATCGTGCCGTCCCGCCACAGCACGCCCAGCCCGTTCGAGATCGTCCAGCCCCGGTTGATCCGCGTCATGGGCACCAGGTTCTTGGTCCGCAGCAGGGTGATCAGGGCGTACTCGCCGCCCGGGTGCCAGGCCACGCCTTGCAGCAGATTCGCGGCGGGCACCACCAGGCGGTCCTCGACCATCGCCCGCTCGGGGTCGATCACCGTCACCTCGCTCATCGACGGAGTGCGATCGGGCACAATGCGCGACAGGGCGTGTGTCACAAGGATCGCCTGGCCGTCCGGAGACTCGGCGAGCGACCACGGGGACCGGGACGCGCTGAGCCGCTTGATTTCCTTCAGGGTGGCCAGGTCGATCACCGAAATGCTGTCGATCGATGTGTTGAGCACATAGAGAAACCGCCCCCGCCGATCCACAAGCACCCCGTGCGGTTCGTCGCCCACCTCGATGGTGGCAATCGCCTGCCGACTCGCCACGTCCAGCACGGAAACGCTGTCGTCCAGCCGATTGGACACAAACGCGCGCTTGCCGTCCGGAGAAAAGCAGATGTCGTTTGGCTGGCCGCCGACCGCGATTTCCGCCGCCTTCGCGCGGGTGGCGGTCTCGACGACAATGACGGAACCGGCGGCCTCGCATGTGATCCAGAGCTCCCTGCCGTCCGGCGTCAGCGCCAGATTCATCGGGTTCTTGTAGACCGGTTCCTCCAGGCCGACCGCCGGAGGGGGCGAGGTCGGATGCGCAATCGTCTCGAGCGCGCTTTCGTAGTCGAACGGCTTCCCGTGAGCCTGCTCGTGACACGGCTGGCAGGTCTTGGCGGTCACGTCCCACAGCCCATTCGCCCGCGCCGCACCCTTGTCGAGCATGACCGCTTCGGGCGAATAATCGCTTCCCGGTCCGTGGCACGCTTCGCATTGCACGCCGTCGCGCGCATCGAAACCGCTGAGAAAGCCCTCCGCGGCGAGACCGTGCCCGGTTGTGTGACACTTCAGGCATTGATCGGCCTGCTGCGGATCGCCCTTCACGCCGGCCTCGTGTGCCAGTTCGACTGCCCTGGGCGTCGCCAGGGACGCGTAGGCGCGGGCGTGATTGGACATGCGCCATTTGCTGAACTGGAATCCCATCATCGTGCCCGAGTGGCATCGGGCGCACGCCATGACACCCGTGTGCTTGAACGGGCCAACTGCCTGCGCGGCGGCCGGTTGGGCTGTCGGAGTCACATCCTGCCCCTCGGGCGTCGGATGCGCGATGGCCCGCCAGGCGGCGTCCAAGTCGAACGGCTTCTTCGTCAGCACGGCGTCGTGCGAGCCCTTGGCCCGATGGCAGATCATGCAATCGTCCTTCCGCGGCATCTTCAGCCCGCGCATCATCGCCTTCTCGCGGTCCCGCATGATGTCCTCGGGCGCGTACTCGCTTCCCGCCCCGTGACACGCCTCGCACTGCAAGCCATCCTCGATATGGAATCCCTCGACCTTCTCCCAGTCTTCAGCGTCCCCGGCGGCAGCGTGGCAGCCCAGGCACATCCGGGCCTTCTGGGGTTCCTCGGTGATCCCGCTCAGGCGGACGATCTCCCTGGACTCGGGCAAGGCGAGAGAGGCATAGGCCTTGGCATGGGCGCCCAGGCGCCACTTGCTGAACTGATGTCCGCTCTCCCGCCCCTCGTGGCAGGCCCCGCACGCCTGGACGCCGATGAAGATCGGATCTTTGCCGGCCCCCTTCGACCCTCCGACCGCAGCCACAGACCAGGCGCCCAAGCCGAGCGCGAGCATGGCCATCCCATTCCAGCAGGTTGTCATGGTGTGTTCAGGAATGCATCGAGACTTATCGCGCCTGATCTTGCCTGACGCTCAATATCTGGTTTGCCCGCACGTTGTCCAGGGCTTGCTTCTTCCCATCCGGCCAGACGATCTCCACCGAATCGACCCGGTCCGCCTTGCCCAGGCCAAAGTGCGGGCGCGGGTCGCTGCTGGTGAGGTAACCGTTCACGCCCAGAACGGGCTGAATCATGGTCATCGCGCCTGCCTTGACGGTGACGGTGCTGCCCAGGGCGACCATGGCGGTGTCTTTGTGCAGGGGCACCACCTTGAGCCAGTTGCCCCGATTGCCGCCATCGTTGCGCAGCAGGCGCGGCGTGTCATCGAGCACGTGCATCAGGATGTCGATGTCGCCGTCGTTGTCGAAGTCGGCAAAGGCGGCGCCTCGCCCGACGTGCTTGTGGTTGAAGAAGTCGCCGGACTGCCGGGCCATGTCGAGGAAGCGGCTTCGGCCATCCCAACGCGCCAGGACCGATTCCTCGACGTAGAGGTGATGGGGATCGCCGTTGGCAATGAACAGGTCGACGTACCCGTCGTTGTCGTAGTCGTTCAACAGGCCGCCCCAGCCGGTGTACTGACCGCACAACAGGGCCACCCCGCTCTGGGCCGTGACATCCATGAACAAACCGCGATTCACCTGGAACAGCAAAGAGCTGTATCCCATGTCGGGAATCAGCAGGTCCAAAAGGCCGTTCCGATCCACATCCGCGACGAAAGGCCCCATCGACGACACGCCCTGGCCCCCCTCGCCGAAGGCGGTCCCGGTCTCGGCTGCCAGGTCCTTGAAACGTCCCGTGCCGTCGTTTACCCAGAAGTTGTTCGGCATCGCGTCGTTGGTGACGTAGATGTCCACGTCGCCGTCCCCGTCGAGATCGCACGCCACGCCACCCATGCCGCGCCCGGCCGGTTCCCAAAGGCCCGCCTCCCGGGTCACTTCCGTAAACGTTCCGTCGCCATTGTTGCGGTAGAGATGATCCGGCCGGCCGGGATACGAGAGCGGTCCCGGGAAATTGTCCGCCTTGTAGTAGGCCCCCGTGCTCTGGAAGGCCCCCTTGTCATAATCGAGGTAATGAACGACGAAGAGATCGAGGAGCCCATCGCGATTGGAGTCCAGCCAGGGAGCCGCCAGCGCCCAGCCCGGACTGCTCACGCCCGCCTTCTCCGTCACATCGGTGAACGTGCCGTCGCCGTTGTTCCGATAGAGAATGCTGCGTCCGTAATTGCAGACATAAAGATCCAGATCGCCGTCGCGATCATAGTCCGCCGCGGACGCCGCCATGCCGTAACTGTCCTCGTCCCCGGCGACTCCGGCCTTCTCCGTCACGTCCGTGAATGTGCCGTCGCCGTTGTTCCGATAGAGGACGTTCCACAGCTTGCCCTTCAGAGAGCGCCCGCGGTTGTCGCTGATGTCCGGATGCCATCGCCCATTGACGAAATAGATGTCAATGAAGCCATCATTGTCATAGTCGAACAACGTCCCCCCCGGCCCCGTGGCTTCCGCAATGTTGCTCATGTCCAGATCGCCCAGGCTGTGCTTGAACCGCAGACCAGCCGATTCGGTGACGTCGGTGAACGTGGGCCACGGAGGTTCGGCGGCGCTGAGGACAAAGAGCAGCCCTGCAACATACGCCGCAGGCGGAACGCCGCGGAATCGGTGGACCATCCTCAAGCTCTTCATCGGCCCATGCATCGCGTCACGTTCCTGATTGTCCAACAGCCGCCGGGGGCGCTTGACCCTGCGCCGCGGCCTCGGCGGGTGTCGTCCCTTCCACCGGATCGAGCGGGGCGCCCAGATCGATCCATTGAATGATCGTCCGAACACTCTCCGCGCGCATTGCATCGCCCGCGCCTGCCGGCGGCATCTGCCTGACCTCGCGGGATCCGGCCAGGGCATCCATCGCCTTGTAGTCCCACGCACGGGCGGTGTTCTGACCGACCAACTGCCAGATCAGCCAACTGGTCCGAGCCCGCCCGGCGTCCACGTAGCGGCCGGGCAGCGGCGCCGTTGCCCCCGGACGCGCGCCTGCTTCTGCGGGCGCCATGAGTGCCGCGAAACTCTCTTCGAGGCCGGCATCGGTGGACCGATCGCTCCCCAGCGGCAAATGCAGCGGGGTGTTTCCGCCGCCGTGACACTCGACCGAGGCGCAGTGCCGACGCAGCAACGGCGCCACCTCGCCCCGGAACGAGACCGACCGACGTTGGTGCGGTGGCAGGACCAAGCGGGTCGAAGGGCGGCGCAGCGCCAACACATACTCGTTCTCCGGAATGCGCTCGGGATCCTCGTGACAGCCAATGCAACCCCGCGTCTCTTTCGGCTTCACCCAAATCCAGCCGCAGGTCCCCAACGCCAGCCCGCGCTCATCGAGCGTCTGAAGCAGGAGCGGCGTGTCCGCCGGCACTTCCACGTTGAACGACCCATCGGCCTCGACGGGGGCCTCCCCGATCAGCCAGCGGGACAGAAATGGCCAGTGGGGTTCGTTCTTGGCGGAAACAACAGGAGACTCAAGCACGCCCTCGACAAACCGCACCCGCTTCACCGAGCCCGGCGGCAAATGCGCCTCGCGCATCGTGTCGGCGATGGAGCAGTTCAAACCGTAAAAAGTGCCGGTGCGGAACCTCGGTTCAACGACGGTGGAATGCCCATCGGGCCGCCGACGCGGCTGGACGGCCACGGCCTGGACCTCGTCATATTCCGGGGTATCGAAAACCACGTCCGTCTGGCCCCGATCGATATCCATCGCCACGATCCCCCAAGTCCCTTCACCCCCAACCTCCCGCTGAGCAACAAGCACCATGTTGTCCCGCCACGGTGCGGGATAGAGGAAGGACTTCGAGGGATCCTGGCTCAAACGCCTGGAGGTCGCGTGCGGGCGCCGTTCGTCCACACACGCCAATTGACCGCCCCCCTGCCGAGACGCCGAGTTCAACTCGACAAACACCACGATCCCGCGTTCGGTCGCGCAAGGCATCTGTTGGATGGACGCCCCCGTTCTCCCGCCGTAAAGCTCCATGTCGGCCCCCTCGACATGAATCGCGAAGATCCCATGCCGACCCAGAGTCCGGCCCGGCTCGTGCGGATGCGATTCGGACGAGTAGATCACCCGCCCATCCCACATCTGGAATGGATCGAGATTCTGGTGCGGCGTATAGGTGAGCCGCCGCAATTCCGTCCCATCGAGCTTGATGTTGTAGAGGCTCGATGCGGCAGGGCGCCCGATGCCGCCCGGGGCGGGCTCGATCCCGACAAACACAGTCGTGAACCACGGCTCCGGAGAGTCGAGGGTGAACAGAGTGCTGACATGAATCGGGCTCCAGGCGTCCATGTGCTCCGGGCTGACCGC
>ERZ795054.1395-NODE-1395-length-23134-cov-11.194592_pt1 | contig 23134 bp, 18 predicted proteins | sample MGYA00375138_ERZ795054 | MGnify/ENA primary metagenome ERZ795054 (study PRJEB30183, sample SAMN05720215) | anaerobic digester metagenome | isolation source: active sludge of municipal wastewater-treating anaerobic digesters | place: USA | collected 2014-12-23 ... | reverse complement strand
GCGGTCGGCGAGGGCAACAAGCGCCATGGCAGACCGCTGAGACCATCCCGCAACCGCAGGATCAGGCGCTGCAAATACGCGCGCCGCTCGTCGCCCGCCGCGATCAGTTCCAGACTGGCCAGCAGCGCGGCGGCCAGGATCGGGCTGGAGGCGGTGGTGAAAATGTACGACCGCGCCCGCTGCATCAGCCACTCGATCACCCGCCGGTCGCCGGCGACGAACGCCCCCGACACGCCGGCGGCTTTGCCCAGCGTCCCCATCAGGAGCAACCGGGGTGACGGCGGCAGATCGAAATGGGCGAGGCTGCCCTGTCCGCCCGGACCGAGTACGCCGAACCCGTGGGCGTCGTCCACCACCAGCCAGGCATCGAAGCATTCGGCCAGCGCGAACAGTTCCGGCAAGGGCGCGAGATCACCGTCCATGCTGAACACCGCGTCGGTGAGGATCAGCTTGCGCCGGGCCTGACTCTGTTCCAGCCGGCGGGCCAGTGCGTCCACATCGCCATGCGGATAGCGCACGTGCTCGGCGCGGGCCAGCAGGGAGGCATCAATCAGCGAGGCGTGATTCAGCTTGTCGGCGAAAATGGCGTCGTCGCGCCCGACCAGCGTGGGGGCGACGGCCAGATTCGCCATATAGCCGGTGGTGAAGTACAGCGCCCGCTCCCGCCCGACGAACGCCGCGAGTTGCTCTTCCAATTCCGCGTGCGGTCGCAGGTGGCCGCTGACCGCGTGCGAAGCGCCGCTGCCCACGCCCCAGCGGCTGGCGGCTTCCCGCGCCGCCGCGACGAGCGCGGGATGGTTCGCCAGACCGAGGTAATCGTTGCTGCAAAAGGCGACGACGCGCCGGCCCTCGATCACGGCTTCCGGGCCGCAGGGCGCGTCCAGCGTCCGGCGGCGACGCAGCAGACCATCAGCAGCCAGTTGGGCCAGGCCGGTTTCCAGTTCGTCCCAGATCATATCCCCTGCTTCCCTTTCAGTTCTCCAGCCGCTTGAGATCACGATAAAAGTTCTCGTGAGGGCCGACCATCAGCAGTTTGACGGTGTCCTCGGCAAGGAGACGGTAGGCCAGCAGGCTCATCTGATTACCCAGCCGAAATTTGTAGACCTGGATTCCAGCCAGATCACCGACCTTGACTTCACCGAGGCCGGGGTTGCCGGCGATGGCGCTTACGGCGTCATCCAGGTCAGCCTTTTGCCGCGGGTGCAGCTTCTTGACCGCACGTTCGAAAGTCGGGGTGACGAGGAGACGCATCAGCCGAACCGGTATTCGCCGACAGGATCTTCCTGATCGGCGATCAGGATGTCACGAATCACGGAAAAAGGCAGATCCGGGTTTTCCTCGGCGATCTTGCCAATTTGCGACCAGTATTCGATCTGCTTGGGCACCGAGCGGTGCTGAATGGCGGCGTAGCGCCGGGCCTGATCAACCAGCGTTTCGGGCAATTTGACATTGATGGACATCGCGACCTCCTGTGAACGGGTTCATCATAAATTCTCAGGTTCCAAAAAGGAACCCAGCCTGTTCGGTCCCTGCGTTTTTGCGGTCGCTCGTCGGGTTCTCTGCGATCATGCCAGCGCCGCGTCCAGCGCCGCGACCGCCCGTTCGGCCAGCAAGGCGGCTTCGGCGTCGTCGAGAATGTAGGGCGGCATGAAATAGAGCGTGGTTCCCAGCGGGCGCAGCAGGATTTCGCGTTGCAGCGCCGCGCGGTAGAAGCGCGGGCGGAAATCGGGATCCTCGGTATCAATGTCCACCGCCCAGATCATGCCGCGATGGCGGAAATGCCGCACCCGGGGATGATTCGCCAGCGGCGCCAGCAAGGCGGTGAAGTGCTCGGCGAAGCGCCGGTTGCGGGCCAGCACATCATCCTCGGAGAAGATGTCCAGAGTCGCCAGCGCGGCGCGGCAGGCCAGCGGGTTGCCGGTGTAGGAATGGGAATGGAGAAAGCCGCGCGTCACGGCGTCGTCGTAGAAAGCGGCAAACACGTCATCCGTGGTCAGCACTGCCGACAGCGGCAGATAACCGCCGGTCAGGCCCTTGGACAGGCAGAGAAAGTCGGGGCGAATGCCGGCCTGTTCGTGGGCGAACAGCGTGCCGGTGCGCCCGAACCCGACCATGATTTCATCGGCGATCAGATGGACTTGATAGCGGTCGCACAGATTGCGGGCCAGCCGCAAATACGCCGGGTCGTGCATCGCCATCCCGGTCGCGCCCTGCACCAGCGGCTCGACGATCAGGGCGGCGATGGAATCATGGCGCGCGGCCAGCGTCGCTTCCAGCGCGGTCGCGGCGCGTTGGGCCACCTCGGCGGCGGATTCTCCCGGTTCCGCCTGGCGCGCGTCCGGCGAGGGCACGGTGATGGCTTGCCGCAGCAGGGGCGCGTAGACCTCCTTGTACAGCGCGACATCGCTGACCCCCAGCGTGCCCAGCGTTTCGCCGTGATAGCTGCCGGCCAGACAGAGAAAATGGTTCTTGTCGGGCTGGCCGTGATTGCGCCAAAAGTGAAACGACATCTTGAGGGCGATTTCCACCGCCGAGGAGCCATCCGAGGCATAGAAGCAATGGCCCAGCGCGCCCCCGGTCAGGGCCGAGAGCCGCTCCGACAGTTCCACTACCGGCGCGTGGGTGAAGCCGGCCAGAATGACCTGTTCCAACCGGTCGAGCTGATCCTTGACGGCGGCATTGATGCGCGGGTGGGCATGGCCGAACAGATTGACCCACCACGAACTGATGGCGTCCAGATAGCGCCGACCCTCGAAATCGTACAGCCACGCGCCCTGACCCCGCGCCACCGGAACCAGCGGCAAGACGCCGCTGGCGTGGAGCTTCATCTGGGTGCAGGGATGCCAAACGGCCTTCAGACTGCGGTCGAGCCAGTCGCGGTTGCTCATGGGCGGATTTGCTTAGACCCCGTACAGGCCCAGCTTCTCGAACAAAGCTTCATCGCGCGCCATTTGCGGATTGCTGGTAGTCAACAGCTTGTCGCCGTAGAAAATCGAATTGGCCCCGGCCAGGAAGCACAACGCCTGTTCGGCCTCGCTCATCTGTTCACGCCCAGCGGACAGACGGACGTAGCTGCGCGGCATGGTGATGCGGGCGGCGGCGATGGTGCGCGCGAACTCGAAAATATCGGTCGGTTCGTTGTTGGCGAGCGGCGTGCCGGGAATGGCGACCAGGTTGTTGATCGGCACCGATTCCGGCGGCGGATCGAGATTGGCCAGCGTGGCGATCAGCCCGGCCCGGTGCAGGCGCGATTCCCCCAGGCCGACGATGCCGCCGCTGCACACCTTGAGGCCGGCCTCCCGCACGCCGCGCAAGGTATCGAGCCGATCCTGGTAGGTATGAGTGGTGACGATCTCCTCGTAATACTCCGGGGCGGTGTCGAGATTGTGGTTGTAGTAATCCAGGCCGGCTTCCCGCAACTGTTGGGCCTGCCCTTCCTTGAGCATCCCCAGCGTCACGCAGGTTTCCAGCCCGAGCGCCTTGACCGCGCGCACCATGTCCAGCACCGGCCCCATGTCCTTGTCCTTGGGACCACGCCAGGCCGCGCCCATGCAGAACCGGCTGGCGCCTTGCTCCTTGGCGGCCCGGGCGGCAGCCATCACTTCGTCGAGCGCCATCAGGTTCTGATTTTCCAGGCCGGTATGGTGGCGCTTGGACTGCGAGCAATAGCCGCAATCCTCGGAACAGTTGCCGGTCTTGATCGACAGCAGAGTCGAACGCTGCACCGCGTTGGGAGCGAAATTCGCCCGCAAGACTTCCTGCGCCCGAAACAGCAGATCGGCGAAAGGCAACTCGAACAGCGCCAGCACCGCCTCCACGCTCCAGGCGGGGACGTGGAAGATCAGGGACTGCGCATCAAGCGGGGTTTGCGACGGTGTAGCGACATTATTCATAGGGCCTGATTTCCGGGATGGATGGACGAGGTTTAAGAGTATAGGGGGGAAGCGTGAAGAATAAAGGTGAAAAGCCAATGGCTATGGTAGGTCATTGGCTATGCCCGCCACTACTCTCCAAGCGCGCCGGCTGAAAGCGTTTCTGGCTGATCGGGAACTGGCGGCAGCGGGCCATGCTCCCCCTTCAACCGTTCCAGCCGCTGCCAGGCTTCCAGCACACAGGCTGCCGACCAGGCCTGCGCCGGCGCGCCACGCGGATGATGGGGCGGGGCGCCATCGAAAATCTCGCTGACCGTGCCCAAGCCGGCATCGCACAAATGATCGCGGATCGGTTCCAGCCAGGCTTGCGCCGCCGCCGCGTCGCCGTGAATCTGGTATTCAGCCAGGGCGTAATGGCCGAGCAGCCAGGCCCACACCGGCCCCTGATGGTAGCCGCCGTCCCGTTCCCGGACATCGCCGCGATAATAGGGCCGGAATTCGGCGTGACGCGGCGCCAGCGAGCGCAGGCCGTAGGAAGTCAATAACTCCCGACCGCACACCCGCACCACCGCCTGCCGCGCCGCGTGATCGAGCGGACTGTGCGGCAGGCTGACGGCGAAAATCTGGTTGGGCCGGATGCGGGCATCGTCGCCGTCGGGGCCGTCCAGCACGTCGAACAGCCCCTCGCCGTCCAGCTTGACGAAGCGGCGAAAACCCTGCCGGGCCTGATCCGCCAGATCGTCGTAGAAGGCCGGCGACTGGCCCAACTGGCGGGCGAACCCGGCCACGCTGCATAGCGCGTTGTACCAGAGCGCGTTGATTTCGACCGGCTTGCCGATGCGCGGCGTCACCACCCAGTCACCGACCTTGGCGTCCATCCAGGTCAGTTGCGTGCCCGGCTCCCCGGCGCGCAGCAGGCCATCATTCGGGTCCATGCCGATGCTGTAACGGGCGCCGGTGACGTGCCAGGCGATGATTTCCTGCAATACCGGGAAGGCCTTGGCCAGAGTTTCGGCATCGTTGCTGGCCTCCACGTAAGCCCGCCACGCCTCGACGTACCACAGCGCGGCGTCGGCGGTGTTATAGGCCAGCGGTTCGCCGGCGGCGGGAAACAGGTTGGGCAACATGCCCCGGTCCGTGAAGCGGGCGAAGGTCAGCAGGATGCGGCGGGCAATGTCGGCGCGGCCTGTCGCCAGCGTCAGTCCCGGCAGGGCGATCATGGTGTCGCGGCCCCAGTCGCCGAACCAGGGATAACCGGCGATCACCGATTCGCCCTCGGGCAAATCGGGCAACGGCCGGGCGAACAGGAAACTGTCGGCGGCCAGCACCAGTTGCCGCACCCAGTCCGGCGCTCGGCGCAGTTCCGGCGTGCGCGCTTCGGCCTGAGCGAGCAATTCGACCTCCCGGCCCAGAAACCGCCGCAATGCTGCATCGAAATCCAGGGAGACCTCGTCATGCAGGCTGGCGATCACGCCGGCCCAGACGCCAGGCCGTAATGGCAATACCGCCTCGCCCAGGCAAAGATGATGATCGCGATGCGCCAGGCCGCGCTCGTGCTCGATAGGCAGATCGAAGTTCTCGAACCAGTTGACGTCGTCCACGATGACGCCGCCCACCGCCCACAACCGCAGGGTAAAGTCCGGAGTCTGGACGCGGCGCAAGGCTGAGTCGGGCGCGGCGATCATTGGTTGAAACTGGTCCATCTGGGTACGGCTGTGATGATCGCGGCCATTCACCAGCAAGCGAACCCGCAGTTGCGCATCGCGGCCAGCGGGGGTTGTGACCAGCCGCCAGGCGACGTAGCTGGTATGGGCGCCAGGTTCCAGCCAGATGCGCTGTTCCAGCACCAGGTTGCCTATCGCATAGCGCCAGACCGGCATCCGTCCCTCCAGCCGGAACGATTCGAGATGGACCTGACCCGACGGATGGACCACACCGCCGGCCCAGCGATTGCCGAACAGCGGAATTTCCCGCTCGCCGTCCACCAGAGTCGCGTCGGCCTTGGCGAACACCAGCCAGCGATCCAGCGGCGGCCGCACCGGCGCAATGAGCAGGCCGTGATAGCGGCGGGTCAGGGTGCCGGCCACCGTGCCGGCGGCGTAACCGCCCAGTCCGTTCGCCAGCCACCATTCGCGCCGTTCCGCCTGCGCCAGATCGCTGCACAGCGCCCGGCCGCAGCGAATGAAATCCGGTAATTCGCGGGTCATGAGCATCACACCCAAGTTCGGTTAGAGCTAATCTTCGGCTTGCAGCTACGCGGCTATTCCCCTCGACCTGGTTTCCAGACCGCAAATTCCAGCGGTCGCAACCCGAAGCGGATGGCGTTGTCGGCGTGCAGGGTTTTGAATTCGTTCAGCACCAGCGTCACGAAGCGCTCGCGGTCGGTCTCGGCTACCGTGACCGGCATGTTACGCCATACATTCTCTTCGCTAACCGGGTAGTTCCCCTGCACGATGGCGCGCACGGCTTCAGTCAGCGCGTGGCGGTAACGCAGTCGGAACGTATCCGGCGGCGCCAGTTGCTGGCGCACGGCCACATACTGTTGGCACGAGCGTTCATACGCCCAGACGAACACATCGCGCAACAGTTCGATGCGGTTGAGTTCGTACACGCCAAGGATGGCGTCCACGTAGGCCCGATCCGGCACGTCAACAAAGGAAAGCGGACACAGATTCCGCTGGATCAGCGGAATATTCGCCGCCAGCCGCGAAACTCGCTTGTTCACGTCCAGGAAGGGTTGCAGATAGGGCAGATGCGCCATGGTAAACAAGGCCTGTTCAAACGGATCGTGAATCTCCGCCGCCATGCCGATGATGATTCCAAACAGTTCTTCCAGTCGTTGCGGCAGGGCGATGGGTAGATAGACGCTACCGCTGATTTCCACTGGCCGGCGGCGTAACCGGCCACCCGCCTGGGGGTCGGAGAGCAATCCATCGGAAAGCAGGGCATGCAGGGCGACAATCGTCTCCGGATTGAATCCCACCCGCTCCGCTTCATGAACCAGAAACTCGATGGCGGCCTTGTGGTTCAGGATCATCTGCGTTTCCCGCGCATCCTTGTCGCTGGCGGCTTGGCCGAATTCGATCAGTCGCTCGGTGTCCAGTCGGCTGTAGGTGTTGCCTTCCAGCCGCGACGAGGCCCAGGAGAGATCAATCAAGAGCCGATCCAGGATGTCGCGCGCAAACGTACCGGCGGGCGCGTCGTCCAGCGGCGACCGGCCCAGGTCATGAAGTTGGGCGCGCAAGGATTCGGGGAGATAGAACGTCTGATTGGGGTGATAGGCTTCAAGGAACTCGATGCGATAACCGACGGGTTGACGGTTCTGGCGCGGTTGCCGGACATAGGCTTTGATCGCAAGGCTTTCGGGCGAAAGCGGGACGTAAACCTCGGCAGTAGCCTCTACTTTTAGCGGCGGCAAGGTAAGATGCGCTTCCGCAAGGAGCGCGAGGCGGTACTTGAGCGCGCGCCCCGCCCCGGTTTTGATGAGCCGTCCGCCGGCGACCAGATCCGCCAGCCGGCGTTGCAGGGTGCGACGGCTGAAGCAGCCGTTTAAATCCTGCATGAGCGTGGTTAGATCCACGCCATCGGCATGGCGCGCAACTAGCGCGAAAATTTGCTCAATATCCTGATTTATATTGTTTTTTGGCATGAGGAAGCCCTGATTTTGGCGCAATAGTCCTTATTGCGCCATTTTATTTGGCGCGATTCAAACTTTTTTGGCGCGCAACACGCATCGCTTGGCATTGGTTAATAATAGCCGGCTTCCACCATAGCCAAATTTCGCCAATGATCGCTGCTCCTGGGACCGCCATGACCAATCCGCTCCTCACTCCCGCCGACCTGCCTTCCTACGCCGCCATCCAGCCGGAACACGTCGAACCGGCTATTGATCACTGGTTGGCCGAAAATCGCGCCGATCTCGAACGATTGCTAGCCGCGAATGCCGTTTATAGCTGGGACAATTTGCTTCGTCCGCTGGAGGAACTGGAGGATCGGCTGAACAAGGCGTGGTCGCCGGTCAACCATCTGCACTCGGTCTGCGATTCCGAGGCCCTGCGCGCGGCCTACAACGCCTGCCTGCCCAAGCTCAGCGCCTATTACAGCGAACTGGGCCAGCACCCCGGTTTGTATCGCGCCTATCAGCAAATCGCCGACGGGCCGGAGTACGCCCGGCTCGACCCGGCGCAACGCAAGGTCATCGGCGACGCCCTGCGCGATTTCCGGCTGTCCGGCATCGCCCTGCCGCCAGAGCAACAGGCCCGTTACAGGGACATTCAGCAGGAACTGGCGCAACTTGGGGCCAAATTCTCGGAAAACGTGCTGGACGCCACCCAGGCCTGGACCAAACATCTGACCGAAGAGGCGCAACTGGCTGGCCTGCCGGACTCGGCGCGGGCGCTGGCCCGGCAGACCGCCCAACAGCGGGGGCTGGACGGCTGGCTGCTGACGCTGGAACTGCCGTCCTACCTGCCGGTGATGAACTACGCCGACGACCGCGACCTGCGGCGGGAACTGTACAGCGCCTATTGCACCCGCGCCTCCGAGCAGGGGCCGAACGGCGGGCAGTGGGACAACGGGCCGGTGATGGAACGGATTCTGGCGCTGCGCCACGAGCTGGCTCAACTGCTCGGCTTCCACGATTACACCGAATACTCGCTGGCGACCAAGATGGCCGACTCGCCGGATCAGGTGCTGGACTTCCTCGCCGATCTCGCCCGCCGCGCCCGGCCCCAGGCGCAACGGGAACTGGACGAGTTGCGGACTTTCGCCCGCGACCGGTTCGGCGCGGACGATCTGGACGCCTGGGACATCGGCTATTACGCGGAAAAGCTGCGCCAGCATCGCTATCAACTGTCGCAGGAAGAATTGCGGCCCTATTTCCCGCTGCCCCGGGTTCTGACGGGACTGTTCGCGGTGGCGGAACGCCTGTTCGGCATCGCCATTCGCCCGCTGGACAGCGTGGAAGTCTGGCATCCCGACGTGCGGGTTTACGAAATCGTTGACGCGGCGGGAACACGGCGCGGGCGGTTCTATCTGGACCTGTACGCTCGGCCCCACAAGCGCGGCGGGGCATGGATGGATGGCGGTCTGGCGCGGCGGCGGCTGGCTAACGCAGTGCGGTTGCCGGCCGCTTATCTGGTCGGCAACTTCACCCCGCCGGTGGGCGCCGATCCGGCCCTGCTGACTCATAACGAAGTGCTGACGCTGTTCCACGAATTCGGCCATGGCCTGCACCATCTGTTGACCCAGGTGGACTACCTGCCAGTGGCGGGCATTCACGGCGTGGAATGGGATGCGGTGGAACTGCCCAGCCAGTTCATGGAAAACTGGTGCTGGGCGCGGGAGGCGCTGGACCTGCTGGCCAGTCATTACCAAACCGGCGAACCGCTGCCGGAGGAACTCTATCAACGCATGTTGGCCGCCAAGCATTTTCAGGCCGGGATTCTGATGGTGCGGCAACTGGAATTCGGGTTGTTCGATTTCCGCCTGCACCGCAACTACGACCCGGCGCGCGGCGGGCGGGTGCTGGAGGTGCTGGACGAAATACGCCAACAGGTGGCAGTCATCCTCCCGCCGGCCTGGAACCGTTTTGCCAACGCCTTCACTCACATCTTCGCCGGCGGCTACGCGGCGGGCTATTACAGCTACAAATGGGCGGAAGTGCTGTCGGCGGACGCCTTCAGCGCCTTCGAGGACAGCGGAATTTTCGACGCTGCGACCGGCGCGCGGTTCCGGGAAAACATCCTGGAAGTGGGCGGTTCGCGCCCGGCGCTGGCCAGTTTCGTCGCCTTCCGGGGCCGGGAGCCGCACATCGAGCCGCTGCTACGTTTGAGCGGGATTGCGGCTTGAAACGGTAGGCTGCGCGGTCTCAATCCATCCGGTGAGTTGCGGTTGCCAGCCCGGTTCGCCGGGGGCCGCTGCATGATCGGCGACGACGCCCAAGCCCACGACCGCCAGCAACGCCCGGTCTCGATAGATCAGCGGCAACCGCTCCCGTTCCCACGGCGGAATGCCGGCTTCCTGCCACAGCTTTTTCAACTCCTGCCCGTGGCGACGACCCACCGGCCGGAACCGTTCGCCGCCCTGGCGGAAACGAACGGTCAACGCAGCGTCTGCCAGCGCCGCCGCGCGCACGCCGACGCCAACCCCCTCCTGAAACACAAGCGTCCCAATGCCCGGCAATTCCAGCGGTGGATAACGGTTCGCGCAGGGCCGCCAGACCCAGTGCTGCCGGGCATCGTGCGGCGTCAGCGGCGGCATGGCGTACAACGCATCCCGGTAGCGCCGCACCTCGCCGCCGGGCCAGTGAATGCAGGGTTGTCGGTCGCGGCGGGCGGTCAAACCATCGCGCACGATATGTTCCAGTTGCCGATGGTCAGGCGTCGGTAAAGCCAGTTGCCTAAGCCAGTAGCGCAGCAGATTGCGCTGGCGTTGCTCGCCAAGTTCTCGCAGCGCCGGGATGGGCAGGCTATCAGGGCGATGGGTTCCGACGCGGGCCAGATCGGCAGCGGCTTCCGCATCCAGCCCGTCAGCAGTTTCGGCGCACCACCGGGCGGAACGGGCCAGGGTGCGGTTCATGGCCGGCCAGCGTTCCCGGAGCAACGGCAGGACGTGGTGACGGAGATAGTTGCGGTCGAAACCGGCGTCGGCGTTGCTGGCGTCCTCGATCCAGCGCAGTTCATGCGCCTGGGCGTAGACCAGCAGGTCGGCGCGATCCAGGTCCAGCAGGGGCCGCAGCAGCCAGCCTCGGCCCAGCCGGCTGCCGGCTGGCATGGCCGCCAAGCCATGCGGCCCCGCGCCGCGCAGCAGTTGCAGCAGCAGGGTTTCGGCCTGATCGTCGCGGTGATGGGCACTCAGCAAGGCGGCGTCCGGTCCCAGCTCGGCGGCGAATGCGGCGTAGCGGGCGCGGCGGGCGGCGGCTTCGGGGCTTTCGCCAGAAGCGGGATGCGCATGGATGCGCACCACCCGGAACGGGACCTCCAGGTCGCGGCAAATGCGGGCGCAATGTTCGCCCCAGCTTGCCGAGGCCGCTTGCAGCCCGTGATCCACGTACATCGCCGCCAGCGCCCGTTCCGGCCAGCGGTCGCGGTGCGCCGCCAGCACATGCAGCAGGACGTGGGAATCCACGCCGCCGCTATAGCCGACTACCAGGCGCTGCGCTGCCGGATGGGCGGCCAGCAGCGCATCCAGAGGTCTGAGGAACCGGGTGGACATGGAATAGCAATGTGTTCAGGAATCCTTGTCCTTGCCCAGCAGGCTGTCCTTGCCCAGCAGGGCGGCTACGCTGCTCTGCCAGGATAACTGGGTGGAAGTGACCGGTTCAGCTTCCCGGAACACCCCATAGTCCATCAGGTGCTGGTAGCGTTGTTCCAGCAACTCATCCACCGTCAGGGCGTCCAGTTGTTGCAACTGCTCGCGCAGCGCCGCGCGCAGGGTTGCCGCCATCCAGTCCAGATCGCGGTGTGCGCCGCCGGCGGGTTCGGGGACGATGCCGTCAATCAGGTTCAGCTTCAGCAGCCGTTCCGCCGTCAGTCCCATCGCCTCGGCGGCGTCGGGCGCTCGGTCGGCGCTCTTCCACAGGATGGCCGCGCACCCTTCCGGCGAGATCACCGAATAGGTGGCGTATTGCAGCATCAACACCCGGTCGCCCACGCCCACCGCCAGGGCGCCGCCGGAACCGCCCTCGCCAATCACCGTACAGATCACGGGCGTCCGCAGCCGACTCATCTCGAACAGATTGCGCGCGATGGCCTCGCTCTGGCCGCGCTCCTCGGCGCCGATGCCCGGATAGGCCCCCGGCGTGTCAATAAAGGTCAGCACCGGCAACCGGAACCGCTCGGCCAGTTTCATCAGCCGCAGCGCCTTGCGATAACCCTCCGGGCGCGGCATCCCGAAATTGCGGTAAATTTTTTCCTTGGTGTCGCGGCCCTTCTGATGACCGATGACCAGCATCGGCCGACCGTCCAGCCGCCCCAAGCCGCCGACGATGGCGTGATCGTCGGCAAAAGCGCGGTCCCCGTGCAGCTCCACGAACTCGGTGAACAACCGCTCCACGTAGTCCAGGGTGTAAGGCCGCAATGGATGGCGGGCGATCTGGGAAATTTGCCATGGCGTCAGACTGGCGAAGATCGAATCGGTCAGCGCCTTGCTCTTGGCTTCCAGCCGGGCGATCTCGTCGCTGATGTTCAAATCCTGCTCGGCGCTGAGATGGCGCAACTCCTTCAGCATCGCCTCCAGTTCGGCGATGGGCTTCTCGAAATCCAGGCAATTGTTGGGATTCATCGGTCGCGCTTATTCCTTGTCGGGCAGGCGCACCGCCAGGTACAGCGACTCGTTTTCGCGCCGCACCAGCAGGGGGATCGCCTTGCCCTTGGGCAGTTCCCGGGCCAGTTCGACGAACTGGCTGGCGCTTTTCACTGGCAGATGATCGACCTGCAAGATGATGTCGTCCGGGTACAGACCAGCGTTGGCCGCTGGCCCCTCGTCCAGGGTGGTCACCAACACGCCCTGTTCCTCCGGCCCCAGAGTGCGGCGCTGTTCATTGCTCAGGTCAGCAACGGTCAGACCCAGGCGCGAGTCGCTGTGTTCGTCCATCGTGGTGACCGGCTCAGCGGGGGTGGATTCCAGCCGGGCGATCGTCGCCTTGATTTCCATCGGTTCGCCGTTGCGCAGGATGGACATGGCCACGGTCTTGCCGACCGGCGTCACGCCGATCATCCGGGGCAGTTGCGAGGAATCCTCGACCGGTTCGCCGCCGTAGCGCAGGATCACATCGCCCTGCTTGAACCCGGCGCTGGCCGCCGGGCTGTCGGGCAGAATCTGCGCCACCAGCGCCCCGCGCGGCCGGTCGAGCTTGAACGCATCGGCCAGGTCGTTATTGACCGCTTGCAGCAGCACGCCCAGCCAGCCGCGCGTCACCTCGCCGGTGGCTTTCAACTGTTCGGCCACCTGCGTCGCCAGCTTGATGGGAATGGCGAACGACAGCCCCATGTAGCCACCGGTGCTGCTGTAAATCTGCGAGTTGATGCCGACCACTTCGCCGCGCAGGTTGAACAGCGGGCCGCCGGAACTGCCGGGGTTGACCGCGACATCGCTCTGAATGAAGGGCACGTAGGCGCCGGTGGGCAGGTTGCGGCCCACCGCGCTGACGATGCCCTGGGTGGCGGTGTGCTCCAACCCGAATGGCGAGCCGATGGCCAGCACCCATTCGCCGACTTCCAGCGCGTCGGAGTCGCCGAGCTTGACCGCCGACAGGTTCTCACCTTCGATCTTGAGCAGCGCCACATCGGTCAGTTCGTCCACGCCGATCACCTTGGCCGGCCGTTCCCGCTGGTCGCTGAGCCGGACGATGATTTTGTCGGCGTCCCGGGCGACGTGGGCGTTGGTCAGGATATAACCGTCGGGGGAGAGAATGAACCCGGATCCGAGCGAATTGGCCTGGCGCTCACCAGGCAATTCCGGGCGCTCCTGGAAGAAGCGTTTGAAGAACTCCAGATAGGGATTTTCAGCGCCGGGCAGCTCCGGCAGGATCGGCGTGCGCGTCGCCGTCTTGCGGCTGGGCGCCTGGGTCGTGCTGATATTGACGACGGCAGGTTCGTTTTGTTTGACCAGTTTGCGGAAATCCGGCAGCGGTTGCGGGGGATCGGCCTGACGCGCGGGAAGAGCGACGGTCGTCCAGCACAGCAGCAGTGCGCCCAGGGAGCGCAGAAAGCGGCGGGGGAGGCTCATGAGAGCGATGATCTCCTGGAATAATGGGGGTGCGGATACTGACGCGCGGCGCCAGAGAGGCGGTGGCGAACGCCAGCGAGGACTGGAACGGGAATCAGTAGCCGGGCGGTTAAATCACCCAGATCGGATGGCGCAGCGCCAGAGTGCTGCGCACAGTATAAAATAACTGTCAAGGTTCGGATAAAAACGAGCACACGGTCAAATCGGGAGGTCCGGTCAGTCTGCGGGCCGGATTGGGCGGCGCCAGCGCCGGCAACGGCGGTGGCGCGTGAATCAACCAGAAGAGGATCAGATATGGCACAGACTCCGCAACCGGGCGTGAACGACCATGACAAGGCCACCCAGTATCTTCAGGAACTGGCGAGCAAGCTGGTGGAATTGGACGGGTCGGATATGTTCATCACTGCTGGCAGTCCGCCGGCGTTCAAGGTCAATCAGGAAGTGATTCGGGTCGGCGATCAAAAACTGATGCCGCAACAAACGGAACTGCTGGTGCGGTCGATCATGAACGACCGCCAGACGCGGGAGTTCGACCGGCAGCATGAGTTCAATTTTTCCCTGCATTTCCCCAATCTCGCCCGGTTTCGGGTCAGCGCCTTCACCCAGCGCGGCAGCGCCGGCATGGTGTTGCGGCTGATCAAGCAGCGGATTCCGACTATCGAGGAACTGAATCTGCCGCTGGCGCTCAAGGACATCGTCATGGCTCAGCGCGGGCTGGTGATTTTTCTGGGCGGCACCGGCTGCGGTAAGACGACCTCCCTGGCGGCGATGCTGGATTACCGCAACAGCCAGCGCCGGGAGCACATCATCACCATCGAAGACCCCATCGAGTTCTTCCACAGCCACAAGGAATCGCTGGTGGACCAGCGCGAAGTGGGCGTAGATACCGAATCCTACGATCTGGCGCTGAAAAATACGTTGCGGCAAGCGCCCAACGTGATTTTTATCGGCGAGGTGCGGGATCGGGAAACCATGCAATACGCGATCAATTTCGCCGAGACCGGCCATTTGTGCCTGACCACTCTGCACGCCAACAATACCGATCAGGCCTTCGACCGGATCGTCAATTTCTTCCCGGAAGAAAAGCGGATGCAGATATTGATGGACCTGTCGTTCAACGTGAAGGCGTTTATCTCACAGCGGCTGGTGCCGCGCGAAGATGAGCCGGGTTTGATTCCGGCGGTGGAAATCCTGCTGAACACCCCGTTGATGGCGGAGTTGATCTTTCGCGGTCGAGTCAAGGAACTCAAACCGCTCATGGCCCGCTCCGGCGACCAGGGCATCATCACCTTCGATGACGCCCTGTTCAAATTGTATGAAGCGGGCCGGATCAGCTACGAAACCGCCATTCGCTACTCGGATTCCGCGCACAACCTGCGGCTGCGCATCCGGCTGGAAAGCCAGCGCCCGCCGCCGCCCGCCGCCGGCGAAGGGCGGTTGCAAATCGAGGAAGAAACCCGGCTGGAAGAGGAGGATAAGGGGAGGCTGCTCTAACCTCGGCGGGCGCTGATCATTCGCGGTCAGCGTCGCGGCCAGCACCCGGCGTCAGGCAGATGGCTTGAAAAACGGCGTCACGCCTCAGCGCCGCACCGATAGCCGAAACCGCTGGCCATCCTGGCGCAGGATTGCGCCGTCGCGGGTGACGCTTTCCAGCACCGGTCCCTCGCCCAGCCGCTCGCCTTCCCGGTAGCGCCGGCCATTGATGACGACAAAGCGCTGTGCGGGATCGGCGCTGTGGACGTGAATATCGAGGTTCAGCGCCGGAATCTCGCGTCGGGCGCTGGCGGACAGCGTTTCCAGCGGCGGAATCGGCTCCGGCGCTGGCGCCAGAGTGACGGAACCGGGTGTCATCGGTGGCGCACCAGCAGAAGGTTCACGCTGTTCCCGACGGGCGGGCGCCACCGGCGGGCGCGCCGCTACGGGCGTAACCGGCTTGCTGATGGGTTCCTGGCGCGGCATGGCGGGCAGCGCTGTCCTGGCCGGGGCGTCCTCGACGGGCGGGCGGGCCGGGACAACGGGTGGCGTACCGGGAGTGACGGTTGCTACCGGCGCAGTTGCCGCCGGCGTCGGCGCAATCGCTGCTGGCGCAGTTGGCGCTGGCGCTGGTGTTGCGGCGATGACCGGTGGAGTCGCTGGCTGCGGTCGGATCAGGAAGAACGCCAGCAGCGCCGCGTTCAGCAATCCCAGCCCCAGTCCCAGTGTTAGCCACCAGCCGAACCGACGCCGGCCCGGCTCCGCCGCTGGCGGCGGAGCGGTCAGGCTGGGCGGTTGACCGAGATGGCGTTCGCGTTCCGCCTGGCGCAGGGCGTCGAGAATGTAGGACATCTACAGGTTCCCCTCGGACGGTGGCGGCGCGGGTGCATTGGCGGCCGGGGCCAGGTTATTCAACAGCGCCAGGGTGCGCGGTCCAGCCAGTCCATCCGGTTGCAGGCCGTGATCGCGCTGGAAGGCGCGCACTTGCTCGGCCAGCGCTGCGTCGAACACTTCGGACAGCGGGTCGGGGACCGGCTGTCCCGCTGCCAGCGCCAGCCGCGTCCGTAACCAGCGTACCGCCGCGCCGCTCGCCCCGGGGCCGATCAGGGTCCAGGGGGGAGCTTCGGTGGATGCGGCGCTGGCTGATTCGGGCACCGCCGCCGTGGCGCTACCCGTTTCCGCCGGAGTTAGCATTGTCGCGGCCAGCGGCGGGGCAACGCCAGGCGGAGCGGGCGGATTGGCGTGCGGCAGCCACAAGCCAGCGCCGATCATGGCCAGTCCCGCCAGGCCGGTGACCAGCGCCAGCCAGGGGCGCCAGTTCCAGCCGCCCGCGCCACCGTGCAATGCCTCGCGCGCCGCCGCACGCGCCAGGCGGGCGGTCACTCGTCGTATCCCCCGGCCATAGGCCCCGAGCAGGGCGCGGTCGCAAATGATGTTGATCAGCCGGGGGACGCCGCCCGAGTCGTGATAGGCCACGCGCCGCGCGCCAGCGGTGAACAGGTCGTCACGCCCGCCGGCGACCCGCAACCGGTGATTGATATACGCGGCGGTCTCGCGCCGGTCCAGCGGCGGCAGGTGATAGCGGGCGGTGATGCGCTGGGCCAGTTGCCGCAAATCCGGCCGCGCCAGCAGCGCCCGCAGCTCCGGCTGACCGACCAGGATGATTCGCAGCAGCTTGTGCTTGGCCGTCTCCAGGTTGGTCAGCAAGCGGATTTGTTCCAGTACCTCGCGGCTCAGGTTCTGCGCTTCGTCGAGGATCAGCACCGTGCGCCGACCGGCGGCGTGGGTTTGCAACAGGTGGGCGTTAAGCGCATCCAGCAGCGCCTTGAGCGTATGCACGGGACGTGGGTAGGACACCCCCAGTTCATCGCAGACCGTCGCCAGCAATTCCTCGACCGTCAGCCGGGGGTTGAGGCAGAGCGCAACATCCACGTGCTCCAGCCGTTGTTCCAGCAAGGCGCGGATCAGCGTGGTTTTGCCGGTGCCGACTTCGCCGGTCAGTTGCACGAAGCCGCCATTCTCGCCGACGCCGTACAGCAGATGCGCCAGGGCTTCCTGATGATGACGGCTGAGGTAAACGTAGGCCGGATCGGGAGTGATGGCGAACGGCGGTTCGCGCAGCCCAAAGTACGCCGCATACATGGCTAAACCTCGCCGTAGCGCGCGCTGCCGCCAATCCAGCGCCGAATCAGCGGCTCCACCCGGTCCGGATGGTCGCGCAACAACGCATCAGCGGTATGGCGCACGGCGTTGAGCAGGTCCTGGTCGCGCAACAGATCGGCGACGCGCAACGTCTGTTCGCCGGTCTGGCGGGTGCCCAGCACCTCGCCGGGACCACGCAATTCCAGGTCGCGGCGGGCGATTTCAAAACCGTCATTACATTCCCGCAGCACCGCCAGCCGGCTATGGGCGATGGGGGACAGTGGCGGCCGGTACAGCAGCACGCAACTGCTGTGCGCCGCGCCGCGCCCGACCCGACCCCGCAACTGGTGCAACTGCGCCAGCCCCAGCCGCTCGGCGTTCTCGATGATCATCAGGCTGGCGTTGGCCACGTCCACCCCGACCTCGATCACCGTGGTAGCCACCAGCAAATCCAGTTCGCCCGCCTTGAAGGCGCTCATCGTCGCTTCCCGGTCGGCGGCGGACCGACGGCCATGCGCCAGACCGATCCGCAATTCCGGCAGGAGCGCGGTCAGCCGCTCGGCGGTCACCGCCGCCGCCTGGCATTGCAGCGCCTCGGACTCCTCGATCAGCGGACAGACCCAGTACGCCTGCCGACCCGCGCGACACGCCTGACGAATGCGTTCGATCACCTCGTCGCGGCGGCTGTCGGGCACGACGACGGTTTTGACCGGCTGGCGGCCCGGCGGCAGTTCGTCAATCGTCGAAGTGTCAAGATCAGCGTAGGCGCTCATGGCCAGGGTGCGCGGAATCGGGGTGGCGGTCATGATCAACTGGTGCGGACAGCGCCCGCCCTGGCGGCCTTTCTCGCGCAGCGCCAGCCGCTGGTGAACGCCGAAGCGATGCTGCTCGTCCACGATGGCCAGCGCCAGTTCGGCGAACGCGACCGTTTCCTGAAACAGGGCGTGGGTACCGACTGCGACGTGAATTTCGCCCGCCGCCAGCCGCTCCAGCAGCGTTTGCCGCGCCTTGCCGGTCAGCCGGCCGGTCAGCCAGGCGACCTCGAGGCCCAGCGGTTCCAGCCAGGCGCGGAAGTTGCGGTAATGCTGTTCGGCCAGCAGTTCGGTAGGAGCCATCAGCGCCGCTTGTGCGTGAGCTTCCACCGCCCGCAGCGCGGCGGCGGCGGCCACCACGGTCTTGCCGGAGCCGACATCGCCCTGCAACAGCCGCAACATCGGGCGGGGCTGGGCCAGATCAGCGCCGATTTCCGCCAGGACCCGCTGCTGCGCCGCAGTGAGCGCGAACGGCAACCGCTCCAAAAATCGCTGGCTCAAACCGCCCCGATCCGCCAGCGGTGGCGCAGCCTGGCGCTGCATCCGCGCCCGCAACCGGCGCAGGCTGAGCTGATGGGCCAGCAGCTCCTCGAATGCCAGCCGCCGCCGCGCCGGATGGCGACCGCTTTCCAAGTCCGCCAGCGCCGTCCCCGCCGGCGGCCGGTGCAGCAGTTCCAGCGCCTCGGCCAGGGGTGGGAGTTGCAGGCGCGTGCGTATTTCCGCTGGCAACAGTTCCGGCAAGAGCGCCGTCGCGTGCAGTTGCGCCAAGGCCTGTTCCGCCAGGCCACGCAAGGTGAATTGCTGCAAGCCCGCCGTGGTGGGATAGATGGGCGTCAGGCGGTCGTCCACCGGCGGCGCATCCGGGCCGACCCGCCGGCATTCGGGGTGGATCATTTCCAGACCGGTGTAGCCCTGCCGCACCTCGCCGAAACAGCGCAGCCGCATACCGGGGCGGCTGAACAATTGTTCCTGAGCGGGGCTGAAATGGAAGAAACGCAGGGTGAGCACTCCGGTTCCATCGGTCAGATGGCAGAGCAGGAACCGCCGGCCGCGCGCCGTCACCTCGCTGCTGACTACTTCGGCCTCGATCTGCGCCTCGTCGCCGGGCTGCGCCTGGTTAATCGGGGTGACGCGGGTGCGGTCCTGATAGCGCAGCGGCAGGTGCAGCAACACGTCTTCGGCGCTGGCGATGCCCAGCCGGCGCAACCGGTCCGCCAGCTTCGGTCCGACGCCCTTCAGGGCGGTGACCGGGAGGGGTTCGGCAGTCAGTGGCGGCGCCACGCCCGGCATGACCGCACGCTCAATCCTCCACGACCAGCACGGCGTCCATTTCTACCTGTGCGCCGCGCGGCAAGGCCGCGATGCCAATCGCCGCCCGCGCCGGATACGGTTCCTGGAAGTACTCGGCCATGACCTGATTCACCAGGGCGAAATGGCTCAGATCGGTCAGAAATACGTTGAGTTTGACCGTGTCGGCGAGGCTGCCGCCGGCGGCGCGGGCCACCGCCGCCAGGTTGTCGAACACCCGGCGAATCTGGGCCTCCATCCCGCCTTCAACCAAGTGCATGGTTGCGGGATCGAGCGGAATCTGACCGGCCAGGTAAACGGTGGCGCCGACTTTGATTGCCTGGGAATAGGCGCCGATGGCGGCGGGGGCCTGGTCGGTGTGGATGATTTCACGCGGCATGGAACGCTCCGGCTAAATCCCTTCCCTTCATTGGCAGGGAGAGGGCTGGGGTGAGAGAAAAGCTAGCCGCGCCGGGCCAGCTTCAACGCTTCGGGCAGGGTGCGCAACTGACGCATCACCCGGGCCAGATGAGCGCGGTCGCGGACGTTGAGCAGCAAATGCACCGTCGTGGTGGTGCCGTCCCGCTCCGACGTGTTGATTGTTTCGATGTTGGTGTCGGTGGCGGCGATGGCGGCGGCGATAGTGGCCAGCACCCCGCGCCGGTTGACCACATCGAGGCGCAGTTCGGCGCTGAAGTCGCTGCTGACCTGCGCCTCCCACTCGACTTCGATCCACTTGTCGGGATTCTTCTTGTAACTGACAACATTCTTGCAACTGTCGCGGTGGATGACGATGCCGCGCCCGGCGTTGATATAGCCGATGATGGCGTCGCCGGGCAGCGGCCGGCAACACTTGCCGAAGCTGACCACCGTGCCCTCGGCGCCCTTGATCAGCAGCGGTTGGGCGCTGGCGTCCGGGGCGGCGTTTTCTTTCTCGTCTTCTTCCGGCAACAGCCGCTTGGCGATCAGTGCGGCTACCCGATTGCCCAGTCCGATGTCGGCCAGCAATTCATCGAAGCTGGTTAGATTGAATTCGCGGACCAGCGATCTAATCCGGGCGATAGGCAGCTCGCCCAAGCCGCCGATTCGGCCTGCCAGCGCCTTTTCCAGCAGCCGTTTACCGAGCAGGACCGCCTCATCGCGCTGCAAGTGCTTGAGATAATGACGGATGCTGGCGCGGGCCTTGGCGGTGACCACGAAGTTGAGCCAGGCCGGGTTGGGGCGGGCGGTCGGGGTGATGATGACCTCGACGGTCTGACCGGTGACCAGCGGAGTGCGCAGCGGCGCCAGCCGGCGGTCAATTTTGGCCCCGACGCAGGTGTTGCCGACATCGGAATGAATGGCGTAGGCGAAATCCACCGCGGTCGCGCCGCGCGGCAGTTGGATGATCTCGCCGCGCGGGGTGAAGACGTAGACCTCATCGGGAAACAGGTCCACCTTGACGCTTTCCAGAAATTCCATCGGGTTGCCGGCCCGGCGCTGCATGTCCAGCAGTTTGCGCAGCCATTCGCGCGCCCGCTGCTGGGCGTGACTGCCCTGGCTGTCGCCATCGGACTTGTAGCGCCAGTGGGCGGCGACGCCGACTTCGGCCATGACGTGCATTTCCTCGGTGCGGATTTGCGCCTCGATGGGCACGCCGTTGGGGCCAAATAATACGGTGTGCAGCGACTGGTAGCCGTTGGCCTTGGGAATAGCGATGTAGTCCTTGAACCGGCCCATGATCGGCTTGTACAGGCTGTGCATGACGCCCAGCGTGCGATAACAGGTGTCCACCGTATCCACGATGATCCGCACCGCGTAGACGTCATGGACTTCTTTGAACGGCAGGTGCTTGAGGCGCATTTTCTGGTAAATGCCCCACAGATGCTTGCCGCGCCCTACCACCCGGCCGACGATGCCTTCGTCCCGCAGCCGATCCTGGATGCCGTTTTCCAGTTGGCTGATGATCTCGCGGCGGTTGCCGCTCAGCTTGCGCACCGCGTCCTGCAATACCCGGTAGCGCAGCGGGTGGAGATGGCTGAAGCCGAGATTCTCCAGTTCCTGGCGCAGGTGATTCATGCCCAGCCGACCGGCGATGGGCGCGTAGATTTCCAGGGTTTCGCGGGCGATGCGGCGGCGCGATTCCGGGCGCATGGCGCCGAGGGTGCGCATGTTGTGCAGGCGGTCGGCCAGCTTGATCATGATGACCCGCAGATCCCTGGCCATCGCCAGGAACATCTTGCGGAAATTTTCCGCCTGGGCTTCCCGCTTGGAATTGAACTGAATCTGGGTCAGCTTGCTGACGCCGTCCACCAGTTCAGCGACTTCCGGCCCGAAGCGCGCGCTGAGCTGATCCTTGTTGTAATGCGTGTCCTCGATGACATCATGCAGCAGGGCGGCTTGCAGGGTTTCCTGGTCGAAGCGGACGTTGGCGAGGATGCGGGCCACCGCCAGGGGGTGGAAGATGTACGGCTCGCCGCTTTTACGATAAATGCCGGCGTGGGCTTCGGTGGCGAAATAGCAGGTCTGACGCAGACGCTCGACCTGCGCCGGTTCGAGATAGTCGCTGGCGATGGCGCACAGATCATCTATGCGCAAGCGCAGGTCGTCGAGCCACTCGTCATCTACCGCTAATGGGCGGTTTGGCTCCAACTCGGCGCGAACGTCCAGCGATGGGGCGCCGATCACGATGGCGAACCTCTTGGGGCGGCTGCGGTGCGGTCAATCCGATTCAGGCGTCGGTCCATCGAACGCGGCGAATGCCGGTTCGAGTTCCGCCGTATGCGGCGTAGGCGCAGGCGCGTTAAAGCGGCCATATTTTTCCTTGATCAGAGTGTCGAGCTTGCCCTCGGCCAGTTCCCGCAGCGCAACGACAGTAGGTTTATCGTTTTCCCAGGGCACCAGCGCTTCCCGGCCCAGCGCCAGATCGCGGGCGCGGCGCGCAGCGATCAGCACCAGTTCGAACCGGTTATCTACCCGGGCGAGGCAGTCTTCTACGGTAATTCGGGCCATACAGGGATTTCTCCAGCCGAGGCATTGCCAATTTGGAACTAAGCAGTCTAATAAAAAACAAGCGGTTAAGACAAGAGAATATGGAACAGTTCCAGATGGCGCTCCAGTTGCGCGGTTCGCCGTTGGCGCTGGGCGATAATGATGGCGCTCAGTTCAGTCAGCGCCGTCTCGAACTGGTCGTTGATCACCAGGTAATCGAACTCCACGTAGTGTGACAGTTCATCCAGGGCCGCCGCCATGCGCCGTTCAATCACTTCGGCGCTGTCCTGACCGCGCCCGGCCAGGCGCTGGCGCAGCGCATCACGGGAGGGCGGCAGGATAAAGATGCTTGGACTATCAGGCAGTTGCTTGCGCACCTGTTGGGCGCCCTGCCAGTCGATTTCCAGAATGACATCCAGGCCGGCTTGCAGTTTGGCCAGTACGGCGGCGCGGCTGGTGCCGTAACGGTTGCCGAACACCTGGGCGTGTTCCAGGAAGGCGCCCTGAGCGATCATCGTCTCGAAGCTGGGAAGCGGGATGAAATGATAGTGGACGCCGTCCTGTTCGCCGGGGCGGGGCGGGCGGGTGGTGTGGGAGATGGAGACCACCACGTCAGACGTGGTCTCCACCAGGCTTTTGACCAGACTGGTCTTACCGGCCCCGGATGGGGCGGCGACGATGTACAGGGTTCCGGTGGCCATGGCGCCTATTCGATGGTTTGAATTGAACTGAATTCTAGCAAATCAGGAACTGATTTAACATTCTGTTTTTAATTATAAAATTTTTTTATGAATGGCATTGCTCTCTTCGCCTGTTGGCGGGAAAGGCTAGCGGACGGTCAAGGTTCTT
>ERZ795054.1391-NODE-1391-length-23171-cov-8.712623_pt1 | contig 23171 bp, 19 predicted proteins | sample MGYA00375138_ERZ795054 | MGnify/ENA primary metagenome ERZ795054 (study PRJEB30183, sample SAMN05720215) | anaerobic digester metagenome | isolation source: active sludge of municipal wastewater-treating anaerobic digesters | place: USA | collected 2014-12-23 ... | reverse complement strand
GACATCATGGGCGAGATGGCCGTCTTCGACGGCTCGCCGCGCTCCGCGAGCGTCGCGGCGGTCGTCGACACCAGCTGCCTCGTCCTCGCTTCCTGGGAGTTCAACGCCTTCCTCAAGGCCCATCCCGAGGCGGCCCTCGAGCTCCTCCCCATCGTGGTCAAGCGCTTCCGCGAGACGAACGAGGCCCTCGTCAGCCTCGGGGCCATCCGCAACTGCTGAGCGGGCGGCACTGCCCGAATCGGCCCGGGGAGAGAACGGGGCTCCCCGGGCTTTTTTTCGCCTCCGAGCCCCGCGCGGCGTTCCCGTTCCGGATTTTATATAGTATTTTCTATATATAAAATCCGCCTGGGAGACCAGGCGCGAGGAGGTTCCTATGTCGTTCAACGTTCCCGACCTGCGATATCCCTACGACGCCCTCGAGCCCCACATCGACGCCCAGACCATGGCGATCCACCACGGCAAGCACCACGGGGCATACGTCGCCAACCTCAACAAGGCCGTCGAGGGCACGGAGTACGCGTCCTGGGCCGCGGAGGCCCTGGCGCGCGACTGGGCCAAGCTGCCGGAGGGCATGCGCGCGGCGGTGCGCAACAACGGCGGCGGCCACTACAACCACGCCCTCCTCTGGGAGAGCATCGGCCCCGGCGGGGGCGGCAGGCCCTCGGGCTCCCTCGGCGCGGCTGTGGACCGCGAGCTCGGGGGCTTCGACGCCCTCAAGGCCGAGCTCGTGAAGGCCGGGCTCGGGCGCTTCGGCTCGGGCTGGGCCTGGCTCTCCCTCGGCCCCGGGAAGAAGCTCCTCGTCGAGTCGACGGCCAACCAGGACAGCCCCCTGGCGGAGGGGCGCTCGCCCGTCCTCGGCATAGACGTCTGGGAGCACGCCTACTACCTCAAGTACCAGAACCGGAGGGCGGACTACCTGGAGGCTTTCTTCAAGGTGATCGACTGGAAGGCCGTGGGCGAGCGCTACGCCGCGCTCATGGAGGCCTAGGCCCGGGTCGGGGCCGGGCGGGCGGCCGGCCTCACTCCTCCTCGCCCTCCTCCGTCCCGGCCTCGGGGAGATCGCATCCCTCGGCGGCCCGCCCCGGCGAGGAGTAGTACTCGACGTTCCACAGGAACAGGCCCCGGGCCGGGGCGGTCGGGCCGGCCGCGGAGCGATCCCGGGCGCCTAAGGCCTCGGCCATCAGGGCGCGGGCGCGCCCGGGGGAGCCGCCGGCCTCGGCCTCGAAGTGGAGCATGGAGCCCACGAGGGAGCGGACCATGCGCCAGAGGAAGGCGTTGGCCGCCACCGTGAAGACCAGGCCGGGCCCCTCCCAGCGCCAGGAGGCCTCGTGCACGTAGCGCGAGCGGCTGGCGGAGGGGTCGCGGGCCGCGGCGAAGGTATCGAAGTCCCGCTCGCCCAGGAGGAGGGAGGCCTGGGCGTCGAGGGCCTCGGCCGAGGGGCGGCGGAAGAGCTGGTGGGCGTAGCGCAGGCGGAAGGGGTCGGCCGAGGAGGAGCCGCAGGAGACGAAGTAGCGGTAGCGGCGCAGCCGCGCGTCGAAGCGGGCGTGGAAGCCGGCCGCGGCCTCGGAGGAGGCCGTGACGCGGAGGTCCCGCGGCAGGAGCCGGTTCAGGGCCGGGACGAAGCGGGGCGCGGGGATGCCCGCGATGTCCGTATGGAAGTGGGCCACCTGGGCCCGGGCGTGGACCCCCGCGTCGGTGCGGCCCGCGCCCACCGCGCCTACGGGATGGCCGTGCATCCGGCCGAGGGCCTCTTCGAGCTCGCCCTGGACCGAGCGGTCGCCCGCCTGCCGCTGCCAGCCCGCGAAGTCCGTGCCGTCGTAGGCCAGCTCGAGCCTGATGGTCCGCCTACTCATCGTCCTCGTCGTCGTCCTGGTTGAGCTCGGCCTTGAGGCGGTCGTAGACGTCGCGGACCTTGTCGACGAGGGGGCCGGGCTTGGAGCGGCTCTTCCTGCCGAGGCCGAACATCTTGGCCAGGATGCGCTTGGAGGCGTCGAGGATCTCGGCCCGCTTGGCCGGGTCCCCCGTGGGGCCGTACTCGAGCTCGAGGACGGCCGAGAGGTAGAGCACGCCCTCGTAGCCGTAGTTCTTGTCGGTGTCGGGGCCGAGCCACTTCACCTCGGTCAGGGGCTGCTTGCCCAGCTGGTCGAGCTCCACGGCGAGGCGGTAGAGGAAGCGGGCCTTGCGGTAGAAGGCCTCGGCGGCGAGCGCGTAGTTCTCGCCGGGCCGCTCGGCCTCGAGCTCGGAACAGAGCCAGGCCGCCCTGAGCGAGGAGATCCCCTGCTTGATGACCGGGGCGTAGTCCTTGGGCAGGCCGTCGTAGCAGAGCATCGCGAGGTAATAGGAGGCGGTCCCCTCGACGAGGCCGCGGGGCTCGTTGAAGTCGAGGCTGCCGAAGATCCGCTGCGCGCCTTGGATCCGCGAGTCGGCGGCGAGCTTGAGCGGCTCCGCGTAGCGGCCGTGGAGGCCGGCGAAGTCGGGACGGTAGGCGGCGTACCAGCAGGAGGGGCAGACGGTCAGGTCGTAGACCAGGGGACGGACCGCGCCGAAGGCCTGCATCGGTATGTAGGTCCGGTGGAGCTCGTCGGTGAGGTCGCCGGCGTTCACGCGCCCGGAGAAAAGCTCCTCGCGCTTGAAGGAGGTCCCGCAGACGGGGCAGTCGATGGGCTCCTTCGCGATGAAGGTGACCTTCTTCTCCTTGTCGTCCTTCGCGGGCTTGGGCGGGCTTCGCAGCATGGCTTACCCCTCTATCACCACGACGGCCACGGCGTTGTCGCTCTCGTGGGTGAGCGACACGAGCACGCGCGCCGCGCCCAGGGCGCGGAAGCGCTCGAGGGCGGTGCCGTGCAGGATCATGTCCGGGCGCCCGTTGTGGTTGTTGATGACCTGGATGTCCCGCAGGCGCATGCCCGCGAGCCCCGTGCCGAGGGCCTTGCCGAAGGCCTCCTTGGCGGCGAAGCGCGCGGCGAGGGAGAGGGCCTCGGCGTGGCCGCGATCCTTGGAGGAGGCGGCCTCCTCCGGGTGGAAGAAGCGCTCGACGAGGCCCTCGGTCTCCATCCAGTGATGGATGCGCCTGACGTGGACGATGTCGATGCCGAGGCCGAGGATCATCGCGCCTCTCCCTTGGGGACGAGCTGGACGGCCAGCTCCTGGGGCTCGTAGCGCTCGACGGCGTAGCCGTCGGGCAGGACCGCCAGCACGGGCAGGACGTAGGTCCCCGGCTTCCGCGCCGAGGACAGGTCCACCGAGAGGGCCCCGGGCGTCGGCGTGAAGTCGGCGGCCGCCGCGGCCGCGCCCCCCGCGGAGCGGATCCGGATCGAGCCCGCCGGCAGGGGCTCGGCGAGCTCGAGGGCTGGGTCGAGGCCGACGGGCAGGATGGGCAGGCGGTCGAAGGTCCGCGTCGCGAGGGACTTGCGCACGACGGCGCGGAACTCCGCCTGGTCGATCCCCGCGAAGGAGACGAGAGCGTCCTTCTTGACGAGCTTGACCTTGACGGAGAAGTCGGCGCTGCGGCCGGAGAGCTCCACGAAGTCGGTGGCCACGTCGGCCACCCGGCCCACGGCGCTCGCGGGGCCGTCGATCTCGACCTCGGCGGGCTGGATCTCGAAGGAGGCGAGCTCGAAGCCCGGCTCGAGGAAGCCGCGGAAGGAGGGCGTCACGGGCACGACCCGGCTCACGCGGCGCTCGATGCCCACGGCCACCTCGCTCGGCTCCGCCTTGATCTCGAGGGGATCCACGCCGAGGGCCGAGCCCCGCTTCTCGATCCGCACGGCCGCGCGGTAGACGCCCTCGCTCCGGTAGCCCGAGAGGTCGAGGCTCGCCCGGACGTCGCCCTCCTGGATGGAGAAGATGGCGTTCGACTCCCCGCGCAGGACGATGCGCACCGAGCGCGGCAGCTGGCTCGAGGGGGAGTACTCCTCGCCCTGGGCCACCTCGAGGGGCACGGCCAGGTAGCGGTCCTCGAGGCGGTTGAGGCGGTAGAAGAAGAACAAAAGGAGGGCCGCCGCGAGGGAGAGGATCTTGGCGGGCCAGTCGCGGGTCAGCCGCTCGAGGGGGCGCCTATTCCGCAAGGGGGGCCTCCTCGGCCTCGGCCTCGTCCTGGGCGGGGAACTCCAGGAGCTCGCCCAGCCGCCGCCGCGCCTGGTCGAGGGAGAGGCCGTAGTAGAGCTTGGACTCGTAGGCCAGGGAGATGGCCCCGGTCTCCTCGGAGACGACGAGGACGACGGCGTCGGACTCCTCCGAGAGCCCGAGGGCGGCGCGGTGCCTCGTGCCGAAGCTCTTGCGGATGTCCTGCTGCTCGGAGAGGGGGAGGAAGCAGCCCGCCGCCGCGATCCTCCCGTCCTGGACGACGATGGCCCCGTCGTGCAGGGGGGTGTCGTGGCCGAAGATCGTGGTGACGAGGCTCGAGGAGAGGAGGGCGTCGAGCCTGGTGCCGGTATCGACGATGTTCTTGAGGCCCACGTTCCGCGCGAAGACCATGAGGGCCCCGCGGCGCTGCGAGGCGAGGAGCTCGGCGGCGGTGAGGGCGGCCTCGATCTGGGTCACGCGGGGGCGGGAGCCGCCGCGGAGGAAGGAGCCCCGGCCGAGGCGCATGACGATCTTGCGCAGCTCGGGCTGGAAGACGATGGCGAGGGCGATGACGAGGCCGGGCGCGAGGATGTTGAGGATCCAGGCGACCGTCGTGAGCTGGAGGAAGAGGGCGACGGCGTAGACCGCGGCGAGGACCAGGGCTCCCTTGACCAGCTGGATGGCCTGGGTCCGCACGAGGACCTCGTAGGTCTTGTACAGGATGTAAGCGAGGACCAGTACGTCGAGGGCGGGCCGCACGTAGGCCGAGACGAGGGAGGCGAGCTCGCCGAAGCTCATCCCCGCCTCCGGCCCGCCGCGCGGACGGCGGCGAAGAGGGCGAGGGCGTCGACCGTCTCGGGCACGTCGTGGGCGCGGAAGATCCTCGCGCCGCCTGAGTAGGCGGCGCAGGCCGCGCCGAGGCTGCCCGGGAGCCGGCCCTCGGCGGGGCGGCCCGTGATCGCGCCGACGAAGGCCTTGCGCGAGAGGCCCACGAGGACGGGGTAGCCGGCCGCGGCGAGCTCGCCCAGGCGGGCGAGGAGCTCGAGGTTGTCGCCCAGGCGCTTGCCGAAGCCGATGCCGGGGTCGAGGACGATGCGGTCGCGGCCGATACCGGCGGCCTCGGCGCGGCGGGCCGCCCCGAGGAGGAAGGCGAAGACCTCGGCGGGGCAGTCCTCGTAGCTCGGGGCCTCCTGCATGGTCTTGGGCTCGCCCTTCATGTGCATGAGGACCGCCGCGGCGCCGCGCTCGGCTGCCAGCTCGGCCATGCCCGGGGCCGCGAGGGCGGCGACGTCGTTGAGGATGTCCGCCCCCGCGTCGAGGGCGGCCCGGGCCACGGCGAGCTTGCGCGTGTCGACGGAGAGGGGGATATCGGAGTCGCGGCGGATGGCCTGGATCGCGGGGATCACCCGCTCGAGCTCCTCCTCCTCCCCGACGGGCTCGGAGCCCGGCCTCGTGGACTCGCCGCCCAGGTCAACGATGGCGGCGCCGGCGGCGGCCATGGCGAGGGCGGCGTCGCGGGCCTCGCGCGCGGAGCGGCGGCGGCTCGGGGCGAAGAAGGAGTCGGGCGTGAGGTTGACGACGCCCATGACGAGGGCCTCGTCGCCGAGGGGCAGGGCGCGGCCCCGCGGGAGCGCGAGGCTCATCGGCCGGCCCCCGCCGCGCCGCCGGCCGCGGAGCGGAAGACGAAGATGCGGCCCTCGAGCCGGTCCTCGGCCTCGGCGGCCCGGACCCGCTCGGCGATGCCGGCGGCCGAGAGCCCGGCGCGCTCGACCAGCTCGTCGCGGCTCGCCTGGGCCTCGGGCTCGGAGGGGAAGCCGGCCACGCGGACCGAGGCCCGGGGGAGGCGGCGCGCGATCAGGGCGGCTATGCCCTCGCCCAGGCCCCCCGAGGCGACCCCCTCCTCGAGGACGATGATGCGGCGGTAGGGCGCGGCCGCCTCGAGGAAGAACTCCTCGTCGAAGGGGGAGACGAAGCGGAGGTCGTAGACGTCGGCCCCCCCCGGCGCCGGGCCGGGCGCCGCGGCGGCCTGCTCGCGGAGCAGGAGGTCGGAGGCCTCGGCGGCCAGGCTCACGAGGCCTCCCATGGCGACGAGGAGGGCGTCGGCCCCGGAGCGGCGCACGAAGACGCCCCGGCCGGGACGGATCGGCTCGGCGTAGGCCTCCTCCTCGCGGGGGCAGCGGCCCTTGGGGTAGCGGATAATGACCGGCCCCCCCCCGGCGGCTTCGCCGCCGGGGACGCGCTCCGAGAGGGCCCACTCGAGGCTCAGGGCCAGCTCGCCCGCGCTCGCCGGGGCGAGGATGGAGAGCCGGGGCATGGGGCGGAAGAGGGCGATGTCGTACAGGCCCTGGTGGGTCTCCCCGTCCTCGCCCACGGCCCCCGAGCGGTCGAGGGCGAAGACCACGGGCAGGCCGGGGAGGGCCGCGTCGTGGAAGACCTGGTCGACGGCCCTCTGCATGAAGGTGGAGTAGATCGCGACCACGGGCCGGAGGCCCCCGGCGGCGAGGCCGGCGGCGAAGGTGACCGCGTGCTCCTCGGCGATGCCCACGTCGTAGAGCCGGCCGGGGAAGGCCGAGCGGAAGGCCTCGAGGCCCGTGCCCTTGGCCATGGCCGCCGTGACGGCGACGACGCGCTCGTCGCAGGCCGCCGCCCGCAGGAGGGCCTCGGAGAAGGCCTCCGTGAAGGTGGCCGCGGGCCGGGCCTCGAGCTTGCCGTCGGAGCAGCGCATGGGAGCCACGCCGTGGTAGCGCGCGGGGTCCTCCTCCGCGAGGTCGTAGCCCTTGCCCTTGCGGGTCACCACGTGGACGACGACGGGGCGGTCGAGGGCGCGGACCTCCCGGAACACGGCGAGCATCTCGGGGATATTGTGCCCGTCGATGGGGCCCGCGTACTCGAAGCCGAGGTCGGAGAAGAGGTTCTCCTTGAAGAACAGGGCCTTGACCGCGCGCTTGGCCCGGACCATGCGGGAATAGAGCCAGGGGCCGGCCAGGGGGAGGCCGCGGACGACGGCGTCGATGCGGGAGCGGAGGGCCTGGTAGCGGGCGGTGGCGGAGAGCCGGGAAAGGTAGCGGGAGAGGGCGCCCACGTTGGGCGATATCGACATCTTGTTGTCGTTGAGCACGACGACGAGGGGCAGGCCGAGCTGGCCCGCGTGGCTCAGGGCCTCCATGGCCATGCCTCCGGTGAGGGCCCCGTCGCCGATCACGGCGATCACCTTGCCCGGCCGCCCGAGGCGGTGCCGGGCCTCGGCGAGGCCGAGGGCCGCCGAGATCGAGGTCGAGGCGTGCCCCGTGTCGAAGGCGTCGTGGACGCTCTCCGCGCGCTTGGGGAAGCCCGACAGGCCGCCGGGCCTGCGGATGCTCTCGAAGGCCTCGCGGCGCCCGGTGAGAAGCTTGTGGGCGTAGCACTGGTGGCCGACGTCCCAGACTATGGCGTCGCGGGGCGAGTCGAAGGAGCGGTGGATGGCGAGGGTGAGCTCGACGACGCCGAGGTTGGAGGAGAGGTGGCCCCCGTTCCTCGACACCGTCTCGACGATGCGCTGCCGGATCTCCCCCGCCAAGGCGCGGAGCTCGCCCGGCCCGAGGTCCTTGAGGTCCGAGGGGGAATCGATCCTATCGAGGATGGACATCGGATCGAACGATACCACAGGCCCCCGGCTTTTGCTACCGCCGCCTTCGGCCGGGACGGGGCCCTTGCCATCGCCGCCCCCTATCCGGCAGGATCGGGGCATGGCCACCTACGACCTCCTCGAGCTCGAGCTCCACGCCCCCCTCTCCTACCGGGGCCTGGAGAACCCTCCCCTCGCCGGCCTCCCCCTCGAGGGGAGCATCCTCCTCCCCGCCGAGGGCGGGGCCCTCCTGCCCTTCGCCCTGGGCGCGGGCCTCGCCGAGGGAGAGGAGGAGCTCATCGCCTACGAGGCCGAGGCCCTCGTGGCCTTCGACCCCGACGAGGGGCCCCGCCTGGCCCGTCCCCTGCCCGCGGCCGCCTTCTACGGCCGCTCCTCGGGCGGGGCCTGCCCCGGCTGCGCGGCCCGGTCCATGGGCGAGCCGCCCGAGCCTCGGCCCGCGCCCGCGGGGGGAGTCGAGCTCGGCCTGCCCGTCGGCCGCTACCTCTTCCTCCAGTTCCGCCCCGCCGACCACGAGGGGCTCGCCGAGGGCATCGAATGGTTCGCCCGCGAGGCCTGGTGGGAGGGCAAGCGGGCCGAGGGGCCCTACTTCCTGCGCCGCGTCAAAGAGGACCATAAGCTCGCCACCCAGATCCTGCGCAGGGTGCGTCCCCAGGACTAGGCTCGGGCTAGAGCTCCTCGACCGGCTCGGCCTCCTCGACGAGCTCCTCGGCTTCCTCGACCGGCTCGGCCTCCTCGACCGGCTCGGCCTCCTCGACGAGCTCCTCGATCGGTTCGGCCGCGGCGCGGGGGGGCTCGGCCTCCTCGGCGAGGGGCTCGGCCGCCTCCGCGGGCTCGGCCTCATCCGCCTCCGCGGCATCCGCGGCGACGGCGCTCGCCGCGGCGAAGCCGGCGGCGAGCTCGGCCTCGGCGGCCGCGCTGCGGGCGGCGAAGACGCTCTCCGCGAGGATGAGGTTGCGCTTGATGCGCGGGTCCTCGGGGTCGATGCGGGCGGCCGCCTCGAAGCGCGCGGCGGCCTCCTCGCGGCGGCCGAGGCGCCAGTACAGGGTGCCGAGGTTGTTGAGGGAGGCGGCGTCCGAGGGCTCGATCTCGAGGATGCGCTCGTAGACCCCCACGGCCTCCTCGACCTTGCCCTTGGCCGCGAGCTCGGCCCCGCGCCGGGCGAGGACGTGCCAGTCCTCGCGCTCGCCCAGGCGCCTTCGCGCCGCGTCCTCGGGCCGGGCGAAGGAGCGGAACTCGCAGACGAGGGCGACCACGTCGTCGCCCCGGGGCGCTCCTATGAGGAAGGACTCGAGGGAGGCGGAGAGGAGGCCCGCCGACTCGGAGGCGGGCCGCGGGGCGGCGCGGAGGAAGGCCTCGGCGAGCCGCTCGCGGCCGAAGGGCTCGCCGCGGTAGTTGCGCGCCCCCGTGAGGCCGTCGGTGTACAAAAGGACGCGGTCGCCCTCCTCGAGGCGGCGCTCGGCGGCGGCGAAGGGGGACTCGGCCTGGAGGCCGAGGGGGGGGCCGGCGGCGTCGAGCTCCTCGACCTTGGCCAGCCTCCGGCGGAAGTGGAGGGCCGGGGGGTGGCCCGCGGCCGCGTAGCGCAGGAGCCCCGTCTCGAGGTCGAGGAGGGCGTAGAAGGCGGTGACGAAGTGGTCCGTCTCGCCGAGGATGGGCAGGAGCTCGGCTCCGACGGAGCCGAGGACGGCGGCGGGATCGACGTCCCAGCCCGTCCTGACGCGGAAGGCGTTCTTGACCATGGCCGCGATGAGGGCGGCCGTCACGCCCCGGCCCGAGACGTCGGCGGCGAGGAGGGCCAGGCCGTTCTTGCCGGCGCGCGCGGCGTCGTAGAGGTCGCCGCCGGTGTTCTCCGCGGGGAGGTAGATCGCGCCGAAGGAGCTCTCCCTCCGCTCGGGAAGCTCCTCGGGCCGGGGCACGATGCGGCGCTGCATCTTCGCGGCCATGCGCCCCTCGCGGGCCCGGGTCTCGTCGCGGGCGTGGAGCTCGTCCATGGCGCCGGAGAGGGCCTCGGCCCGCTCGGCCGCCGCCTTGCCCGCCTCGGCCAGGCGGCGGCGGAAGGACTCGGCCGCCTCGCCGAAGGCCGCCGCAAGCTCGGCGCCGGCCCGGCCGGCCCGCAGGGGGCCGGGAGCCTCCCCCGAGGCCAGGGAGCGGGCCGCCCGGGCCGCCGCGGCGAGGGGCAGGGCGGAGAGGCGGGCGGCCGCGAGGGCCGCGGCCGCCGCGAGGGCCGCGCCGGCCGCCCAGGGCAGCCAGGGAGGCTCGCCGAGGCCGAGCCCGGCCAGGAGGGCCGCGGTCCCGAGAGCGGCGAGGGAGCCGAGCCAGGAGATGAGGAAGATACCCGATCGCCAGGGCCTTCGCGACATCCTCGACCGCGCCTCCGCCCGGGGCCGCCGCGAGAGCGGGGAGCCGCGGGCAATAAATAGTAGCCCCGCGGCCCCGATAAATCAACGCTCCCCGGCCAGGGCCCGGAAGCCCTCCTCGAAGGGCGGCCTGAGGATCCCGGCCTCGGTCACGAAGCCGCTGATGAGCTCGCGCGGGGTCACGTCGAAGGCGGGATTGAGGGCGCGGACCCCCTGGGGCGCGACGCGCCGGCCGCCCAGGGAGGTCACCTCGGCGGGGTCGCGCTCCTCGATGACGATGTCCTCGCCCCGCGCCGTCGCGAGGTCGAGGGTCGAGGAGGGGCAGGCCACGTAGAAGGGGACGCCGAAGTGCCGCGCGAGGACGGCCAGGCCGAGGGTGCCGATCTTGTTGGCGGCGTCGCCGTTGGCCGCGACCCGGTCGCAGCCGACGATGCAGAGCTGCACGAGGCCCTTGGACAGGGCGTGGGCGGCCATGCCCTCGCACAGGAGGGTGACGTCGAGGCCCGAGCGGGAGAGCTCCCAGGCGGTGAGGCGGGCGCCCTGGAGGAGGGGCCTGGTCTCGTCGGCGTAGACGCGGAAGCGGCGGCCCGCGGCGTGGGCGAGGTACAGGGGCGCGGTCGCCGTGCCGATGCCCGTGGTCGCCAGGGCCCCGGCGTTGCAGTGCGTGAGGACCCCCGAGCCCTCGGCGACGAGGCAGGCCCCGGCCTCGCCTATCGCGCGGCAGGTCGCCTTGTCCTCCTCGTGGATGCGGATCGCCTCGCCGACGAGGGCCTCGTAGAGCGCGGGGACGGATGCGGACCTGGCGGCCCTCGCCTCCGCGAAGCCTACCATGCGGCGCAGCGCCCACTCGAGGTTGACGGCCGTCGGCCGCGCGGAGGCGAGGTAGGCGGCGATCCGGCGCGCCTCGTCGAGGAAGGCGGGGAAGCTCGCGCCGCGCCGCTCCCGCAGGCCGAGGGCCAGGCCGTAGGCGGCAGCGACGCCGATGGCCGGGGCCCCCCGCACCTTGAGAGCGCGGATCGACTCCCAGACCCGCTCGGCGCTCCCCTGCCGCTCCTCGACGAGCTCGGCGGGCAGCCTCGTCTGGTCGAGGAGGTAAAGCTCGCCGCCGGACCAGCGGAGGGTCTCGAAGGGGAGCCCCCCCGCCCCCGTCATCGTTTCGCCCATCGCTTCCTCCCTCACATGAGGCTCACGGGATCCACGTCCGCCTCGAGCCTCACGGAGGAGGGCGGCCGGTACTCGGCGAGGAGGGAGGCGACGGCGCGGTGGAGGGCGCCGAGCTCCGCGGCCCGGAAGAGGAGCTGCCAGCGGTGGGTCCCCGCGACCAGGCCGAGGGGGCACTCGGCCGGGCCGAGGATCTCGGAGGAGGCCGGCAGGGCCCGGGCGGCGAGGGCGGCGAAGGAGCGCGCGGCCTCGGCGGCCCTGCCCCGCTCCTTGGAGCGGAACACCAGGCGCACCATGCGGGCGTAGGGGGGGAAGCCGAGCTCGCGCCGGGCCTCGAGCTCGGCGCGGTAGAAGCCGTCGGCGTCGAGGGCCGCGGCCGCCCGGATCACCGGGCTCTCCGGCCTGAAGGTCTGGAGGATCACGCGGCCGTCGGGGGCGAAGCGCCCGGCCCGGCCCGCGACCTGCACGACGAGGGAGAAGGCCCGCTCGGCCGCGCGGAAGTCGGGGAGGTTCAGGGTCGTGTCGGCGAGGACGATGCCCACCGTCCGCAGGCCGGGGAAGTTGAGGCCCTTGGCGACCATCTGCGTCCCGAGGAGGATGTCGATCTTCCCCTCGCGGAAGCCCTCGATGGCCGACTCCAGCTCGCCCGACCGGGAGGTCGAGTCGGCGTCGACCCGGCGGAGGCTGAGGCCGGGGAAGAGGCGGCCGGCCTCCTCCTCGATCCGCTCCGTGCCGAAGCCCGCCCAGCCCACGTCGAGGGAGCCGCACTCGGGGCAGGCCCCGGGGGGCGCGGTCCTGAAGCCGCAGTAGTGGCAGACCAGGGAGTCCCGGTCCTTGTGGTAGGTCAGGGAGACGGAGCAGTTGCGGCAGCGGATCTCGTGGCCGCAGGTCTTGCAGCGGAAGAAGTAGGAGAAGCCGCGGCGGTTCAGGAAGAGTATGGACTGCCGCCCCTCGCGGTGGCTCTCCCGCACGGCCTCGGCGAGGCGCCGCGAGATGGGGCCGGCCTCCGAGCGCATGTCCACGACCTCGATCGCCGGCTCGGCCCCGCCGGCGACCCGCCGCGCGAGGGGGAGGCTGGCCATCGAGCCCTCGGCGATCTGGCGCCAGGCCTCGACCGAGGGCGTGGCGCTGCCCATGACCAGGCGGGCGCCCTCGATCGCGCATCGCTTCATGGCCACCTGCCGCGCGTGGTAGCGCGGGGCCGCGCCCGCCTTGTAGCTCGGGTCGTGCTCCTCGTCGATGACGACGAGGCCGAGGGAGGGCAGGGGCGCGAAGACCGCGCTCCGGGCGCCGATGGCGACGCGGGCCTCGCCGCGCAGGAGGCGCCGCCACTCGGCGAGCCTCCGCGAGGGCGTGAGCCGGGAGTGGAGGACGGCGCACTTCTCCCCGAAGCGGCTCATCGCCGCCTCGACGACCTGGCCGGTCAGGGCTATCTCGGGCACGAGGTAGATGACGCCGCGGCCTTCGGCGAGGGCGGCCTCGGCGGCCTGGAGGAAGACCTCGGTCTTGCCCGTGCCCGTCCGGCCGTAGAGGTAGTAGGTGCCGTCCCTGGTCGACGTTATGCGGCCCAAGGCGGAGCGCTGCTCGGCCGAGAGGGCGAGCGGCGCGCCCCCGATCTCCACCTCCTCGAAGTCGTCGGCCTGCCGGGACTCGTCGCCGGCCCCCCGGCGCGCGGCCTCGCGGCGGCCCGAGGGCAGCATGGCCGCGAGCGCCTCGCCCGGGCCGCAGAAGTACATGCCCGCCATCCAGCGCGCGAGCTCGACCGAGCGCGCGTCGAAAAGGGGCTCGGAGTCGATCGCGCGCGTTATGCGCTTTATATCTGCCTCGGGGATGTCCGGCTCGTCGAGCTCCCCCACGACGTAGCCCGTGGCCTCGCGGGAGCCGAAGGGCGCGGCCACGCGGCAGCCGACCGAGGCGGGCGAGCGCTCGGCGTTGCGATAGCTCAGCTCGCCCAGACGGGGGACGTCGAAGAGGACCTTGAGGAATTCACGCATCGTCGCGGGCGCCGCCGGCCGCGGCCCCGGCCGCGGGGAAGGCCCCGTCCTCCTCCATGCGCGCGCGGAGGAGCTTCAAGTCCTCCCAGGCGGGGCGCTTGTAGGACTCGTCGCGCAGGAGGGCGCTCGGGTGGAAGGTCGCGAGGAGGGGCAGGCCCTCGAAGGAGAGCCAGGCGCCGCGGAGCTTGCCCACGCCCTCCTTGGAGCCCGAGAGGGCCTGGGCGGCCACGCGGCCGAGGCACAGGACGTAGCGGGGCCGGAGCGCGGCGGCCTGGCGCCGGAGGTAGCCCAGGCAGGCTCCCTGCTCGTCGGGGGCCGGGTCGCGGTTCTCGGGCGGCCGGCACTTGACCACGTTGGCTATGTAGCAGTTGGCCTCCCGGGAGAGGCCGATGGAGAGGAGCATCTTGTCCAGGAGCCGGCCGGCGGGGCCGACGAAGGGCCTGCCGCTCGCGTCCTCCTCCTCGCCCGGGGCCTCGCCCACGACGAGGACCAGGGGAGCGGCGGCGCCCTCGCCGAAGACGACCCGGGAGCGGCCCGCCGCCAGGCGGCAGGCGGAGCAGCGCGCGGCCTCGGCGGCCAGGGCGGCGAGGGACTCGGGCTCGCCCCGGGAAGGATCGCCCTCCCCCGCCGCTGCGGCCCGGGCCGCCGCCGACTCGGCCGCCTCCGCGGCGGCGAAGTCGGGTTCGGGCCGCTCGCGCCGGGCCCCGCCCTCGATCCAGTCCTCCACCAGGGAGAGCTCCTCCCAGAGCTCGCGGCGCTCCTCGGCCTTCATGCTTCCTCCGGGGCCGACCCCTCCACCGCGCCGTAGGAGCGGAGGGAGAGGAAGGCGGCGACGAGCTCCGGCCGGCCGATCCGCGCCTTCTCCTCCTCGAGGAGCCGTCGGGCGACGGCCAGGTTGCGGCCGGCGGTATCGGGGTCGAGGAGCTTCGCCGCGAGATAGTAGTACAGGACGAGGTCCTGGGGGGGCAGGAGGAGGCCGGTGGTGAAGAAGTAGGAGGCCTCGACGAGGAAGAAGCGGGCCCGCTCCTCCTTGCCCCTGCCGAGGCAGGACTCCGCGAGGAGGACGAGGAGGCTGAAGGTCGGCCAGAAGCAGGAGTGCCGCAGGCCCAGGGCGAGGGCCTCGAGGGCGGTGGACTCGGCCTTGCGCGTCTCGCCCGCGAGGTAGCGGCAGAGGGCGAGGTCCTTCTGGGCCTCGACCCGCTCGAAGTCGTTCTTGACCTGGCCGGCGTAGAACTCGGCCTGCACGAAGCGGTCCCGGGCCTGCTCGCGCTCCCCCGCCCGGTGGAGGGAGAGGGCGAGGGCGGCGTTGGCCTTGGAGAGGACCTCGTCGGCGAGGGGGCCCAGGGAGAGGAGGGTGGAGGCCGCCTCGCCGAGGGCGGCGAAGTCGCAGAGCCGCCAGAGCACCTTCATCTTGAAGGAGAGGACGTAGTAGAGCTGGCCCCGGTACTCCTCGGGCATGAGGCCCAGGAGGCGCTCGACCGAGGCCAGGGCCCGGGCGTAGTCGCCCGAGTAGTAGTGGTAGGCGGCGCGGGCGCTCTCGGCCTCGCGGGGGTCGCCGCCGGGGACGGCCTCGCACTGGGCGACCAGGCGCCGCGCCTCCTCGAAGTCGTCGCGCATCATGGAGGCCGTCGACATGGTCCCGAGGAGGTTCTGCACGCTCCGCACGCCGATGTCCGAGCGGCGGTAGTAGTAGAGGGCCTTCTGCCCCGCGAACATGGCCTTCTGGTAGGAGCAGGTCTGCTCGGCGTGGGCGCAGATCTGGTGGTAGGCGTAGCCCATCAGGGTCGCGTCCTTGCGGGCCAGGGCCACGCGCATGATGCGCTTGAGGATCCGCTCGGACTCCTCGATCTTGCCGTAGTTGAAGAGCACGGCCGCCTTGGTCATCAGGAGGCGGAAGCTGGCCTTCTCGTCGCCCTCGAGGCGGCGGATGAGGATGTCGACGTAGGGCAGGGACTCGCGGTTGTAGGTGCGGTTCGGGTCCTCGAGGAGGGCGCGCGAGGCCTCGTCGTAGCGCTCGGAGCGGACGAGGTGGTGGACCAGGCGGAGGCGGTCGGGCCGCTCGCGCGCGAGGAGGAGCTCGGCGACCCTCCCGTGGAGGACGCGCTTGTTGTGGTTCAGGAGGCTCGCGTAGAGGGCCTTCTTGTACACGTCGACGCGGAAGGAGTAGGCCCCGCCCTCCTCGGCCAGGAGGCCGTCGGAGGCGAGGCGGGCCAGGGCCTCGCCGACGAAGCCGGCCTCGGCCCCCGAGGCCTCCTGGAGGTAGGCGGCCTCCTCGGCCGTGAAGGAGTGGACGAAGACCGAGGCGCGCTTGAGCAGGTCGCACCACGCGGGGGGGTAGCGCTCCAGGCTCGCGAGGAAGATGTTCTGGACCGTCGCGGGCAGGGCGGAGGAATCCCGGCGCTTGCGCGCGTAGGCGGCGTACTCGCGGAGGAAGAGGGGGTTGCCCATGCCCGCCTCGAGGACCCGCGCGAGGGCCTCGGCCGGGGCGTCGGGCCAGAGGGCCCGGACGAGGGCCTCGGACTCCTCCTTCGCGAGGGGGGGAAGGCGGAGCGGCTTGACCCCCTGGAAGGCGCGGCGGAGCTCGGGGGGGAAGTCGCGGCCGGCGAGGAGGAAGAAGGGCTTCACGCGGCCGGTGCGGAAGAAGTACTGGAAGAACTCCCGGGACTGGCGGTCCATGAGGTTCGCGTTGTCGATGCACACGAGGATGGGGAAGAGGTCCTGGGAGTGGCGCTCGAGGACGGCGTCGAAGACGTCGTACAGGGCCCCGATGGCGCTCCCGGGCCCCTCGGGCAGGCCGCCCGCGGGCCGGGCCCCGGAGGCCGGGGCGGGAGGCTCCTCCTCGTCCCGGCAGCAGACGAGGCGGACGAAGCGCTCGGCCTGGGCCTGCTTGACCTCGGGCAGGGCGGCGAGGGCGGCGCGGGCCTGGGCGCGGTCGGCCCCGGGGCCGAGGCCGAGGCAGCCCAGGAGCATGTCCACGACCACCGAGAAGCCGCCGGGCCTGAACTTCTGGGCCCGGGCCTGGAGGATCGGCGTGGAGAAGTCGGGGAAGAGCCGGATCTTCTCGACGAAGGCCTGGAGGAGCCTGGACTTGCCCGAGCCCGCGTCGCCCGAGAGGAAGAAGCCGGAGACCTCGTCGTAGCGGTTGCGGATATAGGCCTTGAGCAGCTCGTCGAGGAGCTCCCTGCGGCCGACGAAGGGTCCCGAGCCGCGGAGGGCGCCCGAGGACTCCCCGCGCACCGCGTAGGCGACGATGGGCTCGGTCTTGCCCTTGGCCTCCACGCTCCGAGGCCCCGCGAACTCGTAGCTCTCCTCGCACTTCTCCTTGACCGCCTCCGAGACGAGGATCTCGCCGGGCTCGGCGGCGGCCTCGAGGCGTTGGGCGACGCTCATCGCGTGGCCGGTCACCACGTCGAACTCGCCGCGGCGGCCGGTGGTGACCAGGCCCGAGTGGATGCCGGTGCGGAAGGCCAGCCGGCCGTCGGCCCCGCGGGCCCGGGAGAGGAACTCGAGGGCGGCGTGGACGGCCCGCGAGGGATCGTCCTCGTGGAGCTCGGGCACGCCGAAGACCGCGACGAGGGCGTCCCCTATGTACTTCTCGACGATGCCGCCGTGCTCGCGGATGATCGACTCGAAGAGGCCGAAGACCCGCGACATGAGGCCGTCCATCTCCTCGGGGTCCATGCGCTCGGAGAGGCTCGTGAAGCCCTTCATGTCCGAGAAGAGGATGGCGGCGACGCGGCGCTCGCCGGCCTTGAGGTTGTCGCGGTCCGACATCGTCCCGCCAGTGTACCCGCGAGCCGCGCGCGGGGCAAGCGGAGGGGCCTAGGGGCGGTACTCCATATCGGGGTCGAGGGGATAGAGGGGCCGGGGCACCTTGCGGAAGGGGATGGACTCCAGGACCTCGTTCGAGCAGCCCTTCGAGGTGGCCATGATCGCGCGAGCGGCTATGCTCCGGAAGCAGGGCTCCAGGTAGCCGAGCTTGACGACGACGAGGCAGTAGTCCCTCGCCTCGACGCCGAGGGCGGGCAGGAGCTCCTCGTCGCCGAAGCCTATGTGCTTCGAGGTGAGGACGATCCGGAGGCAGCGGTGGCCGACGAGGGCGAGGTCGGACTTGTAGGGGCCGAATCCGCGCAGGGTCTTGAGGACCTCGACCTCGAGGGGGATGCGCTTGCCGTTGACCTTGTCCCAGACGCCGCCGACCTCGATCCTGATCCTCGCGCCCGGGCCCGCGGCGAGGCAGGCGGCCGTCGCCGCGGCGTCGTAGAAGCCGCTGTACAGGATGGGCGTCGGCAGGCTCCCGGCCGCGGCCATGGTCTCGAGGATCCGCTCGAGGAGGTCGGTGGAGTCGCCCGTGGAGCCGGCCGTGGGGTTGTCGCCGGAATCCGAGACGAAGACCGGCCGCTGGCCGCCACGGAGGACGGCCTCGTAGGCGACCTCCATGGACCTGCGGCTGTCGTAGTGCTCGCTGCGGAAGACGAAGTCCTTGCGCCTCGCCCAGAAGCCCTCGGCCAGGCGCGCGGCCGCCGCCTCGGCGGCCTGGGCGTCGTCCAGGGTCGTGACCAGGGCGGTCACCGCGTCGTGCTCGTCGTCGGCCCAGGGGAAGCCAAGGAGGTAGGAGGCGGCGAGCACGCCTCCCTTCCCCTCCGCGGCCCGGCAGTCCGCGATGAGGGAGCGCATGGGCTCGGCCTCGGACTCGGACTTCTCGCCGGCGATGAGGACCGGGACGGAGGCGGCCGCGGTCCTGAGCTTCTTGCCCGTGCGGAGGGCCGTGAGGAGCATGCGCGCGGCGTGGGCCCCGGTCTCGCGGCAGTCCACGTGGGGAGCCGTCTTGTAGCCCACCAGGCCGTCGGCGCAGGCGAGCATCTCGCCGGTGATGGTCGCGTGCATGTCCAGGGCCACGGTGAGGGGGACGCCCGGCAGGACCTCCCTGACCGCGGTCAGGAGGTCGCCCTCGGCGCAGCCCAGGCCCTCGACCTTCATCGAGCCGTGGAGGGCCAGGCAGACCCCGTCTACGGGGCCCGCGGCGAGGGCCTCCCTCGCCCTCCGCAGGAGCTCGGCCTTGAGCCTCGCGTAGAGGGCGGCGGAGACGACGCCGTTGGGCACGGCGCGGGCCAGGAGGGTCGGGACGATCTCGCAGCCCGCGGCCCGCAGGGTCTCGATGATGCCGGTGGAGGAGTAGTAGGGCAGCATCCCCCGCTCGAGCATCTCGGCGCCGCGGAAGACGACGAAGTCATCCTCGCCGGTGATGATGGGATTGAGGGTGTTCGACTCGTGGTTCATGCCGCCGATGACGATGCGCATAGCCTACCTCGCTTGCCGGTTTCGATCGGCCCCGCGTCCGGGAAGCGCCCCCTGAGGCGGGCCCGGGGCCGGGGAGCCCCGCTCCATAAGGCCGGGCGCCCGCGGCATTCTGCGCCGCGGCCGGGCCCCGAGTCAAGCTCTGCGGCTCATATTTGTTAGTTGACTTTACTAACTATTATGCTATACTCGGCCGCGCGAGGAGACGGCGCGAAGTCATGAAAGAGCTCGGCATACCGCCCTACGCCGGCGACCGGACCGGCGACAAGAGCCTCAGCAAGGTCGTCAACCGGGCCCTCCTCCTGGACCTGCTGCGCAAGAGCGGCCGCTCCTCGCGGGCCGCCCTGGCCAAGGAGACGGGCCTCACCAAGGTGACGGTCTCCTCGCAGGTGGCCGACCTCCTCGAGCTCGGCATCGTGCGGGAGACGGGCGCCGGCGCCTCCGAGCTCGGCCGCAAGCCGGTCATGCTCGAGGTCGACGGGGCCGCCGGCTTCGCCCTCGGCCTCTCCATCTCCACCGAGAGCCTCCGCGCCGTCGCGATGAACGCGGCGGGCGAGGTCGACCGGGACGAGGTCCTGCCGATGGAGGGCCGCTCCCCGGAGGCCGTCGTCGCGGCGGTCGCCGACGCGGCGAGGCGGGCGAAGCGGCGCTACGGCCGGTCGCGCTTCGGGCTCTTCGGGGTCGGCGTCGCGCTGCCCGGCGCCGTGGAGCGCGGCTCGGGCCGGGTGGTCCGCTCGGCGAAGCTCAACTGGACGGACGTGCCCTTCCAGGAGGCCGTCGCCCGCCGCTACCCCGGCATGCTCCACGTCGGCAACGACGCGACCTTGGCCACGATCGCCGAGCGGCGGCTGCACGCCCCCGAGGCGGACGACTTCGTGTGCCTCCTCATAGACGAGGGCATCGGCTCCGGCGCCTTCATCAACGGCGCCATCCACTACGGCTACAACGGCCAGTTCGGCGAGGTCGGCCACATGACGATCGTCCACGGCGGCCCGCGCTGCCCCTGCGGCAACCTCGGCTGCTGGGACCTCTACGGCTCCGAGCTCGCCCTCAGGCAGGCCCTCGGCGCCGCGCGCCGCGGGCCGCCGCCCGGTGCCGAGGAGCTCCTCGCCCTCGCCGCCGCCCCCCCCGACTGGAGCAGGGAGGCCTTCGCGAATTTCGTCGGCTACCTGACCACCGGCGTGGTGAGCATCGTCAACTCCCTGGCCCCCTCGACGATGGCGATCAACTGCGACGCGCTCGCGGCCTCGCCCGCGCTCTTCGACGCGCTCAAGGCGGGAGTAGCGGACCGGGCCATGGCCCACGGAGGCGGCTGCGAGCTCCGGCTCTCCTCCCTGGGCAAGGCCGCGCCCGCCATCGGGGCCGCGATGGCGGCGACGGAGCGCTTCTTCGAGGGCCTGGTGCTCCAGGGAAGCCAATGACGTGCATCCTGGCCCCGCCTGGGCGGGGCCTCAAGCGACATAAGGAGGTATCATGAGAGATCACCGAATCCCGCGCGCCGCGGCCGTCCTGGCCTGCGTCCTGGCCGGGGCCGCGCTTTTCGCCGCGCCGGCCGCCAAGCCCGTCACCCTCTCCGTGTACATGCAGAACGACCTGGCCAACCCCCAATCCGCCTACTGGCCCGTCACCGTCGAGGCCTTCCAGAAGAAGTACCCCGAGATCAAGCTCGAGTTCGAGTACGTCTCCGGCGAGGCCTACCACCAGAAGTTCCAGGCCATGGCCGCGTCCGGCGACATCCCCGACCTCTTCACCTGCTACGCCGGCGCCCGCTCCGGCTACATCCTCGACCGCGGCATGGTCAAGGACCTGCGGCCCTACCTGACCGAGTCCTTCAAGAAGAGCTACAACCCCGCCATCTGGCAGCCCCAGGGCCCCAAGGGCGAGATCTACATCATCTCCCCGAACATGGCCGTCTGCACGGTCGTCTACGTCAACACCAAGCTCCAGAAGCAGCTCGGCCTCTCGAACCCGAAGACCCTCGACGAGCTCGTCGCCCAGGTGCCCAAGATCAGGGCCGCCGGCCTCGAGCCCCTCGCCTTCGGCAACAAGGCCCAGTGGCAGGCCCAGTCCCTCCTTCTGTCCATGCTCACCGACCGCATGGGCGGCACCGCCTGGTTCGACCAGGCCATGAAGGGCCAGGCCAAGTTCACCGACAAGCCCTTCGTCGACGCCATCGCCGTCATCAAGAAGATGGTCGACACCAAGCTCTTCCCCGCGGGCGTCAACCAGCTCGAGGGCCCGCAGGCCTGGGGCATGTTCGTGCAGGGCAAGGCCGTCTACCTCCTCGACGCCGGCTGGCGCGTCTCCGCCCTCAAGGGCGCCGCTACCCCCGAGGATTACGCGACCTACGCCGCCATCGCCTTCCCGGCCGTCGCCGGCGAGAAGGTCCACGGCTCGAGCGCCGCGACCCTCGGCGAGGCCCTCGCCATGAACGCCAAGCTCAAGGGCGACAAGGCCGACGCCGCCTGGAAGTTCCTGTCCTTCATCTACGGGCAGGAGGGCAGCGAGATCCTCATGAAGTACGGCACCGTCCCCACCTACAAGCTCGACTACGCCAAGTTCGACGTCGACTCGCTCAACAAGCAGTACATCGCCCTCATCAACAGCCAGAGCATGGGCTACGTCATCGACGCGAAGATGGACTCCGAGGGAGTCAACAACCTCCTCAACCCCGGGATCCAGGCCGTGATGATGGGCGACAAGAGCCCCGCCCAGCTCGCCGCCGAGTACGAGGCCTGGGTCGCCGCCAACGACTCGAACCGCAAGAAGAAGTAGCACCGCAGCGTCCACGGCGCCCCCCGCGACGGCGAGGGGCGCCACATCCCGGGGCCGGCCGCAAAGGCGGGCGGCCCCGCAATCACCCGGAGTCCCGCCGATGGTCAACGCGCGCGCGAAGAAGCGGAGCTACCTCAGCTTCGTGCTTCCGGCCTTCATCGTCTACGTCAGCATCATGGTCTTCCCCGTGGCCTTCAGCCTCGCGCTCAGCCTCACGAAATGGAAGGGCTACGGCCCGATCGAGTTCGTCGGGCTCCAGAACTTCGCCAAGCTGTTCTCCGACCCGGTCTTCCTCATCGGCCTGCGCAACAACGTCCTCATCGTCCTCGTCTCCGTCTTCGGCCAGATCCCCCTGGGGCTCCTCCTGGCCTACATGCTCCACCGCCGGATGGTGCGCAGCTCCAAGACCTTCGAGATGCTCATCTTCCTCCCGATCACCATCTCCTCCGTCATCGTGGCGCAGCTCTGGAACCGGGTCTTCGCGCCCGTCGGCATCCTGCCCACCATCGTTCGCCAGCTCACCGGGAACGCCGAGTACGTCATGACGATCTTCGAGAGCAAGGCCTTCGCCTTCGTCCCGATCATGTTCGTGCTCCTGTGGCAGCACACGAGCCTGTACATGGTCATCTTCCTCGCCAACCTCCAGCGCGTCCCCGACTCCGTCATCGAGGCCGCGCAGATGGAGGGCGCCGGCGAGGGCGTCGTCTTCCGCAGGATCATCGCCCCGATCCTGGCCCCCGTGGCCTTCATCAACTCGATCCTCGCGATCTCGGGGAGCTTCAAGAGCTTCGACCTCATCTACTCGATGACCGGCGGCGGCCCCGCCCACTACACCGAGGTCATGGCGGTCTACATGTACAATACGACCTTCGTGTTCCAGAACTACGGCTACGGGAGCGCGATCTCCATCGTCATCATCCTGTTCATCGTCGCGGCCATCCTCCTCACGAGGGCCGTCACGAAGAAGCTCAACCTGGAATAGGGGACGCGCCATGAACGAGAGAACCCAGCTCAAGAAGGCGCCGCTCGCCTGGCGCGCCTCGGCCTACGCGATCATGATCGCATTCGCGCTGCTGACCGTCTTCCCCCTCCTCTGGCTGGGCTATTCCTCGCTGAAGCCCAACGCGGAGATCGTGAAGCACCCCCTGGCCCTGCCCCAGGCCCCCTCCCTCCGCAACTACGTCCAGGCCTGGACCATGGGCGGCCTGGGGATATCCCTCCTCAACAGCTTCGTCTACACCATCGCCGCGACCGCATCCACCCTCCTCCTGGCCCTGTCCGCGGCCTTCGGCCTGGCGAAGTTCCCCTTCAAGAGCGCGAGGTTCTTCACGAGCGCCTTCGCGGTGGGGCTCATGATCACCGTCCACGCCGTCATCGTGCCCCTCTTCCTCCTCGAGGTGCGCCTGGGCCTCATCAACAAGCGCCTCGGCGTGGTCCTGCCCTACATCGCCTTCAACCTGCCCATGTCCATCCTCATAGCCCTCTCCTTCGTGCGCGGCATACCGGACGCCCTCATCGAGTCGGCCGAGATCGACGGGGCCAGGTACCGGCGGATATTCTGGGGCCTCATCCTGCCCCTCTCGGGGCCCGTGGTCACGACGATGGCGATACTCTCCTTCCTGCAGCACTGGAACGAGTTCCTCTTCGTCTTCATCTTCACGACGAAGGCCGCGCTCAAGAGCCTGCCGGTGGCCATCACCCAGTTCGCGGGGCGCCAGAACATCGAGTACGGCCTGCAGTACGCGTCGCTGGTGATCGGCATACTGCCGATGATCTGCTTCTACTTCCTCTTCCACGAGCAGCTGAAGAAGGGCTTCGGCGAGGGCGCGTTAAAAGAGTAATCAGTGCATCCAAGATTGTTGGCGTTTGAGCGATGAACGAGAGGGAGACCTTCCCCAA
>ERZ795054.1390-NODE-1390-length-23188-cov-7.983876_pt1 | contig 23188 bp, 18 predicted proteins | sample MGYA00375138_ERZ795054 | MGnify/ENA primary metagenome ERZ795054 (study PRJEB30183, sample SAMN05720215) | anaerobic digester metagenome | isolation source: active sludge of municipal wastewater-treating anaerobic digesters | place: USA | collected 2014-12-23 ... | reverse complement strand
ATGTCTGGAGAGCAAGCGTGCGAAGAAGATCGGGCACTACGGGACTGCTCCAGAAAGCGGCCAAGCTCCGCGTCGCCAAGGGCCTATCCTCGACCGGCACGGGCGCCGTCATCGACGCGGAGCTCGGGGCCGGCTCGGGGATAAACGAGGATGACAAGCGCGAGATCCTCGAGGCCATCGACAAGGTAGCCCGCTCCAACCGTCTCTCGGCCGCCCCCGAGGCCCTCGAGGCCGCCCCGCGGCGCCGAGGCCTCGCCTTCCCCCTCCTCGTCAACGCCGCCGCCCTGGTCATCACCCTCCTCCTCATACTCGGCATACGCCGGGCCTTCGAGCTCAAGGAGTCGGCGTCCACGCGGGAGGGCGGGGCCATCTCCAGCGCCGAGGGCATGCTCATCCAGGAGATCAAGCGCGAGTCCGAGTCCCTGCTCAGGGAGAAGGATCGGGCGATCGAGGAGGCCTCGGCCAGGCTCGCGGCCCTCGACAAGGAGCGGAGCTCCCTCGCCTCCGGCATGGAGGCGAGGATAGCCGAGCGGGAGGCCGCGCTCCGCGCCGCCCTCGCGGCCGAGCTCGAGAAGGAGCGCGCGCGCCTCACCGCGCAAGGCCTCGCCGAGGCGGCGATCCAGGCCCGGCTCGCGACCTTCGAGGCGGAGCGGCGCGCCGCATTCGATACCGAGCTCGAGGCCTTCAAGCGCCAGGCCAAGGCGGAGTCCGAGCTCGCGGAGGCCCGCTACGCCGAGCTCCGCGAGGAGTACCGGAGCACCTTGTCCGGCCTCGCCGCGGAGCGGAAGCGGATCCAGGACGACTCCCGCCGCCGCGAGGAGGAGCTCCGCTCGAGCCTCGAGGCCAAGGCCAGGGAGCTCGAGAGCAGGAGCGCCGAGGCCGCGGCCGGCCTCGAGCGGGCCCGGGCCGAGCTGGCGAGCCTCGAGGAGAGGCGCCGCAGCGACGCCGCCATCGAGGAGCGCCTCCTCGGCCTCTACGCCCTGGTCCGCGCGGCCCTCCGCGAGCGGCGCTTCGAGTCCGCCGCCGCCGGCGCCGACGCCCTCTTCGCCTACCTCTCCGAGCCGGCGGTCGCCGCCGCCCCCTCCCTCCAGGCCCGGCGCGAGGCCGACCTCTTCGCCGCGCGGGCCCTAGGCGACCTGGCCCGCTCGGAGCTCGCGCGATCGGGGGCCGACGCGACCAAGCTCCTCCGCCAGGCCGAGCTCCTCGCCGCGGCCTCCGAGGCCTCGGCGGCGGCCGAGCGGGCCCTCCGCTCGGGCGACGAGTCTGGAGCGCGGGCGAAATACCGCGAAGCCCTGGAGAAGGTGCCGTCCATACTCTCGGCCCACGAGTACTTCCTCGGGAGGCTCCGCGAGGAGGAGGCCCTCAGGCGGGCCCGCTTCTCCGACGCCCTCGCCCAAGCCCAGGCGGCCCAGCGCGCCGGGGAGCTGGAGGCCGCGCGGGCCCGCTACGCCGAGGCCCTCGCCTACCTTCCCCTCGAGGAGCAGGCGAGCAAGGATACCGTCGCGCGCATAGGCCAGCTCGGGGCCGCACTGGCCGAGCTCGGCCGCCTCGCCCTCTCCTCTTCCGCCGCCCGCGAGGGGCTACTTGCGGCCCGGCGGGACCTGTCCGCCTCGCGCTGGCCCGAGGCTATCCGCGGCTTCGTCTCCGTCCTTTCGCTCAACCCGGGCTCCGACCAGGCGCGGGAAGCCTCGCGCGGGGTCGAGGAATCCCTCGCCGGCCTCGCGCGGGAGGCCGAGTCCCGCGCGGCCTCGGACGCGGCCGCCATCGCGAGCCTCCGAGCCGAGACTTCCCGCCTCGGCTCGGAGTCGGCGGGGGCCCTGGCCGACCTTCGCGCCGAGAACGCCCGCCTCGCCGCCGAATCCGGGGAGCGCGGCTCGCGCCTCGCCGAGCTTGAGCGCCTCTTGGCCGAGTCGAGGGCCGAGACGGCCCGGGCGGCGGCCGCCGCCCAAGCGGCTCCGCCGGCGGCCACCGCGGCCGCCGCCACGGGAGACCGGGCGGCCCTGGGCGCCGAAGTCGAGCGGCTTTCCGCCTTGGCCGCGAAGTACGAGCGCGTGAGCTCCTCCTACGCGGCCTACGCCGCGGCCGAGGACGCGGCCCTCGCCACGGGCTCGGCCGGCTCCCTGATCGAGGCGCGCTCGGCCCTCGACGCCTTCCTCTCCGGCCCCGAGGCCCGCGAGGCCCTGCCCGGGCTCGGCGAGCGCATCGCCCGCTACGAGGGCGCCCGCCAGGAAGCCGGCCAGCGCGAGGTCCTGTACAACGCCCTCGACCTCGTGGACGGGGCCCTCGGGGCCCGGGACGCGGCCGCCCGCTCCCGCTACTACGCCGAGCTCGAGCGGCGCTACTCCGGGGACAAGGCCATGCTCGACTTCCTCGCTGGCCTCAAGAAAAGCCTCCGCTGAGGCGGCGGCGAGGCAGGCGAGCTCAATCCGCGAGGGAGGAGAGCTTGTCCGATCTGCAACGGTAGAGGTCCACGCGAAGATCGCCCCAGGACTCGTCGTCGCCTTCGGCTATGAAGAAGGAGCGGGTGAAGTAGCTGTACCAGGTTCCCGAGCCCGAATCGTAGACCTCGTGGACGAAGCGCAGGAAGCCGGTCGGGATTTCGAAGAGCTCTTGGCCCGCCGCGTCGTAGACGAGGGTAGTATCCTCGTCTCGGGCGAGGAGCCGCCCGTCGGCAAGGATGGCGGTCAGCCGGCGCCCGACGCCGGGAAGGGTCAGGGGTACGGGATCGGCGAGGCCGGAGACGCTATCCCAGCGCAGGGTACGGAGGCTGCCGTCAGTCTCCAGCCTGCCGGAGAGGTAGTAGTACCCGGCCGGCGAGCAAGCGAAGAAGGACCCTTGGGCTATCGCCAGGTCGGCGTAGGCCGCCGGCATGACGAGGGCGACCGAAGGGGAGCCTATGTCCGTCGCGTTATCGATGAGAACCGCGCCGCCCCAGAGGGAGCCCGTGGAGGAGTCCCGATACAGGAGGGCGAGCCGGTCCCTGGTCTCGTCGTAGGGACTCCGATGGGCTCCGAGGATCAGCGGCGAGGCCGGGCCCGAGACGCCGAGGGCCGAGTAGCTCGAGAGCAGGCGCCAGTCGTCGACGCCGACGGCCTTGACGCCATCGCTGCCGGAGCTGCTCGCCATGAGGACGCCCCGGCCGACCGTGGGGCTGAGCGAGGCTATCGACGCGGCGCTGAGGGAGCTCGCCAAGGCCGCCTTCCCTAGGACATTGGCATAGGAGGAGGACTGGTACAGCTTCGCCGAGCCCGAGGAGAAGTCCACGAATCGCAGGCGGAGCTCCGAGTCCCTCGCGCAGACCCAGAATCCGTCCTCGGGCTCGAGGATCCGATGGGGCAGGAAATAGCCGCCCTCGACCTCCCCTGAATTGATCCCCTCGGCGAGGAAACTCCCGACCTCGTCGAGCTTCCCAGTAAAACGCGCAGACTCGGAGATATCGAGGTCGAAGGGCGGGCTCCAGCAGGAGGCGAGGCAGAGGCCTCCGACGAGGACCAGGCCAAGGAAGGCGTTATACGCTCTCATAGCGAGAACCTCGCGCCGAAGCGCATGAGGGGAAAGTCGAGGAACCAGGCCCGGCCGTAGCTGGACGAGCTTCCCTCGCCGCTCCGCGCGGCAGCCATGAGCTCCCCGTCGCCGAAGAGGTAGAGCTCGCCCAGGCCCTCGAAGAAGAAGGCCCAGCGCTCGAGGGGCTTCCACTCGAGGCCGGCGTGGAGGCCCAGGGAGAAGGGCCCGACGGGGTCGATATACGGAGAGGCGCCCGGGGGGAAAACCAGGCGGAAGGAGAGGGAGGCGCCGGCGTAGGGACGCCAGGGTGAATCGGGCTCGAGGAAGAGGGCTCCCGCGCCGAGACCCGGCTGCAGCAGGCGGCTCGAGGCGAAGGCTGATCCACCCTCATCCTCGTCGGCGAGATGGAGGCCGAGGAGGTATTGGGAAAGCCCCGCGCGGAGGTAGAAGCGCTCCTCGGAGAATCGCCAGGAGGCCCAGAAATCGGGATAGGCGGCGACGAGGAGGCCCGTTTCCAGCCTCCAGGGCCGGAGGGGCTCGGGCGAGAGCTCGATCCTCCCGCCCTCGGGCCCCAGGCCGAGGATCCCGCGCTCGGGCAGGCTGCCGCGATGGCTGGCCCTCCATCGGTAGCTGGCCGGGGCGGGCAGCTCGAGGAGGAGCTCTCCCCCCTTGGGCAGCCTCGCCGTCGCGATCTTCCCGATCCTGATCCTGGTTCCCGGCGCTCCAGAAATCGACAGGCTCGCCATGCCGGAAGGCCCTCGGCCCCGGGCGGCGGCCTCGAGCGCGAGGACCAGCTCATCCCAGGTCGCGCCGAGGGAACGGAGCTCAGGCTCGGCCTCGAGCTCGAGCCGTCCCTCCGCGAGGGGCACCGCCTCGGCCGCCGCGTAGATCGCCCAGGCGAGGCTCAAGGGGAGAGGAGCCTCGGTCCTCGAAGCCTCGACAGAGACCGCCAGGTCGAGGCCGAGCCGAGCCGCCTCCTCGGAAACCGTCCCCTCGGACTGGGAGCGCCGGATCGAGTCGAGGGCTCCCGAGCGGAGCAGGGCCGACTCGAGGGAGCGGGACCAGGCTTCCCGGTCGAGCCCCTCGCCCGAGAAGCGCGCGAGGGCGCGCAGGCCTGGCGCCGCCTCCAGGGCCAGCCCCGCCCCATCCTCTACTGGCAGGCTCTCGGATCCAGGCTCGGCGGCGGCGAGGATCGCTGCGGCAAGGAAGATGGCCGCGGCCGCGGGGACGAATACGCGCCTCACCACCAGGTCCTCAGCTTGTACAGGATCCCGCTCTTCCCGTCGAAGCGGTACCAGAACTTCCCCTCGGGCTCGAAAGAAAATACCTGCTCCTCGGTCGAGTCGCCGAGATAGAGGTAATCGAGCTCCTCGCCGTCGCCGTAATCGATGCGGGAGAGGCGCCTTACCTTGTCGTCGTTGCGGAGGGCCACCGCCCCGTCTGCGGTCAGCCATATCCGCCCATCGTCGAGATGGAAATCCAGGTAGACCATCGCCGCTCCCGAGGCGCCGTAGCCCAAGCCGCGGGAGGCGTCGAAGGCAGCCCGATCCGACTGGACGGCGAGGAGGGGCCGCGATCCGTCGTTGGGCAGCAAGGCGAGGATGAAGGGGGAAGCGGCGTCGATAGAGAGGAGGTCGGCCAGGTAGTAGCCGCTCGCCGGGCTGACCGGGAGGAGGGGGTAGCCGGGGAAGCTCGAGAGCGTCCAATCGTATTGGAAGGTATAGACGGAAAGGGTGGTTGTCCCGCCCATCCACAGGGCGACGTTAGTCGAACTCGCCTCGTCGCGGTATCCCGCGGCGTCGTAGGCGGATTGGAGGCTCGCGTCGGCGGTCGCCGATACGGCGAGGGCGGCGTCGAGGACGAGGGATCCGCAGGCGTAGCCCCCGGCCACGTCGCCTAGCATGAACCGCGCCAAGCTGGAGTCAGAGCGGAGGGACTCGATGCCCTCGAGATCATCGTCGAGGATGGCGAGGCGGAGGCCGGCATCGGTCTGCAGGAGGACGAAGAGGCGGCTCTCGCCGCCTACGGGGCTGAGGCGCTCGATCTTCGCCACCGAGCGGTACGTTTGGCCGAGCTTGGCGAGGGCTGCGTCGAGGTCGAAGCTCGCCTCGCGGTACTGGAGCTCCGAAGGGAACATGTCCCTGCCGAAGAAGGCGCAGGAGGAGAGGCCGAGGGCCGCCGCGAGGCCGAGGAGGCTCGAGGCGAGGAGCCCCATCGCGCCCGCGGGGGAAGCTCGGCTCACCATTTTAAAAGCACTCCTAAAGCGAGGAAGGGGACCCCGTCGGGGCTCTCGGCCCAGCCCCTCGCGAGGAAGCCCCCCTCGCTCCCGAGGGAGTACAGGAGGCGCTGCTCGAGGACGAGGGCCCAGGGGCCACGATGCCATTCCAGGGTCCAGAAGAAAGGCTCGAGGCAGAGATCGAAGCCCGATCTCTGCTCGAGGCCGGAGCTGCCGACCCAGGTAGCTATGCCCGAGAATCCTAGGCCGGCGCTCAGGCGGAAGGGCGAGCTCGGCGAGAGGAAGAGGTAGGCCCCCGAGCCCAGCCTAAGCTCGTCGTGGAAGACCGGGCGGGAGCCGGGGAGGAAGTCGTAGGCGCACCAGAAGGCATCTTCTGCCCGCAGGTAGACCCAGTCGGCTACGGGGTACCAGCGGAGGGCCGCGGCCGCCCCGAGCCTGCGGGAGCTCCCGTAGCTGAAGTAGGCGGCCATCCTCGTCTTGGGCTGGAGCCGCGGCAGCGCGATCTCGCGTTCCTCATCCTTGACCACGAAGGACTTACGAGCCGGCCAGAAGCCCTCCTTCTCGAGCCCGAAGACCAGGCGTTGCCCGGGCTTGAAAGGAAGGTAGGGGGCCTCGAGGCCTGACTCGCCGACCTCCCCGAGGGGGAAGGAAGCCTCGCCCTCGCCGAGGGAAAGCAGGGCTCCCCTGTCGCTCGAGGCGAAGGAGAGGCGGAAGCTGATGGGCGGGGCCGCGTCGTCCGCGGAGCTCCGCCCCCCGATGCGGGCCGCCGCGAGCGCAGCCTCGGCGGAGCCGGCCAGGAGGGGTAGGGCGGTGAGCCCTGCGTAGGCGGAGAAGCCGTCCGAGCCCAGGAGCTCGCCCCTGGCCCCGTCGTAGACCGCGGCCCGCCACAGGAGGCGCGAGCCCTCGATCGCGCAGCTCGCCGCGAGGACCCAGCGGGCCCCGGAGCCGGCCGCCGCCGCCTTGGCCGCCGCCGGTTCCTCCGCTCCGTACTCGCCTTCGAGGGAGGGGGCGAGGGTCAGGCCTGCCGCCTCGGCCTCCTGGGCGAGGGCCTGGGCCAGGAAGTCGGCGAAGCCCTCGCTGGCCGCCTCGCGCGGGGAGGCCAGGACGACGGCCCTGCCGCCGTCCAGTTCGAGGGCGGCGGGCTCGGCGCCGAGGGAGGAGCCGAGCGCGAGGACGAGGCCCGCGGCCAAGCTTCGGTGGAGCCGCATCACTTCTCCGTCAGCACCTCGACCCCGTTCCACTCCGGGGGAGGGGGGCTCTTCATGAAGCGATCCGAGCGCTCGAGGAAGAGCTGGGCGACGTGGTCGCCCGGCAGGATCGAGAGGAGCTCGCGGAAGCCGTCGGCGGCGCGGCGGAAATCGCGGCCGTAGTAGGCGGCGGCCGCCTCCTCGCTGATCGTCCAGGCCCGCTCCTCGTCGGGGCCGAGCATGGTGCGGGCGGTGTAGACCCTGACCCCCTCGGTCTTGCCCTTGACCTGGATCCGGTCGACGAGGCGGCAGCGGATGGCGTCCTTGACCCGCTCGTGCGCGTCCTGGGAGAAGAGGATGGGCTGCTTGTACAGCTTCGTCGCGCCCTCGAGCCGGGAGGCGAGGTTCACCGGGTCCCCGATGAGGGTGTAGTTCATCTTCTTCTCGCAGCCGATGTTGCCCACCGTCACCACGCCGTAGTTGATCCCCACCCCGATCCGGAAGGGGGGCATGCCGCGGGCCTCCTGCTCCATGTTGAAGACCTCGAGGGCCTCGGTCATCTCGAGCCCCGCCAGGACGGCGCGGAGGGCGTCGTCCTCGTGCTTGGTGGGCGCCCCGAACATGGCCATGATGGCGTCGCCAATGTACTTGTCCACGACCCCGCCCCGGTCCATGATCGTGTCGACCATGAGGGCGAAGTAGCGGTTGAGGGCGGTGACCAGGACGTCGGGCTCCATGGATTCCGAGATGGTCGTGAAGCTGCGGATGTCCGAGAAGAGGACGGCCACCGGGCGGTTCGAGCCGACGAGCATGGCCTCGGGATTCTGGAAGTAGGACTCGATGACGTCCTTGGGCACGTAGAGCTGGAAGATGTTCCGGATCTTCGTCTCTTTCTTCTGGGCGACGACCGCGTCGAAGGCGTAGCGCTTGATCTGGCTGTAGGCCTTGCCCAGCTCCCCGAGCATCAGGTTGAAGGTGTGGGAGAGCTGGCCGATCTCGTCGTCGTACTCGACCGGGACCCGCTCGGAGAGGTCCCCCGAGGCGATGATCCGCCGCATGGCCGAGGAGACGCTCTCCAGTGGCTTGGTGAGGTAGGTGGCGAAGGCGAGGAGGAGGAGGACCGAGACGAGGGCCGCCCCTGCCAGTATCTCGAGCGAGCTGCGGAAGATCGACTCGACCTCGCCGTAGAAGGCCCCCTTCTCCTCGCTGACGAGGACGGTCCAGCCGAAGGCGGGGAAGGGGAAGTAGGAGGCCACGCGGTCGACCCCGCCGAGCCTGAAGCTGCCGAAGCCCGAGCTCCCCGCCCGGCCGAGGGAGGCCAGGGCGGCGGCCTCCTCGGCCGCGAGCGCCTCGCCGAGGGGGCCGGCGAGCCTGCCCGCATCGGGGCCCGAGCGCATCTGGAGCCGGCCCTCGGCGTCGGCCGCGATGATAGCCTCGGTCGGGCTGCGCCGGATGGAGCCGGCGAAGGACTCGACGGCGGCCCGGGCCGCCGCCTCCATGTCGGGCCGGCCGGCGAAGCCGTTGTCGACGAGGAGGCCCCACTGGCTCTCGGCGTACTTCTCGAGCTCCGAGGCCTTGAAGGAGAGGAACTCGGTCGCGATGCGCGTCACCGCCTGCGCCGCGACGAAGTACGAGGACAGGCCGGCGAGGGCGATGGAGGCCACGATGAGGGGGAGGACGATCAGGATGATCTTGAGGCGGATACTCATCTAGGATGGAATGATAATCCGCCGCCACCCCGAGCGCAAGGAAGGGCGGCCTCCGCCCCGCGAGGGAGAGGAGGCCGCCCGGCGCCTAGCGGCCGCGCGGGCCGTAGAGGTAGCGGAAGTAGTCCAGGTCGGTGGAGAGGGTCTTGGAGAAGCTCGGCAGGGTCTGCCGGTAGGACTCCACGGCCCTCCAGAAATCGTAGAAGGAGGGATCGCGGCCGTAGGCCGCGGCGTAGACGCGCGAAGCCTCGGCGTCGGCCTTGCCCTTGGCCGCCTCGGCCTTGGCGTAGGCCTCCGAGAGGACCGTCCGCTTCTCGTTCTCGAGCTTGCCGAGCCACTCGGCCTTCTTGCCCTCCCCGTAGCTGCGGAAGGCCTGGGCGATCTGGTTCCGCTCCTTGATCATGCGGTTGTAGACGCTCTCGGTCAGCTCGTCGGAATACTTGATCTGCCGGGGGATGATATCGAGGACCTCGATGCCGTACTGGGGCGCGATCGCCTTGACGATGTCGAGCATGTCGGCCGAGAGGCGGCGCCGGCCCTTCTCGATCTTGTCGTGCGACACCTCGGTCTGGGTGAGCTGGTCGAGGGCCGCCGAGCCCTCGGCGTCCCCGGTCTGGAAGCTCTCCTTCGTGCCGCTCCCGACGAGGGCGTTGGAGTTGCGCACCGCCTCGCGGAGGTAGTTAGAAGAAACGACGGTGCGCACGGCGCTGTCGATCACGTCGTCGAGGCGGCCGTAGGCGTTCTCGATGCTCGACATCGACTCGTAGAACCTCGTCGGGTCGACGATGCGCCAGCGGGCCGTCGCGTCCACCCAGATGAACTGGTTCTCCTTGGTGGGGATGCGCTGAGGCTCCCCGTCCCAGGGCATGAGCCGCTTGGGATAGCGCACGACCGCGTCGAGGAAGGGCGAGCGCATCTTGAGGCCGGCCTCGGACTGCACCGAGACGATCTTGCCGAGCCTGACGACGACGGCCTGCTCCCCTTCGTTGAGCACGTAGAAGGGCCCCATCGCGAGGAAGGCCGCGAAGAGGGCTAAGGCGACGACGATCCCTATGATGAGCTTCTTCATCGCTGCGCCTCCCCGGAGGCGGCTCCGCCCCTCGAATCGAGATTCTTGAGCGGGAGGAAGTTCGTGAAGCGCTTGTCGATGAGCTCCACCCCCTCCTCGCCCTTGAAGACCTCGTCCATCATCTCGTAGTAGAGGCGCTGGCGGGTGACGTCGGGGGCCTTGCGGTACTCCTCGTAGACGGAGTTGAAGCGGGCGACGTCGCCCGAGGCCTTGTTGACGCGCTCGGTCGCGTAGCCCATGGCTACCTCGACGAGGCGGTCCGCCTCGCCCTTGGCCTTGGGGATCTCCGCGTTGTAGGCCTCCTTGCCCTCGTTGATGAGGCGGTTCATGTCCTGGATGGCCTTGTTGACGTCCTCGAAGGCGTCCTGGACGCCCTTGGGCGGCACGATGTTCTGGAGCTGGACCTGGGTCACCTGGATGCCCAGGCCGTAGCTCGAGAAGATCTCGTTCATCATCTGCACGGCGCTTTCCTGTATCGCGGTGCGCTCCGGCCCCATGACCCCGAGAATGGTCCGGTCGCCCACGAGGAGGTTCAGGACCGATTGGGATATGTCGCGGATCGTCTTGTGCCGGTCGCTCGTGTTGAAGAGCCAGGCCTTGGGATCGTTGATCTTGTACTGGATGATCCACTCGACGTCGACGATGTTGAGGTCCCCCGTGAGCATGGTGGACTCCTCGGGGAAGCGCTGCTCCGAGTACATGGTGGCCGTGGCCACGCCGGTCTTCTCGGTCCGGAAGCCGAACTGCTCGGTCTGGACCACCTCGGTCTTGACCGCGTAGCTCTTCTGGATCCCGAAGGGGATCTTGTAGTGCAGGCCGGGCTCGGCGACCTTGGTGAACCTGCCGAAGGTCGTGACCACCGCCCGCTCCGTCTGGTCGACGACGAAGAAGCTCGTCGAGAGGAAGACGATGACCGCAATCGCCGCGAGGGCGACGAGGATCAGCGCCGGGCTCAGCTTGAGGCCGGATGGGCTTACCTTGCGCATCCTGCCTCCTGGATTATCCGACATAGGTGCCTCCGTAAATAAAGGTAGCTACATCGAGGGGAAAATGAAAGCGCGTCTTTCGCGCTCGCGCGGAAGGCGCGCCCGCCCCGCCGGGCTCAGGGAGCGAGGGCGGCCTCGAGGGCCCGGCCCATCGCCTCGGCGCCGTAGAGGGCCTCGAGACGGGCCCGGGAGCGAGGGGGGAGGGGGGCGGTCACCTCCCGCGGCAGATCGGGGAAGGGAGGCTCGGGAAAGCGCAGGGCGAGGGCGTGGAGGATGTAGCCCCCGGGGAAGGGCCGGCCCCCGTACTTCGCGTCGCCGGCGAGGGCGAGGCCCCTCGCCGCCGCCTGGGCCCGGATCTGGTGGGTCAGGCCCGTGCCGAGCTCGACCAGGGCGAGGCTGAGGCCGCCCGCCTCGGCGAGGGGTACGGCGCGGGACTGGGCGGGCCGGCCCGAGCTCCCGGCCGAGCTGATCCCCCGTTCCCCGTCGCGCTCGAGGAGGTCCTCCCATACGGCGGGCGAGCCCAGGCTGCCCTCGAGGAGGGCCAGGTAGCGCTTCTCGATCCGCCGGGAGCGAAGCAGCTCGGCGAAGGCCCGGGCCCCGGCGGCGCTCCTCGGGAAGGCGACGAGACCCGAGGTGTTGCGGTCCAGCCGGTGCAGGGGGCCCGGCTTGAAGGAGAGCGAGCCTCGGCTCCGCCCGTCGAGGTAGGCCCGCACGAGCTCCTCGAGGCTGTCCTTCCCGTGGACGAGCATGCCGCGTGGCTTGTTGAGAAAGAGGAGGTCCTCGGTCTCGAGGACGATGAGGCCGGAGAGGGCGGGGCCGTCCTTGGCTGCGGCAGGGAGGCCCGGCCCCGCCTTCGCGGGCAGGAGGGCGGGGTCGAGTGCGATACGGTCCCCTGGCGCGAGGCGGAGGCTCGCCTCGGCGGGCTTCCCGTTGACGAGGATGCGCCTCCGCCTGAGCGAGCTGTAGACGGCGGAAAGGGGCGCCTCGCCGAGGAGGCTCCTGAGCACCTTGTCGAGGCGGCGGCCCGCGTCGTCGGGTCCGGCCGCCAGCTCGACGAAGTCCTGTCGTCCCGGCATATCGGCCCACTGTACGTCCCCGAGGCCCGAGGGTCAACCTGGGCGAGGCCGGCGCCTTGACATCGCGGGGGCCTTCGGGGAAACTGGCTGGCGTGGTGACCAACGCCCGCCCCCTCGGAGGAGATCTCTTCCGCAACCCGGTCTTCCTCTCGGCCCTCTTCAGCCTCCTCGTCGCCCAGTTCCTGAAGTCGGTCATCGGCATCCTCCGCTCGCGCTCCACGTCCTTCCGCGAGGTCCTGTCGACCTTCCTCTGGAAGACCGGCGGCATGCCTTCGAGCCACAGCGCCCTCGCCATCTCCATCGCTACCTCCATCGCCTACATCGAGGGTCTCGATACGAGCCTCTTCGCCCTGTCCCTCTTCTTCGCCCTCGTCGTCATCCGCGACGCCCTCGGCGTCCGCCGGGCAGCCGGCCAGCAGGCCCGCGTCCTCAACCTCCTCGGCAAGGAGCTCTCCGCCCGCTTCGACCTCCCCCACCACCTCGTCAAGGAAGTCCACGGCCACAACCCGGCCGAGGTCCTCGTCGGCAGCGTGCTCGGCTTCTTCATCGCCCTGGCTTTCTGCACCCTCTAAGCGGGGGCGCCCGTGAGCTCCCAAGGAGGATCGAGCCCCGGGGTCGAGGCCCCCGCTCGGCGCGCGGGCCAGGCCCTCCTGCGCCTCGCCGCGCTCTTCGCCCTCCTCGCGGCCGCCTTCACGGCGGGCTCCCGCATCGCCGCGCCCGGGTACGCCGCGCCGCTGGAGACCGAATGGAAGGAATATCAGGTCCTCCTCGCGGAGGCCTCCATCCCCGAAGGCGAGCTCCTCGTGGCCCTCTCCTCCGCGGGCTTCCGCCGCGTCCTCTCGGCCTCCACCCAGCCCGTCCTCGTCTCCGACTGGGTCGGCCTCGAGACCATGCCCCTCAGCCTCGCCCTGGAGCGCCTCCTCGAGGGCGATCCCCGCCGCGATCCCTATATCGAGTCCCTCGGCTCCTGGTTCGAGGCGAGCGTCGGGGGCAAGCCCTACCGGGCTTACTACCTGCCCGCTACGAGAGCCCTCGGCGAAGCGGCCCTGTCCAAGGCCCTCGCGCCCTTCCACGGACGCTTCCTTCTTCCCGGCCTGCGCCCCGCATCGGAGGCGGGCGATCCGCGCCTGCCGCGCGAGGGACTGCCCTCCCTCGCCGCGACGACCCTCCTCCTCGTCGCGGCCGCCCTCATCTCCCTCCTCCATACCGGGCGTCGCAAGGCCCGCCCGAGCCTGCGGATGCTCCTCCTCAGGCTCTCGGCGGGACTCCCCTGGCTGGCTGCCGCCTCCTCGGGCTTCCCCCTCGCCGCCCAGGCCTCCCTCTGGGGACTCGCCCTCGTGGAGCTCTCGGCCTGCCTCGAGCTCCCCCTCGATGAATACCTGCTGCGGGGATCCCTCGCCTCGGCCTTCGACAGCCTGCGCAGGCAGGCCCGCCCCCCCCTCGCCCTCGCCGCCGCGGCCCTCGCATCCCTCTTCCTCGAGCCGGCCTCCCTGCCCTCGATCGGCCTCGCCTTCATGGGATCGCTGAGCGCCCTCGCCGCCTGCGCCCTGGCCCTGCGGATCGCCGGCTCGGCCGAGGGACGAAGGCCCTTCATCCCCCGGCCGATAGGACGGCGGCTGCCCGCGCGCGTCCCCGCATCGCCCTGGCTCGCCTGCCTCGCCTGCCTCGCCCTCGGGCTCTGGACCTTCGACCTCATCGGCGCCCAGGCTCATGCCGGCCCCGAGCCCTCCTCCCTGGCCTATCCCCGCCCGGCCCCGGTCGAGGGAAGCCCTCGGCCCGGTCCGGAGGAGGCCCGGAAAAGGGCCCGAGCGAGCGGGGGAGGCCGACTGCCCGACCTCGCCTCCTGGCTCGAGCATCGGGCCATCCAGGAAGCCCTTCCGCTCGAGCGGGTCGGGGATAGGCGGCCGGAGCCCTTCGAGCCCGTCGCGGTCGCGCGGCCGGGGGGCGAGGAGCTGGCCCTCCGCTTCGACGAGGACTGGGTCCGCGCGGCCTATCGCTCCCTCCCTCCCCTCAGCGTCGAGGGCATGCTCGCCGCCCAGGAAGGCTCGGTGGCCGCCTTCTCGCGGGCGGGCGGAGCCGGGAAAGGCCGACCGCTTGCGTCGATCGAGGTCCTTCGGTATATACTCCTCCTGATCCCGCCCCTCGGCAGGATCGCCGCGGGCCTCTGGGCCGCGCGGGGCTCCGGAACGAGAGAGACGCGGCAGGAAGCATGAGATCACAACCTAGGTTCAGGCACGGCGGGATACAGATCGATGCCTCGAAGGACTGGCAGCCCGCGCGCCCCGCGAGGAACGCATTCCTGCCCAACGGGGCCGTGGTCCCCCTCAAGCAGCACGCCGGACCCGCCGCCCGCTGCCTCGTCCGCAAGGGCGAATACGTCCGCGAGGGCATGCTGATCGGCAAGGCAGAGGCCCCGAGCTCCGCCAACGTCCACGCCCCGGTGCCCGGGGTCGTGCGCGATATCCGCCGCATATCCCTTCCCGAGGGCGGGGACTCCGAGGCGGTCGTCATCGCCCTCGAAGGCTCCTTCGATCGCCTGGGCAGGCGCGAGGAGCGCTACCTCTGGAAGAGCATGACCAGGCGCGACATGCTGAACACCCTCCGGGACCGGGGAGTCGTCGACACCGAGGCCCCGGGCAGGCCCCTGTACGATCTCCTCGGCGACAAGGAAGGGCCGGGGCTCCTGGTCCTCAACGCGGTCGAGAGCGAGCCCTACCTACGCGCCGAGTCCTCCATCCTCCTGGACAAGGCCCAGGAGATCCTCGACGGCTTCGATATCCTGCGCAAGATCCTTTCGCCGGAGCGCAGCGTGATAGCCCTCGACGATTCCGCCGCGGCAGAGTCCTTCTCGAAGGCCAACGCGGCAGGGAGCCGCGAAACCGCCTTGGCCGAGGTCTCGGTCCTCGAGCCCCGCTATCCCCTGGACATGGAGCGCCAGCTCCTCGAGTCCCTCCGCTTCGATCGGGGAAGAGGCGGCAAGAAGGCCCTCATCGTGCGCCCGTCCGCGGCCTTCGCCGTCTACGAGGCCATAGTTCTCGCCAAGCCCATGCTCGAGCGCTACGTGACCGTCGCCGGGGGAGCGGTCAAGCATCCCGCCGTCTACAAGGCGAGGATAGGCACGCCGATCGGCGACCTCATCGAGGAATGCGGGGGCTTCCTCGGCCCGCCCGCCCGCCTCATCCTCGGCGGCCCGATCAGGGGGCACGCCGTCCACGATCTCGACGCCCCCGTCACGAAGACCAGCTCGGCCGTCCTCGCCCTCACCGACGAGGAGGTATCGAGCAGCAGGAGGAGCCCCTGCATCCGCTGCGGGCGCTGCGCCGAAGCCTGTCCCGAGCGCCTCATACCCGAGCTCCTCTACCGCCTCGTGAGCAATCGCCGGCAGGCCGAGGCCGTCGAGCTGGGGCTCGACTGCTGCACCCTCTGCGGGGCCTGCGGCTACATCTGCCCCTCCCGGGTCCCGCTCGTGGCCTCCTTCGCCGCCTACCGGCGGCCCCTCCCCGCGACGGGCGAGGCGCTCCGATGAAGCGTGCCCGAAGCCTCGTCGTAGGCCCCTCGCCCTACATCTTCCACCGGCAGACGACGGCCTCCTTCATGTGGGGCACGGCGGCCCTCCTCGCGCCGGCCGTCGCCTGGAGCGTCTTCTGCTTCGGCCGCGAGGCCGCCTTCCCCCTCCTGTGCTCGATCGCTGCGGCCCTCCTCGGCGAGGCCGCGGCCGGGGCCCTCTCCGGCAGGTTCAGCCTACGCGACGGCTCGGCCTTCCTGACGGGCCTCCTCGTCGGCATGGCGATGCCTCCCGGCGTGCCGCTCTACGTACCCGCCGCCGCGGCCCTCTTCGCCGTCGTCGTCGTCAAGGGGGCCTTCGGCGGCCTGGGCTCCAACTGGATGAACCCGGCCCTCGGCGGCATCGCCTTCGCCCTCCTCGACTGGCCCCGGGCCATGGGGACCTGGAAGCTACCGCGGCAGCTCGCCGCGGCCGACGCTCTCAGCTCGGCGACCCCCCTCGGCCTGCTCCGGGAAAGGCTCGCGACCGCCCCCGCCGGCTCCGATACCTTCACCCTCCTCGCCGCCGGGGGGCTCCACCCCAGCGCCTTCGACCGGGGCGTCACCGAGGCGCTCAACGGCGGCCTCTTCGCCAGGCTCGGGGCCGACCTTCCCTCGGGCTACGTCGACCTCATCGTCGGCAACCGCGCGGGCAGCCTCGGCGAGATATCGGCCCTCCTCATCCTCGCCGCCTCGATCGTCCTCATCGCGCGCCGGATGCTCCGCTGGGAGATCCCCGCCTCGATCCTCGCCTCCTTCGCCCTCCTCCAATGGAGCTTCGGGGGGCTGCCCCTCGGCAACGGATTCTTCGCCGGAGACGTCCTGTTCTCCCTCCTCACCGGCTCCATACTCCTCGTCGCCTTCTTCATGGCGCCCGACCCGGTGACCTCCCCCTCCTCGAGCGCCGCGATGATCGTCTACGGCTCCGGGGTAGGGCTTCTGACCTTCCTCCTGCGTTTCTTCGGCTCAGCGACCGAGGGCTCGGCCTTCGCGGTCATCATCATGAATTGCTTCGTTCCCTTCCTCGACAGCCGCATACTGCCCAGGCGAGGAGCGAGGTCCTCGCGCGCCGCCGCCGCGGGAAGGGGAGCCTAGGCCATGGCCGCCGCGAACAAGTCCGGTCTAGCCGAGAATCTCGCCTTCGCGGGAGCCCTGGGCGTCCTGGCCCTCGCCCTCGTGGCGACGGGGCTCTTCGTCGACGCCCGCCGCTCAGCCTTCGAGCGCGAAGCCCTCTCGGCCTTGGCGAAGCGCCCCATATCCGGCTCTTCCCGCCAGACGGGGGACCCCGATTTCACGAGGCTCTACAGGATCGGAGGCAAGGGCCAAGCCCTCTACGGGGCCGTCCTCTCGCTCCGGACGAGCCGAGGCCTCGCCCTCCTTGCCTCCCTCTTCTCGACCGACGGGGAGCTGCAGTCGATCAGGCTCCTCGGGGAGAATTTGAGAAGCCAGCCCTATTCCCGCGAGGGCTGGGCCGCGAATTTCCTCGGCAGGGGAGGGCCGTCTCCCTATCCCGCGACCCGCGACGAGACGAGGCAGCCGGAGGCCGTGAGCGGGGCGACCGAGAGCTTCCTCGCCCAGCGAGAACTCCTCGAGCGAGCCTCGGCCGCGGTCCGCCAGGCCGCGGAGGCCCGCCCATGAGGGAAGACGCGGCTCCCTTCACCCCGAATCCCGTCCTCGCCGGCCTCTTCGGCCTCGGCCCCCTGGCGGTCGCGGCGAGGAGCCTCCCCGAAGGCCTCCTCCTCGGCCTCGGCGCGGCCTTCTGCGCCCTCGCCCTCGGCCTGGCGGCTCCCCCCCTGCGCCGCCAGCTACCCGAGCGCTTCCGCGCCTCGGCCTCCCTCATCCTCGCGACAGCCTTCGCGATCCTCTACGGCCAGCTCATCGAGGCCTACTTCCCCGTCTCGGCCGAAGGCCTGGGCATCTACCTTCCCCTCCTCGCGGTCAACTGCCTGAGCCTCCAGGCCATCCGCCAGGGAGCGAGGCAGGGACCTCGCCCGAGCGGCCCGGCCGCCGAGGCGCCCCTCCGCTACGGCATCATCGCCCGCGGCGCCGGCGGCTACCTGGCCGTCGCCATCCTCCTCGGCGCCCTCCGCGAGCTCATCGGGCTCGGGAGCCTCTCCCTGCCGGGACTCGGCCAGAACCGCCTCATCCTCCTGCTCTCCGAAGAACCGCCCCTCCGCCTCATCGCCGCACCCGCCGGCGGCTTCATCCTCATTGGCTTCCTGACCGCCCTCTATCGCGCCGCGCTCCGGGCCAGCGGCAGGAGGATCGTCTGAGCTACCTCGGGATCGTCCTGACCTCGGTCTTCGCGGCCAACGCCCTCCTCGCCTACGGCTTCGAGCCCTGTCCCCGCCAGCGCCAGCGGAGCGAGGGACTAGCATCCGCCCTCGCCCTCGCCTTCGTCGACGCGCTCGCGGCGGGCCTCCTCTGGTGCCTCCGCGTCCTGGCCCTCGAGCCCCTCGGCCTCGGGCGCCTCGAGCTCCTCGTCTTCGCCCTCCTCGCGGTGCCCCTGCTCAAGGCGCTGAGCAGGAGCGCGGCCGGCTCCGGAGCGGCCTTCCCCGCGAAGGCGGCCTCGATCGCCGACGAGCTGGTCATCAGCAGCCTGGTCTTCGGCGTCGCCCTCCTCGCCTCGCGCGGCGGCTTCAGCCTCCCCGAGGCCCTCGCCTCGGGCGCCTCCTCCGGGCTCGGCTACTGGCTCGCCTGGACCCTCCTCGGAGCCCTCCGGGAACGCCTCGAGCTGAACGGCCTCCCTGGGGGCATGAAGGGTCCCCCGGCCCTCCTGGTCTCGGCCGGGCTCATGGCCATGGCCTTCATGGGCATCGACGCGGTCCTCGTCGCGAACCTGGTCGGCCGATCATGATCTGGCTCACCATACTCCTCTCCTTCCTCCTCGCCTTCGCGGCCGCCTTAGCCTCCTCCTTCCTGACCCTTGCCTGGAGGCGGAGGCGGAAGGCCTCCGAGTCGGCCTTCGGCTTCGAGCTCCTCCTCCCCGGCCACGACTGCGGCTTCTGCGGCTACGAATCCTGCCGCGACTACGCGGAGGCCCTCGACGCGAGGGGAGCCGACCCCGCCCTCTGCTCCCCCGGAGGCTCGGTCCTTGAGCGGAGCCTGCGAGGCCTCATCGCGGAGAGCCGCAAAGCCGACCCGCGCGCCCTCGCGCGGCGGGCCGTCGTGCGCTGCTGCGCCTCGAAGGGCGCCGCCCGGCTCGCCTTCGATTACGACAACCGCGAGGACTGCGCCACCGCGGCCTCGCTCTACGGCGGGCCGCTCCGCTGCAAGGATGGCTGCCTGGGCTTCGGCTCCTGCCTCCCCGCCTGCCCCATCGGCGCCATACGGGTCAAGGCAGGCCTCGCCGTCGTCGACCCCATCCTCTGCACCGGCTGCGGAGCCTGCCTCGACTCCTGCCCCAAGGGCCTCATCGCCCTCCACCCCGCCGAGGATGCCTGGTACGTGGCCTGCTCGGCCTCCGGGGAGCGGGAGCTCCGCCGCGAGGCCTGCGCCTCGGCCTGCGACGCCTGCGGAGCCTGCGTCCGCCTCTCCGCCGCCGGTCAGTTCTCCATAGCCGAGGGCCTCGCCCGCGCCTCGCGGGTCGACGAGGCCTCGGGAGCCGAGGTAGCCCGGAGCTGCCCGAGCGGGACGATACGGCCCGTTTTCCCGGCCCAGGAAGCGCAGGCGGAGCGGGAAGAGCGCGCGAACCGAGCGAAAAAAAACGCCGATCCTCCTTCCGGAAGACCGGCCTCCGGGCTATAATCGGCTTTTCTCAGGAAGGATCATCGCTCGATGCAGAAAAGCCATATTATAATAGGCTCATACAACCATCTTCCCGAGGGGACGGAGGAGTCGGCCTTCGAGGAGACCTACCAAACCTGCTGGCGCCCCTTCCTCTCGGTCCTCTACCGTTTCCCCGACGTCGCGGCCATGCTCCACTACTCGGGCACGACCCTGCGCTGGCTCGAGTCCCGCCATCCCGAGTTCCTCATGCTCCTCGAGGAGATGGGCCTGCGCAAGCAGATCGAGCTACTCGGAGGCGGCTTCTTCGCCCCCCTCATGCCCCTCGTTCCCGCCTCCGACCGGCTCGGCCAGGTGGAGCTCCTCACGACCTACATCCGCAAGGCCTTCGGCAAGCGCCCGCGGGGCTGTTGGCTCCAGGACTACGCCTGGGAGCCGGGCTTCGCCTCGAGCCTCCAGGCCTGCGGCTTCGATTTCACCTTCCTGCCCGAGCGGCATTTCGTCCTCGCGGGGATGACCGGCGCCGGCCTCGGCGCCCCCGTCATGACCGAGGACCAAGGCCGGAGCCTCGCCGTCTTCCCCGCCTTCGACGCGGCGGAGAGCTTCCCCCGGCCCCTCCCGCCCGCCGAGGCGATCGAGTCCCTCCGCTCCCGCCTCGGCGACCTGCCCCTCCTCACCGTCATCTATCCCGGCAACGCGACGAGGTTCCTCTGGGAGGCCTCGGGCCTCGAGTCCCCCGACGTCTTCTTCGAGCGCTCCTTCGCCGCGATCCAGCGGGAGGGGCTCAGCTACGAGACGACGACGCCCTCCCGCTACCTCAAGGGCCTGCGGCACTTCGGACGCGCCTACTTCACGGGCTCGGCCTCGGCCCACCTCATGGAAGGCAGCGCCGTCGCCCACGCGCCGGCCTCCGGGAGCCCTCGGGGGATCCTGCTCAGGCACGAGGACAGCCTCGCCCTCTACGCGAAAATGCACTACGTGCGCATCCTCGTGAGCCAGCTCCGCGGCGACAAGTCCCGCAAGAAGACCGCGCAGGAGGAGCTCTGGCGGGGACAGTGCGGGGACGCCTACTGGACGGGCGCGGCCGGGGGCATCGGCCGCCTCCCGGTCCGGGCCGCGGCCTACGCCGCCCTCATCGAGGCGGAGAAGACGACCCGCCAGCGCGGCTCCTTCACGCCCGGCCTCATCACGACCGACATCGACTTCGACGGCGAGAAGGAGATCCTCTACCAGGGCTCCGACTTCAACGCCTACGTCCACCTCCGAGGAGGCTGCCTCGCCGAGCTCGATTCCTTCCGGACCCGCACGAACTACGTGAACGTCATGGACGGCAACGACCCGCGCCGCACCGCCTTCCGCGACAGGGTCTGCGAGGCGGGGAGCTTCGGCCCCGATTCGGGCTCCTTCTCGGCTGCCCATTACGCCTACTCCGATGCCGACAAATCCTCCCAGCTCGTCACCCTCGCCAGGGAGGGCTGGGCCAACCTCGCCGGCCGGCGGCGGGGCCTCTCCCTGCGCAAGACCTACGCCTTCCGCAAGGGGGGGCTCTCGGTCCAGTACGAGCTCGAGAACAAGGAGCCGGAAAGCCTTCGCCTCCGCTTCGCCGTCGAGCTGAACCTGGCGGCGGGCTTCGAGCCCGCGGCGATCGCCTTGAACGGGCTCCGCGCCCGCGAGGCCCTCTCCCTCGACCCGGCCTCGGCCTGCGAGGCCGAGGGCCTGAGCGGCCTCCGCCTCGAGAACCTGCGCCAGGAGGAGCGCCTCGAGCTCCGCGCCGACGAGCTCTTCCAGCTCTCCCACCAGCCCGTGTTCGCCGAGGTCGGCGGCTGCCCCTGCGTGCCCGGCGGCCGCCGCTACCAGGGCTGCGAGCTCCTCCTCGGCCTGGACCTCGAGCTCCCCGCCGACTCCTCCCGTCGCTTCGGCTTCACCCTCGAGCTCGCCGGCTCGCCCAAGCAGCGATGAGCGGGCGGCTCGCCTTGCCCATCGAGCGCCGTCCCGCTAGAATGCCCCTATGAGCTCGCCCCTCCTCCCCGAGCAGCTGCGCGGCCTCAAGATACACCTGGTCGGCGCCAAGGGCACGGGCATGGCGGCCCTGGCCGAGCTCCTCGCCGCCCGCGGCGCCTGCTTGAGCGGGAGCGACGTGGCCGAGGTCTTCTACACCGACGCCATCCTCGCTTCCATCGGCCTCAAGCCCTACGCCGGCTTCGAGGCTGCCCATATCGATCCCTCGATCCGCCTCGTCGTCCATTCGGCGGCCTACCGCCGCGACGCCAACCCCGAGCTCCTCGAGGCCTCCCGGCTCGGCATCCCCGTCCTCAATTACCCCGAGGCCCTCGGCGAGCTCTCCCGCCGCTCCGACTCCTCGGGCATAGCCGGGGTCCACGGCAAGACCACGACCACGGCCCTGGCCGGCTCCGTCATCGCCGCCCTCGGCCTCCCCGCCACCATCCTCGCCGGCTCGGCCGTCGCGAGCTTCGGCGGGCGCTCCACCTTGATCCGCGGCGAGCGCTACTTCGTCGCCGAGACCTGCGAGTACCGCCGGCACTTCCTCTCCTTCCGGCCGCGGCGCATCCTCCTGACGAGCGTCGAGCCCGACCACCAGGATTACTACCCGACCTACGCCGACATCCTCGCCGCCTTCGTCGAGTACGCCCTCCTCCTTCCCCCGGGAGGCGAGCTCATCCACTGCGCCGACGACCCGGGCGCGGTCGAGGCCGCCCGCGCCGCGAGCGCTGCCCGCCCCGACCTCAGGCTCCTGCCCTACGGCCGCGGGGCCGAGGGTCCCTTCCGCCTCCTGTCCTACCGTGCGGGCGAGGGGAGGGCGGGCTTCCGCCTCGCCGGCTTCGCGCGGGACTTCGAGCTCCGCGTCCCCGGCGAGCACCTCGCCCTCGACGCCTGCGCCGCCCTGGCCCTGGCCTTCTCCCTCCTCGCCGCCGAGCGGGGCCTCGCCGACCCGGCCGCCGCCCCCGGGACCGCGGAGCTCGACGCGGCCGCCGCGGCCCTCGCCGCCTTCGCCGGCTCCAAGCGGCGCTCCGAGATCCTCGGCGAGGCGGGGGGCATCCTCTTCATGGACGACTACGGCCACCACCCCACGGCCATCCGCGCGACTATAGCCGGCATCAAGGCCTTCTGGCCCGGAAGGCGGCTCGTGGTCGACTTCATGTCCCACACCTCATCCCGGACCAAGGCCCTCTTCGCCGAGTTCGCCTCCTGCCTCGACGGTGCGGACGCCCTCGTCCTCCACAAGATATACCCCTCGGCCAGGGAGCTCCCCGATCCCGAGGTCTCGGGCCGGTCCCTCGAGCGCGCGGTCGCCGAGCGCTGGGCCTCCTTGGGCAAGGCCGGACCCATCCTCTACTCCGAGGAGGTCCTCGAGGCCGAGGGGCCCCTCCGCTCCGAGCTCCGCCCCGGGGATCTCTTCCTCACCATGGGCGCCGGCGACAACTGGAGGCTCGGCGCGGCCCTCTACGAAACCTTCAAGGCGGGAGACAGCGGCAGATGATCAAGAGCATGACCGGCTTCGCCCAGCGCGAGATCGAGACCGGGAGCCTCCGCGGCAGCATCGGGATCAAGTCCTACAACAACCGCTACCTCGACCTCTCGATCTCCCTGCCGCCCTACTTCGCCCGCCTCGAGCCCCGCTTCCGCGACTACCTCGCCGGCCGCGTCGTCCACGGCAAGGTGGAGGCCTGGCTCAGGGTCCGCGGCCTCGACCTCCCCGTCCGGGCCAGCGCCGACCTCGGGGCGGCCCGGGCCGTGGCCGGGGTCCTCCGGGAGATATCCGAGGCCTGCGGCCTGTCCGAGCCGCTCCGGCTCTCGAACATCCTCTCCTTCGACGGGGTCGTCGCCTACGAGCGCGAGGTGGACGAGGACGCGACCTGGGCCCTCCTCGAGCCCGAGCTCGGACGCTGCTTCGCCGAGTACGAGGAGGCGCGGCTCCGCGAGGGCGAGGCCACCCGCGCCGACATCGCCGCCCAGCTCGAGCGGGTCTCGCGCCAGGCCGAGTCGGTCAGGTCGAGGCTGCCGGAGATCGAGGCCACGATCAGGGGCCAGCTCCAATCCCGTTTCAAGGAAGCCCTCGGCGAGGCCGTGGACGAGCAGCGGATCCTCGCCGAGACCGCCTCCCTCCTCATGAAGTACACGGTCAACGAGGAGCTC
>ERZ795054.1389-NODE-1389-length-23189-cov-6.061079_pt1 | contig 23189 bp, 15 predicted proteins | sample MGYA00375138_ERZ795054 | MGnify/ENA primary metagenome ERZ795054 (study PRJEB30183, sample SAMN05720215) | anaerobic digester metagenome | isolation source: active sludge of municipal wastewater-treating anaerobic digesters | place: USA | collected 2014-12-23 ... | reverse complement strand
CCATAGGTACCGGTACCTGTAAAAGTCACACTATCAGGTACGGTATTGAACTCAAAATTCTCCGAAAACAACAGGGTCTGTCCGGTTGTTTGCAACACCGCGGCTATGACGACAACCAGGGTTAGTAAAACTGATCTCATATTGAAATGATTTGGTTAATTATATTTGATTGATTCTTATTTGATTGCAGATCCTCATAAGTACTATGTCTTTTTTACCTGATGATGAGTTTTGCGGTTCTCCTGACCGGTCCGCCCATCAGCTCAGCCCAATAGATACCAGGAGGTAAGTTCTCTGCTGTGATCTGCATCGATCCTGAACCTGTATCCATCCAGGAGGTACGGTAAAGTTCCCTGCCGTCAATCCCCAGAATGCGGACACCCTCAGGACGATACCCCCGGTTGGTAATAAAGAAACTGCCGGTATTGGGGTTTGGAAACAGGGTAAATCCGGCATCTGAAACCTGCTCTGTAATGCCGGTCTGGGTCACCTGGATGCTCTTCTTCAGGGTATCCCGGTGACATACATTGCCGGCAATCAGGGTAATTGTGTAGGTACCGGGCGCTGCAAACACGTGGGTGGGTGATGGCTGGGTTGAGGTCTTCCCATCGCCAAAATCCCACAGCCAGGTAAAAGGGCCTCCTGAGCTCTGGTCTGTGAATTCCACTTCCAGATAACCGGTTCCGGACTGGCTGGTGAATGCCGCAACCGGCTGTGTGGCAGTACCGTTGCACATAATGAAGTCCCAGATGCCACGGCCATAGGTTCCAAACCGGGCAGTCTTCAGTGACTCAACATAGTCCACCGACCACCAGGTCTGATCAGGGGCATACCCCTCCGACAGATCATACCACTTTTCTTCGCTGCTCACATATACAAACGGACCCAACTCGGTAGCGGCAAAAAGCAGCCCCTCTTCAGGAGTGCAGTCCAGCGCATAAACCAGGGTATTGGGGATCCCGTTGTTGATAGGTTTTACTACAGCTCCGAAATCGCTGATTTCGAATACCGGTGGGTTGCTGTAACCGCTGCCGCATACATACAGTTTCCCCTTCTCATTTGGGGAAGGAACGATGTCAGCTCCATAGAAGTAATGTCCGAAACTGAAATTGAAATTGTGTTTCAGCGTCCAGGTATCGCCGGAATTGGCAGAATGGTAGAGCCTCCCGTTGGTGGTAAGCACGTACCAGCAGTCTTTGTCGAGTGGGCTGGTCGCCAGGGCACAGATCTTCACGCTGCTGCTTCCGCCCGAAAAATCGAAAGGGAATTCATAGGTCACCATGGGTGCCCCGGGGCCCATGTAGGTCACCTGGATGATATGGGCTCCTCCATTGAAACCACCACCTCCGATCAAAACATTATTCTTGTCATAGGGGTCAATGATCATGGGTGGGATCCACAACGCATTCTCGAAGGTAAACTCCCACCAGGCGCGTGAGGTGGAATACAGTATATCATTATAATGCACCGTGAAACCGGGATAATTCATCCAGATGCTTAGCCCGCCATCGCCGGATACGATATGGCCGTAATCGCCCGACCACACCTGATCAAAGCTCCTGACTGCCCCGGGTGTGCTGTTCGACCGCTGATACCCCTGGTCCTGACTTCCGGCGTGAATAAAACTGGTATTGACCCGGCTGGTATATACAGAATAGTACTGACTGACATTCAGGTCAAGCATCGACAGGTTACTTACCGTTTGCATGCCATTGGTGGATTTGTATATACCCCCGTCGGTGCAGATGTACAATACTTCGGTTCCCCCGTTTCCGATAAAGGAACAGAAGCCGGGAAGGTCAGCATGAAGCCGGTTGGCCGGCTGTCCGTAATAATCGCCCCAGGCATTCACCAGGTACCAGTTGGTACCGGCAGTAGGACTCCGGAAGGCCTCCACTCCGCCATAATAGAGTAAATCTGGATCAGTGGCCGAAGAGGCAAAACTGTTGATCATGAACGGGGTTTCCTGTACATCTCCCCTCCATGTCCATGTGGATCCATCGTTCACCGACCTGTAACAGGTGCTGTTGTTTGAACCGGCATCCATCAAATAAAGGGTGACAGCTCCTCCCCGCTCATAACCGGTAAGTCGTGCCTGGTTCTGCGGGGATGCCTGCAGCGTGCCCTTCAGACTTAACTGACCCTGAATGAGTTCTGTAACTACTGAATCCTTAACCATAAATACCCTCCCGGATCCATACCGATCGGACCAGATATCGCATTTCCTGATGCTGCCCACCTGGCTCTCGGGGAAACTGGTAATCTCCTGGAATGATACCCCCAGATCTGTTGATTTCAGCAGCCTTACCACTGCGGAGCTGTTCCACCCCTGGGCAAGGGCATACAGGGTGTTCTGCCCGTCGTTGGCGGTAACCACCCGCCGCACATACCCCCAAGACGCAGTCTGGGTTCCGGTGGCAGCTGTCCAGGTATTGCAGGTATCATCAGAATAATACACTCCCGGGGTCGAACCCTGATTGGTGGCGATTACCACCCGCATCAGCCCGGCCTGTCTGAAAATCCGCAAGAAATGGATCCCCTTGAACTGTATATGATCGGTCATGACCTGCCACTGTGGCACTGAGGCAGCCGATGGGGTGCGCCAGATCTGTCCCCCGTCTGAAGCACAATACAACCATTGCCCAACCGTGTCAAGCTCTGCCAGCAGGATCCTCCCTGCCTGGTTACTGCTGCCCCGCTCCTGCCACATTCCCTGCACTACACCGGCAATGCTCACACTTCGGTCGCCCGTCAGCAACTGGTTGCCGCGGAACCCCCTGGAGCGCTTCAGCCTGTATTGCAGATCCATCATACGCCAGTTGGTACCGGGAGCCGCCTGATGCATATCCGCCATCCACTGCTCCCGTCGTTCATGATCGTTCATCCCTTCGTCGGTGGGACGGGGCATCATACCGGCAGAGTCACCGGTTTGGATAAATGCTCCGGAATTAAAAACCGATGGAACGATCATCAGGAGGACAATCCCCACTGTAAGTATCAGATATGCGATTTGTTCTCTCCGGAAAAATTTGGTACTGTCCATGGAATAAGGTAAATGTGACATTAGTGATGTAAAATGGTAACCCGCTCCACCATTTTGCGCCCGTTGACTTTGACCTCCATCAGATATATTCCGCTTTTCAGATGAAAGACAGGAATTCCATCGCGATAGAGCGTCTTCGCATCAGCATAGCGTTGACTGGCAACCAGATAGCCAGCCTGATGGTAGAGGTTCACTTCCACAGGTGCCTCTTCAGTATGGTAAATGGCTGCATAAATCCTGTCATCAGCCGGGTTGGGAAATATCAGGATGCCCTGCGGCGCCTTCTCCTGTGGCTGCAAACCACTGGTTGAAACCACCTCAAAGGTATGCGGATCGAGTATCCCCATGTAGGGGTGGTTCTCGCTGCGCCTGGAGGTATCGGCAGCATGAAGTGCATACCCAATGGTAACCCCGGCTGCGCTGTCGGGGATATATCCTATCCATACATGACCCGTATCCGGAGTCATCAGTACGCTGTGCCAGGGGCCTGTATTGTACCTGTAATATATCCGCGCAGAATCACTGTAAAGCATTGATCCACTGTATGAAATAAACTCTGCCTTCACCTCATAGGAGGACTTCTGCCCTACCTTTCCCCACATGGGCTGATGCCTGATATACAGCATCCCCCTGTCTGCAATTTCATGGGCCCGGCAATGCAGGGCATCAGTACTTGCCCAGGGCTTGCTGCTCAGGGCATAAATGCTCTGGACGGTGTATCCGGGCATGGCTCTTTCGTAGGCCGCTTTGGCAGAATCGTTCCAGGGAGTACCACTGGTAGTGACAACCGGCAGAAAAACAGTTTTATTCAGAATATAGGAATTGGTATAGGGCTGGCCGTTCGGGCTGTACACCCTGAATACTTTATACGGGTATCCGTAAGGAGAAGGTGTGCCGGCAAAAAAAGTGGCCAACGCTTCATAATCATTGAAACGGGGATCGTTCGAGGGTACCTGCCCCAGCAGGATTTTATCAGGGGCCAGAAACTTACCCCAGCAATCGATATGCTCAATGTAATCACCCAAAGGGTCATCGAGGGTATAGTATGAATCAACACCAAGATAATCGGCGAAATAGGCATTGATCTGAGCGGTTGTCAGGTTGGTGTTTTCGGTCAATACCAGTTTGGTGGAGGCTGCCCTGCCCGTACCATCCGACATGTAGTTGCCTCCCGTATGCGTCACATTCATGCCGTACATCTGCAACCCCAGGGCGGTGGCAACCCGGCCGGGAACATCATCGTCGTTGGGGCGGGGACGGTTATACGGAAAATCAACGATAGCCACCCTGTTGGCACTGTCGGCTATGAACCAGGGGCCATAATCCCTCGACCAATAGGAGTCGATGGTGCCATAGAGGAACAGGCAGTTGTTCAGGTTCACGCCATTTGCAGTATACTGGTTGCGTACGGTGGTTTCAACCGAGGCATTGGCAACCAGGGTATATACCTTTGCTATCTGCGACATCTGGGCAATGAGGTTGAAAGGTATGCCAAACTGTCCTGAATACGCCACAATGACCCCTTCGGTGGGCTCAAATTCGGCAATGCTGCGCACCTTGCCCCCCGGAGGAGGAGTGGCCGTAAAGCCCTTCCCGCTTTCAGGCAAGGCAAGCAACTCGTCAGGATGAACCATGTGCGTTCTTTGCTGAAACGTCTGCAGGTCTGCCTGTCCGAAAATGGTCAGGGTTTGCAGCACCAGAAATATCGGAATTAAAATCCTCATTATGAATTGATTAATGGCTTTGCAGGAAAAGTTCATCGCCGGATTATCAGTTAGATCAGCCAAAAGTACTATTTTTGAACTTTGTTATGAGAGGAATTCTGTTAACAGGAATGTAAATTCGGATAAAAAAACCATTCAAAATAGAAAACGCATATGAAATTACTTCTTCTGAGCAATTCGACCAATGCAGGTGAGTCGTACCTTGGGTGGCCAAGGCCCCATATCAGCACATTTCTTAAAGGTACAGGTGTCCGGAAGCTTTTGTTTGTGCCATACGCTGGTGTAGGTTTGACAGACCAGGGACTTGATGCCTCATTTGACCTTTACGAGAAAAGAGTGGCAGCCGTATTTGAGGAGCTTGGCTACGGGATTTACTCCATCCATCGCGAAGAAGACCCGGTGAGGGCAGTGGAAGAGGCCGAAGCCATTGCTGTGGGGGGTGGCAATACCTTTCATCTGGTATATATGATGCATAAAACCGGGACCATGCAGGCGATCCGCTGCCGTGCAATAGCCGGAGTTCCCTTCATCGGTTGGAGTGCCGGGTCAAATGTGGCATGCCCATCCCTGAGAACCACCAACGATATGCCCATCATCGAGCCCGAAAGCTTCCAGTGCATGAACCTGATTCCTTTCCAGATCAACCCTCATTACCTGGATGCAAATCCTGAAGGGCATGGCGGTGAAACCCGCGAACAGCGGATTGATGAATTCTGCAAAGTAAACCGTTCGATCTATGTGGCAGGGCTCCGCGAAGGTTGCTACTTCAGGATGGACAACGGGAAACTTGAACTTGGCGGCAAAAGGCCGCTCAGAATCTTCAGGTTCGGTGAAGCAGCCTACGAACTGGAACAGGGGAGCGATGTGAATTTCCTGATGCAGCCTTTACCCTAAAGCTTCTGCATTCGACCCGAAGCATCCGCCGGGATAACCCTCTTCCGTTCAGGATCATAATGGTAGTAAATCCTTGAAGGGTACTGGTATCCCTGGCTTACCGAAACCGGATCGTGTTTTTCGATGTACCTGTTCATCCACACATCAAACAGCCGCATGGCATGTTTTTGTCCGGATGAGCCCGCTAAACGGGGCATCAGCAATGGTTTCATGGCATAACGCCTGAAATAGTAGGTGACATTTCCGCTGATCTGGTGCTGTAAAAAGTATCCATCCACCACATCCATGATAGAATCGGAGGTGTAAAACAAATCCTGGCGGGCAGTTGCACTGTCCACCACCGATATCTCCACCCATGAATTGAGACTGACCAACCTCACCGGAATCATCTCTACATACTCCATTTCGTCAAAAACCTCTGACTCCCGTTCATACGAAGTCTGCTCCTCCAGCTCAAGCTGTACAATGTTAACAATGAGCTTCAGACCGGCCTGACTGAAAAAGGAATCAGACTCATAATAGCTGAAAACACGATAACCATACCCCTCCAGTTGCCGGGCAAATCCGGCATTGTAAAGCTCGAGCAGCGAATCCTCCATGGCAGCACCGGTAAAAACACAGGGCGTAATGACTGAATCCTCTTCCATCGTACAGGTTTTGTACAAATGGTTTGCTCCGATAAACCACACCGATGGTTTTTCGTTCATCGTTCCGGTTACAAAACGGCGGCCAAGGGATTGTTCCGTATAGCATGAACTCATCATAACAACTACAGCCAATAGTAAAATACCGGAAAGGATGACCGGGTGATTATTTCTCATAGGCCCTGTAGATTTTCTGTTACCATCCGATTATTGAACGAAACCAGGTTATTTTTAGTGCCCGGCTCTGCCAGTCATGCTCCATCAGCTGCGCAGTTTTTCCGCAAACGCCCTTCCATAGGCAAAAGCATCCCCGAGTTCCCTTTCTGTCGGGGTGAACTTCACAAACACACCCTCCCCGAACACTTCCAGTTTCAACTGCGCCAGAAAAGCAGGGATCATCTTTGACCCTTCGCCACTCCAGCCATACGAACCAAAAGCTCCGGCCAGTTTCCCCTTGTCACGGAGAGGGGTCATCATGGCAAAAAGGCGGTAAACGGGCATTAAAATATTCTGATTGATGGTTGGGCTCCCCACGATAACCCCGCTGCACCTGGTAAGGTACATATCCAGATCCCCGAGTGATGTGGTCTCAATGTCCACCACATCCACAGTAAAACCATTTCCCAGGCTTCTGATGCCCTCAGCAATCTTTTCTGCCAACAGGCCGGTTTTGTGATAGGCGGATACATAGGGAATAAAAACTGAATATTGCTGTGGTAATGTGAGATGATGTTCCGACATCTCTTTCGACATTTCCACCATCCGTTTCCAATGGCTTCTGAGGATCGGTCCATGCCCCGTACAAATGGCACTGATGCCGAGGGGCTCGATCTTCTCAATGGCCTTCAGCAAAAATTTACTAAAGGGTTTCAGAATCACATCGAAATAATAGACAAATGCATCGTCATAATTCCCAACTTCATCGTCATACATCCGTTCATCGCAATAGTGTGCCCCGAATGAATCACAGGTGAACAGAAGTTTGTCCTCTTCAAGATAAGTGTACATGGAATCGGGCCAGTGCAGATTGGGGGCAGCGATAAACCGCAGGGTCTTGTTGCCCAGATCCAAAGTGTCGCCATCCTTGACAATCAGATGTCTGAACTCCCCTTCAAACAAATCCGACAGGTACCGGATGGCATTGCCCGAACCTACCACGATGGCGTTCGGAGCGATGGAAAGAAGGTTCTTCAGGTTACCCGAGTGATCAGGTTCCGTATGGTTCAGAATGATGTATTCAATTTCAGCAGGATCGCACACCTTTCTGATCTTTTCCTCGTAGGTATTCCAGAATTTCTCCTTGGTGGTTTCGATGATTGCCTTACGCTCTGCATTGATGAAATAGGAATTGTAGGTAGTGCCATATTTCGTCTCCATCACCACGTCAAAAGTCACAATATCGCGGTCCAGCACCCCAATCCACTGTACATCGTCTGTGATTTGTAATACCTTGTTATCCATATGCTTTGTTTAGTTGTTTATGCGTTTAGTTGTTTATGCGTTTAGTTGCTTAGGCGTTTAGTTGTTTAGGCAGTAGTCGGTAGTCGGCAGTCTCAGTAAAACACTCATAACTTATCACTCATAACTCATAATTCTACTTTCCCCTTTTTCCTTTTTCCTTTTGCCTTTTGCCTTTCTACTCCAGATCCAGTTCCATCTGTATCCCCTGCTCCTTATCCATGCTCACTGACGTGATGCCCCCCTGCGATTTCGGGGGCCTTCCCCTTCGGGCCTTTGGCTTCTCAGGCTGAGATGCTGGCGGTGGTACCAGCAAGGTATTCTCACGATCACCCTCCGTCAGGGTCTCTTTCTGCCCCTGTGCCTCCTCCTGTTCCTTTTCCTGTTCCTGTTCCTGTTCCTGTTCCTGCTCCTGTTCCTGCTCCTGCTCCTGCTCCTCCTCCTGTTCCTGTTCCTGTTCCTCTTCCTTTTTCTGCTCCTGCTCCTGCTCCTGTTCCTGCTCCTCTTCTTCTTCACCCGGAATCAAATCATCAGCCACGGCATCATCTCCGTTATAAACATCTTCTGTAAAGGCATCTTCTCCGGAATCAACCGTATCCGGTTCCGACACTTCATCAGGTTCAAAGGACGCTACCGGAAACCATTCGACTTCAGAGATCCGGTTCTTGCTGATTCTTTTACCCTTGGCGCTCAGCCCCTTGACGGCAATAAACTCTTCTGCCCTGAAATTCTCATCAGGTTTGGCCTTTGATGTGGCATCCAGTTCGTAAAGGATCTTCAGATCGACCTGATCCCCGAAAAACCAGCTGATGAGCCGTGAGCCCTCGCCACCGGTAAAGGATACCCTTTTATCAGAAGGCTCAAAAGTGAATCTTTTCAGGTAGGGAAATCCACTTTCCGGTTCCACATACACTACGTTGCAGATTTCATCCTGGTCGTATTTTCTGAGGTGCATCAGATCGTCATCGAAATGGGTGGCAAGGTCATAACCGTACAACCGGTACTCACCACCGGCGTATAGGACCAGGAGCTTTTCATCATGGCGGAATGCACCCAGGTAAAGCCCACGCTGGTCATAATTCAGCCTTCTGACAGCCTCATCAAACCACACAAGAATCGCTCCCAGGGTCGAAATTCCATCCTCCTTCTTTACGATACTCTTGATCGAGTATTTCGACAGCATATTGCCTATTGAGCCTCTGCCCTTGATGGCCAGCGTTTTAAAGTCAAATTCAAAGTTAAGCTTGCGCAACCGTGCTTTGGGCCGCAGGAGCACTTTCACTACTTCCGCCTCTCCGTTGGGGTTGGCGGTAAAGTACAATACCCGGGTGCCGGCAGTCCCTTTGGTGAGGTTATACTCCTTGTCGCGTGTAACACCGGTAACTGCAAACCGCTTCACAAAATTGGCGCCGCCGGTACCATCGCGATACACCAGGTTATAGATTGTTCTTTCGTCGTTTCGCTTGAAAACGTCGATGTGAATAATATCTTTTCCGACAAAAACTTTATCAGCCACTTTAGTCACAAGACAAGTTCCATCCCTTCTGAACACAATAAGGTCATCGATATCAGAACAATCACATACAAATTCAGCCTTTTTTAACGACATACCGGCAAAGCCTTCCTCCCGGTCGACGTACAGTTTGGCATTGGCCACTGCCACACTGGTGGCTTCAATATTCTCGAAGTTCCGGATTTCTGTTTGACGCTCCCTTCCGGTGCCGTACTTCCTCAGAAGCATTTCGAACCAGGCAATGGCATATTCTGTCAGATGCCCCAGGTGGTGCTGCACCTCCTTCATCTCCTCCTCGATCGATCGGATGACTTCATCCGCCTTGAAGGAGTCGTATTTAGATATCCGCTTGATTTTGATTTCAGTAAGCCTGATGATATCCTCACGGGTGATCTCTCTTCGGAAGAGCTTTTTATAAGGTTCCAACCCTTTGTCGATGGCTTCAATCACAGCCTCCCAGGTGGTACACTCCTCAATATCACGGTAGATACGTTTCTCAATAAAGATCTTTTCAAGGGATGAGAAGTGCCATTCCTCCAGAAGCTCTTCCATCCTGATCCTGAGTTCCATCTCGAGGAGCGAACGTGTTCGCAACGTGGAAATTCTGAGCAGCTCGGATACCCCGGTAAACAGTGGCTTGTTGTTTTCGATCACGCAGGCATTGGGCGATATCGAGATTTCGCAGGCAGTGAAGGCATACAGGGCATCAATGGTCTGATCGGGGGAGGTGCCCGGGTGGAGGTGGATCAGAATTTCGGCATTACCGGCTGTATTGTCCTCTATTTTTCTGATTTTGATTTTCCCTTTATCATTTGCGCTGATGATCGACTCGATCAGCGACCCGGTGGTGGTGGAGAAGGGAATTTCATTGATCACCAGGATCTTCTTATCCTGAATTCCGATTCTCGCCCTGATACGGATTTTTCCGCCCCGTAAACCATCATTGTATTTGGAAATATCCATCAGCCCCCCGGTGCTGAAATCAGGAAACAGTGTGAAAGGCTCTTCTTTCAGGACCGCAATGGAAGCCTGCAGCAATTCGGTGAAATTATGGGGAAGGATCTTTGAGGCAAGGCCCACCGCAATCCCTTCGACCCCCTGGGCCAGGAGCAGCGGGAATTTCACAGGCAGGGCAACCGGTTCCCTGTTGCGCCCGTCATAGGATGCCTTCCATTGGGTGGTTTTCGGGTTAAAAGCCACCTCAAGGGCAAACTTTGACAACCGGGCTTCGATGTAACGGGGCGCGGCCGCTGCATCGCCTGTAAGCACATTGCCCCAGTTGCCCTGCATGTCGATGAGCAATTCCTTCTGGCCAAGCTGCACCAGTGCATCCCCAATGGAAACATCGCCATGGGGGTGGTATTTCATGGTGTGCCCTATGATGTTGGCTACTTTGTTGTACCTGCCGTCATCGAGTTCCCGCATCGAGTGCAGAATCCTGCGCTGCACCGGTTTCAGGCCATCCTCCAGCATGGGTACGGCCCGCTCCAGAATCACATAGGAAGCATAATCGAGAAACCAGTTTTCGAACATGCCCGGCAGTTTCATGATATGATACTGCTCCTGCTCCTGCTGATTGTCCTCCTGGATTCCTTCGTTGTCCGTGTGATCCGTCATATTGATGGGTATTACCGCGTATTGTCATTCTGCCATGGCCAGTTCCTGCGCAGCAGAATTACCTCAATCAGCAGAAAAATCAGTGATGCCATTACAAAGAACCGCCACAAGGGTTTCCCCTCAGATGATTCCCTCAGCTTGTCTCCTGTGCTTTTCCCCGCTTCCTTCAGCAATGTAAAATTCCGTATATCCGAACCTTCCAGCCAGTTCTGCAGCTTTTTTTCATCTGCACACTGCATATCAGATTCTGTATCCCGCAGATTGAATGCCAACGGTGCTATGACACTGTCACCGGCAAACACCTGGTAATTGCCGGGAATAACCACCTGATCCTCAAAAAAGAGCAGATATCCGAAAGGGTCACTCCGGTGACCGGGAATAAATTCAAAAGGACTGTCATTTGCTTTCACCCTGAAAGGCTCCTCCCCCATCACACCATCCCAGGGGATTACTGCTGATTTATCGATACCGAGGGTATTAAACAGAGGTGGGGCAACTCCACTGTATAAAGCCATGTTCACCACGGGAGGAACGAAAAGTTCAGGCAGCGCGGCAAGGTTCGAATAGTCTTCCGTGAGTGGAACCGCAAAGAGGTAAACAGCTCCTTTTCCGGAGGTAGATGAAAGCCAGAAAGGCCTGTCATTCAGCATTTTCATGATCCAATCCTCCTTTCCCTCCCCTTTAAGGATCAACGGATAGTGGGTATTCACACGGGGTAACGCCGGATTGGTGGGACGGGTTGCGAACACACCCTTAAACAAAGGATGCTCCGTGTTGATGGAAGAAACACGGGTATCTGCAGTATCAGGGGTACCATAGGCAGCAACCCCCAGGGTATTCAGGAGGGCATTCAGCTGTGCCGGATCCTTTCCGGCAGAGGGTGGCAGTACCGCCATGCTTCCACCCGAAGTTACATAATTCACCAAAGCATCCTGCATTCCATCGGTAACCTGTTCAATGCCATTCAGAAAAATCATATCATAACGGCTCAGGGCTGCATAATCGATCTGGGTCGAAGGGCGTACATCCAGCCTGAAAAGGGAGTCGTTGCCAAAGATGCGGGAGAAGGCCACGTCTTTCTGGTCCCCATCCAACAGCAGGAGGTTCCTGGCGGCAGCAACCCGAAAACCCAGGTAAAAGCGGTCGTCGAAAATGATGGGATTGTCCTCGAGGCTGACAAATCCCTGATAAATCCCTTCTGACGGGATGCGCGCCGATAACTTCACCGGGATCCTTGCCCCTGCGGGTACGGTAACGGCAGCTACCGCAACCTCCTTTCCATGGATATTCAGGGCTATCGGCACCTCCTCGGCATCCGATGAACCAGAATTGCCCACCCGGGCAAAAAGCTCCATCACCTGGCCGGTACGCATCACCGGTATCTCTGACCAGACAGAATCGATATACAGATTGTGATCAGAAGTTCCTGCCAGGGGTACCAGATAACCCCTTATACCCTCCGGAGGGGTTGCTTCCTCAGGTTTCACCGTTGCGAGCTGAAAATCGCTGATCATAAACAGGGTGATCGCCCTGCTGGGGTTTCGCTTTTTCAGATCCCCCACCCTTTCATAAATCTCCTGAGCACTTCTGCTGACAGGAGAATAGCGTACTGAGGACAACAGGTTCAGAAAATCGGAACGGTTTACGATCCTTGAAAATGTTGCTGAGAAATCGTTTGTAATCAGATAAAACTCTTCAGAAGGTCCGTAATAACCCGCCACTTCTGCAGCCTTCCGTGCAGCAGTTTCCAGCAGGATCCCCTGCCGCCCCTGTGCCTGCATACTGTAGGAATTGTCGAGATATACAACCACCAACGGTTTGCCTTTCAGAGGAACAGCACCCCTGTCCAGCAGAACCGGACCGGCAAATGCCATCACAAGGGCTGTCAGGGCAAGCATACGCGCCAGCAGCACCAGCAGGTGCCTGATCCTCGACTTCTTTCTGCTCTCCAGTTTTAACTCCCTCAGAAATCGTACATTGGTAAAAAAAACCTTACGCGGCTTCCGGAAATTAAAGAGATGCACCAGCACAGGAATGGAGAGTGCCAGCAGCGCAAACAGGATGTTGGGATATAAAAACTGCATAATCAATCGTAGGCCTGCAAAGGTAATCATTAAACTTTTCCGTCACGCGAAGGTCAAACGGCAGTACCATAAATTATCACCGTTTTTTCTCAGACAGAAAAAAATATGTTACTTTTGTCAGGATGTGCAACCAAAGCTGGTTTCTGTCTGTCTGTAAAACAATTAAACCATACGCTATATGAAATCAAAACTTACAGGATTTGCCGTTACATTACTGCTGGCCATCACCATGGCATCCTTCACTTCCGATAAGGAAACCCTCTACAAAGAGACTGAAGGGATTAAAATCACTTATACCAAACAGCAAAAACAGCTCAATCCCACCGAAGTTGCAGAGTACCTTATTGTGAAAATTTCCAACACCAACAGCTATGCTGTAAAACTCAACTGGAAGCTGGATCTCTGGTACAACGGCAACTGCCGCACCTGCGACAAACCCTCACCCACCGGTTATGAATTTGAGCTGGACCTGAAACCCGGTGAAACGGTTACCGGCGATATCAACAAAGATGATTTGATGCTGAAAATCTGGTTCAGGAATATCAAACCTGCCCGTGAAGGTGGACTTACCCGGTTTGAGTTCACGAACCTGACAGTTTCAAAGAATTAACAATCTGTTGGTTATGAAAAGAATCAAGCGATTCAGATTTTTTTTATTGCTGTGGATCGCCGGAACTGCAGGGGTTTCATACGGGCAGTTGGCACTCAACGTTTCCATGACCCCTCAGCAGCTGGTGCAGAATGTTTTGGTGGGAACCGGTGTGGTGGTAACCAACATCACCTATTCGGGTTCGGCCGGTGCTATCGGGTCCTTTACCAACGGTGGCACCACCAACATCGGACTTGGAAGTGGCGTAATTCTTACCAGCGGAGCCATCAGCGTTGTGCCCGGACCTAATAATTCAGGAAGCGCGGGTCAGAGCAACTCAATGCCGGGCGATCCTACCCTTCAATCCCTCATCCCAGGATACACCACCTATGATGCTTCGGTATTCGAGTTCGATTTTGTGCCCCTCAGCGACACCATCAAATTCAGGTATGTGTTCGGATCTGATGAATACCCGGAATATGCGAACTCCAACTACAATGACGTATTCGGGTTTTTTATCACAGGGCCGAACCCACTGGGAGGAAATTACAGCAGCTACAACATTGCCCGGTTACCCGGCACCTCAACTCCGGTATCCATCAACAATGTAAACAACGGCACCTCCAATGGCGGCCCCTGCATCAATTGCCAGTACTATATCAACAATGCCAATGGAGTAACCATTCAGTACGATGCCTTTACAACTGTGTTAACTGCATGGGCCCTCGTAACACCCTGTGTTTCATATCATTTCAAGATTGGGGTGGCAGATGCCGGCGACGGAATCCTGGACTCAGGTGTCTTCCTTGAAGCCAACAGTTTTTCAACCGATGCGATTGAAGTAGAGACCGAATACAGTATACCAGGTGCCGGGAAGTCGGCCATTGAAGGCTGCAACAATGCCATCGTAAAATTCTCCATAAGCAAATTTGCCACAGACACCATCTGGGTTCTCATCGACACGATGTACGGTACTGCTACCAATGGCGTTGATTTTGCCTCCATACCCAATAAAGCCTATATTCTTCCCGGCCAGAAAACAGGCTCCATCACCATTGCACCCTTTATCGACTACATCACCGAAGGCACCGAATATATCACCCTCATCATCCCCACATCACCCTGTACCATCGATACCCTCACAATTCCAATCCTGGATTATGTGCCGGTTACCCTCAACATGATGAATGACACCACGGTGTGTGAGACGGCTGCACCCTTATGGGTACAGGCTACGCAGGGCGCCCCTCCCTATACCTATGCGTGGACGCCGGCCGCAACCCTTAGCAGCGCTTCCATCGCCAACCCCGTTGCAAATACCCCGGTTACCACCACCTATACAGTTACCGTGAAAGATACCACCGCATGCCCGGCTGTCAAAGACTCCATGGTGGTTACCATAGTACCCAAACCCTCCGTGAGTTTTATGCCTGATAAATTCTCGGGGTGTGAACCTGTAACCGTGAACTTCACCGACTTTTCCGCACCTGCCATTACCGCCTGGAACTGGGATTTCGGCGACGGAGGTACCTCAACGATAAAGAATCCAACCCATACCTACATAGCCGGAACCTACTCCATCGTACTCAGCGTTACCACGGCCGATGGCTGCACCGGATCCTTTGCCGCAAATAACCTCATCAAGGTATTCCCTATGCCCAAACCCTACTTTGATCCGGTACCTGCGGTAGCCCCCATCGACAATCCGGTAATCAACTTCAACAATATGACCGTCAATGGATCCATCTGGGCATGGAACTTTGGCGATCCGGGTTCAGGTGCAAACAACACCTCATCCCAGCAGCACCCATCCCATACCTACAATGGCGACGGCACCTATACCGTGTGGCTGGTAGCCAGCACCCCCGACGGATGCATCGATTCGATCTCCCGGCAGGTGATGATTATCATCGATAAAATCGAAATCCCCAATGTGATTACTCCCAACAGCGACGGTTTCAACGATGTGTTCTTTATCAAGAATATCGACAAGCTTAAATCTTCACGGCTGATCATTTACAACCGCTGGGGCAAAAAGGTGTTTGAGATGGAAAACTATGACAACACCTGGGATGCCCGCAACCACTCCGATGGGGTGTATTACTGGACCCTCGAATACAGCACCTTTTTCCGCGATTCAAAGGAACACGGCACCGTAACGGTGTTGCGAGACATGTAGGGTCAAGGCATGATAATAGGGTCAAGGCATGCCTTGACCCTACTCTTCGATGCGGAGGTTCTCGATGATGAAACCCTGCCGGTCGGGTGTGTTTTTCCCCATGTAAAATTCGAGTAATTCTTTTGTGGAAGAGTCCCGCTGATAAATCACCGGGTCGAGCCGCATATTAGGCCCGATGAAATGCTTGAATTCATCAGGCGAAATCTCACCGAGGCCCTTGAATCGCGTGATTTCCGGTTTGGGGCCCAGGTCATTGATTGCCTGGATACGTTCCTCCTCTGAATAGCAATAACGAGTCTCCTTTCTGTTCCTGACCCTGAACAACGGGGTTTGCAGGATGTACATATGCCCCCCTTTGATCAGGTCGGGGAAGAACTGCAGGAAAAAGGTGAGCAGCAACAGCCGGATATGCATGCCGTCCACATCGGCATCCGTGGCAATTACGATGTTGTTATAGCGGAGGTTCTCAATGTCGTCCTCGATGTTAAGGGCTGTTTGCAGAAGGTTGAACTCCTCGTTTTCGTAAACGATTTTTTTGGTAAGGCCAAAGCTGTTGAGGGGCTTCCCCTTGAGGCTGAACACTGCCTGGGTATTCACATCCCTCGATTTGGTGATGCTGCCGCTGGCAGAGTCCCCCTCGGTGATAAACAGGGTAGAGTCGAGCCGGAGCTCGTGGGTTGAGTTGTAATGCACCCGGCAGTCGCGCAGCTTTTTGTTGTGCAGGCTTGCCTTTTTCGCACTTTCGCGGGCCATCTTTTTGATGCCGGCCATCTCCTTCCGCTCCCGTTCCGACTGCAGGATCTTCCGCAACATCGCTTCCGCCACGTCCTGATGAATATGGAGGAAGTTGTCGAGATTCCGTTTGATCACATCGTTGATGTAGTTACGTATCGACTGCCCTCCCGGCTCCATGTGGCTGCTGCCCAGCTTGGTCTTCGTCTGCGATTCAAACACCGGCTCCGTAACTTTGATGCTGATGGCGGCAATCATCCCGGCTCTGATATCCCCCGGGTCAAAATCCTTCTTGTAAAACTCACGCACCGTCTTGACCACCGCTTCGCGGAAAGCCGCCAGGTGGGTGCCCCCCTGGGTGGTGTTCTGGCCATTTACAAAACTGTAATATTCCTCACCGTAATTCTTCTCACTGTGGGTCATGGCAAGCTCGAAGTCCTGTTCCTCCAGATAAATAATCGGATACAGGGTTCCGCTGCCGTTGATGTTCGACTCCAGAAGGTCACGCAAGCCATTCTGGCTGATGAGTCGCTGCCCGTTGAACCAGATGCTGAGCCCCTTGTTGAGGTAGGCATAGTTCCACAGCATCTTTTCGATGTACTCGAATATATAATGGTAATTCCCGAACAAGGCTGCATCCGGGCGAAAAGAAATCAGAGTACCACGCTGATCTTCAGATGGTTGCTCTGTATCTTCCCGGGTTAGAATACCCTGTTCATACTCAACGATTTTAGTCTTCCCGTCGCGGATACTCTGCACCTTAAACCAACCCGACAGGGCATTCACCGCTTTGGTCCCTACCCCGTTGAGTCCCACTGATTTCTTGAAAACGGCTGAATCGTATTTGGCGCCGGTATTGATCTTTGATACACAGTCAATCACTTTGCCCAGCGGAATCCCACGGCCATAGTCGCGGATGTTTACCGTACGTTCCTTAATGGTCACTTCGATCTTTTTCCCAAACCCCATCACATATTCGTCGATAGAGTTGTCTATCACCTCCTTGATCAGCACGTAGATGCCATCGTCGCGGCTCGATCCGTCACCGAGCTTGCCAATGTACATCCCCGGCCGCAACCGGATGTGATCCTTCCAGTCCAGCGATTTTATGCTGTCTTCATCATAGGCTAAAATACCGTCGCTCATAACTGACCCTTGGTTGCAGCTGCAAAAGTAACGGAGTTTGCTTTACCTGTAAGCCTTTCAGAGTTTTTTTACCAACAATCGGCAGTTTAAAGCATCACGGTCTTATCGACAATTCTACATTTCAACTACAGATTTGTCAAAAAAAAGCCTCAGTAAGGATACATGATTTTCACCAGCGAAAGTCCTTTGGCCGGTACGGAAGAGCCCGCTTCGCTGCGGTTTTTGCTTTGGATAATGCGCTCAATATCTGCAACCTGCAGCTTTCCCCGCCCGATATCGAACAGGGTACCCACCACTGCCCGCACCATGTTGCGCAAAAACCGGTTGGCTGTGATGGTAAACACCAGCTCCCCGTCATACTCGCGCCAGTAAGCCTCCTGCACGTCGCACACGAAGTTGCTTACATCGGTATGCACCTTCGAGAAACACTGGAAATCGTGCACGCCAAACAGATGCACAGCTGCCCGGTTCATCGAAATCACATCCAGCCTCCCCTGCCAGTACCAGGCAAAACGCTCCTTAAACGGATCTTTCCTCGTAAGAATGTGGTACTCGTAAGTTCTTGAAACCGCATCGAACCGGGCATGGGCATCAAGTGACACCGGAAACAGATCGTGGATGGCGATATCAGTCGGCAACAGGTTGTTGAGTTTGTAGATGGCCTGCAGAATCTCATCCGGGGTTAAAGCAAGCGGAAGATCGAAATGGGCAAACATCTCCCGGGCATGCACACCTGTATCGGTGCGCCCTGCACCGGTAATCTGAAGCGGTTGTCCGAATACAACCGACATATCTTTCTCCAGCTCAGCCTGGATGGTGTTGCCATTGGGCTGCACCTGCCAGCCACAGTAGGCCGTGCCATCGTAAGAAAGTCTCAGAAAATAGCGGTGGTTCATTGCATCCTTTCCGTTGCAAAGCTATGAAAAAAGCACACCCTCCGGTAATTATCCCTTTGTCTGCATCCTGCGGATCACGGATGCAGCCTGCCGGCCCGACAGCAACCTGGAAAACCGGATCATCAGGCGGTTTTTCCACCCATGCACCACGGTGGTACGCCCCAGCATCATTGCACGGTACCCAAAGGCTGCCACCTCTGCCCCCGAAGGCATCCTGTCTCCCTTGCCCGGCTTATCCTCCCTGACCTCTGCCGCGGCCTGAAAACCACTGCGGGTGGCGCCCGGGCATAAGTTGGTTACGGTAACCCCTGTACCCTGTAACTCAGCGGCCAGGGCCTCCGAAAAACTGGTAACAAAGGCCTTGGTGGCAAAATATACCGACATATAGGGACCCGGGATAAACGAAGCCACTGAGGATACATTCAGAATCCGTCCGTAGCCCCCGGAAATCATTCCCGGCAGGTAGAGCTTGGTGAGATGGGTCAGCGCTGCGATATTCAGCTGTATCATCCGGTCTTCCTTTTCCCAGGGACTGTCGGTAAACAGGTCAAAATGGCCGAATCCGGCGTTGTTTACCAGAATATCGATGGCCAGATTGGCCTTTTGAGTGGCTTCAAATACCTCTTGTGGCGAGTTGGCAAGAGACAGGTTCTTTGCTATTACCATCACCTGGATACCAAACTGCTCCTCCAGTTCCTTTTTCAGCGCTTCCAGCCGGTCTCCCCTGCGGGCAACCAGCACCAGATGATCCCCTTTTGAGGCATGAATTCTTGCCAGCTCCATTCCGATCCCCTCCGAGGCTCCTGTGATCAGAGCTGTATGTTTTCTATTGTTCATTGATAATTGTTCTTTGATTAAATGAATGCATATATCATCCATCAATAACATCCGAGGTAGAATAATGTTAAAAGATAGTTTTTTAATGATGTGCTGATGTACTCATTTATAAACATATAAGATCATTTAAGATCGCATATAAGACTTATAAGCTTATATGAAACCTTATATTTTCTTCTATGCCTTAAATGTTTATAAAATCTGTGTTGATTTGCGGAATCAGCGGGCAAAAGAAAAGTGAAATCCGGCGTTAATCCATACCTTTGCAACCCTTAACCCCGCGCTGTTTTGAATACCCAAAGACTCCTGCAAAAATCGAAACGCTTCATGCAGCTTGTCGGGGAGTCGATCCGGGGAACGGAGTATGATTTCACCAAAATCAGGCTTGGCAAAGCAATCCTGATCCTCTCGGTCCCCATGATCCTGGAGATGCTGATGGAGTCGGTGTTTGCCATTGCCGACATCTGGTTCGTATCGTCGCTGGGGGATGAAGCCATCGCCACCGTGGGGGTTACCGAATCGCTGAACACCATTATATATGCCATTGGGTTTGGGTTGAGCACCGCCATCACGGCACTGGTTTCGAGGCGGATCGGTGAAAAACAGCCGGAGAAGGCTGCACGTTCTGCCGGGCAGGCTATGAGCCTTGCGGTGATCATTTCGGCTGTGATTGCGGTGCCCACCGCTTTGCATGCCAGGGAGATCCTGCAGCTGATGGGCCTATCGGCACGCATGGCTGCAGAATACAGCAGTTACACAGCCATCATCCTGGGCAGCAATACCATTGTGATGCTCCTGTTCGTAAACAATGCCATTTTCCGGAGTGCCGGAGATGCTGCCATTTCGATGAAGGTGTTGTGGCTTGCCAACCTGCTGAACATTATCCTGGATCCCTGCCTGATCTTCGGATTGGGCCCTTTTCCGGAACTCGGCATCAAAGGTGCCGCTATCGCCACCTCCACGGGCAGGGGTGTGGCGGTTCTTTGGCAATTGATTCTTCTGTTCAGGGGAAACGGACGGATTAAAATCAGAACTTCATACCTTGTGCCCTCTTCAGGAAAAATCCTCACACTCCTCAATCTGGCATGGAGCGCTGTGCTCCAAAACCTGATTGGTACGGCAAGCTGGCTGGCACTCATGCGGATCATGTCGCAGTTTGGCAGCGAAGTGCTGGCCGGCTATACCATTGCGATACGTGTAATCATGTTCTGCCTGCTCCCCTCCTGGGGCATCAGCAACGCCGCATCCACCCTCACAGGCCAGAATCTGGGCGCAGGCCGACCCGACAGGGCAGAAAAAGCTGTCTGGACCACCGGCCTGGTGAATGTGATAATGCTCGGAGTAATAAGTCTTCTGTTGATACTGGTTCCAGAGTTCTTCATAAGGCTTTTTACCGACCAGCCCGGCATTTTGCAGCCTGGTGCCGGAGGATTGCGCATCGTTGGGTATGGAATGGTCGCCTATGGCCTCGGTATGGTGATGCACCAGGCATTTAATGGTGCCGGTGATACCCGAACCCCACTGGTGCTGAACCTCATCAGCTTCTGGGTCATCGAAATCCCCCTGGCCTGGTGGTTAGCCATCCATCTGGATATGAAAGAGATGGGCGTATTCTATGCCATACTGATCGCTGAGTCCACCCTCACCCTGCTGGGGGTTTGGATGTTCAGACGGGGGCGATGGAAGGGTAAGTTAATTTAGATTGGTTATAAATTTCCCTCTCCATAGGAAAAAAGGCGCAAAAACCCCTGATAAAACCGGGGCAATTCCTAAATTTGCCACTGTTAATTTTTTAACAATAACAGGAAATCATTATCTAAATCAACCTATTAGGAGGAAAAATGACAGAAACAATTGCACTGATTAAAAGTCTGGCTGACCGTTACGGCAGGACCCGTGATGCGTTGATGCCGATTTTACAGGGAGTGGTGGAAGAAGAACGCTACCTGTCGGATGTGGCAATGACGGAAATTGCCCGGGAACTTGATATTGCTGCTGCTGAGGTGTATGGCACAGCCACTTTTTACTCATTTCTGGACACGGTGCCACGCGGCAAGTATGTGATCAGGGTGTGTAAAACCATTACCTGCGATATGCACGGCAAGAAAAGGGTGATTGAAAAGATCGAGGACCTGCTGAAAATCAAACTGGGTGAAACCACCCAGGACAAAAAGTTCACGCTGCTCACCACGAACTGTCTGGGCTGGTGCCACAAGGGACCTGTGATGCTCATCAACAACACCCCTTATCCTGACCTGAACGAGGACAAGGTAACGGAAATCATTATGGAATACATCCGCAAATAACACAGGAGGAAACATATATGGAAAATCTGAAACGAGTTGACCTGATTTTCGGGGCCTATACCAACGAAAAATATAAAGTTCTGGAGAGTTCAATGTCCAAATCTTCAGAGGAGATCATCAATGAGATGATTGCCTCGGGGCTGAAAGGACGCGGCGGTGCCGGTTTTCTCACCGGTATGAAATGGAAATTCACCGCTGCAGAAAAAGATCCGGTGAAATATGTAGTCTGCAACGCTGACGAAGGAGAACCCGGCACATTCAAGGATCGCGAGATCCTCACTGTGGTGCCGAGGAAAGTGTTCAGCGGAATGGCTATCTGTGGTAAAGCCATCGGAGCGAAAAAAGGATATATGTACCTCAGGGGCGAATACCGTTATATGCTTCCCGACCTGATGAAGGAACTTGAAATCTATCACGAACACGCCAGAAGGTTTGGCCATGACTTCACCATCGAGATCAGAATGGGAAGCGGTGCCTACATCTGCGGTGAAGAATCCGCATTGTTCGAATCGATCGAAGGGAAAAGGGGCGAACCCAGGAACAAACCTCCCTATCCCACGGTAGCAGGGTTGTTCAGTAAACCCACTGTGATCAACAACGTGGAAACCTTTGTGAACGCCGTAATGATCATGAAATACGGTGCCAATGAATTCAAAAAACTGGGTACCAGCGATTCCAGGGGATCGAAAATGTTCAGCGTTTCGGGCGACACCCCGAAAGCCGGCATCCATGAACTGGAACTGGGAATGTCCCTGGCCGATTTTGTGAATGAATTTGGCGACGGTGACACCAAAGCAGTTCAGGTAGGAGGCGCCTCCGGGTTCTGCGTGCCCCGCAAACGTTTCAACGACACGATCATCGGTTTCGAAGGGGTACCAACCGGTGGTTCCATGATGCTCTTCAACAGCTCCCGCTCCATGTACAATGTGCTGCACAACTACCTTGACTTCTTTGAAGAAGAATCATGCGGACAGTGTACACCCTGCCGGATCGGTTGCCAGCAGCTGCTGAAAGGGATCGTGGCAGTAAAGAAAGGGGAAAAGCCCTCAAGTTACCTCGATCAGCTCCTCAAGCTCTCCGATACCATGAAAATCACGGCAAAATGTGGTCTGGGACAATCGGTGGCCAATTCCTTTGCATCCATTGTAGAGAATTTCAAAGAAGAGATGATCTACTAATCCGGTTCCAATCATAAACTATTAAACTAGAAATAAAATGGCAGATACAGTTAAAATACATATTGATGGCATCCCCGTTGAGGTCATAAAAGGAACCTCCATTCTTGATGCCGCCAAAACGGTAAATGTAAAGATACCGACCTTATGTCATCATGAAGACCTTTGTGTAGCCGGAAATTGCCGTGTATGCGTGGTTGAAGTGGAGGGCAGAAAAAATCTGGTGGCCTCCTGTGCCGCCCCGGTAGAGGAAGGGATGATGATTAAAACCACCACCGCTAAAGTGCGCCGTGCCCGTACCGATCTGATTTCGCTGCTGGTTTCCGAGCATAACACCCAGTGTACCACCTGC
>ERZ795054.1384-NODE-1384-length-23271-cov-6.687026_pt1 | contig 23271 bp, 17 predicted proteins | sample MGYA00375138_ERZ795054 | MGnify/ENA primary metagenome ERZ795054 (study PRJEB30183, sample SAMN05720215) | anaerobic digester metagenome | isolation source: active sludge of municipal wastewater-treating anaerobic digesters | place: USA | collected 2014-12-23 ... | reverse complement strand
TAAATCTTCAATTGGTACCCCTGCGCTTTTAATTTTTCCATCACAATCTTAGTGGCTGCCAGTTCCGGATCCTTGCAGGCGAAACTCAAAACCTTTTGCTTCAATATAAAAGGAGCGCAAAAAGCGCTCCGAGCTTCATCTTCCGTAATCAATTCCAATGCCTGAGTCTGGGGAGAAAGGATGGAAAGATTAAGATATTCGTTATTAGTCCTATCAGCCAAAAGTCTTGCCTCCCTTTCCTCGGCCTTAAGGGTTTCTTCGGCTAATTTTTCCTTTAATTCTTTTGTTTGCGAATCGCTATTTTGTAAGGGCATGCCTATTTAAAATAATCAAAACCCAATCTTAAGAACTCTTCAACTTAAAAATACTCCGAAAACAATAATTTTTCAATACTCCGGGAGCTACTCGCCGATAATCAGGTTTATTTTTTCCAAAAGAGCGCCCGCAGACTGGAAAATGACTCCCTCGCCATTTAAAGCGTAACGACCCAAGCCGAACTGGTATTTGAAAATATTGAATTTATCGCGGTCGTCAATTTCCGCGAACATTATTTCTTCCCCGCTTTGAACGATAAGATGGGAGGAATCCTTATACCAAAAAATTTGGGCCGGAGCGTTAACCGTCAGATCTTCCAAAATCACCTCTTCTCCCGCTTTTTTATTGGTATCCTGATTAAAATCTTCCAGAAAATATATCTTTAACTGGCCATTGATATCGCTGTAGGCCAATTTTTTGTTATCCGGCGAAAAAGAAAAATTTTGGGCTGCCGAGCTTATGGTCTTAACGGGCTGACCGGACCGGATAAGCAGCAATTCGTTATTCTTCATTAAAACGGCGACGTTGGAAGCGTTAACGGAAACGGCCCAATTGCCGATTTCTATCTTCTCGTTTTCAATGATAGCCAAGGGCGAAGTATTTTTCAAAATAAAATTATAAGAGTAAATGCTCCCTTCCTTATCTACCCAAAAAAGATTGCCGCCATTCACAACGAAATCAATGGGATTCTCGGCGGACAAAAAAGCTTTTTCTTTCCTGTTCAAATCCAGAATGGCGATATTTTTATTTGTTTCAATTATATATTTATTATCTTCAAAGGGATAAAAAACGATTTTCCTGATTTTGCTTAAATTATACGCACTGGCTGTTTTATTCAAATTGGTTACTTGATTCGGTTCCAAGCGGTCCCAAAGATAAAAAATCGTCTGGCCTGACGAACGGTTGTAATCGGAAAAAATTATTTGATTGGGATTGGGGCTGTCCAAAACGAAACCGCTCAACAAATCGGGTTGTTCGGTGCTGATTATTTTCTTCCTGAACATTTCGGTCGTGGTGGCACTTTTCTGGTTAAAAAGCGAAAGGGAGCCAAACCAGCCAGACTTATCTTTACCCTTCATTTCCAAAATAATTTCTTCCCTGTTTTCCAAGGGTGAAAAATCGGTGATTTCTGCGGTCGAAGTCGCCTCGTAAACGCTTTCCTTGAGCGGCGACTGCGGCAAAATAATAATGTGGGAAAAACTATTTACCAAACTTGGCTCTATTGCTACTTTTTTACTCCAATCGAAATATCCTTCTTTGGATACTTTCAACTGATAAGACCTGGGGAAAAGATTTTGGACGAAAATGCCCGGAGAAAGCAAACCGCTTTTCTTGTTAGTATTTTCCCCGTCCAAAAAAACATCCGTTATTTTCGGCGCGGTCTTCAGATAAAGGCCGCCGGTCTGCCCGATTTGAAGAGTCTTCCAATCAACCCGATAACCGAACGAGAAAACCAAAAGCCAAGCGCCGGCAACAACGAAGAAGCCGACGATACACCAAAACATTATCCGACGAGTTTTCTTGCTCATAAATTAAATCGTCACCACCCTGTTTTTCCCCTTTTTTTTGGCCTGGTACATCGCCTTATCCGCTTGCGCTATCAACTCTCCCAGAGTTTTTCTTTTATTCGCAGGTGCGGCGCCATCTATCCCAGCCACTCCGAAGCTGGCGGTTAGCTTGATTTTCTTTGCGCGTTTAAGGATAAATTCGCGTTGGCTTATTTTGACGCGCAGATCCTCGCTGATTTTCAGGGCTTCTGCCTTGCCGGCGCCCAAAAGCAGAATAACGATTTCTTCTCCGCCCCAGCGGCCGATAACGTCAATTTCCCGCAAAGAATTCCTAAGAATTTCAGCGACGCCCTTCAAAACCGCATCTCCGGCTTCGTGACCGAATTTATCGTTTATTTTCTTAAAGTCGTCCAAATCCAAAAGAACCAGGGCGATTTCTTCAATCCGGAATTTTTTCCGCTCGTGGTTCTTAACGCTCATCACCATCCTGAAAATCTTCTCGCTGGCTTCTAAAAACCCCCGCCGATTATATAAATCAGTCAGGGGGTCTTTATAAACCAGTTTTTGCAGAAGGGCGACCTGCTTTTTCAGTTTTTCTAATTCGTTAGACACAAAATCTATTGCAGCTTCTGACTACGCTCACTGCCATTTCTACTTCATATTCGCATAGGCCTTGATTACTGGTGAGTCGGAAGCAAGCTCTTGGATAAAAACAACGTAATCCTTATTAATCGTTATCTCCGGCATCGGCTTGAAAAATTCGTCTTTGAGCTGATTGAAACTAACTTGAGGCTGATCGCCTTCTTTCGCGGCCGCTTGAACGTTAATGTAGCCGGGGTTCTTTAAAATCAAAAGGTCATCGGTGTTTTTAGTTATCTGACCGTAATAGCCCAGACTATTGGTGCCATTGGCGATATAAACCAAATAATACTTATCACTGCTGGTTCCAAAAATATTGCCCCAGATGCCCGCCCCTCCTTTTTTGACGACAACGAAGCCTAAGGCACAGAGAATGGCGATTATCGCCAGGATTAAAATTATGGTTAAAATTATTTTATTGGTTTTTCCCATAAAACTTTTTAGTTTCGGTTTAATTTTTCGACCTTATTGGTAAATTTTATTCTGCTTAATGAATTTTACTCCACAATTAAGGAATTTTCAAATAGGAGTGGGGACTCCACTCTTATTTATTTCTTACTTTGTGGCGATAACGTAGCCTTTGACCTCGGAGTTCAAACCGCCGCACAAATCGCAATAAAACATAAATTTCCCCGCATTAACCGTCTGAAATTCCAAAACTTTTGTTTCGCCCTTGTGAACGATCTGTTTCATCCCGTAATCGGGAATGGTCAAATCGTAGGTCTTGTCTACGGCAGTAAAATTTATGTGAACTACGTCGCCGACATTGGCAATAATCGTGTCGGGAGAAAAGGCGTTTTTGTCCGCCGCAATGCTAAAAATCCGATACTTGTTGTTGCCGGTAACCGAAGCCGAAGCAACTGCCTCCGGCGCCGCCACCCCCTTACCAACTTCTTCACCCATTTCCGGGACTTTAATTCCTTCGGGCACATCCGACCTCGTCAAACTCTTATTGGAATCTCCAGCGTGCTGACCTCCGCTTTTGCTTCCGGGTCCGACCAAAAATAAAATTGCAGCCACAACAACCACGGCCAGCGCAATGCCGGCAATCATCAAAATGTTCTTCTTATTTTTGAAGTCATTCATATTTCTACGATTTTTTATCTTTTAATTACTCGCAAGCTCTCTTTATTTTCGTCCATTCTCCGTTTTCAATCCAAGTGCAGTAAACTTCTCCGGTTGTTCTATCCACCATCTCCAATTGCTCCACTCTAACCTTCTTCGCAAAAATTTCATCGGCTATCAGCGCCTTAACCTTGATAACCTGAGTTTCCAGCCAGCTTTCAAGACCCACGATCGCCTTTTTCACTTTTTCCACGAAATTGTCCTGACCGACAACTACCTTTAGTTCGTCAATTTGTTTTTGCTGCTCTTTCGTCGCTTCAATCAGCAAGGCGGCAATCGGGCCGTATTGAATGGAATAATATTCTCCGTCTTGGCTAACCACTTGCGGAACAACATCTTTTGCCTCTTGAGCGATTAACCCTATTTGCTGACCTCCCACATGAGTGGCGGGATCTTTCCATTCAAAGTAAACGCCCCTTAATTGTTCAACCTTCTCTAAAGCATTCTCTATCGTGCTAATATTCTTTTTCAATCTCGCATCCGAAGAGCTGTACCAGGCTGTAGTACCGCCGGCCGAACCATTCACCCAGAAGGGCCTCGTCGGGTCTGTTGTCCCGATGCCGACTTTTCCGCCCGAAAAAGACGACTGAATGCTAAGCGCCGCAGTGGAAGTAACAAATTTTAATGTCCAATCGCCATAATCTAATGCTGGTATTGAGTAATAAACGGTAATTCTGATATGATCAACGGAAACTGTCGTGCTAATGCTCGGGTCAAACATAACTGATAAGGCCACGCCAAAATTGCTGGCATTAACATCCGCAGGCAGCCAGTTGGTCTCAGACCACAAAGAGGTCGCACCGCCAAATGTTACGTAGCCTTCAGTATAAGGAACCGATGCCGTGTAAGAAGCGGGGTTGACGGTTCCATTTCTGATTATGTCTGTATAAGCGGTAAGAATAGCGGAAGAACTGGATTTTTTCATTTCTGCCTCCACTTTAATGCCTTCAATCTTGACGTTGTTAGGAAGAGAAAATCCAAACCCCGTTGCTTTCAAATAATAAGTCATTGCTTCTGAATTTCCGGTAGCTGTGGCATAGGTATTATTAGAGGTGTAGATGCTTGTGGGACCGCTCCAGGTTACTGTTCCGCCGTTAGCGCTGTCGCTGGTGGCAGCCGAAGGATTGTTCGGACCACCGGGAGTGGAACTGCCGGCAGCAACCAAGGCCTGAGTGGTTAACTTCAAGGCAATATCGCCGCTCGCGGATTGCAAATGCAATTTTTCAGACGGCGAACTCGTCCCGATGCCGACGTTGGCGGAATTGGAATTATAGATATCGTTCCCCGAAGCAACCCACAAGCTCGTTCCAGCTGCGGTTGTTTGAGTCGTGCCGTCAGGAAACTTGAAACCTCCGGTAGTTGATTCCACCGTTCCAGCCACAGTCAAAGTAGAGGTGGGGCTCGTTATTCCGATGCCGACATTGCCTGATTTTAGAGTCAAAACGTCAGAATTATTGCTATTGATTATGAAGGCACTGTCAGTGCCAACTTTGAATTTCGTAGGATAGGTCGCCGTATCCCTGGTCAAGCGCAAAATTTCATCAGCAGTGTTAGACACGTCTAATTTCGCTCCCGGAGTCGTCGTACCGATGCCGACGTTACCGGAAGTATCAAAAGTCATTCTATCAACATAATTAGTTCTAATACGAAAATCATGATTGGTAACCGTTCCAAAAAGGCCAATTGAACTCCCCGCCTCTAAAAATGTTTGAACTGTACCACCACTACCCTCTAATATAAATCTCTGCGTTGCCGCATTCGCCCTAAGTTTTAATAAATCAGTTCCCACTGTAGTCCCACCATTTATATATTGTCCAACAACTCCGTTGCCAGCTTCAATTTGAAGCTTGGCCAAACTCGGATTCGTCGTCCCGATGCCGACGTTTCCGCCATTTAAATAAGAATTGCCATTATTACTAACAACTACAGTTGTTGTTCCTTGTTTTATAAGGCTAAAGCTATTGCCATAATACCTCGCATAACTGCTGGAGCCGTCTGTATAATCATAAACAAAGAATACGTTATTTTTGCCTGTTGTATTGTAATAGTTAAGCCCGCTTGTTGGCCTGTGAGATATGTTTCCGCTTGAATCAACTTGCATCTCATAGTAATTGCTGACGTCATAGCCCACCCTCATTTGTGTCCCAGTGCTAATTATATGCAATGCCTTAGCGGGGCTCGTTGTCCCGATGCCAACGTTGCCGGCACCTGTAAATACAGCCACATCAATTGGCACAGCATTTCCTGTTCCGCCGCCGTATGCCCTTATTTTTAATTGATTGCTATTTGCTACTCCTGCGGTTACTGTACCATCAATTCCAACCCACCGATTTGCATTTGTAGTGCCACTTACCATATCTGATAATACGCCATATTTTATTATATTATCATAAACACCATCATACCCAGTCGTTGTATATTTAGCTATTGTCCCATAAACAGCTAAGTTATCAGCCGGCGCCGTCGTCCCGATGCCGACGCTTGCCGGAAAAGTAAAGTTTCCTCCGCCGACGCTGGAACCGAAATCACCGGCCGAAACATTGGCAGCCGGAACGGTGCCTGCCCAGGCGCCGGAAAATGTCGTGGCGCTCAGAGTGCCGGTAACACGCGCATTGCCGTTAACATCAAGAGTGTAAGCCGGAGTTGTTGTCGCGATACCAATACGATTATTTACCGCATCAATAGCTAAGGTATTAGTGTCAAAATAAACACCCTGATTTTCATCAATCGAATATATCGTTCTCTTTCCGGCCGGATAACCTCCCCATAATTGAAGTTTGTTTAAAACAATATTATTGGAAGGATAACTGCCATTCCAAGTTGGCGTAAACTCTATTCTAACATCATTGTAATGACCGGCTGTCGCTGCCAAGCTCCAGGGAATAGTCGCAAACGGCAAATACACATGCCCTGGCCATGATGAAACTGTAGCCGTTGAAGTCGTATGCTGCGTCCAATCGCCATCATCGCGTTTTTTCCAAATCTGAATTTGAGTACTGTGCCCGCTTGTAGCCAAATACGAATACAAAGCATTGAGGTAAACATAGGTGCCCTTATTTCTTATACTAATTCTGTATTTTACGGTGCCGTTGGGAATGACAATGTTTGCTGACGCATCGCCGCCGACAAATTTCTTTTTGTCGGTATCACTGATACTTGAAGTTACGTCAGTCCAAGTACTACCGTCATAAGTTTCAAAGGTGAATTTTGAAATATCGTAAAATTCTAATTTATTGTTAAATTCTTCCTGAAATAAAGCCATTTCTGGCAATGTAGGATTGCCCAAATTATTCATAGGAACACCGTTCGCATTAACATACCAATTTCTGGCAGTGACGCTGGAAAAATAACTTGCTGCCCCGGGATCAAGATAATAACTTGTATCATCTCGATCCTTGAATACCGTTCCCCTGATTTCTCCGGCCACTTCTAATTTCGCTCCCGGGCTCGTCGTCCCGATGCCGACGTTGCCTACATCAAAGTTAAACTTTGAAGCCTTAAGTTCCATCGGAATATTAGCAGCTCCGCCATCATTATAGGCGTTTAACTGTATCGCTGTTGCATCTGCTTGGCCAGTTCGAACACCGAGATGAATGCCAGATGCCGCCTGCACGTCAAGTTTGGTTACTGGCCCCGTCGTCCCGATGCCGACGTTGCCTTGATTATCAATTACCATTTTATAGCCACCATTGTGATAAAATTGCAATTTGTTTGCAGTTGGTTCTAACTCAATCCAAGATTTCTTAGCGTCAGCTGTATTATTAAATTGAATGTACGGTTTTGCACCAGAAACAGTTGCCCGTTGCTCAAACCCGGCCCACGAAGAATTTGTACTTTCTATAACAGCTGCAATAACCCCGTCATCAGACACGTGCAGTTTATACCCCGGGCTCGTCGTCCCGATGCCGACTCTACCGTCTGCTGTAATTTTCATCCGCGGCGAACTATATGCCGCTCCGGCAGTCGCAGCTCCTGACTTTGTATGAAAAGTAATTCCATCGCTTCCTATTAACTGAATGGCCGATCCAGCGTAACTGGCATGGGTCTGAATATTCACCATTTGATTGACCGAAGCCGTATCCGCACCTACGTTATTACCAATAACCGTAGCGGCGCTGGAATACTGAGAACCAAAGGCTGCATAATTATTCACTCTGATATTTACATTTCCAGACAAATCTAACCTTGCTCCCGGACTTGTTGTTCCGATACCGACGCTGCCATTCCCTTTTAAAGTCATTACATTGCCAAAAGCGTTTGCATTGGCCGTATCAAACATCAAATCTCCGACTCCCGTAGCAGTAACATAGGAACGGATTTGAGCAACTTTATTTGCTCCAGCCGAAGTAGTATTAAACTGAATGGCATTGCCAGTCGCAGCCCCAGACGCAGTGTTAGTAAGCTGAATGGTAAGGGGCTGATTTGCGCTACTATTAACAGTAACATCTAACGGAGCCGCAGGGCTTGTCGTTCCGATACCAACGTTACCTACGAAACTGGAATTTCCGGTTCCACTCACAACCAACTCTTCATCAACATCTAATTGGCTGCCTCGCACTATTACCGGTTGCGAATGGCCTGAGTTACCAAGATTTACAGCGCCGTTATCAAAGAAATAACCCGCATCTCCATCCGCGATTCTAATCCCCTCACTGTATGCGCCGATAGTTGATGTGCCTCCGCTATGCTGCAATGTAATCAAAGCCGGATTAGACGCTGTGCTATAAATATGCAAAGGCGTGCTTGGACTCGTTGTTCCGATACCCACGCTTGTTCCATTATCATAAATTACGGAATTGCCCAACGTGCCTGTACTCGCCCATTTGGTCACATAATTTGTTGTTCCCGAACCGGTAACGCCAGACACCTGACCCCAAGCCGTCTTGCAATCGGTGCCAATGCACAAAGTCGTTCCTTTCAACGTGCCGCTAACAGTCAAATCTCCGGAAAAAAATCCGTTCTTCCAGTTTAGGCTTGAAGAACCGACCGAATAACTATTATTCTGGCCGGGAACAATGTCTTCACTGAAAGAGATGGCAGTAGCGGAACGGGTGATGGCGGAAATCAAAGTTTTCTGCACCTCTGACGAAGTGCCTTCTTTAGGAACGTAATTCAAAGTCATGCTCACTCTGGCACCGCCCTTGGCTCCGGCCATATCGATTTTTTCAAAATTCAAACTGCTGACAGCGACGCGGTCGGAAATAACTGCCACCGGATCGGCGCTGCCCTCCTGCAAATACAAAACTCCGTCCGTAACACTGAAAGTGGTCGTGGTGTTATTTGACATTCTTAAAACCAAAGTGGAACCCGTAGCGCTTTCCACCGAACTGGCGCTCCGAATTTTATCATTGATTAAATTCATCGCGTAGCTAAGATTGCTGTCCACTTCGTTATTGGCCACTTGATAGGAATGAATCTTGGTTACATTCCAAACAATGCCGATAAGCGAAGTGGCCACCGTGCCGAAAATCGCGATGTAAATAAGGACTTCTACTAGCGTCTGACCTTTTTGTTTTCCGCTTTTTTGCTTGTACATATTTTTATTGCTCTCCGAAATTTTGACGAAGGAAAGCTGATTTTTTAAATATTTTTCGCCTTTATACTAATATTATAGTGTATATTAATAACGCAAGCAATAGTTTTCCACTTCCAGCCCCCTCCTTTTTCCGCATTTCCGCCGCCCAACTTCCTTTCATTATAAATAATAAAAGCCCTTCTGCCTACAGAGGCAAAAGGGCTTTTCCCTTGGTTGTTAGCGGCGTTCTACGTTGAGCCGGCCGCTCTCGTCTTCGCGCGCAGTGAAGACATACTTGTAAGGATAGTAGCTGGAGAAGTATACCACCTCGCTCCAGGAACGGTTGCGCTGCCGATCCAAAACCGTCACGCTCACCTGCACTTGGCTTTGGTAAGCTCCGCCGCCGATCCAATAACCGAAAGTACTGGCTTGGGCCGGCGAAACCAACGCCTTTTCCTCTCCGTCAACGAGGAACGAAAGAGGAGCATTGGTGTTGTTGATAAAGGTGATTTTGGTGGCATACAACGGCAGGTTGGTATTGACCCGCATGAATCCGTTGCACCCGCATAGTGCGAGAAGAAGCGCGAGAAGACCGAGAAAAATCAGGAAATTGCGGCAGAAACGGTTTTGCTGCTTCTCATGTTTGTCCAACATCTTGGACCTCCTTTGGAAATTTTTTGATAACGGGGTCTAAAACCTCGTTAATGTCGAATTCCATTCGGCGCTCTTTTCGGTTGAAATACAGGCCCGGAACTATAATGTCAAAGCGTTGTTCCGCCGGCCATTGTTGTTTCAACCGGAAAATCCTCTGTCTAACATATTTGTCATATGTCAATAACTGAATGGTGCTATCCGACTCTCCTTCCTTAAGCGCAATGCAAGTTGCCAAGACCCGAAGATCATGGAAGCTCTTGATATGCGTTGCAGGGATGTGCGACGGAAGCGTAAAGCCGAATATTCTGGCCAGATCATGGATCCAGCCCGTACCGCTAGAACCGGCTTCTTTCCAGGCACCGGACTCCAGAAGCCCTTGCACAATCGGCCAGGTCTTCAAGGCGCTGCGCCACTTGCGCTCTTTGCTGCCCTTTTTGATTTCATCAAGGGCTTTGGCCGCCGCTCCTGATAATTCTTCGCGCACCGCTTTAGGAATGACGATTCGGACACCACATCTGGAAAGTTGCTGTAAGAAACCGAGGCACTGATAGACGGCGTTTGAGTCTACCACAACCGTGTTCATTTATATCCTCCTATTGGATTTTCAGTTTTTAAGCTGCTTATTTACTATGTAAAAGCTGATTATTTCAGCTGTTGTTATTATATCAAATATAATATCCTATGTCAAGCCTAAAGATTGTTTCGGCAAACCGCCCAAACTAACCAAAACATTCTTCAAGTCCTCGGGTAAATCCGCTTCCAAACGCATCACCTTCCCCTCTTTTAATGGAAGCTCCAAAAAATAAGCATGCAAAAACATTCTTTTTAAACCGGGGGGTAATTCCATTTTTTTTGAACCGTAAAGCGCGTCGCCGACAATCGGATGATGGATGCTCGCCAGATGAACGCGAATCTGATTCGTGCGTCCGGTCCTGGGATAAACTTCTAAAAGCGCAAAACCTGAACCCGCTTCGCCTGAAAAATTCTTCAACACTTCATAATCGGTCCGGGCCTCTTTTAAATCTTTCATTTTCTTCGCCAAAGTGGAGCGTTTGGTACTGGAAACAATCCGGCCAATCGGCGCATCAATCGTGCCGCTTTTATTTTCAAAAACTCCCGCCACCAAGGCCAGATATCCTTTGTTGATTTTTTTCTCCTGAAATAAATTTTTCAGATAGAAAAAAGTTTCATTGTTCTTCGCAATTATCATAATGCCGGAAGTTTCCCTGTCCAAACGATGGACAATGCCTGGCCGGGATTTGTCCTCGCCCACAGTCGCAATAAACGGATACTTTTCTTTTAGCCAATCAACGAGCGTCAATCCACTGCCATTGGGAATTTGGTGGACCAAAAGACCGGCTGGCTTATTAATTGCCAGAAAATCGCTGTTTTCAAAAACAATGTTTATTTCCTCAAAAATATCAGGCTGCTCCATTACCCAAAGATTAACACTCCAGCCATTATTTTTCAAACAAAAAACTCCGCCAGCGCGGAATTTTTATAAAGCATAAAGTGCGCGATAGAGGGATCGGACCTCTGACCTCTTCGATGTCAACGAAGCGCTCTACCACTGAGCTAATCGCGCAAAACAGTGGGCATGGTAGGGATCGAACCTACGACCTTGGCCTTATAAGGACCCTGCTCTACCACTGAGCTACATGCCCACCGTCATATTCTATTATGCTTTCATTAATTTTTCAAACTCTTCTTTTTCAATGATTTCGTCTTTAATCAAGGTTTCAGCCAACAAATCCAGTTTTTGGCGATTGACTTTAATGATTTTGTCCGCTGTCTTTTCGGCGGCTATAATTATTTTTTTCACTTCCGTATCAATCTCCATCGCCATTTTTTCCGAATAATTTTTTTCCGTAGTCATTTCCCTTCCCAAAAATATCATTTCTTCGGTTTTGCCGTAAGTAATCGGCCCCAATTTATCGGACATTCCGAATTGCGTTACCAACTTTCTGGTTAAGGCCGAGGCCTCCTTCAAATCGTTGGACGCGCCGGTAGAAATGTCGCCCAAAACAATTTTCTCAGAAATAAAGCCGGCCAGCAACACGGCAATTTCCGCCAAGAATTGTTTGCGGCCGTGAAGACGCCGGTCTTCCAAAGGCACTTTCAAAGTATAGCCGCCTGCCTGACCGCGGGAAATAACCGAAACCTTCTGGACCGGATCGGCTTCGGGCAAATAATAGGTAACTAGGGCATGACCAGCTTCATGATAAGCGATAATTTTCTTTTCTTTTTCGGAAATCATCCGGCTTTTGCGCTCCGGACCCAAAATTACTTTTTCGATTGACTCAAAAAGTTCGGCCTGGGTAACCTGGGTCTTATTGCGGCGGGCGGACAAAATTGCGGCCTCATTCATTAAATTAGCCAAATCCGCTCCGGAAAAACCCGGCGTTCTTTCGGCAATCCTACGAAAATTCACTTCCTTGGCTAAAGGTTTTTGCCGCGAATGAATTTTTAATATTGCCTCGCGCTCACCAATATCAGGCAAATCAAGGAAAATCCGGCGGTCAAAACGTCCGGGCCGAAGCAAAGCGGCATCCAAAATATCCGGCCGGTTCGTCGCCGCCATCACAATCACATTGGTATCGCGCTCAAAACCGTCCATTTCCACCAAAATCTGATTGAGTGTCTGTTCCCTTTCATCATGGCCGCCACCCATTCCCGCTCCTCTTTCCCGTCCCACCGCATCAATTTCATCAATGAATAAAATGGAAGGCGCGGCTTTCTTGGCAGTATCAAAAACATCGCGCACCCGAGCGGCGCCCACGCCCACGAACATTTCCACGAATTCCGCTCCGGACATATGGAAAAACGGCACGTTCGCTTCGCCGGAAACAGCCCGCGCCAACAAGGTCTTACCGCTTCCCGGAGGCCCCATCAAAAGCACGCCGCGAGGAATTCTCGCTCCCATTCCCAAAAACTTCTTCGGATTTTTCAAAAACTCCACGATTTCTTTTAATTCTTCTTTCGCCTCGTTCAAACCGGCCACATCTTGAAAGGTCACTTTTTCCTTATTGGGAACGGAGAGCTTCAAACGAACCTTCCCGAAAGAAAAAGCCTGGTTCGCGCCTTTTTGCGATTGCCGCATAATGAACCAGAAAAAAAGAGCGATCAGAATAAACGGCAGAAACGTTTGCAATAAAATCCCCAGCCAAAAACCCCAGCTGGATTCTTCTTTCATTTCTATGGTCAGGCCGGCTAGCTGTTCCGGCGTCACGCCGTAATTTTTCAAAGTTTCCGTTAAACTGGAATCGGCCTCTTTTAACGATTTGAAGGTTTTATCGTCTTTCGTTAATAAAGTCAGATTGTTGCCGCTCACCGTAATTTTACTCACTTCATTATTCTGAATTTTCACCACCACATCGTTTAATCCGATATTTTCCGATTTCGCGACTGGTCCGCTCCAAAGATAGGAGAAAAAGAAACTGACGGCTAATAAAATCAATAACGCCCAGGCAATGTTTTTTGCAAGATTTTTCATAAATTTTTATTTTAATTTTTTAATTTTAGCAGTTAAAAAAGGAAAAAGCAAATAAAATAAAAAGGAGGCTGATCGTCAGCCTCCACGGTTTTTACACGGTAGTTTTTCCGCAACCGGTTGTCAGCCGGGTTTCGACACTTGGTTCAGAGCATTAGACAACTCCAGTTTCCTCTTTGAGAGCAAAGGAAGATTCCCTTAGCTCTCGGCCTCTGCCCCTCCGACATCCGCGAGGCTGGCGCCACGCTTGACGTCGAATTTGTCCTCCGGAACTTTCGCCGGCTTGGGCCCGTGTCCTTCGGACTTGCGACTGCGCCCCTTATCGGAGCGGAGTCTGTCCTTCGAGCCAGCGGATTCGTCCTCGGTCTTCTCTTTGGCTCCTTGCAGGCCGCCGACCCACCTCTGGTTCAGCAGCCGAGCTTGGGACCCGCCGGTTCCGACCAGGCGTTTCACGATGCCGAAGTATTCTTCCGGCACCTTGATGGTCCGCAGGTATTCCTCAAGGTCACCCTCGGCCGCGAACTGGGGAATGCCCACTTCGAAACGAGGAACGCAGACCACGAAAGCACGGCTGCCTTCGTAACGCACGGCGGCGTAATCGGCCAGAACCGTGTATCCGCCATTTCCCTGCAGGCAACGGAGCACGACTCCGTTGCGGAAGGCGAAAATCCGGAAGTTTCCGTTCTTGGTCTTCGTTAAAAACGGCTCGATATCCCGGCCGTTTTCAGCCAAGACGCCAATGAGCGGACCCCTCTCGCTTTGGGCGATGGAAATGCGCACGAAGTTGGCCGTGATCACCGGATAAACCATCGTCAGCTCGCCCTCCTTGAGGACGCAATCCACGATAATCCGACGATGTTCCAGGTCAACGCGCACGCCGTCGATCTTGCCGCTTCTCGTTTCGGCAAGCAAGTTGCGAAGCCGTTCTTCGGAAACTCGCTCTTCCACGGCCCGAAACTTCAGAAACCGTAATAGATCGCTCATCCTGTTTCTCCTTTTCTAATGGATTCTCTTGACAGCAGCCAAAGGACTTCTGCCAAAATCAGACAGAGAGCTGCGATCAACCCCCAGGGAAGCAAAACTTCGTTCTGAGGAATGACGGCGGCCTTGCCCGGAACCAACCTCAAAAGATTGGTTCTGCCGATGATCAGCCAGTGGTACTGGACGATCATCCCCACCACCATGGCCGAAGCCATGGCGGCGAAAAAGCCCAAAATGCCCAAAATAAAGCCCTTCACTCAAACCTCCTTTTGAATTTTTTAAAATGCACCTCAGAATGTGGTCCGCTCCAAAGAGCTAAGATTCATTCTGAACTTCTTTTATTATATAGCAATTATTGTAAAAAGTCAACCCCGTTAGACAAAATAAAAATGCCGCTATTCTACGGCATTATCTAAACAAGTAAAAAACTAAAGTGGCGCAAAAATCTTACGCCGAAATCCGCATCCTTTGCGGAATAAATTTCTCATCCAAGGGCAGAGTAAAATGAAAGGTCGTTCCCCTATTTTCCACTGATTCCACCCAGATCTTTCCGCCGTGCGCCTCCACGATATTTTTCGTAATATAAAGCCCCAAACCCGTACCCTCGGTTTCATATTTCACGACATTGGAAGCGCGGAAAAATTTGACAAATAGCTTCGACAACTCCTCTTTGGGAATGCCAATGCCGGTATCTTGAATTGTTACTTCTAAATAAGGCGGTTTTTTAACTAGGCGAATCGCCACCTCTCCGTTTTCCACGTTATAGCGAATCGCGTTTTCAATCAAATTCTGGAAAACAATTTTAATTCTTAACGGGTCAAGCTTCAATGGTTCCAGTCCGTCAACCGGCGGCTCCAGATAAATTTTAATATTGTGCCGCTGAACCGTAGGCAAATACCCATCAATCATTTTGGAAATTAAACCGAGGAGATCCGTCTGAACGAATTCATAGCCGAATTTTCCCGATTCAATATTGGACGTGTCCAACAAATCATTGGCCATCTTCAAAACTTTCTCCGTAGCGGCCAAACCGTTTTGCAAAGCCTCTTTCTGGCTGTCGGTCACCGGACCGAAATCGCCATTAACAACCGATTCAAAAGTCCACTTAATCGCCGAGAGTGGAGTGCGAATTTGATGCGCGGCCACGGTCAAAAATTCCGATTTGGCGCCCAACAGTTCTTCTTCCCGCGTCCGATCATGAATAATTTTGAAAAATCCCAAAATCTTTCCGGTGGGATTCAAAATGCGAACGGTGGTCACGGTTAATTCCAAACGCGGCTCCAAAAAAGAAAAATCAGCCACGCGCGGATAAGTGTCGCCATCGGTCCGCCAAGCGACACTCGGCGCTAAGCTGGGAAACAAAATTTGCGTTAAAACTTGCGTCCGGCTGGACTTGGCCCAATCCGGAGAAGCGATTTTTCCCAACACTTCCTCCTGTTTAATATTAAATAATTCTTCGGCCGCGCGATTAAAAGCGGTAATTTTAAAATCTTCCTCATAAGCCACCACCGCGTCCGTAAAACTGGTGATAATAGATTTGGTTTGATTGCGCTCGCTAATCAGATTCAAACGGGTCTTAGCCGCCTTAATGCTCACGAAAAAAACAATGACTAAAACGAGAATGCCGATGATTAAAGAAATAATCCCCCATTGATAAGAAAGAAAATAAAAATTAATGCCAATCAAAACTAAAAGCGGCACTAAAATTATCCAAAAGAGCTGCATCTCGGGCAATGATAAATAAACTATGAATTTATTCTTGACCATTAATGTTTTAAATCGCAAATTCTAAGTTTGGCGCTTGATATATGTGATTATATCATTTTGCCGGGGAAAATAAAGCTGCCTGCCCAGTTGGGGCAGGCAGCTTCGCCTTCTTAGGTATTATTTTCCAATCATTCTTTCCAACTCCGGACGGTTAAAGCCTTTTACAATCTTCCTATCTATCTCTATTACCGGCACTCCTGTTTGGCCAGATTTGGCAAACATTTCTTTAAACGCCTCTTGGTCTTCAGCTACATTAACTTCGGTAAATTCCAGATTTTTTTCATGGAAAAAATCTTTAGCCATATGACAGTAGGGGCAAGATGGAGTAGTGTAAATTTTTATCATTAGAGTAATTTATCAATCTCCGTCTGATAAACTGAGGCGGGCTGAGCGCCGACAATCATTACGCCGCCGTCAAAGGGAATTATATAATTATTATTTTGAATCTCGGCCGCAACGGCTTCAGCGCTGATTTTTAATGGAAGCTTCTTGGCAATTACCACTGTCGGGGTGCCGCTCACGCCGACGTCTTGACCCGTTTGCATATTCTGCGTCACTTGCGTCTGATATTTATTGGAATCCAGGCAATCATTAAAGGTAGCGGTATTTAAGCCCAGTCCGCTGGCATATTTTTTAATATTCGCAACAGACAAAGCATCCTCTGATCCGGATTCCTGTTTGGTGAAAAGCACGTCATGCATTTCCCAATATTTGTTCTGGTCGCCGGCGCACCAAACAGCCTCGGAAGCTTTTTGAGCATAAGTGTGAAACGGCAAAGGATAATCGCGGAAAGTCAGCTTGGCCTTACCGGTTTTTACGTAGTTATCAATGATGGTCGGACGGGATAACGTTTCATAGCGAATGCAATAAGGACATTGATAATCGCTAAATTCAAAAATGGTCAACGGCGCTTTCGTTTCGCCCAGCAACTTATCGGTCGCCAAGATATTCAATTCCTTGGTGACGCCGATTACGGGCGTAGGCGTAGCCTTACTTCCTCCGTTAGCGCTTTTCAAACCATTGGTATAAATTACCGCGCCGCCAATGATTAAACCAGCGATTAAAATGGAAATTGGTAAAAAATAATCTTTTTTATTTGCCATTTTTTTGATTGTTTATTCGACAATTATAATATTTTACTCGCTCTTGGCCTTCTAGTCAAACGATATTTACTCAATTTTACTCCAATCTTCGTTTTCCATTATTTGAATGAAGGAATTCGCGTCTTGCTGATAAAATTGGGGATTGATTCTTATGGTTTCCTGAGCGGCGCGAATGGCCCTATCTTTATCGTGCAACCGGCCGTAAGTCAGCGCCAATTTTACCCAATACTCGGCGTTATCCGGCTGATAGGTAAGCGCCACCTCCAAATATGACGCTTGCTGCCTTAGAGCCAACTGTCCATCATCCAGCGGACGATCTGTTGCCAATTGCACTAAAAGGCCGGAGATTGCCTGAACTTTAGCCAATTGCCGCGCCGTTTTATTGTCAAACTGCTCTTTTTGAAAATTTAGATCAACGCTTTCTTTAGCTACTAAAGCTTCCAGAAAATTTTCCAACCGAGCGTAATTCTTGGAAGAAATGTTCCGGGTAACGGAAAATAAAATATTATTGGTCAAAGCCGGATTATAGCCAGCATTCAACGCCTGTTCCATTAACGGGGAAACGGCGTCAATTTCAGAATCTCGCGCCAAAATAATCGTTGCTTTCAACCAGATGGCTCGGCCGAATTCAGGCGTCTCTTTTAGCATAATATCATTAATCGCTTCGGCTTTATCATAATCTTTCTTGAGAAGTTGATCTTCAATGTAAACCGTGTAAAAGTCCGTTCGCTTTGGCCAATTCTGACCGATAAGGGAGAACCATTTATCCTCCTCTTCGGCGTAATGCTTTCTATCCAGCGCCGCCAAACTGGCCGTGCCGCTTAATTGCATATTGATATTGGCGCTGTAAATATAAAAATCCGCCATCGCCTCCTTTTTATAGCCCTCGTCCATTTCCGAAAGTACTTCGCTGGTATATTTTTTCAGCGACTCCGCATCGGTTAACCGCTGCTGGAAACGATTGTAAATCAAAACCCTTAACCAATAGTCCCCCCACATTCTCCGCGCTTCGCTGGAAATGAAAGTGTTCTGGCTAAGAACTTGACGATAATATCCGAAAACTTCATCAATTTTTTCCTGAGGAGCAGCAGCGGCTTCGTAAGCAAGGCGGCCGGCTCGAAACGGTTTATAATCGGTAAAATAAAAAATGGAGCCGAAAACAACAATCGCCAAAATGGCGCTGGCAATCAGATGCTCGGTCGGAAATTTCTTTTGCCCTTCCGGCTCTTTGACGCTTTGGACAGCTCTTTCTTCCTCGGCCGAACTCGCCGCAATAGAAACGGCCATTAACCAGCCCAAAAGGAAATAAAATATCAGCGAATTAACCGGCGTATCAAAAACGAAAAAATTATGAGCGAAATAAGCGACCAATAGAGCCACAACGGACAACCAAGCGATTTTCAGCGGTAAATTTTGAGCTTTTTTAACTTGACGAATTGCCGTAATCACCGTTGACAGTAAAAGGAATAAATAAGCCGCCAAACCGATTGCTCCATTCATTACTAAAACATCAATATATTTATTATGCGCCCGGTCAAATCGTTCGGACATTAAAGCCATATTATTAGCGCTGTAATTTTCGTCAAAAACCCGATAAAACATATCCTGACCCGCTCCCAAAACCGGACGCTTTAACCACCAGTTCAAACTCCACTTCCAACTTTCCAGACGTGAAATGGTCGTGCCGTCATTTAAGGAAATGCCGGCCAAACGGCTGATGAGCGGAACTTTTTTAGCCACAGCGCTCTCACGGATAACGGGTCGGAAAACGAAAAAAGAAACGGAAATTATAATCCCAAAGATTAAAATTCCGACTGCCCATTTTTTTTGCTTTTTAGGCAACGTAAATAACGAAACAAGTAAGGCGACTGCCACTCCCACAAAAACGCCGACGAAGGAGCCGCGCGTTTGCGTCCAAACAAAAACCGCTCCATCAATCAAAAAAATAAAAGCAGCCAGCCAGCTTAAAATTTTTCGGAATTTCTGAGGACCATTAATATTCTGGAAAAAAAACCAAACAGCCAAAAAAAGGTGAACCAGCAAGTAACCGGCTAAAAAAGTCGGATTGCCCAGAGAACCGCCGGGCCGACTTAATTGTTCGCCTGGCATAAGCCGCAAAATGCTCAATTTTTGCAAGATCGGATAAAGAGAAACGCAAAAACTTACTGCCAAAGTCGTAAAAACTAAGATATTTAAAGTTTTCGGCCGGTGCCTGAGAACCGAAAAAACGGCAAGACTAAAAAAATACAAATAAAGCAGATTGACGAAGCCCTCGGTTCGCTCGGCATTGCCCCAAAAACTACGGTAAAAATCCAGACCGAAAACCGAACTTAAAAGAACGACCAGCGTAAAAACCGTTAAAGCGATGAAAATGACATTCAACTTGGGCCGATACTTTTTGAAATCAATGGTTAGAAGAAACATCCAAACAACAAGCAGGGCTAAAACCATTATCTGGAAAGGAATGGTCTTGGAAAGAATATAGGGCCGCAAAATATTATTAAGGACAAGGAGTGGCACAAAAAAAATCATGCCAGTCAAAAAAGAAAATAATTGCACCAGCCGTTTCTCCAATTTTTCCGTTTTAAGCATATAGCTTATTATACGGCATTTAAAATTCCTTGAAAATAAGCAGCTGAGAAACAAAAAATCTCTTTGACTAAAATCAAAGGGATCGGACTAAAATAAAAAACTCTTTTTTATTCCGCTGGAGGCGTAGCTAAATCCTTATTGATGGCGTCAATAATAACCAGAGCGTCAACGCACTGGCCGGACTTCAAATGACTGTTTGCCTCTTCCAATTGTTTGGCGATGGTTTTTTGTTGTTCATCGACAATAGAAGCCGCATCAACATAGTTGGTCAAATCAATAATCTGCTTGGAAATGTAGGCCGGACAATTGTTTATTTTATCCTCCGCATCTTTAGCCAAAGCAAACACCTGCGAATCGATTTCATTCAAAGAATTGCCTAATGCCTGGTCGTCTTTAATGAAATTCTTAACCTGCGAGGTCTCCGCTTGAATCTGTCTGGACAACGAAACCACTCGCTGCGGATGGCTGACTTGCTTTAAATCGGCAGTAATGTCGTTCAAATCGCGGCTGATGTCATTGGCCGCGGCAATCACCTTTCCGTTGCCGGTGGCTTTTCCCAAGTCATTAATCATATTGTGAGCAAAGGCGATTTTCAAATCCAATTTGTATTCTTTCGGAGTCAAAGCGACAAGGGCTTTTTGGCTGGCGGTCTTAATGGCATAAAGCGGACTGTTAATTCCGGCGCTCTGGGCCGAAACCAATAAACCGCTGAAGATCAAGCTGAAAGAAGCGAAGCCAACGGCCAATTTACCAAAGGCCGGAAAATAAAAAGCCCGCCTGACAAAAGCAGCCGGCTTAGAACTTGCCACGTGCGCCAACAAAGTTTGACGCGCAGAAATAGCCCAATTGGAATCGGGCTTAAGGCTTTTAAGCGATTTTATTTTGCTGACAACTTCGCTTTTTTCCATAGACAGCCTCTATATTATATATAACGATAGAACAGTCGAAATATTACGCTTTTTAACGCCTAAAAACTCGCTAATTTGCTGGCCAAAATCCTGGTTAATGGCCCGAAATAGCCGGTTTGGGGTAAACCGTTCTTTGCCTGGAAACGCCTGACTGCCGCTTCGGTTGCTGACAAATAATTGCCGGTCACCAATCCTTCCGGGTAAATCTCTAAACCCTGGTTAATTAAAAACTTCTGCAGACATTTTACTTCGCCATTATCCTTCAGGCCGGAGTAAAGATCACTTAAGAAAGCGCCGCAAGTTAAAGATTGCCCCCTATTCAAATTCGCAAGCTGGGTCATGAGCGACGCCACAATCGCCTTCAATTGATTGATTCGGCTGGTTAAAAAAATTATCATTTTTTGTTCGGCGGCTGCTTCTATTTGTTGCCTTTCCGCCTCGGTAATGGTTGAGGCTTCCCACTTAAAAAGATAGCTGTCAGCGCTCTTATCCTCTGTCACGGTAGGCAAAAAGAATAAAGCAGCATTGGCTTGATTAAAAGACGGAACGACAATGGTTCCGCTGTAACCGGCGCTGTCACTCCAAAATTTAACGGTTTTGTTGCCGGCCTGATCCACAATCACATAGGGCATAGAAAATTTGGTATTGGCTGGAAAGTTGAAATCAAATTCCAAATTATCTTTGCCGCCGACGATTTTCAGCCAATTACCGGACCAATTGAGCAAATTATTGGAAACACTTAAATTGCTCGCGCCGTTATCCGGCAAATAATAACCGTAAGGATAAATTCTTAAACTTTGCAACTCCGTATTTTTATAACAATATTTAGGACCGACTTTGCAATCGTTCAAAAGAACCGCCAGAGTCCAATCTTGGAAAATTTGATTGAAATTTTCGGCGAAACCATTTTGCTTCAAAGCTTCGTTTAAGGAAGCCGCACCGGTGAGTTTGGAATGCAAAGAATCAACCAAAACCTTCACGCCGTAATGGTCAACTAAATACTGGGTGAACAAATTTACTGCCGCATAATGGTAGGAATCAGGCTGCCAATCAACCAAAGACACCGACGGATTGCGCCAAAAATCATTGACCCGATGCTCCAAATTGCTGCCTGAATAAGCGCTATCATAACCCAAAAGCGTTGCGGCGTATTCCGCCCGACCCTCGTTCAGCCAAACATCATCGTCATTAGTGGCTAAGGCGCCTTTCTGGTTAAGAGTAATGAGGTGCGTAAATTCGTGTGCCAAAATATAACCGATGCGGCTGGCTGACGTATTAATAATGGCGTCGCCAGCCAAATACACCATCTCCCGCTGATTGGAAGTATTGTCCTTTGTTTTTTCAACTAAATCCACGGAGCGGGTGTAACCGCTGACATTTTCCGGCAGGGAATGGATTAAAACCGTAATGTGCTCATCGTTATCAAGGCCGGGCTTGGCCTCAGAACCGAAAGTTTTGGTCAAAACCAAATAGTCTTCATCTTCAAAGCGATGAGAGAGATAATATAAATTGCGGTTAACGTTGTCCCGATCGGAATAAGTCAGACCCGACCACCATTGATTATCAACGTAAAAATAAAGACGAGAAGTAATCAAAAGCAAAGTGGCATTCACCTTATTGCGGCTGGTCAAATCGTAACTGGAGTCAATAAAAAAACTGTTCTGCTGGCCGGTATAATCCGCTTTGGCCAAAGGAACTAAAAACAAAAAGACGAGTGAAAAAAAGGCGATTGCGCAAAAAAGTCGTTTAGACATTTGAAATTTAAAATTTTGGATTTGATATTTGAATATCTATTACAAAGTATAGCTAATAAATTTCCCAAAAACAAATCCGCTCCGGCTTTGCCGGAGCGGAAACAGATTCTAAGCCAATATTTTCTTACAGTCCCTGCAAGGCATTGATTTTGGCCCGTGTAACCGGACCAACATAACCATAGCCAGCATCACCTGCTTTGGCAATACCGTACTTTTCTTGGAATCTCTGAACGGCTTTTTGAGTAAGCGAACCAAAGTAACCGGAAACCAATCCTTCAGGATAAATTGCTGTACCTTGAGTTTTTAAGAAAATCTGAAGCTGTCTGACACCTTCGCCAGAATCGCCAAGAGCTAAGCCAACGGTAAATTTATAGCCAGCAGAAATAGCGGGAGTCGGAGTGGTTCCACCTTGCTGAGTAACAACCAAACCTTGCAAATATGCTAATTGCTGAAGCAGAGCATTAAGCAAGTTTTGATAATCAGCATTGGTGGGATTGGCTGGTAAGATCGGAATGGTTACTGGACCAACAACTGGAGTTGCGGTTGGAGTAGGCGTTGCAGTCGGAACAGGCGTCGCAGTTGGAGTGGGATAATATCCGCCGCCCCCACCGCCACTACCTCCACCGATATCACCGCCATTATAATGAATAATATGCAATGAAGTCATTGCAGCATCAACATACCACGGGTTGTAAGTAACGTTATCGGAAACAATACTACCTGTCCCAGCCGAATTTGAAGTCGCGTTATAAGGACCGGTGGCATTCCCCCACCAGTTATGAGTGGCGGTGACGGCTCCAGTTGCATGTTGGTTGTCCAAACCAGTTGTGCCGCCGAACGAATTCCGGTTAATGGTGAAGAGGCCTGCAATAATATTAGCGCCATCACCAATTCGAAGATCAATGGTATTACCAGAAAGA
>ERZ795054.1379-NODE-1379-length-23335-cov-4.517268_pt1 | contig 23335 bp, 13 predicted proteins | sample MGYA00375138_ERZ795054 | MGnify/ENA primary metagenome ERZ795054 (study PRJEB30183, sample SAMN05720215) | anaerobic digester metagenome | isolation source: active sludge of municipal wastewater-treating anaerobic digesters | place: USA | collected 2014-12-23 ... | reverse complement strand
ATACTTGATCTGCGCGTTGATGCTGTCCGCAACGCCCGGAACCGCGGGGTTGCCCAGGATGCTGCGATTTCCGAGGGCGCGCGGGCCCCACTCCATGCGGCCCTGGCACCACGCCACCACGTGGCCTTTGGCGAGCAGGTCGCTCGCCCTTTCGGTGATCGACGCGCACCTCTCGGAACGACAGCCGCGTTTCCGCAGCGCCTCCTCGATCTCGGCGGCCGAATACTCCGGCCCGAGATACGCGTGCGTCATTGGCTGGATCGTGTCGCCAAGGCGGTGGGCGGCATACGTGGCCGCGCCGAGCGCCGTGCCCGCGTCGCTGGCCGCGGGCTGCACAAAGACCTCGCAGTCGGGCGCGAAGGCCTGAATGAGGCGTTGATTAGCCTTCACGTTGAGCGCCACACCGCCGGCGTAACAGAGGCGGCGCGTGCGCGCGATGTGCCCGCCCAGATAGTGCCGCGTGAGGGCCAGGAGAATCTGCTCGAGCTGGCGCTGGACCGCCGCGGCAATGTGCACGTAAGGATGGTCAATGTCATCCCCGACGCGCGGTGGCCCCCACATCTTGACCAGCTTGGGCGAGAAGTAGGTTCCGATGCCCTGCGCCTCCCCCGCCGCCGCGCGTTTGTAGCGGCGCAGTCCAATGCAATTGACCAGCCGCGTGTTGACCCGAAAGCCCCGCTCGCTCCACTCGATTAGCCCGGAAACATCCGCGCGGTCTGGATCGCCGTAGGGCGCCATGCCCATCACCTTGAACTCGCCATCGAGCATCTCGAAGCCGAGATACTCCGTCACGGCGCCATAGCACCCGCCCAGAGAATCGGGCGCATGGAATTCCTTGAGACAGGCGATCTCACCGCCCGATCCGTGCCCGAACCACGTCGTGCAGTACTCGCCCACTCCGTCCACACTCATGATGGCGGCGTCGGCGTAACCCGAAACATGATACGCGCTCGATGCGTGCGCCAAATGATGCTCGACAGGCATGAACCGGACGCGGCGCCGGTCAATGCCCAGGCGTTCGAGAGCGGCGAAGACCTGACGGGCATTGCGCCGAAAACGCCGGTTGCCGTTGAACAGCGCCGCGAACGCCCGATCCGGCGCATACCAGTGCCGGACCGCGTAATGCCAGCGGGCGGGGCTCATGAGACTGACCGGGGCGAACGGGATCGCCACGACCTGCACATCCGACGCCTTCACCCCCGCAAATCGCAGGCAGAATGCCGCCGCATGCTCGGCCTGTTTGCCCTTGGCATGCTTCTCCCGCAGGAAACGCTCCTCCTCCGCCGCCGCAACCACACGCCCATCCACCACCAGCGCCGCCGCGGGATCGTGTCCGACCATCCCTCCCAGACCGAGCACGATCATGGCCGACTCCCTCCCGCCCGATCAAACAGCCCGAGTCCGGCTCGATGCCCGCTGGCCGGACGCACCGGATCTCGGCCCGACGCCCGCCCGGCATCCTGAAGGCGCCCGGCATCCGTTGAAGCTCTCTCTCGCATGAAAGGCCGCAAGCCTACCATCGCCGCACGAGCCGGCAAAGGCGATTTTCCGGCTCTGTGAAACACGCTCACAACGCCTGGTCTTGGGGAGCGTTGACATTCAACAATCGAATGCGCACGAGGACCATGAACCGGTCTGTAGCCATCCCGCGATGCGGGACGGCTACCTGACCACGGTTCACGGATAGAGGCCCTGCCGCGCCGCCATAGCAGCGAAGATCCCGCCTTGATTCAACAGGGCCTTGAAGCTGCCCGTTTCCACGATACAGCCTTGGCTCAGCACGATGATCTGATCCATGCCCGCCAGAGTGGAAAGGCGGTGCGCCACGCAAATCACCGTCCGGTGCTCGGCCAGCCGGTCGATGGCCGCCTGGACTTCGGCCTCGGCCTTCGAGTCGAGGGCGGCCGTCGCTTCGTCCAGCACCAGGATCGGCGCGTTGCGCACGAACGCGCGGGCGATGGCCACCCGCTGCCGCTGTCCGCCGGAGAGCGTCACGCCCCGCTCGCCGACCCGTGTGTCATAGCCCTGGGGCAGAGCCAGGATGAAGTCGTGGGCGCTGGCCGCTCGAGCCGCGGCTTCGACCTCCTCGAAGCTCGCGCCGGACCGCCCGCAGGCGATGTTCTCCGCCACGGTCTGGTCGAAGATCGTCACGTCCTGGCTCACGAGCGCCAATTGACTGCGCAGATCGCGGATCGACACCTCTCTCAGATCCGTGCCGTCGATTCGGAGAGTTCCGCTGGTCGGGTCGTAAAAGCGGAACAACAGGTTGAGCAGCGTGGTCTTGCCCGACCCGCTCTCGCCCGCAACGCCCAGCCTGGCGCCGCGGGGGATGACCAGGTCCACATCCTTCAGCACCACCCGGTCGTCGTAGGCGAAGCTCACGCGCTCGAAACGCAGTTCCGATCCGAACCCGGACACGGGTTTGGGGTTGTGCGCCTCGACGACCTTGGGTTGTTCGGCGAGGAGTTCCGACAGGCGGTGGACGCCGACGCTGGCCTGTTCGAAGACGATGTGCACGCCGGCCAGCTTCTTCAACGGCAGGAAGAAGAGCAGGATGCCGGTGACGAAGGCCACCAGCTCCGGGCCGCTGCGGCCCGCGTGAAAGACGTAGAGCAGCAGCGCCCCCAAACCCAGCACCGAAATGACCTCGATCAGAGGATTCACCAACTCCTTCGCCTTGACCCCTCTCATGCCGGCGCGGACGAGCTGCCCGGACGTCTGGCGGAAACGCGCCATCTCGACGGCTTCGAGGTTGTAGGCCTTGACGACGCGGATGCTCCCTAACAACTCGACCAACTGGCTCGATTGCGCGACGTTCGCCTTGCGGCTCACCGCCATGGCGCGGTGCGCTTTCCGACCCAGCACCATGAGCGGCAGCAGACAGGCCGGCAACAGGACCATGACCGCGCAGGTCAAGCGCCAGTCAAGCCACAGCAGACCGCAAAAGACCACCACGATCGTGAGCGACTCCTTGATGAGATCGGCCACCCCCTGCCGCAGGGCCCGCAACAGATTGTACGTGTCCACGTTGATCCGCGTGAGCAGATCGCCCGTCCGCGAGCGGGTGAAGAACTCGAGGGAGAGTTGGCTCAGCTTCTCCATGACGTCCAGTCGCATGTCCCGGACGACGCGCTCGCTCACCCACCCCAGGCAGTAGTTGTTGCCGTAATCGGCGCCGCTCCGCAGAAAGACCAGGACCGGCAGGAACAGGAGCAGGCCCACCGCTTGCCGCCACCCCAGCGGCTGGCCCGTGCGCGGCAGCCAGGGATCGATTGCGCGCTGCACACTCTGCCCCAACTGCTCAATCACCCCGGAGAACCGGCCCCGGGCATCCGAGGGCGCCGGCTGCGCCGGCGCGGACGCGGCGGGCGCGAACCGCTCGGTCAGCGTGCGCGTCGCCCACATGAAACTGCCGTTGGTGAGAGCGAACACCCCGCCAAACACCACGCTCAGCGCCAGCCGCACCCAGTACCGCGGCAGATAGCCGCAGCCAAAGCGCAGGACGGTAAGAATGTTGTGCATGCCCGGCCCATGTTCGCCAGCCGCACGGCCTTTGGCCATACCAAATCGCGACACGCCAAATCGCGCGCCCGGCCCGCCGGCGCCGAGGCGGCGCATCCGCTCTCGACTTTCCCATGCGCGGTCCTGACAATGCCGGCCGCATGCGGCTGCTCGACCGTTATCTGCTCCGCGAATTGCTGGTCCCCCTCGGCTACTGCCTCGGGGGCTTTCTGATTTTCTGGATCACTTCCGATCTGATCAGCGACCTGGATGTCTTCCAGCGCTTCAAACTGCTTCCGCGCGACGTGGCCGCCTATTACCTGGTCCGGATGCCCGAGCTGCTGGTCACGGTCCTCCCGGTGGCCCTGCTCCTGGCCCTGCTCTACACCCTGACAAACATGGCGCGTCATCAGGAGCTCACGGCCATGCGCGCGGCCGGCCTGAGTCTGTGGCGGCTTTGCCTGCCTTACCTCGTCGTGGGCTCCATCCTGGGCGGCGTGCTCTTCGCCCTCAACGAGGTCTGGGTGCCGGACGCCTACACCGCAGGCAGGCTGGTTCTCCGCCGCCGCATGCCAGTCGCACCGGGCGATCTCGGACCCGAATGGCAGCGCAATCTGGTCTTCCACAACGACGCCGACAGCCGTCTGTGGCAAATCGGCGCCTACAACCGCCTCACCGGCGAGATGCTGTCGATCAATATCGAATGGCGCTTCCCCGACGGCGGGCATCGGCGGCTGGCCGCGGAACGGGCGGACTACACCAACGGGCACTGGGTCTTGCAGGACGTCAAGGAACTGCTCTACACGCCCGAATCCCGGCTGCCCGCCTTCCGCGGGATGACCAATCGGCTGGCCCTGGCTGAGCTGACCGAGACGCCCGAACTCATCAACAGCGAGATTCGATTCACCGAGCTGAGCAACGTGAAGGCGGCCAAGGGAGCGCGGCTCTCGCTGCGCGAGATCCTCGATTACGAGCGGCTCCACCCGCGCCTCAACCCGAGGGCTCGAGCCAAACTCGAGACGCAGTTCCATGGCCGGCTGGCCGAACCGTGGAAGTGCATCGTGGTCGTCCTGATCGCCATTCCGTTCGGCGCCCCGTCAGGCCGGCGCAACGTCTTTGTGGGAGTGGCCGGCAGCATCTTCATCGGGTTTGCGTATTTCTTCATCGCCGGCTTCAGCCTCGCCCTGGGCACAGGCGGCTACATCGCCCCCTGGCTGGCGGCCTGGCTCCCCAATGCCCTGTTCACGGGCGCCGCCATCTGGCTCACGCAGCGCATCCAATGAACAGGAGTCTCGACAGACTCAAGGCGCGGTGCGAACGCCTGCGGTCGCTCGACCTGGCCTGCCAGGCCATCCACTCGACCCTCGATCCGGAGAAAGCGCTCGATCTGGTCCTCCGCCATGCCGTGCGCCTCACCGACGCGAGCAGCGGATCCATCGTGCTCGTCAATCCCACAACCGGGTTCCTCGAAACCCAGGCGGCGCGCGGACTGCCGCCCCAGGCGGCCCGGCTCGGATTCCGCGTCGGCGAAGGTCTCGCCGGCTGGGTCGTCCGCACCGGCCGACCCGCCCGCGTTGCCGATGTCCTCGCCGACCCGCGTTACATCATGGTCCGCCCCCAGATCCGGTCCGAACTCGCCGCCCCCCTCGAAGTGAGCGGCGAAGTGCGGGGCGCGATCCTCGTCGGCGCCGATCGACCGGGCGCGTTCGGGGTCGAGGCGCAGGCGCTGCTGCTCGAACTGGCGCGGCGCGCCTCCGGGGTCATTCGCAACACCTGGCTCCACGAGCAGCTCCGACACAAGGCCCGGCTCTTCGAGTCGCTCTTCGTCCTTGGCCAGTCCATCCAGTCCGCTCTGAGCCTGGGCGAGGCCCTGGGAACCATCACGCGCGCGGCCACGACGCTGATGGACGGGAAGATGAGCGCGCTGCATTTGCTCGACGAGGAGCGGGCCTGGCTCGATCTGCGAGCCAGCCACGGCGCGGGCGCAGCCTATCTGACCAACTCCCGACTCAGTGTCGACGAAAGCCTCCTCGGGACCGTGGTGCGGCGGCGCAAACCGCTCCAGGTCGCGGACGTGCGGACTTCGACCCGGTACCAGCGAGTCGGTGTCGCGCGCGAGGAAGGCCTGGTCTCGCTGGTCAGCGTGCCGCTGGTGTTTCAGCGCCGGCCGATCGGCACCCTCAGCGTGTACACCGGCCAGCCCCACAGCTTCTCGAACGAGGAGATCCGCATCCTGTCCGCCTTGGCCGAACTCTCGGCCATCGCCATCGAGAAGGCGCGTCTCTACGAGCGCCTGGTCGAGGTCGAACACCAACTGCGCAAGAATGAGAAGCTCTCCGTGCTCGGCCTCCTGGCCGCCGAGGTCGCCCACGAGATCCGCAATCCCCTGGCCGTGATGCAGATGCTCTATCATTCGCTCGACCTGCGCTTCCCCGAAGGCGACCCGCGCGCGCGCGACGCCCAGATTATGGGCGAGAAAATGGTCCAGTTGAACCGCATCGTCGACCGCATCCTCGACCTCGCCCGGAGTCCTGAACCGCGTTTTGCATCGGTGAACGTGAACCCGTTGCTCTCCGATCTCGCCCTGCTCACTCGCCACAAGTTCCGGGAGCAGAACGTGCGGCTGGTTCTCGAATTGGATCCCCGCCTGCCCAGCGTGCCGGGGGACGCCACACAGTTGGAACAGGCCTTCCTGAACCTGGCCCTCAACGCCGCCGAAGCCATGCCCCAGGGCGGCCAACTCACCATCAGCACCGCCGCCGCCGCCCTCCGCAAAAGCCAGCCCGCGCCCACACACGTCCGCATCACCTTCCGCGACACCGGCCAGGGCATGAGCGACGAACAGCAGCGCCGCGCCTTCAGCGCCCTCCTCAGCACCACCAAGAGCAAGGGCGCCGGCCTTGGACTCGCCATCGTGGCCCGGATCGTCGAGGCCCATCGCGGCAAGGTGCGCCTCGCCTCCCGCCTCGGCCACGGCACCACGCTCCACCTGCTTCTGCCGGTGTAACTCGATCGAATGTCATTCTGACAACGCCCGGCGCGCCGGGTCGGGGGACCCGGCCTACAACCGCTGCTTTCTCCGATGCTGTAGGCCCGGTGCCCTCACCGGGCGACAGAACACCGACAACAACCCGATGCGCCGGACTGCGGGGTGCGACGCACGGCTCGCTTGCTCCCGATGCCGCGGTCCGGCAGACTGCAGGAAATCGTCATGGATGCTGCCGCTCTATTGCGAGAGTTGATAACGCTGCCGAGCGTGAATCCGGCCTTTCTGCCGGCGGGCCACCCTTGGGCGGGTGAACAGCGCGTGTGCGATTTCCTGGCTGCCACCGCCGCCCGACTCGGCCTCGACCTCGATTTCCAGGACGTTGAATCGGGCCGGCGCAACCTCCTGGCCCGCCTCTGCCCGGTCGGGCGCCCTCGCCATCGGGTGATCCTGGCGCCGCACCTCGATACCGTGGGCGGATCCGACATCCACTTCACACCACGCGCCGCCCGAAGCCGCCTCTATGGACGGGGCGCCTGCGACACCAAAGGCAGCATCGCCGCCATGCTCACCGCGCTGAGCCGAGTGGCGGGATCGGCGCGCCGGCCCGCCGCAACCGAGATCATCTTCGCCGGCCTGATCGACGAGGAACATGGCCAGATCGGGTCCAGATTCCTGGCGCGCTCGGGCGTCAAAGCGGATCTGGCCATCGTGGGGGAACCGACCCGACTCGAAGTCGTCACCGCCCATAAAGGCGACGTCTGGCTGCGCCTCGAAACGGGCGGAAAAGCTGCCCACGGCGCGCACCCCGACCTGGGCGTCAATGCCGTCCATGCCATGGCCCGGATGGTGCACCTGCTCGAAACCAAGTACTCGAGCAGTTTGCGCCGACACGCCCATCCGCTCCTCGGCTGCGGGACGATCAATGTCGGCGTCATCGCCGGCGGCACCCAGCCGAACATCGTACCCGACCGCTGCGGCATCCAGATCGATCGCCGCACGCTGCCGGGCGAGAACGAGACGACCGTCATCGGGCAAGTCCGGTCCCTCCTCCGGCAGAACCGCCTTGAGGCACGGGTGACCAGCCTCAAGGCAGCGGCATGTCCGCCGCTCGAGACCAGCCCGCGATTGCCGTTTGTCAGCCGTTTCCTCGAAGCCGCGCGACAAACCCGGCCCGCCGGTGTCGCGTTCTTCTGCGACGCGGCGGTCCTGGCCGCTGCAGGCATCCCGAGTGTCGTCTTCGGCCCCGGCGATATCGCGCAGGCGCACACGGAAGACGAGTGGATCTCTTTGCGCTCGCTCGAACGCGCGACGAATCTTCTGACCCGGTTCCTCTCGTCGCTCCCGTGAAGCCGCCGGCCAGACAACAATGACCCCGGCCGGCACATCGACGGCGCGGCATCGGATGCGGCTCGCGCTCCTGACGCACGAACCCCTGGATCCGCCAACCGGCGGCGGTTCGGCGGAGGCGCTCTACCTGGTGCGCGAATTCGTCCGACGCGGACACGACGTCCATGTGTTCTGCCCGACCGTGCCCGAGGGGGAACGCCTCGAGCGCGATCTCGGGGTGCGCCTGCATCCGTTCACACTCTGGCGCATGGGCCGGTACGCCTCGCTGCGCAGCGTGAAGTACCTCCTCTACCCCCTTTTCCTCGAACGTCTCGTCGCGCAGGCCGCACGCCGGACCCGCTTCGATGTCCTGTTTTCGCAGCACGCCATTTCCGCCGTCGCTGCAGGCCGGCTCAAACGCCGGATCGAAGCGACGGTGGTCATGAACCAGCTCGATTACCTCACCGGTTTCATGGAGACATGGCCGGCCTGGCTGATGCCGCGTCCGCTGCTCGCTGTGCTCATGCGCTACGAACTGTCGTTGCCCCGGCGGTTCGGGGCGGATAGGGTCTTGACCGTGTCAGACGCATTGGCGGATCGCGTGGCCGCCACCGGTTTTCCTCGGGAACGAATCCAATCGATCTACTACGGATACGATTCGGCTCTGTTCCCCTTTAATGCCGCCGCCGTGGCGGCGCGGGGCGATGACCCGCCGGTGGTCGTCATGCACGGATCCTTCGACCATCATCATCTCGGGCCCATTGCGCTCGATGCCCTCGCCCATGTCCGGGCGGAGCGCCCCGACACCGTGTTCCGGTTCGTCGGACAGCCCACGGACACCTTGCGGAGCTTCCTCGAAGCGGCGCGCAAACGCGGTGTGGCCGGCGGCGTCGAGTGCCCCGGGTTCGTCCCGTATCGCGAGATGGCGCGGCATCTGGCGGGGGCGTCGGTGGGGATTGTTCCGTACGAGGCGTCGGCGGGTGTGCATTGCGCATTTGTCGCCAAGGTGGTCGAGTCCCTGGCGCTGGGCCTGCCCGTCGTCTGCACGCCGCTGGAGGGAATCCAACGGTACTTCCCGGATGAACCGCTGATCCGTTACGCGCGGTTCGAAGGGCGTGATTTCGGGGAGCATATCCTGGCCTGGCTGCGCACGCCGCTGTCCGAGCGCCGGAAGATGTCACAGCCGGCCAGCCTGCGGGTGGCACGTGAGCTCGACTGGAACGTCATCTGCCGGCGCGCAGCCGATGCGGTCGAGGACGCAAGCCGGTCACAATCGAGTGGCCAACCCGTGAACGCAAAGACCTGCCCATGAAACATGCTTTTCCAGCCCGCATGGCTATCATCTTGCGAAGTTTCATCGACACGTGCACAGACGGGGTGTGAAACATGCGGGCTAGAACAGCCAACGCTTCGAACGAACCGCGTCCCGGACCGTCCGCGATCCCGCCTTCGCGCGGCGGGCGTTTCAATCTGCGCTTCTTTCGCCAGACGGGTTGGATGGTGGTGGCGACGACGCTGGGCGGCGGATTCATGTACCTGGTGCACATCCCGGCGGCGGCCGGCATGCCCAGGGCGGAGTACGGCGTTTTCCAGGCGCTGCTTCAGGTCATGAACCTGATGCTGATCCCGGCGATTGGCCTCCAGACAATCATCGCGCAACAGACCGCGTCGGCCCTGACCGATTCGCAGCATCGCCAGCTCGCGGCCACCGTGCGGGTGCTGCTCGCGGGGGTGGGCGTCATCTGGCTGGTCATGGCACTGTCCACTTGGGTGATGCGGGACAGGCTGCTGGCGGCGCTGCAGATCGCCCATCCGGCCGCCTTGTGGGTGACCGTCCTGATCGGGCTGGCGATGCTGGCGTGGCCGATCCTCCAAGGCGTGCTGCAAGGCAGACAGAACTTTTTCTGGCTCGGCGGCCTCCAGGTGGTGAACGGAGGCGGACGGCTCCTGGGCGTGTTGATCCTCGTCTGGCTTCTCGGAGGCCAGGCGGCCGGGGCCATGACAGCCGCACTGCTCGGCTTTTGGGCCACCGTCACGCTGGCCGGCTGGCTGACCCGCGACGCGTGGCTGGGCCCGGGCGAGCCGGTCGATTGGCGCGCATGGATTCAACGGGTGGCGCCCCTCACGTTTGGGTTGGCGGCCAGCCAGTTCACCATGGCGGCCGATATGATCCTCGTTCAGACGACATTCGACAAGGACGTCACCGGCCTCTACGGGGCGGCCGGCACCATCGGACGCGGCTTGATGTTCTTCACGGGAGCCGTCTTCGCCGTCATGTTCCCCAAAGCGGTTGCCAGCAAGGCCCGCGGAAGGCGAACCGACGTCCTGGTGTCCGCGGTGGGAGCCACGGCCGTCCTGGGAACATGCGCGGCCCTCGGGTGCACCTTCCTGCCTCAACTGCCGCTTCATCTCGTTTACCCAACTCGGCCCGAGTATTGGGCGATGGCCCCGCTGGTGCCCTGGTTCGCCTGGTGCATGTTGCCGTTGAGCCTCGCCAATGTCCTGATCGGACATCTGCTCGCCCGCGAGCGCTTCCAGGCCGTGCCCTGGCTCCTCCTCGTGGCCGTAGGTTACGGCGTGGCCCTCTGGGCGCGGCAGGACGCCTTCCGGGGTGTCCCCGAGGCGGATGGATTCCGCATGGTCGTGGCCACGCTGGGCGTCTTCAGTCTCCTCCTCCTGCTGATCGCCGCGTGGTTCACCTGGGGAAGCCACCGCGAAGACAAGCACTGACCACTCGAAAGCCAGCCGCTACGCCTTCTCGTCCGCCCCGCCCTCATCGTCCGCAGAATAATCTGGCGCTTTTCGGCACGGAAAGGTCTATAACTCCACGCATGCAACCGCGCCTGACTCTCTTGGCACTCCTGGTCCCCGTGGCGCTCACCGCCTCGGCGTCCGAAGCAAGTGACTGGATCATGCTCTTCAACGGACACAACCTCGATGGCTGGACCCAACATGGGGGCAAGGCCGTCTACCGGGTCGACAATGGACAGATCGTCGGCATGCCGGTCCCCAACACGCCAAACTCGTTTCTGTGCACGGCGCGCACCTACAAGGACTTCATCCTCGAACTCGAGTTCAAGCCGATGACAGGACTCAACTCGGGCGTCCAGGTGCGAAGCGAGGTCTTCGCCGAACCCAAGTCCGTCCAGGTCGACGGCAAGACCTTCAAAATCCCGGCCGACCGCGTCCATGGGTATCAGGTCGAGATCGACCCCAGCGAGCGGGCTTGGACAGGCGGCATCTACGACGAAGGCCGCCGCGGCTGGCTCAAGGATCTCAAGGACAACGAGCCCGCGCGCAAGGCGTTCAAGGCGAACGCGTGGAATCACTTCAGGATCGAATGCCGCGGCGACATGATCAAGACCTGGCTCAACGGCGTGCCGGCGGCGGAGATCCGCGATCACGTCACGCCAGCCGGGATCATCGGACTCCAAGTGCACGGAATCGGCAAGGACCCCAAAGAACTCGAAGTGCGCTGGCGCAATGTCCGGCTCAAACAACTCGATGCGGCGACGCCTTCAGATCCGCGCGAAGATCCCAACTGGACCGGCCCGGCCTACCAGGCCCTGCCGCCTCTGGAAGGCGAAGGATGGCAGTACCTCTTCGACGGCAAATCGCTCGATGGCTGGAAGGTGACCGAGTTCGCCGGACACGGCCCCGTCGGCGTCAGGGCCGGGCGCCTCGAAATCGAAATGGGTGCCATGCTGACAGGCGTCAATCTCGTCAGAACCAACGATATCCCTCGTCATGGCTACGAGCTGGCCCTCGACGCCATGAAGGTCGATGGCAGCGATTTCTTCTGCGCCCTGACCTTCGTGACGCGCGAGTCCTGCTGCTCGTTTGTCATCGGAGGATGGGGCGGCGGCGTGGTCGGCATCTCGAGCATCGACGGCAATGACGCCTCGTCGAACGAGACCACCAAGTTCAAAGACTTCGAGAAGAACAAGTGGTTCCGCGTTCGTGTCCGGGTCACGCAGGACAAAATCGAGGCCTGGATCGGCAAGGAGAAAATGGTCGACGTGCAGGTCGAGGACCGCCGGATCGCCGTGCGCCCCGGCGAGATCGAAGACAGCCAGCCCTTCGGAATCGCCACCTACCAAACCACCGCCGCTTTCCGCAACATCCAGTGGCGCCCCCTCAAGTAGCGGGGGCCGCGCGATCCTGGTCGAGAAACGTCGCTTCGACCTCCCCGGCCAACCGGCGGGGCTCATCGCCAATGCTGCTTGACCGCGGAGCCGGGTCAACTCTAGCTTGCCCCCCGCAAAGCCCACACGCCGACAAACCAACTCGCCAATCGCATTATGAATAAGCGCTTCCCACTTGGTCGGATCCCTTTCCTTGTTTCCGGACTTGTCTGCGCCCTCTGCGCCCACGCCGCGCCGCCCGGCCCGACACCGCAGATCCCGGACGGCGGCGGCGCTCCGGGGCCGTTTCCGAACACGTCGGTCTCGGCGGTCAACGTGATCGCCAAAGGCAGCGCCACCTTCAACAGCGCTGTCGATGTTCCGGGTCTAGCCGGACAAGGCCCGATTCCCTGGTCGGTGAATCGGTACAATCGCGGCGACTTCGCCGTGCGCCTTTCCCCCGGCGACGCGCAGGCCGCATTGAACAACCTCAATCAGGGATTCATCGAGTTCGGCGACAGCGCGGTCAACATCCCCGCCAGCCAGGCCTGGCGCCCGAGCCCGCTCCTCGGAATCAGCATCCCGACCGCGCGCCAGAACGGCCCGATTGATTGGAACGACGGCGAGGGCCCGTTCTACCCGACGGTCGCAATCGCCGAATCGTCGTCGGGCCCCGGCTACAGCATGGCGGACGGCAGTTGGGGCAATGGCGATCTCGACGTGAATACCGGGCGGGCAGGCACGCACGGTTCGAGTCCTGAAGCCAATTTCAGCTTCTCCGTCGCCTGGTTCCCGTACGATCAGGGATGGCTCGGCGGCGAGGTTGGCAGCCCGACCGCCGAGGGCCAGGCGCGCTGGACCAGTCCCAACGCGCACGCCGCCGGCCTGGCGGCCGGGGTGGTCAAATGGCCGCAGTTCCCACTCGAGAGCGGGATCTATGGCGGCCAGGCCGAACTGGTTCTGCCCGGAGTCAATTCACTCGATGACGGCATGCTGTTCGTCACCTCGGCGGACGGCGCGAGCGATGTCAATATCGTGGGTGTCGCGCCCAAGGAAACCGGCATCGGCTGGCATGTGGCAGTCCGCGAAGACTCGGCCCTGGACGCCGAGACCCTGGCGGCAGCCGATCAATCCGAGTTTGCGTTCGTCTACGTGCCGTTCGACGCCCGGAATCTGGTCGGCGGACACATCGTGGGCGCCGATGGATCCAAGCGCAAAGCGGTCGGGGACTTCACCGTCGCCCGAACTGGCACGGGCGTCTACGAGCTGGTTGTCCCCGGCAAGACGGGCGCCGACGGCACCCTGTTGTTGCAGGTGGCGGACCTCGAACCAGAAACCTCGGTGCCGTTGGCCTCGCGCGCCTTCCTCTCGTACGAGTTCCTCGACGGCAAGTTCGTCATTCAATCGCGCAAGACAACCACCGACACGCAGGCGGACCTCGCTGATGCCAGTTTCTACGTGGCGTGGGTGGACTTTCAGACGCCGCTGGCGCCCCCGGACGGTCCGCGCATGCGCAGCCTGGCGGCGGTGGTGGTATCGGGCGAAGGCGCAGTGGCCAGGGAAACCGCTGTGGCGGTGAACACGCACGAGCCGGAAGTGCTGGTCGTGTCGATCGACTCGGTCAATGTGGCGGGCTTCACAGACCCGATCATGCAGATGCCGGCGCTCTATGCGGTTGTGGGGCGGTTCTTCGATCCGCGCACGCTGGCGGCGACCAGCGAGCCTTTCATCGTCTTCGGCAACCCGCTCGGCACGGTGAGCCGGTGTGACGCCGAGTACAACCCTGTGTCGAAGCAATACGTCGTCGTCGCCAATGCCCGCATGTACAACCCATACCTCCTGGACGTCCCTTTGGTGGCGCTCGTCAACCCCGCCTCGGTCGCCGGCGGCAATTCGCCCGTCGCCAAAGCCTTCGTCCACGACCTGGTGAGCGAGGATAGCTACGACGACGTCTCCGTTGCTGTCAGCTCGCAAAACGGGAACATCCTCCTGGCCTGCGAGCGGAAGTTCTTCGGCGAGGGTGAGGGCGCCGTGGGCGCCCTCTACGACAAGACCGGGACCTTGCTGACGCCGCTCCGCACGCGTCTGGACCTGCTCCAGCAGATCGGTGATGAGGACGATCCGGACGCGAGCTACCATGAGGGGCTCGACGCGTTCCTCTACATCTCGAACACGGACAACTCGAACGGATCCACCGGCACGCTCAGCAACCGGATCGTTGGCTCCGTGGTAGATCCTCTGCCTGATGGTCAGGGCAACCTTGTCGTCCGGGCCGAGCAACCGCTGGGAGACGGCCTCCCGACCGGCAGGGCCGAAGGCCATCCCGCTTCAATCGTCAACCCTTTCAACGGACAACTCATCACCGCCTACGACGCCGGGAACGGCACTGCCATGGGCGATCTCTCGTTCTTCGACTTGGGCACCCCGCCCAATTACGCGTTCACCTCGGCTCGGTCGGAGGTACCGTATCTCGACGGCACAAGCGGCAACCCCTTCAACCACCAGCATCCGCAGCTCGCCGCGGATCCGGAGAGCGGCGTGATTGTGGTGGGCTTCAACGCCACGGGCAGCACCGCGGGCGTCCCGGAGGCCTATGCGTTCGTGCTCCTTGGACCGGACGGACAACCGCTGTCCAGCCAACTGGGCGCCCCGTATTTGCTCGCGGACTCGCCCGGCGGTCTGGGAACGACTGTGAACTTCCACACCATCAAGTACTCGCCCCTCAGCGGCTCGTTTCTCGCCGCTTACACGAGCAATCCCGGGGTGACGTACCTCGCGGCTCTCGACATCACATCGTCGCATCTCCTCGCCCCGCCCACCCTCGCCGTCGCGCGCAGCGGCAACGAGGTGGTCATCACCTGGCCCGCCAGCGCCACAGGCTACCAACTCGACGCCAGCCCCACGGCCTCCCCGGCCGACTGGCAGCCCTCCGGACTCACCCCCAGCGTCGAGGGTGATCTGTTTAGAGTCGCAATCTCACCCAGCGGCGCCGCCCGCTTCTTCCGGCTCAGGCGCCCGTAAAGGTTTATGGCGACGCGCTCGCCCACGCAGCAACAAACATACAGAGGAATCCGCGGGATGTAAGACACCGTCACCCTCACCGGCCCCCGCAGTCGCGGGGGCACCCTCTCCCATCGGATGCTCAGCACCGGATGGGAGAGGGCCTGGAGTTTGGTCATTCTTGATGCTTGTCGATTTGGTTGCAGGGTGTTCATCGCACACCTCATCGCACGCTTCATCCTCCGGCAGGCTCTGTTCGACGCAGGTTCAGGAAGCCGCAACACAAAAGGTCCAATCACCTCCGCCGCTCACTGGCGCTGGCCTTTGCGGCGAACACCCACCCGACGAAGATCGATCGGATTGAACCCGAGCTTGAGGGCCGGCGATTCCAGATTGAGCCGGAAGTTGTAGGCGCGCGAATTGTAAAACATCGGGTCGGCCACGACGGAGTGGATGTCGTGGCCTCGAGCCTGCCATTCCGCCAGTGTCGCCCCGGCGAAGCGCATCGAGTCGGGGCGGGCCTCGGGCCGTCCGTCGAAATACACGTTGTTATCGAGCCGGTACCGGTTGTTCGTCCAATTGCTGCCCAGGAGGTCGCCGGAATCGAAGTAGACAATATTGCGCTCAAACGTGAACGAAATGTGCTCTTCCTCGCGCGAGCGCATGAGCTGGTGTTCGGTATTGAAGGCGAAGATGTTGTTGCGCACAACGTTCTCACGCCCGTAATGCTGGTGGAATCCGGCGCTCTTGCACCGATAGACCACGTTGTTTTCGAGCGTGATGTAACTGCTCCCTTCATCGGTGTAGAGCCCCCATCCGCCATATGTGAACGCGTGGACGTCGTGGATGAGGTTGTTTCGAATGACAGTGCCCCTCTGAATGCCCAGCGTGTAGATGGCTCCCATGTCGCTGAGAAGGCCCTGGCCGATGTCATGGAGATGATTGAACTCGATGAGGTTGTCGCGACATGGCGTCTCCTGGTACCCCCAGTTCCAGCCGACTGAAATGGCCGTGTAGAACAGGTCGTGGATCTCATTGTAAGCCACCCGGTTGTTCCCGCTCTGGAGTATCAGAACCCCCGCCCCCGGCGCATAGATCCGCCCAAGCTGACTCAACCGATTGTCCGTGACGACGTGACCGTGACACTCCTCGAGCGGATCGGTCCGTGCCGTCGTCTCTCCGATCCGAATCCCGCCGGCCCCCAGGTCGGTGAACTCGTTGCCCACGACCCTCCAACCCTGGCACCCCTTGCCCAGATCGAGCCCGTATCCGCCCAGACGCGTGAACACGCAATCCTCGATCACGCATCCGACCGCCCCCTCGGCCCGGATGTCGCCCGCAATCCCAATCGCCGCCTGGATGTCGGCATAGCCGGTCGCATCCAATCTGTAATCCGTGTGGGTGAATGTGAGCCCGCGCAGCACCACGTTCGCCACGGGCTGTTTGCCCGCAAAATCACCCCGGAAAACCACCAGTTCATCGAGAACCGGAGCCACCACATGCGCCTCCTGAACGTCTTCCCCCGCCTCGGCACAGTAGGTCAGAACGCCCGTCTTGGGGTCGAGATACCACTCCCCCGCCCGATCGAGCGCGTCAGACGCATTCTCGATGAAGTACTGCGCGTTCGCCTCCTTGTTGGAAGGCCGCGGATCGCCCGCAAGCGTCGCAACCGCGTTGGTCTCATCCACGGCCCGAATCGGCATCCGGAGGTCGGCCCACGCAAGACAGGCCACAACCTCGACATCCCCAGCCTCGGCCCATTCTTTCTTGATGTCCCCCGCTTTGAACTTGAGCTGGATCGGCTTGTCCTGCGGGCTCTCGCCCTGGATCCGAAAAAACCCGGCGTTGGGGGTCCGGGCGCGCACCTTGCGCTTCCCGTTGACGAAAAGCTGGCGGAAATACCATGTGCCGTCGCGGACGTCCGGCAAGTCCGCCTCCCAGCAGCCCGGCTTGTCCACCGAACGCCTCCACCCCGCGATCCGGCGTCCGCCGCTCAGAATCGGCTTCTCATCGGGATAGGCGCTGATCACCAGCGGTTGCTGCGCGCTGGGGCCGGAGTGGTCGGGAGTGAGCACAAGCGGCTCCGCCAAATGATACGTCCCGCCCCGCACCAGAATCGTGACGCTGTCGACCGTCGAGAGGCCTTGATAACGGGCTTCCCGGACTTTGTTCAGAGCCGCCGCGAGCGTGGCCAGCGGTCCGTCGTCAAGACTCGGCGCCGGAATGGCAAGCTCGCCCGACCAAAGATCGTTCCCATCCGTCGCCACATTCAACACGAGGGTCTTCGCCTGGACTCGGCCCGCACAGGCCGCGGCGAGCACCACCGCCAACAAAACTCGCAAGCGCATGGAGCCCGCAAATCTGTCTCCTCGTCCTGGCATGAGATTCCTCGGCTAGCCTTGCTGGCCCTCGTGAGCGCCTACGGCGCGTTGGGCTTGTTTCTGGTAGTAAGGCGTCACGAGATTGAAGTAGATGCCGCACAGGGGTCGGTCGGTCTTCGACTGGCTCAGGATAATCGTCACGTGTTTGTCGAGCGCAATGCCGTGGCGGAGGTGCGGTCCCCGTGTCTCGTAGGCGCTGATGGCCTTCTCGATGAGCGATCGGAGGGTCTCGCGGCAATCCACAGTGGGCTTGTCGATGCACACGATATGCTTGTCGTATGCCCGAAGGGCTTCGTTGATTTCCGCCTCGAAGGTTTCGACGGTCACGGCCGCAGAGTAGGGGCAACGACGGAAGATTTCAAAGCGAAAGTGAGGCCCAGCCCCCCCGGACATCGAACTCAGTACAAAGCGCCTTTGGGTGTCCGGTACACCTTGCCCGACGGGGCTCGGGACGGGGCGTTGGTCGGCATCGACTTGAACGCGGATCGCAGGAGCCAATGCCGCTTGAAACCCTCAATCAACTCGTCGGTGTGGAGCAGGAGCGCCTGCAGTGTCCCAACGAAATTGGTGTTGGCCTCGACCTGGGTGTTGAGGTTGCTGATGATGATGCTCAGGCTCTGAAGCGGGGGCTGCAACTGCGTCATCAGGAGCGTCAGGTTGGTGTTGGCCGCGGCGAGCATGACGCCCGCATCGGCGAGCGTGGCGCTGACGTTCGTAAGGGCGTCGTTGGCGTTGGTCAGGGTGACCAACGTCTGCGCGTGGAGATCGGACGGCAGCAACCAGCGCCCCAGGGCGCCGTCCGCGTTGGTCAGATTGGCGCTGATGACGGTCAGATTGGTGACCAACGGTTGCGCCTGACCCACAAGCAGATCGGCATTCGCCGTCAGATTCAGGGCCTTGTCGAGGATCTGAGCCACTTGATTGGTCAGCGCGAACACGCTGGGCAAGGCCGCCTCCGTCTCGCGCACCAGAAGATCGAGCCGATCCGACAACGTCGGCGTCTCATCGGGCGGAAGCCAGTAGGGCCTGGTGCTGGCCGTGTGCGGTTCGTACCGGCTGGTCTGGAGGTTCCACGAGTAGGTCACCTGCTTTGTGCGAGCCTGCCGGTCAACCACCCGTATCCGCGCCACCGACGCATCGATCATCCGCTCCAGAAGATCCCGGTCCAGCGGCACAAGCGGCGTGGCGAACCGGCGTGTCCGGTTGATTTCCTGCGGATAGGCCTGTTCGAGGAGCAGGCGGTTGACGCGGAAGACCTCCTCTCCCTGCGGAGGCGGATCGAGCAGACGCCGCGTCTCCTCCGTCAGCGCCACTCCGTCAAAAGCAGCCGCATCGTAAAGCAATGGCCCCTCGACGAGACGCGTGAATTCCTCGACCAACGCCAGTTGCAGGGGGCGTAACTCGCGAGCCGCCCCCTTGTACCGGACCACCACATCCCGGTTCGCCTCGTCAAATCGCGCCAGGAAATGCCGCGCGAGCCGGTTGGTGCCGTCCTGCAGACGCGCCACGAGCGCGGCCAGATCGCCGATGTCCTCCAAAACGAACGATGGAGCGAGCAGCTTGCGCGTGACAACCGGCAGTTCGTAGACGTCGAGGAACAGCTTGTCCTTGAGATCGGCCAGGGCGAGCGCCTGTTGCGGCGTCTGCTCGCTGACTTGCCAGACGATATGGGTGGGGATGTAATTGGTGCCCTTCGTCACCTCGATGGTGCGCTTCCCCAGGAAATCCGAACTCACCCGCGCCTTCGATCCGGCCGTCCAGAGATACCCGAAATACGGGGCCCGGACCGAGAATTGGACATAGACGTTGTAGACCCCGTCGGGGCTCTCGGTGTCGATCAGGGTGATCTCGCCGACATCGAATCCCATCAGCTTCACCGGATCGCCCACCTTGAGGCCGGCGGCGCTGTACAGGCTGGTGCAGTACTCCACCTTGGTCACCAGCCAACCCTTGCGCTTGGCCGTCTGGTACACATAGTACACAAAGCCGGCCACCAGGAGCAGCGTCGCCAGGAAAACAAACAACCCAACCGCTCGCTCCACGCGGCCCAGACGCGTCCGCAGTTGAGGCGTAAGATCCTGCACTCGCTAGAAATTCCGCCCGGGCATTTCGAGCGTCGTAGGCGAGTAGATCGTCCGGGGAGCCGCAGTCCCAGTGTTGCGATCCGCACTGGCGGTGGCAGGCAGCACGCTTCGCACCGGACCCATGTCGATCAGCGGGCGTCGCTGCGCGGCCGGGCGCGAGTTCATGCCGCCAATCGTGTCGACAAACTCCAGCTTCGGCCCCGCGTCGAAGCTCGGGGCGGGCCGAGCGACCACCGGATTCAGCTCCCGTCGAGTGGGATCTGCAATCACGCCGATCAGATCCATCGATTCCACCACACTCTCGCTCGGGCCGGCTTCGGGGAGATCCGAGGCCACGCCGGCACGCGAGGCCGCCGGCTTTGCATCGGTCGGCAAACCGATTCCCAACATGCGCCGAAACTGCTCGGCCCGCGCCTCGGCCCCTCCCGCCGGCTTCGCACCCGGGGGCATGGTCGTGAGATTGAGGCTGTCGCGAACCAAATCCCGCCGGCTGTTGTTATCGAGCGCGTCGCCCAAAGTCCCGAGAACCGAGCTCCTCGATGGAGCGTCCGAGAACAACACCCCGGTGCGGTCCCGGTCGATCGAGAGGGGCGCGAACCCATCGAACTCCGTTGACCCGAAGGCCTGGAAAGGCTGGAAACGCGGAGTCAGTTCGCCCCTGTTCATGCGCTCGTTGGGCATCGGGTCGAGCTTGACCGGCGAGCGGCTCTGCTTGGCGTCGGCCTTCTCCTTGCTGAAGTAGGCTTCCCAGAAATTCAAGGGCCGGTCGCTCTCGCCGCCGAATTCCTCGAAATCAACGCCGGACCGGACCCCGAAGGCCCGGAAGGCATTGTCTTTGTTGAAATCGAGATTCTTCCCCGGATCGAGAATCCAGTTGCTGCGCGCGTCACGAAGCCGTCGCGAGTCCACGCCGGGCGACAGGCTCGATGGCGGGGCAAACGGAATCGCCCTGACACCGTCAAGAGAACTGCCTCCCATCCGCGGCGCATCGATGCGTCGCTGGAACATCGGAGTCGGCACCGCAACATCCACGCGCGCGCCACCCTTGCCATCCTCTTCACTGTCCGAAAAGGTGACCTTGCCAGGCGTGCTCGGGACCTCGGCAGCCCAACCGGCGGCGGCCACAGCCCCAACTACCATGACGAGCACCGCCCCGCGCCATCCCGATGTCACCTGTCGATTCATGTCCTGCTCAATTCTTACGCCCGAAGAAGAAGACCGTCAAAGGGCTTTTGCCGCCCATTCGACCCCAAACCGGGCTGTTTCGTTCATTCGCCGTTGCCGCCGGACGTCTCGCGGCGCTCCCACCGCCGCGCCGCGCGTGCCGGCACCGTGCGATCGATCTTGGCGTAGTATGTGTTCTCGCCGAAGAGCGCGTCGACCGCCTGCTGGAGGGCAAGCGACGGCGTGACGCGATAGCGATCGTGCGCCTCGACGAAGACCAACTCGCCCGCCGGGTGGATCAGGCACAGAAACAGGGGACAACGGCCCGCGTGGTCGATGGCCAGCGCCCGCGCCTGCTCGAGACGCTCGGCACTCAGATGCGCCGTGTGGAGCCGGAAATGCACCTGCTCCGTGTAACGCTGCGGGGCGTCATCGAGCAGGATCAACTCCTGCGCAAACACCTTCGGCTTCTCATCGGTCGTGCTCACCTCGCCCACAACCACCACGGCCGTGTTGGGCTGAAGCAACGCCTTGTGCTTCTCGTAGCTCTCGTTCAAGCAGACGAGTTGGACCGATCCGGTCAAGTCCTCGATCGTGGCCAATGCGTACGGTTTGCTCGTCTTCTTCGATATGCCGTGCTGCGCCGCGGTGATCAGGCCTCCAATCCGGGTCATCGTCCGCTGCGGCAACTGGGCCAGCGCACTCGAGGTCGCCAGGGCGAATTGCTGCAAAAGATCCGCGTAAGGCGTCAGCGGATGGCCCGAAACATAAAAACCCAGCAATTCCTTCTCCGCCGCCAGCAGTTCGCTCTGCGGCCATTCCGGCACCCTGGCGATGCTCTCCCCCAGCGCAGCCGGCTGGTCTTCGAGTAAACCGAAGAGGGAGGTCTGCCCGCGGGCGCGGTCCTGGGCCGCGCTCGCCGCCCGCGCCAACGCCCCGTCGATCGCCGACCACAGGGTCGCCCGCGTCTCGCCGAACGTGTCGCAGGCTCCCGATTTCACCAACGCCTCGAGAACCTTGCGGTTGACCGCCCGGAGGTCCACGCGATCGCAAAGGTCGGCCAGTGACTCAAACGCCCCCCCTTCCTCGCGGGCCTTGAGAACGCTTGCCACCGCCATCTCGCCAACGCCCTTGATCGCCGCAAGACCGAATCGGATCGACTTGCGCCCGCCCGCGTCCCCCTCCCGCCCGCCGGGAGCGAAGTGGATCCGGCTCTCGTTCACGTCGGGCCCGAGTACCTCGATCCCAAAAGCCCGCGCCTCGCCGATGTAAAGGCTCAGCTTCTCGGTGTCCGCCATGTCGTTCGTCAACATCGCGCACAGGAACTCGACCGGATAATTGGCCTTCAGATACGCGGTCTGATACGCCACCACCGCATAGGCCGCCGCGTGCGACTTGTTGAAGCCGTAGCCGGCAAACTTCTCGAGCTGATCGAAAATCTGGTTGGCCCTCTCCGCGGGAATCCCGTTCTTCTCCTTGCACCCCCGGACAAAGATCGAACGCTGCTTGGCCATCTCCTCGGCCTTCTTCTTGCCCATCGCGCGCCGCAGCAGGTCCGCACCTCCCAGCGTGTAACCGGCCAGCACCTGCGCCGCCTGCATGACCTGCTCCTGATACACCATCACCCCATAGGTCTCCCGGCAGAGAGGCTCGAGCAATGGATGCGCGTACTCGATCGCCGTCTCCCCGTGCCGCCTCCGGATGAAATCAGGGATCAGGTCCATCGGCCCCGGGCGATACAGCGCGATCAACGCCGTGATGTGCTCGACCGAGCTGATCTGGAACTTCCGGCACAGGTCGCGCATGCCGCCGGATTCCAATTGGAACACGCCCAATGTGTTGGCCTTGTTCAGGAGGTCATATGTGGCCGCGTCATCCAGCGGAAGCTGGTCGATCGGAACGGTCACCCCCTGGGTCTGCCGGACCATCTCGCACGTGTTGCGAATGACGGTCAGCGTCTTTAAACCCAAAAAGTCCATCTTCAGCAGACCCAGATCGCCGACCGGCCCCATCGCGTACTGCGTCACAAGCGTCCCGTCCTCGTCCTGCTTGAGCGGCAACAAGTCAACCAGCGGACCCGGGCCGATCACCACGCCCGCCGCATGGACCGACGCGTTGCGAGTGAGGTCTTCAAGGATGAAAGCCGTCTCGAGCAACTCGCGCGTCGCCTCCTCGGTCTCGAACGCCTGCTTCAGCTCCGGCGACTGCTTCAGAGCCTTCTCGAGGGTCATCTTCAACTCGTTCGGCACCATCTTCGCCAGCCGATCGCATTCGCCATAGTTCAGCCCCATCACCCGCCCCACATCCCGGATCACCGACTTCGCACCCATCGTGCCGAAAGTGACGATCTGCGCGACCGCCTCCCGCCCATACTTGTCCCGCACATACTGGATCACCTCCTGCCGCCGATCGTCCGCAAAATCAATGTCGATGTCCGGCGGATTCACCCGTTCCGGATTCAGGAATCGCTCGAAAAGCAGCCCGTAACGAATCGGATCCACATTCGAGATCTCGAGCAGGTAGGTCACAATGGACCCGGCCGCCGAACCGCGCGCCACGCATGTGATCCCTTTCGCGCGGCCATATCGGACAAAATCCCCCACGATCAGGAAGTAACTGACAAACCCGGTCTTGATAATCGTCGTCAACTCGAGTTCGAGTCGGTCAAGAACCCCCTGCGCCGCCTCAACCACTGTCCCATCCATCGCCCCATCCATCGCCCCACCACCGCCCGCGCCGCCCCCCCCATCGCCAGGCCCCCTCCCC
>ERZ795054.1373-NODE-1373-length-23433-cov-4.722004_pt1 | contig 23433 bp, 18 predicted proteins | sample MGYA00375138_ERZ795054 | MGnify/ENA primary metagenome ERZ795054 (study PRJEB30183, sample SAMN05720215) | anaerobic digester metagenome | isolation source: active sludge of municipal wastewater-treating anaerobic digesters | place: USA | collected 2014-12-23 ... | reverse complement strand
TTTTCGCTGTTTGTCACCCTTTTTAACGGCCTGCTTTTTTATGGGTTTGGTAGTCTCAACGGGAATGACGGCCTTCTGTGGATCGGGTGTCGGGGGGATAATCTCCTTTATGGATTCCGACGTTAAAAGGTCCTGCGAGGGGACATGCTTTTCCATCGCGGCGAACTCGTTGATTTTGGCCGGTGCGCTCTTGTCCTTCTCGGCGGCACCGGGCGCAAGGAGCCGGTCGATCTCGGCCTGCGCGTTCAGCATGTTCTCTTCACCCGATGGGAGTTTCGCCGGGGTTATCGAATCAGCCGGCAGATCGAGGATCGAGTCCCGGCCGGCGACGGATTCGCCGGGTTTCTCGTGGGACTTGTACAGGTTCATTCCGAGGAGAAACGATATTATGATCACCCCTATCGCGACCGACGCGACAATGATGATTCGCGGCGTGTCGAGGTTGACGGTGTACATGTTCTTCTCTTTCATGCCTTTCTGGTGGAATTCGTCAAAGTGTTCCATATTTCTACTACCTGCCTCCTGGTGTTTTCCAGCCCGCCCGAGTTGTCGATTACATAATCGGCCTTTTTGATCTTTTCATTGAGAGAAATTTGATTGTTGAGCCGATCCCGGATTTCATCCTTCGTGATGTTGTCGCGCAGTGCCCCCCGTTCGAGAGCCTGATCGGTATTCGCCGTGACGACGATGTTAAGGTCCATGAAGCGATCGAATCCGCTTTCGAAGAGCAGGGGGGTGTTCACCATGAACACGGCCTGTGGATCGCTGTGGAAAATCTCGGAGGCCCTCTGTAAAATGAGCGGGTGCGTGATCTCGTTGAGCCGCCTGACGCGTTCCGGGTCCTTGAAGACGGTATTCGCGAAACCCCTGCGGTCGAGCGACCCGTCATCGGCGAGAATGCCGGGACCGAATTCTTCGACAAGCCGACGCAGCCCTTCGGTCCCCGGTTCGACAATATCGCGCGCGATGATATCCGTATCGATGACGCGGGCCCCGAGCTCCTCGAACATCGCGCACACCGTTCCTTTTCCCGAGGCGAATATTCCCGTTACGCCGATTTTCATTGTGTTTCCTCCATATCGAGTATATATACCATTTTCCGTTTCAAGGAGTCGATGATCGCGCCGGAGGCCCTGTCTCCGAGCGAGGTCGTGAGCAGGCGCTCCCGTACATCGTCTCTTGAAAGCACGGCGCGCAGATCGTGGACGAACGCCCGTTGTGACGGTGCCGGACGCGACCCGACAACCGCGCCGATTGCGTTTTCGGCTCCTGTCGGGTGTTCGGGAATTCCAGAAAGAAAACGCTCCGCGGTGGTATCCCCGGCGCCCTCCAGGGGGACGCCTGTGGATTCCAGCCGATAGACATTTTGTATGGATTCCCTTCGCAGGAGCGATTCTATCGAAGAGCGATACGTCTCGAAGGACCTTCTGCTGTAACGCCCGTCGATGAGATATCCCCCGCTTGATTTCATGATATACGTGAGATTCCGCGTTTCGACCGGGGAGAATCGATCTTGAAAATACAGGGTGAAGCGTCTCTGGTAAGCGGTGTTCCGGGCGTAAATCGTATGGCCGGGAAAACAGAAATCGAATCCCGCCAGGGCTATGGGGGAGAGTCCGAGTCGATGCGCCAGCAGCACAGCGTCGCCGGCGACCGTTCCCGTGAGAGAGTCGATCGATCCAATGGCGCCCGGACGCAGCTCTTCGAGAAGCTGGGATACGGGGTGGGTATTGAGCGAGATGAAACCCGGCCTGCGACGCGGGGCGAGCGGGTAAGATGTCGGAGAAAAAACGGTAGCGATCGTATCGGACCATCCGTGCGCGAAGTGTTCACAGACGTGCTGCTGCGGGTCGATTGAGACGGCGATGTCGGGGGTGATTCCGGCGCCCGTAAGCGATGGCACGGCGGAGTCGACGGCGATGAGAGCGACGCGCGAGCGGGCCCTCTTCAGAAGAGGCAGGACCCGGTCGAGCGTGGGACCCGAGGTGACGACTACTCCGGGGACACCCGTAAGACGGTTATAGAGCGAAGTAACCGGTGTCGATCGTTCTACGGCGGCCATATTGAGGATCGCGTTACGGAGATACCGGGGGCCGAAGGCGGTCCTGGTCGCGGTATTGCCTCCGAAGCGATCGACCGCCCTGCGGATTATTTCCCTTACAGAGCCGTAATACTCCGGGAAAAGGCGTATCGACGCGGGGTGTTCGATAACCTGGATACCCCTGTCGATCCCCGCGGCGATAAAGTCATTCACGATAGTCTCGATCTCATCGATGGCGCTTCCTGAAACGAGCCGTGATTCCGCATTAATGATACGTGATGTGACGGTATTACGTGAAATTTCAGCCTCGATACCGGGGAGGATGTCGATGAGCAGAACGCGCCGATACCGGATCTTTCCCCCGGAAAGCGGCAACAGGTGGTAACCGAGCCCGACGCCCAGAACGATGAGCACATCGTATCTATCGGGGTGGAACTCGGCAAGGAGAGAGTGTCTCTCGCGCGACGGGGAGACACTGCTGTGCAGGTAGGAGCGGGATTCCCCGTGCGCGACGACGAGGGTCGGGGGACCTTCACGCGACGGTTCTACTATAAATCGAGGCGGTCTATCCATGTTTAAATAATCGATAGATTCGTCCCGATAATTTCGTCTTTTATGCGTTCCGTGAGCCCGAATTCATTCGATGAGCCTGAACTCTGTACGCCGGTTCTGTTCGTCGTATCCGGGGCCCTTTCGGGGCACCTTCGGTTCGGACATACCCGCGCCGCGGATCGTCAGCCTGGAGGCGTCGATGCCTTTGGTTACCAGGTACTCCTTGACCGAGCGCGCCCGTTCGAGGCTGAGTCTGTTATTGAACTCTCCGGTCCCGTGAAGGTCCGTGTGGCCTATGATCTGGAAGCGGAGCGAAGGGCTTTTTTTTAGGTATTCGGCAAGCGCGTCGAGATAGGGAATCGATTCAGGTTTTATGCGCGCCGATTCGAAATCGAAGTGTATTGCATGGATGTCGAAACGTGACTCCTTTTCGATCGGTGAAAGCTCCAGTATAAGGGGCTTACCGGCGGCCCTGGCGATATCGATGGTTTCGAAAAGCGGCACGTAGCCTTTTTCGCTTATATTCAGATCGATCGTCTTTACGGCCGGGTTGTATGTGATCGTCGCCCGTCCACCGGAGTCGGTCTTCTTCTTGAGCTCCGCGGTGAGCGGCTCCTCTCCCTCGCGCTCGACCTTCGTGAAGAGGTTGAGTTCGGTTTCGACGGGTTTGCGCGTCTTTTTATCGCGAACGATGATATCCAGCGGTTCTGTCTTCACGATCGTGGAGGTGTAGATATCATAGAGTCCCATGCCGCCGGCGCGGTTTGAACAAAAGTAAAGAGCCTCGCCGATGATCGAGAGGTGAACGTCATTGGCGCTGGAATTGATCCCGGGGCCGAGGTTTACCGGTTGACCTATACGGCCGTTGTCGTACGGAGCGTAATAGAGATCCCACCCGCCGTATCCGCCGGCGCGCCGCGACGAGAAAAAGAATCCTTTTCCGTCGGGAGCGGGGGCCAGGCTGATGTCCTGCTCGCCGATGTTTATCGGCGCGGGCATGGGCCGCTGGTTTACAAAGGAGCCGTCACCGGTGTCATCGCGATATTCAGCGCTCATTATGTAGGCCCGATCGATGGTTCCGAAAGGCCATGTGGTATAGTAGAGTGTCGACAGGTCACGGCTCAGACTGGGGGAGCGTTCATGATGCGCGGTATTGACCGTACCGGGCAGCCGTATGGGCCGCTGCCAGCGCCCGCCGATGTTCTGGCTTACGTAAAGGTCGTAGGATACCCGTATTTTCCCGGAGGCGTCAGCGGGCATCTCGAGGCTGCCGTCGCGGTCGGAAGCGAAAAAGATGAAAACTCCGTCCGGCGTGATGAAGGGGGTTTCGTCGTTATACGGAGAGTTGATCTCGGAGATGGCGCGAGGTTCGCTCCACGTCCCTCCTTCTTTCCGGCAGATGTAAATGTTCTGGTAGGACTCGCCCGAGCGCTTGGAGTTGAACACCATGGTATTCCCGTCGGCGGTAAACGAAGGCGCGAAATCGTCGAACGGGGTATTAATCGCGGTGCCCATGTTGACGATGTTCCGCACCTGGATAGGAAGAACCTGTGCGAGGAGAACCGCGGAAATGGATACCGCCAGTGCAGATGCGGCCGCTGCCATGATACGAGCGATTACTTTCATCATTCGGATCCCCTGTGATTCGTCGTTCGGAACGCATATTCACGGACCTTCCGGAATTTCCGGGAATGGCCGTATTCTCTTCCACGAGTGGCGGGTTAATGCCATGGCCGCCGCCCGGGATGCTGTCCCGGAAAAAGCTACAGGCGTGGCGGACAAAAGGCAAATAAAAATCATGGGATGAATGGCGCCACTACAGGAAAGTCCTTGCGTGAGGCGCGGAATCGGATAGGCTTTGAACATGATACTCGATTTTCATACCCATATTTTCCCGGAAAACGTGGTGCGGGACCGGGACACCTGCCTTGATGACCGGGACTTCAATGTTCTGTACGCCGGGAAAAGGTCGCGAATCGCGACAGCTGAAGACCTTTTACGCGCGCTCGATGAAAACGGTATCGACGCGGCGGTTACGATGGGATTCCCGTGGGCCGACGCCGACCGTCTTTCCAGGCACAACGAGTACCTGCTGGAATCAGCGCACGGCTCCGGAGGCAGGATAATTCCGTTCTGCGGCCTCAAGGCGGTCGATTCCGGCACGGTCGGCCGTGATGTTAAAAAAGCGCGCGCCGGCGGATTCGCCGGGATCGGGGAGATCGCTTTCTATTCTGACGGCCTGAGCGGCGAATCCGTGGGACTTCTCTCAGCTCTTTTCGCCGCGGCGCGAGAGGCGGCCCTTCCGGTCTGCCTGCATGTCAACGAGCCGGTGGGACATTCATACGCCGGGAAGTACGTGACCGATTTTTCGGCGCTTTTCGACGCGATACGAACGGTGCGGGGGCATCCGGTGGTGCTGGCTCACTGGGGGGGCGGAATGGTGTTCTATGAGCTCATGCCCGAGGTGAGGGAGGCGTTCGAGGGGGTGTATTACGACACGGCGGCATCGCCATTACTGTACCGGAACGATATATTCCCGGCGGCCCGGACAATCGTTGGGGCCGGGAAGATCCTCTTTGCCTCTGATTATCCGCTTATCGGTTACGACAGGTATCTCGACGCGATAGAATCGGCGCCCTTCTCCGCCGAAGAGAAGCGCGCCGTTCTGGGGGGAAACGCCCGCGCGCTTCTCGGCCTTAAGACCTGAGCGCGCGGATCGTTGAGCGTTGTATCCCGCTTCCTTCCAGGGGGCTATTTGGGTTCGCCCTGGATCTTTTTCAGCCGGGCCTCGCCGACCTTCGCCTTCAGTTCCGGATCGCTCTCGACCTTCTGCGCGTAGTCCTCATACTGCTTGAGCGTATAATTGTATTTCTTCACGATGGCTTCTTTGGACTCGGGCGTGAGATCGGTCTCGAAAACCTCCCCCTCTATCTTGAGAAATTCCTCCGGCGTCATCTCACCTGACTTCTTCGCGCACGATGTCGCAAGCGCGACAGCGACAATGACGATAAGCAGCAAGCGTGCGTATCTCATACTACCTCCTGGAAATCCTCGTGTATCTTCGGCGCTCCCCCGGCGGCTCATGTGCCGTTAGCAGTCGTACCGTATATAATGAGTATGCGTCGAAAATCTGGGATGTCAAGAAAATTTATCAATGTGAATGATAGTGTCATATGTTCTCCGCCGGAGTTCGCACTCCGGGTGCCGCGGTTATTATTCTTGAAAAATAATGCGCCCGCGGGGTAAATGCAGGTGGGTGCTCGGGTGCGTCCTATTTTCACCGCGCGGGGTGGGTGATGATACCTGTTAAAAGACTGAAGGAACTTACAAAAGATGAGCTCGGTTCGTTGTTAAACCGTTTCGGAGACGACTTCAGCGACATCATGGTCAACACGGTGGTCCCTATCGTAAACGAGGTGCGCGCCCATGGGGATGAGGCCGTGCGAAAGTACACCGAGCGCTTCGACGGCGCGAAGCTCGATGCCCTCATGGCGACCCCGAAGGAGATCGAAACGGCGACCTCCCGTTTCGACGCCCGCGCTCTCGACGCCTTTCGCAAAGCGAAGGATAACATCGAGGAGTTCCACGGTCACCAGAAGCGTGAAAGCATTCGGTACACTCGTGCGGACGGAACGACACTCGGCGTTCAATATGAGCCCATTGAGAGCGCGGGCCTGTACGTGCCCGGTGGAAAGGCCTCTTATCCTTCTTCGGTCCTTATGGGCGCCATCCCGGCTCAGATAGCGGGTGTGAAGGAAATTACGGTCATCACGCCGCCCGATCGGACGGGAACTATCCCCGATGCAGTGCTCGCCGTGTGCGGCATTCTCGGGGTAACGCGCGTGCTCAAGTCGGGCGGGGCGCAGGGAATCGCGGCCTCGGGTTTCGGCACCGAAACCGTCCCGAAGGCGGATATAATAGTCGGTCCGGGCAATATCTACGTGACGGCGGCTAAGACCTATCTGTTCAGCATGGGAATCATCCAGATCGATTCGATGGCGGGCCCCAGCGAGGTGCTCATCATTGCCGACGAGTCGGCAGATCCGTCCTGGGTGGCCTTCGATTTTCTCTCACAGGCCGAGCATGAAGAGCGTGCGCTTGCCGTGCTCGTAACCACCTCCGAAAAACTCGCGAAAAATGTGATCACCGAAATAGAGAAGGATATCGCGCGCGGTGGGGGGAGGATCGAGATAAAGAAAAAGGCTCTCGAGCGCGCGGTCATCATCCTTGTCGATTCGGTCGATGAAGCCATAGAGTTCTCGAACCGTTACGGCCCCGAACACATGGAGTTCATGGTGCCCGAGCCCCTTGCCTATCTCGAGCGCATTCGTAATGTCGGGTCGCTTTTTCTCGGTACTCATGCCCCGGTGGCCGTGGGCGATTATTATTCCGGAACCAACCACATATTGCCCACGGGAGGGGCCGCGCGCTTTTCCTCCGGCGTTTCAGTGGAGACCTTCCTGCGGCGCACCACCTATCAGCATCTCACTCCAGAAGCGCTGAGAGGTGCGCTCGAGCCGGTTATGACCATGTCCAGGGTGGAAGGCTTCGAGGACAAACACGGAGGTTCGGTGCAGATTCGTTTCAGGAAACAGGCGCCGTAGTTCGGTATGCCGCGGCGCTTACATTTTTAATTTGTGCGCATACAAGTATGTATGATAGGATCGGCCCGCGTCCGGCCTGGCCGGGGAATGGGCCGGCGACACTCTGTCGACAGGTATCGTCATGCCAGTATACTTCGAACTTCCGTCTTATCGGCCCCCCGATTTCTCGGCGGGGCGTTTCTCCGATTGCCCCGTAGCGCGTACCGTACCGTCCGAAGCCGATGGAACGGTGCCGGACGGATACCACGCGACCAGCATCTATCCCGAGTACATTCAAACGGAGAAGGGTGTCTGGAAGCTGATCGCGTCATCCCGCATGGATTGCGCCGTTGTATTCAGCGGCGGCGAGATGGAGGTCAGGGAATTCAGGCGCGTCAAAAAGGGCGAGGCGGTACTGGTGGGCCGGAGCGAAGACGGTGAAGAAGGGATTTTCGTTCACACGACGGGCTTTGCCGGGAACGAGCGGCGCGGGGAGAAGTTCTCGTTCCACACGCGCCGGACGAGGGAAACGCCGTTCTCGCGCGACTACGACAGCATGTACGAGCTTCTGAGACACGAGAAAACAAGGGGGAAAATCGTGTGGGTCCTGGGGCCCGCCCTTACCTTTGATTACGACTCGCGTTCGGCGATGGCGGGCCTCATCCAATCCGGATATGCCCACACCGTGCTGGCGGGGAACGCACTGGCGACGCACGATATCGAAGCGGCCCTTTACGGCACAGGGCTCGGACAGGATATCTATACGAAGGAATACCGCCGCCTGGGGCATTATCATCACCTCGACGCCATCAACACGGTCAGAAAACACGGTTCGATGAAGCGCCTGCTGGACCTTGGACTGATAAAAGACGGAATCGTGCACGCCTGCCTGAGCAGGGATATCCCTCTGGTGCTCGCAGGGTCGATCAGGGACGACGGTCCGCTTCCCGGAGTGATCGCCGACGCGTACCGGGCGCAGGACGCGATGCGCGAGGCGGTTCGGGACGCCACGACCGTGATCGCCCTTTCGACCCAGTTGCACGCAATCGCGACGGGTAACATGCTCCCCTCCTACCAGGTGTTCGGCGACATCGTAAGACCGGTGTATTTTTATATCGTCGACATCTCGGAATTCGCTCTGGACAAGCTGGCGAATCGAGGGAGCCTCGAGGTGCGCGGTATCGTGACCAACGTACAGGACTTTCTGATAAACCTGAAGCGCGCTCTTGTCTGAGCGCCCGGAAAATGAAATGATAAATTCGCTCAGCAAAAACCGGCGGATGAAGGCAAACGTGATCATGGCGCTGTGCGCCTGCGCGTGTGCATGCGCGTCCCAACCGAAAACCGCCGGTATGCCCGGTACGGAGCAGCTTCGCGCCGAGAACAGCCTGATTAAAAAAAGGCTTATCCTGGCCGAGCGCGAGAATGCCGTCCTCAAGGATGAGAACCTCCAGTGTAAGAACGACAACAGGCAGCTCTCAGCAAGGATCGAGAAGCTCGGCGCGGACATCGCGGCCCTGGACGAACGCTATAAAAAGGACATCGCCCTCAGGGACAGCCAGAACCAGGCCCTTCAGCAGAAGAATGCGGTGCTGGCGAAGGAAAGCTCCGAGAAAATCCGGGAGCTATCCGAACTGAACAGAGCAACGGAATCGAGACTCGGCGGAGAGATCTCGCGGCTTAACGACGAGCTGCGCACACTTCAGGAATCGTATACCAGGGAACGGGAGGCGGTTCGCAACGAGAACGCCCAGCGTGAGCTCGCGCTTTCGCGGGAGATCGAGTCTCTTAAAAGGCTCGCCGCGGGCAGAGAGGCCGAAGCGGCGTCACTCAGAACGGCGCTTTCCGCGATCGAACAGCGCTGCGAAGAGATTACGAAAGCGGCCGAAAACAGGGAGCGCGAGCTTAAGGAGCGGGAAGGGGAGCTGCAGAAGCTACGGGAACGGATCGACGCGCTCCTTAAAGAGTCCGCGGGCAAACCTTCTGGGAAATAGCGGCATTATGATGGTTACCAGGGGTATCCTGTTCGTTTATATGGTCGCGGCGGTACTGCATATTTCCGGGGGAGCGGGTCTGGCGGCCGATTTGAGCCTTCTTCTTACTCATAATCTCGAGGGCCGGTTCAGCCTCGAGGAGAAGGGCCAGGATGAAAACGATCCGCTTCTGGTGCTCGCCCAGAACATCCTGGCCGAGCGCAGGTCCGGGAAGGCGGACCTCTTTCTTGACCTTGGAAACGCCTTCTATCCCGGGGCCCTGTCCAAATACAGCTTCGGTTCGGCCGTGATGGATTATTTGAATTATTTCGGATGCGACGCCACCCTGGTGTCCTCGCGCGACCTCCGCATCGGCATCGACAACCTTGAGTTTCTCCAGAAGGGCAGAACAACGAGACTGCTTTCAACCGGTATAGCGCGCAGGGGCAACCGGCTCTTCACGCCGTACTTTATTCATTCTAAGGGAAACACGCCCGTGGCGGTCGTCGGTATCCCCTCGAGAAAGATCCGCTTCGATATCGCGGAACAGAATCTCTACGATGTCGGCTTGCTGAAAGATGCATCGGAGCTTGGAAAGATTCATTCCGAACTGGAGCGGACGGGAGTGCGCCACGTCATTGCGCTCAGCGGGCTCGCCATCAGGGACACAATGGCGCTTATGGCGGAGCACCCGTGGATCTCGATCGCCGTCTGCGGGGGCGATTATACCGGCGAGCTCTTCACCGGCAGAGCGGGAAGGGTGGACCTTGCTGACGGCCGCTCGATCGTCATTCTGAGCGAAAAGAGCGGCTATTACCGACTCGATCTTTCGATTGAGGCCGGGATTTCCGTACGCGCGCTTTCCAGGAGGATTCCGTCGCCTGTAAAGACCGACAATCCGTCGTATCGCGACTTCGCGAACCGGTTGACGCTCTGGAAGCGAAAGTTCAGGGACGAGGAAGACCGGGTGATCGCCGATATCGGTCCGGCGTCGATCCCGGCGGGCGATCGCCGATTTCTGTGCCTGGCCAGGGAGCGCTTCAACGTGGAGATCGGTCTGGTTGAGCAGGGGTCCATCGCGCCTGTAGCGATCCGGAACGGAGTCCGGACCTCCGATATTCTGAACATGGTTAACCAGGATTTTTACCTGTTCACCTTCCGCCTGAGCGGCGCGGATCTGAAAAAGGTGTCCGTTTCGGACGAAGCGCTCCTCGTCTCGGGCACCGACGGGAAGAGCGTGCAGGGCTATCCGATCGTGGATTCGAGAATGTATCGTGTGATTGCGCCACAGGCCTCTTTCGAGCGCGTCGAACAGGTTCTCGCCCGCGATGTCGCGTACACGAACAGCTGGATGAATATTACGGACCTTCTTTTGGACGACCTCAAGGGCGCTCGTTCTTTTCTCGCCGACGACTGCGGCAGGCTCGATGGAAGGTTCAGGGCGACCGTGGATTTCTATCTCTCGAATTTTTTCGACCAGGCGCTTGTAAAGAAAGGGGATGATATGGACGAGCCTCCGGGCCAGCCCTACGAAACTTACAGGCAGTGGGGTCTCGAGAACCGTATCGATATCACCGTGTACAACCGGCTGCACCAGTTCGTCCTCACCCCGTACATGCTGTATACCGTGCTCCACACGCGGGATGACGACACCTACTACTATCAGAACAATCTCCTCCGGGGCACGTTCGTATACAATCTGAACCTTCACGAACGCGTGAAGCCGTATCATAAATCGCAATGCGACACGGTTATCAGGGTGGTGAACGACTACCGCCCGGTGGTTATCCGTGAAACCGCTGGAGCCAATTTCACGGGGCAGATCCTTTCCGCCAAGTTCGGATTGGGTTTCGAGAAGCGCGTCCACGATCCGGTGCAGATACCCTCGTACGGTATGGAAGCGGTCATCTCCGCTCGCGTTACGTTTCTTCGACATTTCAGGTACGGTCTGACGGTCGATTCGTTCGTTTCGCTTCAGGGAAGCGATACAAGCCGGCGTCATATCCGCAGCCAGATCGACAATGCCCTTTCGATTGCGGTGAACCGCTTCCTTGGGTTTTCTCTCAAACACCGCTGGTTCTATCTTTACTCCAGGGATTACCGCGAGGAATACCGCAATTCTCAGGTCACCACGTCGGCCGATCTGAAGACCGATTTCAAGATCTGGTGAGTACGCTCACTTTCGTTTTATTCACTGAAAATTCATGCCGTCTTAAAAATCAATTTAACCTCCGGCCCTACTCATTCTTCACGGCGCCCAAATAGCGCATAGTTCCGAGATGCACGGAACCGTGACCGGAGCGCCCGAAAATTAAAAGTACCGCGAGGTAAACAATGGACCTTAACCGGCAGACGCAGGGCGGGGCGTTCGACCTGAGAATAATCGGCGATCTCATCGCCCGGCCGTATAAAATCGGTATGTACCGGTTCATGCCGAAGGTGCGCGTTAATATCGAAAAGGATGACTATCTCATAAAAACGGCCGAAAACGACTTCGAGCTCGAGCAGGCCCTGCGGCTCCGTCATGAGGTGTTCATCGAGGAAATGCTCGGGAAAAAACGAATCTTCGGCATCGATATCGACCGATACGACATGCTGTGCGACCATCTGATCGTGGTGCATAAGAAGTCCGATTCGGTGGTCGGCACTTACCGCTTCAATTCGGATCGATACTCGGATCGATTCTATTCCGAGGTCGAGTTTCATCTCGGACGGTTGATGGAGAAGCAGGGGGTCAAGCTCGAAATTGGGCGCGCGTGCATTCACAGGGATTTTCGCCGAAGCAACATGATGGGGCTGCTGTGGGAAGGCCTCTATGCCTACCTTGAAGCGCTGGGCGCGCGGTACATCTTCGGCTGCTCAAGCATTCAAACGACCGATCCCATGGAGGCAGCGCGCATTCACCTGGCGATACGGAGTGGAAACCATCATGACGATTCCCTGGGGATACGGCCGGTGAAAAAATACGCGATGCGAAATTTCGGTGAATATGTGCGCACCGCCGGGATGGAGGGAGAGGATGCTGTCCGGCGCGGGAAGGCGATAATCCCGAGGCTTATCTGGGATTACCTCCAGTTTGGAGCGGTGATCTGCGGAGAACCGGCCCTTGATACCGCGTTTCGGTGTGTCGATGTGTTCACGATGCTGGACATGTCATTCCTCAACAATTCATATAAAGAAGAGAGGTTCACAAAGTAGAGCCCGCATCCGAGCGAGGCCCGGGCACCTAAAAAGTGCTTTATTTTATCGCCCGATGATGCTTCATTGAAGTTCGCCGCCGATTTTCCGGCGACGAACTTTACACTGGGAAACGCTCATCATGATGATTACACGGATGACGGCCGCTATTCTTTGTGCCGCCGCGGTTTACGCCACGGACCTGCTTGCCGACGATCCAGCCGAGCTGACGCGAAGGGGCGTCGAGCTCAGCGACCAGAAAAAGTTCGATGAGGCCGCCAGGCAGTTCGACCGCGCAATCGAGATACAGGATAAGGCATCGGCGAAAACCTATCACAACCGCGGCTGGGTGCGGGAGCTCAAGGGCGACAACCCCGGCGCGCTGAAGAATTATGAGGAGGCGATACGGCGCAATCCAAAACAGCTGCCATCCTATGAACGGGCAGGGTATCTTTATTATAAAACCGGCGATTTCGACAAAGCCGTTTCGGCCGGCGAGTTCGTCATCAAGGCCGATCCAAATAACGCCGAGGTGATCAAGTGGCTTCCCGACGCGTATCGCATGAAACTCCTGAAACAACAGGAGGAATTACTGGCAAAACAGAGGGAAGAGGAACGGAAGAAAAAGGAAGAAGAGGAGCGTCGACGTGCCGCCGAGAAGAAGGATGAGAAGAAGCAGGAGGAGAAGGAACCGTCGCGGATTCTGTACGCGACATGGGATTTCACCCTGAGAAGCGCATATTATTTCGACAGCGGAAGCTTCAAATACGTAACCACGAGCGGTATACCCGTCTCATTGCCAAATATGCTCTATGTGAGCGTTATGCCCGCTCCTTCGTGGGAGTTCGATCTTCTCGCGGGTACGCCTCATCTCGGCGCGCTCATGCCCGATGTGACCGCATATACCGAGCGCTTCCAGGTGCTCTATCACATGGACAAGTGGTACCTCGGGGTGGGGGTTCTCGGAAGCCACTATAAGGAGGATTTCAATTTCGGAAGATCGCTCACGCTCCATGATATCAAGGTTGGAGGCGTGCTCGGCTTCAGGGACGAGAAATCAACGACGAAGATTACGGCCTATCCGCGATATCTGCCTCAGGATACCTCACATTCGAAGGGGCGTACGCTCGACGTCGGATTTTTCGAGTTCAGTTATCGCTACGACGTTGATAAATATCTGGGGTATTATTCGCGTATATCGGCGGCCGATTATTACTTCTTCGACCATCGGAACAGGGTGTCGAATTATTACGGCGTTTACGAGCTGAGCCTCGGCCTGGTGCTCGGCCGGTACGATCAGGCTACAAAACAAAAGTTCCTCACTTTCACCGTCGATCTCACCGAACGATTCTATCTGAGAGATTTTGCGAACGACGAACCGTACCGCTTTGCCAACGGACAGGGATACTTCGGCGCGGATTCGCGCACCTGGTTCAAGGGAGACGCGTTCCCCGGCTATTTCACAAACGGACATGTTTTTTCCGTGAAGGCGGAAGAAAAGCTTAACCGCTATTTTTTCATTTATCAAAAGTTAGGCTTCGAACTTACCGGTGGCAAAGGAGACCGCAACGAGTTCTTCCTTCTCCTGGGCGGCGGGGCGGTTTACTGATGGAGGATTTGCCGCAGATTCTGGATTTCGCCCGCGAGATCGCACAAAGCGCGGGGGAAATCCTGTTGAAAGGATTCCGTTCGTCCGGACTGACCGTCAGCTACAAGGGCGTCTCGAATCCCGTAACAAGTTCGGACCGCGAATCCGAGGATTTCCTCTATGATAGAATCCGCGCGCGTTTCCCCGAGCACGGAATCGTCGCCGAAGAGGGGAGCCGCTCCGAAGGGAGCGGCGATTTCCGATGGTTTGTCGATCCTCTCGACGGTACGACGAACTTCGCGCACGGCGTCGCGCACTTTTCGGTATCGATAGGGGTGTATTCAAATCGTAAACAGGGTGTCGTGGCGGGCGTCGTTTACGATCCGTGCAGGCGGGAGCTGTTCAGCGCGCTCGCCGGCGGGGGAGCCTTTATGAACGGCCACCATATCCGCGTCACCGCGTCGGACGAACTATCACGATCGCTTATCGCGACGGGCTTCCCCTACGACAAGAACGTATCGGACAAAAACAACCTGGCGCAGTTCAACCGCGTTCTTCCCCGCGTACAATGTGTGAGGCGTTTCGGCTCCGCGGCGCTCGACCTGTGCTATGTAGCCGCCGGCCGTTTTGACGCCTACTGGGAGATGAAAGTCAGTCCGTGGGACATCGCGGCGGGTTGCCTCATAGCGGAGGAGGCGGGTGCCAGGGTCACCATGTTTGACGGATCGCCTTATGACATAGAGGTGCCGGAAGTGCTGGCGGCGAATGCCGGGCTTCACGAGAAGCTCCTCGCGCTCCTGGCGGATGCATAGCGCAGCACCGCTATAAAGATATACAGAGTTGCGACCAGGTAAGCGTTGTTTGTTCTTCACCATACAGCGGAATCGGAATAATCATGGAGCGGTGCCTTCAGGTAAAACTGACATGGAACGTATTTCGTGTAAGGGAGTGTAGTAGCGGGACAATGAGTATTTCCCCCGGGGAACATGCTATTATGGCTTCATAGATCTCCATGCCCTTCCCTGTCGGAAGAGGTCATGTCTCGAAAAATAAATAAGAGGGGGGTCTTTATGTACCGGATTAACAGACACTATAAAACCGCCTGTGTTCTCGTTCTGTTCTGGACTTTTATCGCCTGTTCCGGACGCGCGTTGCATAAAACTTACGGTGGTCAGGAACGTCCCAATGATCAGCTTGCCGTGTTCGACTGGGAGGGTACCTGGTATATGGGCCTGGGTCTTTATAAAGCCGATGGAATACCGAATACGGAAGGGAAAAACGGCGGTACCTGGGAATGCATGTATAACGACAAAAACCATGGAGGCTTCAATGTGGCCGTCCTTCCGGGCAAGAGGGCATTCGAGCTGTTCAACGCACGGACCGAGCCCGTCTCGGTATTCCAGGTAACCCTCGACATGGAATCCGGGAAAACGTATTCGCTGGTCGGGAATGAAAAGAAATTTATTATCAGATGCAATGGTAAAGAAGTAAAAACAAATGTTGGTCCCATCCCGGTTTATATCGAACCCGGACCCGGCGATCCGCATGCCGTACTTTTCCTTGAAGCTCACATGCTGGGTAAATCGGTCGCTCTTTTCAGGGTTGATGGAAAGGTCGGTAAAAAGATGTATAAATGTCATCCCAAATGGGTAACCTTTAATAATGACAATCCAATCGGCGGCATGACTGATTTTGAACTGCGCCTTTCTCCCGGTAAACACATCATAGAATATTCGGTACTTTCTAAATATTTTGGCGGCAGAAGCATGGGATTTGTTGTAAAGACTCTTGAGTTCGAGGTTCAGGCCGGTAAGAAATATACGTATAAAGTCATACCGGATCCTGAGGATGGGAAGAGCGGGGCCCAGGAACATACTATAGAGATAGTGGCTCAATAAAATAGCGATTTTAGAGTACACCGTAGTGTACTGTCGGTGTCGGGCGGGAGTGCTTCCGGAGCCCGCCGGCACCGAACTGTTACGATCGACACAGTCGGCGGAGAAATGTAATCCCAATCCGGCTGGTGGGTATATTTCGCGCGCGCATGATCAGATTTGATAATAACGAAGCGGGCGTCATTCATCTATGTTATAAATTATCACCTCCCGTTTTGAATAAACAGCATTTTAAATGATGTTGTCATCTCTTCGTTCCAAAAAAAATCCTATCATATGATACAGCGACATATTTCCGCTTGACCGGTATTGTAATATTGTCATACAATATATATGTACATAACCAGGTGTTATGTGCGTGCTGCCGGGCATTGCGGCTCCGGTGGCTTCGTGAAAAAATACACTTAAACCACGCATGGTCCGCGACGCCAGACGCGCGGGAATCGGTGCGTTCCATGGAGGATTGGCTGATGGCTACAGGTAAAGGAAGGCGCGTGGCGGTCATCGACGGTCGTCGAACGCCGTTTCTGCGCTCTGGAACAGGGTATTACGATCTCATGTCGTGGGAGCTCGGGCGTTTTGCGGTAAAGGGCCTCGTCGCGGCCACGGGCATCGATCACTCATCGATAGACCAGGTGATAATGGGAACGGTCGCCTCCGATATAGCGACTACCAACGTCGCGCGGGAGATCATGCTAGGTGCCGGATTGCCCGAAACGGTGCCGGCGTATACCGTCACCGTGGCATGCGTTTCGGCCAACGCCGCCATAACGGCCGGCGCCGATATGATAGCGACGGGCAATGCAGATGTAGTCATAGCGGGGGGAACCGAGAGTTTCTCGGATCCCGACATAAAGGTATCGAAGCGATACCGTCGTTTTATTCTCGACCTGACCATGTACAAACGACCGAAAACGCTCGGTGGAAAGATGCGATTGCTGAAAGGCATGAAGGCGCTCGATTTCGTCGTGCCGGAGCGTCCGGCGATCGGTGAATACTCCACAGGCCTCAGCATGGGGCACAACGCCGACAGACTTGCAAGAAGGCTGGGGATATCAAGAGAAGACCAGGACCACTATGCCGAGTACTCACACCGACAGGCGTCCACGGCGATCGCCTCCGGCGTTCTGAAAAGCGAGATCGTCCCCGTGGTTGCGCAGGGAACGGATCGTGCAATAACGACGGATAACGGTCCGAGATCGGACGCGACATTCGAAGGCCTGAGCAGGCTGAGGCCCTCGTTCTATAAAAAATACGGAACCGTAACCGCGGGCAACTCCTCGTTCCTTACCGACGGCGCGGCGGCGGTGCTGTTGATGAGCGAGGAAAAGGCTCGTGAACTCGGGCTTAAGCCAAAAGCATATATAAGCTCTTATGTTTTCTCCGCACAGAACGTGTGGGATGAGTTGCTCCTGGGGCCCGCGTTTTCAATCGCAAAATTACTGAAAAAAACAGGACTCGAGCTTTCGGAAATAGGGGTACTCGAAATACACGAGGCCTTCGCCGCGCAGATGGAAGCGAATATCCGCTGTCTGGAATCGGACGCCTTCGGCAGGGAGAAGGCGGGATTTCCGGCGCGGGTCGGGATGGTGGACCGTGCGCGACTCAACATATACGGGGGCTCGCTGTCTCTGGGTCATCCTTTCGGCGCAACGGGGGCGCGCCTGCTCACGACCTGCTGCAACCGTCTTCGTGATACCGGAGAGAGATACGGTATTATCGCCGGATGCGCGGCGGGCGCCGTTGGTAGCGCGATACTTGTCGAAAACGCCGACTGATACGGGGAGGAAGAAACAATGAAAACGGACAAAACAGCCGCGCGAATCAACTCAGAGAAGGAATTCACTCCGCTGGATCGGCTCACACTCACTCATTTGAAAATAGAAAAGACGCGGGACGGTATAGCTCTCGTCATCATCGATTCCCCAGGCACAAAGGTGAACAAGGTGTCGAGTGGGCTCCTCGCGGAAATAGAGACGATGATAGATTCGATTGAACGGGACGTGACGGTGCGCGCGATGGCGGTTGTCAGCGGCAAGGAGGACAACTTCATCATGGGAGCCGATATAGACGAGCTGAAGACTAAGGAGACACGGGAAGGGGTACTCGAGTACATAGGCACCGCAAACGGCATTCTGAACCGTGTCGAACAGCTTTCCATCCCGGTTGTGGCCGGCATTAATGGCAACTGCCTGGGGGGCGGTCTCGAATTCTGCCTTGCGGCCGGATACCGCATGGCGACCGATTCACCGAAAACCGTAATGGGACTGCCGGAAGTGCAGCTTGGCCTTTTTCCGGCGGGCGGAGGCACGCAGCGCCTGCCGCGGCTCATAGGGCTTACGCAGGCCCTGCCTCTGCTCCTCACCGCGAAAAACGTCCGGGCGCGAAAAGCGAAAAGACTGGGCCTTATCGACGAGATAGTCTATCCGTATTCGATCCGGGATGCGACGGTGCAGAAGGCGCGCGAGCTTGCCGGTAAGAAGGGAAAAATAAAAAGGAAGCGCGTGCGGTCTCTCCTCACCGCGCTTCTCGAGGGCACGGGTATAGGCCGTCGGATCGTGCTGTCACAGGCGCGGAAGATGGTGATGCGACAGACACATGGATTGTACCCGGCGCCGCTGGCGATTCTCGATTCTGTGGCGTATGGATACCGCAAGGGGGTGTATCGCGGCATCGATGCCGATTGCGGACGATTCGCCGATCTGGTCTTCTCCCGGCACGCCAGGTCTCTCATGGGCCTTTTCTTCGCGATGACCGAGGCGAAAAAGAATCCGAAGCGCGATATGGTTAGGCCGGTCAAAAAACTCGCGGTGCTGGGCGCTGGACTTATGGGCAGCGGTATCGCCGCGGTATCGGTGGAGCGGTGCGATACGGTGCTGCTGAAGGACACCTCGCTCGACGCCGCGGCGTGCGGCATGCGGGAGGTGTGGAAGGGGCTTGAGAAGCGCGCGCGCTCGGGGGGGCTGACGGCCTTCGACAGGGACACCCTGTACGGGAAGATGGTGCCCTGCGACGATTATTCCATGTTCGCGGGAACCGACCTTGTCGTGGAGGCGGTCTTCGAGGACCTGGCGCTCAAGCGGCGCATCCTGTCTGACGTCGAGCGGGCGACCGGGGAGAAGACAATTTTCGCCTCCAACACATCGGCGCTTCCAATCCGCGAGATAGCGGCAGAGAGCCTTCGGCCGGAAAACGTGATCGGCATGCATTACTTCAGCCCGGTGCAACGCATGCCCCTGCTGGAGATCATAACGACGAGCGACACCTCGGAGTGGGTGACCGCCTCGGCGCTGGAGTTCGGAATACGACAGGGCAAGACCTGCATTGTCGTAAAGGACGGCCCGGGTTTTTATACAACGCGGATACTGGCCCCTATGCTCAACGAGGCGGTGCTCCTCATCGAGGAGGGGGTCGACCCTGCGGAGATAGACAGGGCGATGCTCGCCTTCGGATATCCTGTGGGGCCGATAGCGCTTTTGGACGAGGTCGGCATAGATGTCGGAGCGCATGTGTCCAGGGGCCTGGGGCCGATGTTCGAGGCGCGGGGCGCGAAACCGTCGGCTGGCCTCGGGCGCCTGTACGAGAAGGGGTATTACGGCAAGAAGAACAAAAAGGGCTTCTATCGCTACGACCTGAAAAAGAAAAAAGGGATGCGTCCGATCGACAGCGGGGTACTGGAAGTTCTGAGAATGGCGCCGCAGCGCAGGGCGGAGGCGCGGGAGATACAGGACAGGGTGAGCCTGATGATGATAAACGAAGCGCTTCTCTGCCTGCAGGAGGGCATTATCGCATCTCCCCGCGACGGGGATACGGGGGCCATTCTTGGACTTGGTTTTCCGCCTTTCCGCGGCGGGCCGTTCAGGCACATAGACGCCGAGGGAGCGGGCGCGGTTCTGAGACGTATGGATGAACTTGCAGAGGCGCACGGCGGGCGGTTCATGGCGGCGGATATCCTTCGCGACACGGCGTCCTCAAAAAGGAAATTTTATCCGTAGGTGGAGAGTGAATGATGGAACGCACACTGGTGATCAACGAGGAGCATGTCATTTTTCGCGACTCGATACGGAAGTTTATCGCTGCGGAAATAGGCGAACACTATGCGGAGTGGGAGCATCAGGGGATCGTTCCGCGGGAGATCTGGAAGAAGTTCGGTGAGAACGGGTATCTCTGCCCGTGGGCGTCCGAGGAGTACGGCGGTTCCGGAGCGGACTATCTGTATTCGGTCATCATTACGGAAGAACTCGCTGGAGCTGGGATGGGGAGCCTCTTCGTTCCACTGCACAACGATATCGTGGCGCCGTATATCGATTCCTACGGCACCGCCGAACAGAAGGCGCGATGGCTTCCAGGGTGCGTTTCCGGGGACATCATCCTTGCCGTCGCGATGACCGAGCCCGAGGCGGGTTCGGACCTGGCCTCAATAAAAACGACCGCGGTGAAGAAGAACGGGCGCTGGGTGCTCAACGGTCAGAAGACGTTCATATCGAACGGGATCCTCGCGGATCTTGTCGTCGTAGCCGCCCGCACCGGCGGTACCGACACGCCCTCCAGCCAGGCGATGAGCCTTTTCGTCGTAGAACGTGGAACGAAAGGATTTGAGCGCGGAGAGCCAATACGAAAGATCGGCCTGAAGGCCCAGGACACCGCGGAGCTCTTTTTCGATGACTGCGAGATACCCGAGGAGAACCTGCTGGGCCAGGAGGGCCTGGGCTTCATATATCTCATGCAGAAGCTGCAGCCCGAGCGCCTGGTTTGCGCGGTGGGGGCCCAGGCAGCCGCCGAGCGGTGCCTCGAGATAACCGTGGAGTACGCGAAGGAGCGCCGGCTTTTCGGTAAGCCCCTCTCCAAGTTCCAGAACACGCAGTTCGTCCTCGCGGAGCTTGCGGCCGAGATCGCGGTCGGCCGGAGCTTCGTGGACAACTTGATCCGCGCCCACATGGAGGGGAAGTCGGTGATGAGCGAAACCTGCATGGCCAAGTTCTGGGTGACGGAGATGGCAAAACGGGTAGCGGACCGCTGTCTGCAGATCTTCGGCGGCTATGGGTACTGCGCGGAATATCTCATCTCGAGGTTTTATGTCGATGCCCGCATTCAAACCATCTACGCGGGTACATCCGAGGTAATGAAGATGATCATCGCGCGCTTCATGGGCCTGTAGCGGGTAATTTCCTCAATTTTGAGGCGGGCCGCTCCGATAAACAAAGGGAATCCAACAATTCTCCGGAGTTGACCATGCTCAAGAAAATGCTCGCCGCAGCGTTCATAATCCTTCCCGTGGCGCTTTTTGCCCAGGCGGGACCGGGAAAAAAGGACGCGCCCGAACCGAAGGCAAAAGCATCGATTAGCACCAATATACCCGTGCAGGCGCAGTACAGCGAGAAATTCGAGGTTGAGCACTGCTATTTCAACAGGCGTATCGACCCGGGCGGGAAGGGAGAGCTGCTCGAGATAGAGCTTATACTTAAAAGCCGCTGGCAAGAGCCTATCGAGATGTACATCTTCACCATAGCGACATTCGAGAAAATTGAGAAAACCAAGTCGAGTTTCGAGATGCCGGTTCCCGAGCGCGAGCGCATTCGTAATTTCGTACCCTATCCGGACGATATCAAGAATTACGAGTATGACAATCCGGATGGTAAAGGCGCAACGGTACTGGTTAAATATCCGAAAAACCCGAAGGCCGGCGTCGATCCCTCGACGGGAAAACCCTACACTCTGAAGGACAGGCTGGTCGTTCGGGCCTATCACCTCAGTCCATACCGTGTAAATTATGTGTTTTTTAACAACGCCACTATCCTGATCTTCGATGGTGAGGGGAAGGCCATGTTCAGAAAGCTCTACGAAATCAAGGGCCGACGACGCTGAGAAAATAATCGGAATGTCGACTGATGGGGCCCCCCGAAGGGGGCCTTTTGCGTTAAATAGTGATTGACCCCGCCGGGAATGTGAAAAAGGCTTGTTATTCCATTAACGTACAGTATGGTAGTTCCGCTCGATTCACGAGCGGATTCCCCTTAATCGAGGAACGGATATGAGCTGCGTGGTGATCATAGGCACACAGTGGGGCGACGAGGGCAAGGCGAAGATGATCGATTACTTCTCCGCCGGGGCCGACATCATAGTGCGCTATCAGGGCGGCGCGAACGCCGGGCATACTGTCGTGGCCAACGGAGTGAAGCACGTCTTTCACCTGATCCCCTCGGGCATCCTTCATCCGGACAAGGTGTGCGTGATAGGAAACGGCGTTGTGCTCGATCCGGAACAGCTCGTAAAGGAAATCGATGCCATCGAGAAGCAGGGAATCGAGGTTGGGAGCCGTCTGTTCATATCGGACGCGGCGCACCTCATCCTTCCGTATCAGAAGCTGTTCGACGAACTGGTGGAGGAGTCGCGCGCGAATCGTATCGGCACGACAAAGCGCGGCATAGGCCCGGCGTATTCGGATAAGGCCCTGCGACTCGGAGTACGCGTGGGAGACATCCTGGATGACGCCTACCTTTCGGAACGGCTTGACTGCGGACTGTCGATGAAAAACCGGCAGCTGGAACAGATGTACGGACGCCAGCCCTTCGACAGCGGCGAGATCCTCGAGCTGGTGCGCGGTTTTCGGCAGCGCGTGAAGAAGAACATCATAAATACCCAGTATTACCTGCACCGCGCGGTCGAGGCCGGAAAGAAGATCCTTCTGGAGGGGGCCCAGGGTGTGGCGCTGGATATCGACCACGGGACCTATCCTTTCGTGACGTCGTCGAACACGACTATTGGCGGCGCGCTGACCGGCACGGGACTATCGCCCTTCAATATAGATAAAATCATCGGTATCACAAAAGCGTACGTAACGCGTGTCGGAGAAGGGCCGTTCCCGACGGAGGATGAGGGGGAGGATGGAGCACGCCTGCGAGAGAAGGGGGGAGAGTTCGGCTCGACCACGGGCAGGCCCCGCCGGTGCGGGTGGTTTGACATGGAGATCATGCGGTATTCAAAGCGCGTCAACGGGCTGACGAGCCTGGCGCTCACAAAGCTCGACGTGCTGAGCGGTTTTAAGAAGATCAAGGTCGCCGTCGCTTACGAGATCGACGGCAAACGGCTTGACCATTTCCCGTCATCCATGCATGAAAAAATCAGGCCGGTATACGAGGAGCTCGACGGGTGGCAGGAGGATATCGCCGCATGTCGTTCATTCGACGCGCTGCCGTCGAGGGCGAGGGAGTACGTAGACTTTATCAGGAAGACGCTCGATATTCCGATCTCGATAGTATCGGTGGGACCGGACCGTGAAAATACCTTCGTTCTCGAATAGACCGATCCGGTTGAAGAGACAGCGAGAGCGTGGTTTTTGATGGTTTTTTACCGCCAGTGTGCTAATTTTTATTTGACAGTATACCATGCATTTTACACCTTTAAGCCCTGCGTTTACGAGTCGCTAGCTCAGTCGGTAGAGCAACTGCCTTTTAAGCAGTGGGTCCGGAGTTCGATTCTCCGGCGACTCAAAGAAAATTGCGAAAAATTGTTGACCAATGTACGCAATTTTTTATAGTGCCTCAGCATTTGTCCCCGTCGTCTAGGGGTCTAGGACACCGGGTTTTCATCCCGGCAACAGGGGTTCGAATCCCCTCGGGGATGC
>ERZ795054.1371-NODE-1371-length-23440-cov-4.832328_pt1 | contig 23440 bp, 18 predicted proteins | sample MGYA00375138_ERZ795054 | MGnify/ENA primary metagenome ERZ795054 (study PRJEB30183, sample SAMN05720215) | anaerobic digester metagenome | isolation source: active sludge of municipal wastewater-treating anaerobic digesters | place: USA | collected 2014-12-23 ... | reverse complement strand
CGGGCGGCCCGAGGCGAGTTTTGGACCTGGACCAGCGACGACAACCGGTATTTCCCCGAGGCGATCGAGCGTCTGAGCGGCTATCTGCGCGGGCATCCCGAGGCGGGATTGGTCTACGGCGACATGATCCAGCGCAGGGAGCAGGGGTTGGTGTTCAATCCGCCCGCCTACCGCGACACATTCTGGCGCAACAGCCTCTTCGGTGCGGCCTTTCTCTACCGTGCCGCGGCGGCGCGTCAGGCGGGGGAGTATGACGCCTCGCTGCGCATGGTCGAGGACTACGACTTCATGCTGCGCCTGAGCTACGTGGCGGAGGTGGGGCACTGGCCGTACATCATTTACGAATACGGGGAGCACGAGGAATCGCTGACAAGCACGCGCCCGATGGAGCACCTTCGGGCCATCGGCCGGATGTTCGAGAAGCATCGTCGCCTGGGTTTGGCGTCCCGGCGCGATCTGAGCGATCTGGCCATTCAGATCAGCGGAACCAGCCGCCGGCGCAGCCAGTGCTGGAACGGCATCCGATTCGGCATCAAGGCGATTTGCCTTTGGCCGTTCAACTGGCGCGCTTACCGGTCGACCCTCTTCGCCTTCGTCGTCGGGGCGCGTCGGGGCTGGGGCTCGGCTCAAGCTCCGGGGGCGGGGCGGGTGCCGGACAAGAGTTCTTCGTAGAGTTCCTCGTAGCGCCGGACCATCCGCCTCATGCTGTACATGCCGGCGCGATCCCGGCAAGCCGGGCGCATGCCTTCGAGCCGCTCGGGCGACAGCCGGAAGACCTCGCCCAGGCGGGCGGCCAGATGCGGCACATCGTCGGTGCGAGCCACCCATCCCGTGGCGCCGTCGCCGATGACTCCCGCCGCGTTGGCGGCTTCAGACACCAGCGCGGGGCGTCCGGCGGCGAGCGATTCGAGCACTGCATTGGGCAATCCTTCCCAGAGAGAGGCCAGGACGGTGAAGTCCGCGGCGTGCAGGAGGGCTTCGGGCTGGTTGGTTTGGGGCAACTGCGTGATCACGCCTCCCAGGCCGTGGCGGCGGATCGCCTCATCGAGTTGCGCCTGGATCTCGTCGCTTTCGTGCTCGCCCGCAATGAACACCCGAACGCCGCCGGGCAATTCCTGTCGGCGCTTCAGTTCGCCCAGGGCCAGGGCGAGCAGGTGCGGCGACTTCTGTTTCGTGATGCGGCCCAGCATGGCGACAACGCAGGAGGCGGTCGGGGCGAGGCGGGCCCGCAACCCGGGATCGGGGTTGCGGCCGAAGCGCTCGCAATCGAGGCCGTTCGGGATGCAGACCAGCTTGCGGGCGGGGATGCGGCTGTGCTCGATGAGTTGGCGTTCGAGGTGCGGGCTGTTGCAGACCACGCGCTGGGAGAGCCGGTGCTCGATCCGCTCGTAGAAGAGCTGTCGCGGCTGGTATTCGGTCCGCACCGCGGTCACCAGGCGGAGGCGGGGGGGCATGAGGACGCGTCCGAGTCGGGCGATATGATTGCTGTGGTGGCTGACGGCATGGAGAAGCGCGGGGCGCGTTCGCCAGGTTGCGGCGATCAGTCGGGCCCAACCCGCCAGCAAGCCGGGGGGAGACCAGCGGAGGTCGAGGACGCGCCACGGAACGCGGGCGCGATCGAGATCCGGGGCAAAATGGAGGCTGGTGCCGTAGGCCTTGCCGTGCAGGCAGAGGAGGCGGGGGTCGAAGCGTTCTCGATTCAATCGTGTGACGAGTTCCACCGTCTGTCGCTCCGCGCCGCCGGCGCTGAGAGTGTCGACGCAATAGAGCACCCGCCACCGCTGTCGATCCCGAGTTGTCGGCATAGTGATTCCGGTCAAGAGGCTGTCTGGCCCGCGGACGCGCGCGCGCCGCCCGAGTTTGCGCCAGAAGTCCGCGCACAGGCGGGCGGGATTGTCAACACAGGCCTCGGGCGGCGCAATAAATGTGTTGCTCCGCATGGATGGGTCGGCGACAGAATGTCGCGGTTCGGCGGCGGCGGGCTTTCGGGCAGAGGGCGTGTCGGGGTGGGGCGCGGCGGTGCGGCTGCGGTCGAACGACGAAGATCATGGTATCCGCAATTGACTATCGCATTCGGTTTCACAGGGCCTTGTGGTACGGGCTCATCCTGCTGGCCGCACTGAGTCTGAGCGTCTTTCTGGCGTCGGACCAGTTCATGGTGGCCTTTGTGGTGGGGGGGACCCTGTGGCTGGCGACGCTGCCGTATCATGCGCACCTGGCCATGGTCGTGACCGTGACGACATTCAGCTCGGCGCTCATCCTGCCGTTCATTCCGGGGCGTCCGTACATGTGGGAAGGGGCGGCGCTGCTGGCCTGGACCGGTGTGATCGTGCTTCACATGGTGCGGCGGGGTTCGCCGGATCTGGCGGCGACCCTCAGGGCGCATCGTTGGGTCTTTATCGGTTCAATCATCTATTGCGTTGTGTTGGTGGTGACGATGATGGTGCGCGGCTTCGGCCTGCGGATTCTGGGATCGGGACAGGCGGGAGGCCGGCTTTACTTGCAGCAGTTGCTTTGCGCGATCTTCCCGCTGCTCTTTGCGATGCTCCAGAGCAACGAGCGCTCGCTGGTCAAGTTGTTGACAATCCAGTGGCTTCTCACCGGCACGTATCTGATCGCGGACTTTGCCTTCACCTTCGGCGGGGGGCTGGCCAACGCGTTGTACTTCGTCGAGTTGCCCGTGGACGCCGCCAGTTTCGAGTTTCAATCGATGCGGTTCGGGATCCGGCGTTTCCAGTCGTTCGCGCTGGTCAGCATGGGCCTGTTCTTCATCGTTCTGGTCTACAACAACACCAAGGATTTTGTCGCGCGCAAGGCGTTTTGGCTGTTGCCGGTAATGGTCCTGGTGCTGTTGGTGGGAATGCTCAGCGGCCACCGGGTCGTTCTGGTCACGACGGGATTTGTCATGCTCTTCTGCGTCTACGCCCAGCGGTTCTTCACCGTGCGCAACCAGTTGATCGCCCTGCTGATCCTGATCCCGTCGTTTGCGCTGCTGTATGCGTTCGCAGACCGCATGCCGCTGGCGGCCCAGCGCGCCGTGGCTTTCCTGCCCGGCATTTCGATCGACAACGCCGCGCGGGTGGACGCGGTCGGCACGATGACGGCGCGGCGGACCATGTTCCGCGTCGGCCTCGAGATGATCCCGCAGTATTTGTGGGTGGGACGCGGCTTCGCGCGGTATCTGGACGAGTATTCGCGGGCCTTTGACCCGACCGGCACGATGATGCACATCAACCAGGGTGTGTTCTACAACGGCTTTGTCGGTCTGATGGTGAACACAGGTGTGTTTGGCACCGCGGGGATGTTGCTGTTCATGTACGGCGGGACGCGTGTGGCCTGGCGCATCATCCAGCATCTTCGCCGTTATGGCTGCGAGGACAATTTCTCCCGCGCCTGTTCGGTGGTGGCCGGGATTTGGATGGGAAGCGCCATCAGCTTCCTCTTCCTGCACGGCGACAGCGAATACGCCATGAAGACGTTTTCCCTCCAGGCCGGGGTGCTCATCATGGCCAACCGGTTTCTCGAGCAGCGTCTTGTGACGGCGTCTGCCGCCCCCCCAGCCGAACCCGGTGCTGTCCCAAGCCAGGCCTGATCAAACAGCGGCCCAACCATCCATGAGAGAGACGGCCAGAAGCGGAAGGGGCCAGGAAGGCAGGGGCAGAATCTCCGGAGAATCCTCGAACCCGGCAGCGCGGCACACGGACTCGGCTCGGATCGAGGACCTCTTGCCGGTCGAGGATTCTGGCGACGCTGGCGTGCCGCGGAGGCAAAGGCGACGCGATGGTCTTCGGTGGATGCTCGTTGTCGCCGCGGTCTGCGTCTGCGCGTTCGTCCGCGCCGACACGGAGGTCATCGACCGGGCCGTGTTGGATCGTTGGGCTGCGCCGTATCGGGGCTGGCATTACTGGCCGGACCACGTGATCCCGTCGCAGCCGGGCATACCCGGCCACGAAGCGTTTCACAGCACGGACGTGCCGTGCGTGTACCAAGTGCCGGGAGAGCCGGACACCTGGTACATGAGTTTCATCGGCTTCAACGGCCAGGGGTACAACTCGTTTGTGGCTGAGAGCACAAACCTGGTGCGTTGGACCAGGCCGCGGCTGGCAATGGGATTCGGTCCCACGAACGCGTTTGACTTCGGCGGGTGCGTCGTGGGGGCGTTCCTGTACGAATCGTACGATGTGAAGGCGCCGCGTGTTCTCAAGAAGCGCGACGGGAGGTATTGGACGCTGTACGGCTGCTATCCGCGCCAGGGCGGATACGAGTTGCGCCCCGGCTCCGAGGGGGTGGCCTCGAGCGAAGACGGCCTGACGTGGGGCCGGGCGAAGGACGCGCCGATCCTGTCCGTTGCGGATCCGGACTGCGCGGTGTGGGAGAAGGACTGCATTTACCAGCCGTGGCTGCTCGAGCATCGGGGGCGTTTCTTCAATTTCTACAATGCGGCCAACGGCTCGATCGAGCAGACGGGTCTGGCGTTTTCCTGCGATTTGTTGAACTGGATGCGCTATCCGGCAAACCCGGTCATCCGTGTCCGCTCGGGCGGCTTCGACGAGCAGTTCGCGTCGGATCCCAAGGTGTTCCGGGACGGCGATCACTGGACGATGTTTTACTTCGGCGTGGGGCGGGGCGGGGCGCACATCATGGCGGCCTTTTCACGCGATCTGGCGCATTGGACGGCGCACCCGGAGCCTCTGTATGCGGCGGGCGGCCATCCCGGCGGTCTGGATCGCCAGTACGCCCACAAGATCTCGCTGGTGTACAATCCGAAGAACGAGACGTTCTACATGTACTACTGCGCCTGCGGCAGCCAGGGGCGCGGCATTGGTCTGATCACCAGCAAGCCGCTGGAGGCCGAGGCGTCGCAGGAAAACAACGGTTGAGAATGGAGAATCCTATGGACTGTACGAAGTTTATCGAGGAGCAGGTGCGCAACCTGCGGCAAAGAGTCGGAGACGGTCTCGCCATCAATGCCCTGAGCGGCGGGGTGGACAGCTCGGTGGTGACGGCCCTGGGCTACCGGGCGCTCGCGCGCCAGCTCAAGACCATCTTTGTCGAGAACGGATTGATGCGCGAGGGGGAAGCGGAGCGCGTGATCGAGACGTTTGCGGCGCTGGGCATCCCGGTCGAGCTGGTCGATGCGCGCAAGGAGTTCCTGGGCGCGTTGGCGGGCGTGACCGATCCGGAGCGGAAGCGCTGCGCGATCACGGAGACGTTTTACAAGACTGTGTTTGGAAAGGTGGTGCGGCAATCGGGAGCCAAGTTCCTCCTGCACGGCACGATTCTGACCGACATCGAGGAGACGGTGGCCGGCATCAAGCGTCAGCACAATATCCTGAGCCAGCTCGGGATTGATCCGGAGCGGGTGTATGGATACCAGGTGGTCGAACCGCTCGAGACGCTGCGCAAGGACGATGTGCGGGAGCTGGCGGGGGCGCTGGGCTTGCCTGAGACCATCGCCCAGAGAATTCCCTTCCCCGGTCCCGCCCTGGCGACCCGAATTGTCGGGGAGGTGACCGAGGAACGGCTTGCCACCGTCCGGCAAGCCACGGCCATCGTCGAGGAGGAACTGGCGTCGACTGGCGCGTTTCAGTACCTGGCGGTGCTGCTCAACGATCGCGCCACGGGGATTCGCGACAACCACCGCGAGTTCGGACAGATCATTGTTGTGCGCTGCATCGAATCGACCGACGCGCGGACGGCGTTGGTGACGGAGATCAAGTGGCCCGCATTGCATCGCCTGGCGGAGCGAATCACCCGGATCCCGGGCGTGAACCGGTGTCTGTACGATCTGACCCCGAAACCGCCCGCCACGATCGAGTATGTGTAGCCCGGACATTTCTTAGCGCGGCTTTGCCGCGCTAAGAAATATGCGGTGAGCGAGCCGCGAGTAGGTCGAACCCTGAAAGGACAAGTATGCAACAGTCAGAGAAGGACATCGTCATCATGCCCTGCCTGGACATGCAAAACGGGCGCGTCGTCAAGGGTGTGCATTTCGTCGATATTCGCGACGTGGGCGACCCGGTCGCCTGCGCCCAGGCCTATTGCCAGGCGGGGGCCGATGAGCTGGCCATGCTCGATATCACGGCGACTGTCGAGGGACGGCGGACGATGATCGAAGTGGTGCGGCGCGTGGCCGAGGCGGCAACGGTACCCCTGACCATTGGCGGCGGGATTGGGGACGTCGCGTCCGCGTCGGCTGTGCTCGAGGCCGGGGCCGACAAGATCTCGGTGAGTTCGGCGGCATTTCGCAAGCCGGACCTGATACCGCAATTGATGAACGAGTTCGGGGCGAAGGTGACGGTGGCGATCGACGTGGACCGGAACGCGACATTGCCCTCGGGCTACGAGGTCTACATCGACGGCGGACGCACGGCGACGGGCGCCGATGCCGTCGAGTGGGCCAGACGAGTCGATGGCTACGGCGTCCCAGTTATCCTGCCGACCAGCAAAGCCGGCGACGGCGCGCGCACCGGGTATGACCTGCCGGTCATCCGGGCTATGGCCCAAGCGGTGAAGGCCCGGGTGGTCGCCTCGGGCGGGGCAGGCGCACTCGACCATTTCGTGCAGGCCGTCGAGGCCGGGGCAACCATCCTGCTCGCGGCTTCCGTCTTTCACTTCGGCCTGATCCAGATTCCGCGGCTCAAAGATCACCTCCGTGCGCGCGGCGTGCGGGTCCGGGGCTGACCGGCACAACAGCGGGACGCAGAGTGGTCTCGCATTGCAAAGACCCTAACGCCGCACCTTCCTGAACAGACAGAAAAGCTCGTCGCCGATGCGGCGATGAGACACCAGCCGTAATCGAGCGGCGTCCGCGAGCCGGCGCGGACTGGGGCCGTCGGCGATGGTGGGGGCCGCGGCGCCCCCGAAGACGAACGGACAGATGGTCAGGTGCAGTTCGTCGACGAACCCCTGGCCGAACAAGGCCGCGTTGAGCTCGCCGCCTCCTTCGCACAGCAGACGCTTCACGCCCCGGGCCGAGCGCAGCCAGGCCAGGGCGGCGCGGAAGTCGATCTGGGTTCGTCCGCAGACAACGACCTGATCCGCCGGCCCGTCGAGTTGGCGGAGTCGTGTCTGCCCTGCCCGTTCGGTCGTCAGGATGAGGATGGGAGAGAATCGTCGGGTGAAGATCGAACTGGCCGGATCGATTCGACCGTGCCCGCTGACCAGGATGCGCAGGTTGAACTCAGCCAGTCCCCGCTCGATTCGGCTCCGGCGGTAGCGCGCGGGACCGGGTCCGAGGTGAATGTCTTCGGCGGATGCCGTGCGGGCGCCGCACATGACAGCGTCGGCGGTGGCGCGCAGAGCATAGAGGTGGGCCAGATCCCGCCTGGTTCCGAAGGAGGCGATGCGGCGGTTGGCGGTGGCGATCTTGCCGTCGGCGGTCATCGCCATGTTGACCAGCACATAGGGGAGGGCAGGGGAGGACGCCCCGTCCGCGGCTGGTGTTGAGACGCGCACAATCATAGCAACAGCATGGCGTCGCCGTAGCTGTAAAAGCGATACCCCTCGCGGATGGCCTCCTGGTAGGCCGCCAGGACCATCTCGCGACCCCGAGTCTCGCCCGGCGCGGCAAACGCGCTCACAAGCATCAGCAAAGTCGACTCCGGCAGATGGAAGTTCGTCAGGAGCGCGTCCACCGCGCGAAATGCGTACGGCGGGTGGATGAAGATGCGCGTGCGGCCGGGACCTGGGGATAGGCTCAGCGCCGCGCTGGATCCGGGCGCGTCGCATCGAGCTCGAGACGCTGCGCTCTCGAGGACGCGCACCGACGTTGTGCCGACGGCAATGACGCGATGGCCGGCGCGCCGAGCTTCCCGAATTGTCTCTGCCGTGGCTTGGGGAAGGTCAAAGACCTCGGCATGCATGACATGGTCCTCGAGGCGTTCGGTCTTGACCGGCGCGAACGTGCCAAGGCCGACGTGCAGCGTGACATGGCAGACGCGTATGCCACGTCCGCGCAGCGCCTCGATCATCCGGGCGGTGAAGTGGAGTCCGGCCGTCGGGGCGGCGGTCGAGCCGGGGGGGTGCGCGAAGACCGTTTGGTAGCGTTCGCGGTCTTCGGAGGTCGGGGGTCCTGCGCGTGTGATATAGGGCGGGAGCGGGACCTCTCCGAGGAGGTCGAGCATGTCCTTGATGTTCGCGGGCCCCTCGAACCGCAACCGATAATGGCCTTCGGCATTCTTGGCCTCGACGATCGCTCGCGAGACACTCGGGGCGGAGAGAGACCCGAGCTGGGATGGAGCGGCGCGGGCGTGGGAGTCGGGCGCGGGCGGCGGAAAGAGGAGCACGGTGCCCGGGCGGACCCGTTTCCCGGGGCGCAAGAGGACCCACCAATCGTTGGGCGCGATCTCTTCGGCGAGCAGCACTTCGAGTCGGGCGCCGCCGCCCGCTTTTTCGGCCCTCAAGCGGGCGGGAATGACGCGCGAGTTGTTGAGGACCAGGGCGTCCCCAGGGCGCAAGTAATCGGGCAGATCGACGAACCGGCGATGCTCGATGTGCCCGGCCCGGCGGTCGAGCACCAGGAGGCGTGAGCCCTCGCGGCGGACCGCCGGGGTCTGCGCGATCAACTCCGGTGGCAGGGCGTAGCGAAAATCCGCGGTCCGCATGGCAGATCAACGCAGCTTGAGGACGAAGTGCGGATTCCCGTAGTGGATGTAATCGGCCCAATCGATCGTCTTTTCGCGCAGGGCGTAGACGGCCAAGCGCGCGGCGATGAGGGCGTTGCCGACCGTTTGGCCGTTGGCGATCGCGCTGTAGAACGACGCCGCGAATGTCTTGGCGGGATCGTCGCCGACAGGCCAGTAGGTGCCCACGTAATTGGCCACGCCGCCCCTCAGGAAGGCCTCCGCGAGGCCGACCGTGCGTTGCACGCGTTGGCGGATCCCGTCTGGATCGGTGGCGCGCCGCGCGCGCCCGCGCACCCGGCCCGATTCGCAGGCATTGAAGACGACCAGATTGGGCAGGTTGCCCAACCCGCTCAGATCGGCGCCGCTGAGCACGTCGCCATCCGCGCAGAGAATCCCGCTGCGCATGGGCTGCACGGGATCGAACGCCGCATGCCCGGCGTAATGGAGAAGGTCGTAGCGTCCGGACCTGAAATCCTCGAGCAGCGTCGAGCGGGCGGCCTCGGCGCCTTCGCGCAGGGTCAGCCGCACGGACGGATGCGCGCCGAACAGCGCGGCAATGCGGGTTCCTTCAGCCTCGGCGCCGACGAGATCCCGTGTGGGATTGACCACAAGCAGGACTTCGAGCCCCGGGTGTGTGCGCCGTTCCTCGAGCCAGCGGGCGACCGACATGTTCTCGGCCAAGTAACGGCGGCTGAGGCCTCCATCGAGCGCGGGCTGCCAATCGCCGGAGCGCAGGGTTTCCCAGGGGAATCGGGAGGCGGGGGCGTCGTGGACGACGGCCAGGTGCTGACCCCGGATGCTGGGCAGCACGGCAAGGACTTCATCGGCAAGGAGCAGTGTGCCGAGTTGCTGGCCGAACGCCGGCAGATCCGCGGGTGTGAAGTCGCGCGCATCGAGGCGAGCCAACAGGGCATCCAGGTCCTTCTGCGCCGCCCAGCGTTCCGCGGTGATGACGGTGGCTTTCGCGCCCGCGGTCAGGAGCGACGCGCGGAACTTGAGCTGTCCGGCGCGCTGCCCTTCCTGCCGGACGATCAGATACGAGGAGGCGGCGCCGGGCGGCGCGCTCAGTCCGCGGAGAACCGACGGGGACAGGCTTTCGGGAGGGCGCGGGAGGATTCGCTCATCGAACGTGACTTCGACATCGCCGAACAGCGGCGTGCCCGCCAGACGGAACAGCTCGCGCTTGATTTCCTCGAAACGCCGCGGATCGAGTTCGCACAGGGTCACCCGCCTGAACCGGCGGTCATCGTCCGCGTCCAACAGCCCCCGCAGGAATCCCTTGAGCATGTGTTCGAGCAGCGCGGCCACACTCGGGCCCGAGCGCCCGCCCAGCAACACCGTGGCGAGATCTTCGACGTCGGTGCGGATCAGCGTCCGGATCACGTTCTCGGCGACCAGTTCCAACACCTCCTCGTCGAACCGGTCGAATGTGCCCAGGCCGGCGAACATCACCAGGTCCGCCCGCACCGGATGGCGTCCGGTTGGCATGACGAAGATCTCGCCGATGTTGCCTCCGAACATGCGCCGCGCCATGAACTCGCTCACCGCGCCGCCCAACCGCTGGTCCAGGGCCGAGGCCGCCCCTTCCGGGGCGACCTCGCGGAAGAGCCCCAAGACGACCGCGCGTGTGCTGACCTCGGTGACGCTGCCCAGGGTCAGACAGATGTCGAGACGCGGGTGTCGGCGCCGCCCGACACAGAGGCTTTCGAGTTTGAGCGCCTGGGGTGGGGAGGCGGGGAGCGCCGCCTCGCGGCGGCGGGTCGAGTGGCTCTTGGTTTTCATGCGGCGTTGATGCAAGGCTCGGCGCATTCAGTGCTGGTCAGCCACGGCGGACCGGCGTCCTTTCGCGCGAACGGGGACGCCGGCCTCGGGCCGGTTGGTCGCGCCGATCGGGCGGTGTGCGGGCGTTTGACCCGCCGTGACCGGCCGGTCACGCGTGCTTGACGAAGTGATAGGCGAGGGCGGAGCTTTCTCCAAGTCGATTATGAACCTTGCCGCCTCCATCCAACAGCAGCGCGCCCTCTTCGGCACCGGGGCGACGCGTCCGCTCGCGTTTCGCCGGGCGCGGCTGCGTGAGTTGCAGGACGCCATCGAGCGGCACGAACAGGCCCTGCTCGAAGCGCTGCACGCGGATTTGCGCAAGCCGCCGCACGAGGCGTTCGGCAGCGAGATCGGGCTGGTGCATGCGGAACTCCGGCACGCTCTCCGGCATTTGCCCTCGTGGATGGCCCGGCGCCGGCGCCCTGCGCCCTGGCTGGCCTGGCCTGGACGCGGCTTCGTGGATCCCGAGCCGTACGGGGTCGCCCTCATCGTCGGGCCATGGAATTATCCGGTTCAACTGCTGCTGGCTCCGCTGGTCGGGGCCTTGGCGGCGGGCAACTGCGCAGTGCTCAAACCGTCCGAGTTCGCCCCGCGGACCGCCGCCGCTCTGGCTCGATTGATCGAGGCGATCTACCCCGAGGACTACGTGACGGTCGTTGAGGGGGAACGCGAGACGGCGGAGGCCCTGCTGCGCGAGCGTTTCGATGCCATCTTCTTCACCGGCAGCACGGCCGTGGGCCGTTTGGTGATGGCGGCGGCGGCGCGCCACCTGACACCGGTGACGCTCGAACTGGGCGGCAAATCGCCCTGCATCGTGTGCGCGGATGCGCCGCTCGACACGACAGCCCGCCGGATCGTTTGGGGCAAGTTCCTCAACGCCGGGCAGACGTGCGTGGCGCCCGACTTCGTGCTTGTGGACCGCCGCATCCGCGATGGGCTGCTGGCCGCAATGCAGCGGGCGGTGCGCGCGTTCTACGGCCAGGACCGCAGAAGAGCCCCGATTACGGCCGCATTGTGAATCGGAGGCACATCGACCGGCTGGCAGGCTATCTGCGAAGCGGACAACCGATCGAAGGGGGGCGATGGGATGCCCAGGATCTCTATTTTGCGCCGACCATCCTGACCGATGTGGCGCCGGACGCGCCGGTGATGCAGGAAGAGATCTTTGGACCGATTCTGCCCGTGCTCGAGTTTGATCGGCTCGAGAACGCGCTCGAGATGCTGCGCGAGCGCCCGACGCCTCTGGCCCTTTACATCTTCACCCCCGATCGCTCGGTGCAGGAGCGCGTGCTCGAGGGGACGCGGTCGGGCGGCGTCTGCATCAATGACACGCTCACCCACATCGTTGGGAGCGGCCTGCCCTTTGGAGGACTGGGCGAGAGCGGACTGGGCGCCTACCACGGACGGGCCAGTTTCGATTCTTTCTCGCACTCCCGCTCGGTCCTGCGTCGGTCGCTGGCGATCGATCCCGCCTTGCGTTACCCGCCCCCGCGGATCTCGCTTGCGGCACTCAAGCGCGCCTCGCGATTCCTGCTCGGCTGATGAGATTCGCGTTGGGACTCGATTCGAGGCCCGCCTGGTTCCGGGCCGACGGCGGTCTCATCCGCGCGGCCAGAACCGGATCCAACTGCGCATCGGGGTTTGGGCGAGCAGATCGCGCAAGAGGTCCTCGACGCGCCCGGCGCGGGGCTCTTCGAGCCGGCGCGAGAGGCTGAACACGGCGACGTAAGCGAGTGTGACCAGCAGGAAGAACAGACTGAAGCGGTTCCATTCAAAGCCCAGCATCGACACCCGCCGCTGGCCGAAGGCGTCGATGAGCAGTCCCCAGAGCACGGGAGCAATCCCGAGCGTGAGGTTGGCAACCACCGAGAACAGGGCGAAAAAGTGGTCGCGGCCCATGGCCGGCACCACCAGCATGGCCAGCCGCGTGTTCGACATGGTGTACACGGCATAGCCCAGCCCCATCAGCACCTGCAGCCCGAGGACGATTCCCATCTGTACATGGATCACGCCGCCGGCCAGCAGGGTCCATCCCATCAGCACGGCGATCCACCCGAGGATGCAGACCACGAGGATCGGTTTGCTGCCATGGTGATCGAGCCGGGATCCGAAGAGGAGGAGGCCGCCGATGCCGCCCAGATAGGAGATGCCGGTGACAAAGAGAATGCGGCCTTCATCCATGGCCGCCGCGCTCTTGAGGTAGGCGACAATGAAGGCGGTCAAGCCGCCATAGGCGATCGACCATGCGACATTCATGCGCAGGAGCTTCCGAAACGGCGGGTGCCCGGCGATTGCGCCCCAGGGGACGGGTTCGCCGCTGCGCACGCCTGCCTCGGGCGCCTGGGCATCCGGAATGCGTTTCAGGAAGTTGAGGCTGACGGCCCCCATCAGCGCGCTGAAAGCGAAGATGACGGCGAACTGGACCTGCCCCGGATGGTGTCCCAGCGCCATCCCCGCCAGCACCAGCGTCGCCGCGCTGGCCGCATTCACGCAGGCGGAATCGCGCGCCAGGTAGCGTCCCCGGATTTCGGATGGGACGAGCGCCGTGATCCAGGGCAGCCAGGCGGCGCTCGAAATGCCGCGCGAGAGATTGAACCCGAACAGGAGAAAGAGGAGGAGCGCAATCCGGTTGGCAGGCGTGAGGAAAGCGCTGGTCAACGGCACGCATGCCATCAGGAAGATGAACAGCACCCGCGTCCCCCAACCGGCGAAGACGAACCGTTTGTATCCGATGCGGCTGATGTGTTTGGCCGCCGGGATCTGGAAGATGACCAGCAGGGGCATCATCCCGGCAATGATGCCCAGGACCGTGGCGCTCGCGCCAAGATGCTTGGCGTACAGGACCATGGGACTGCCCAGGACAATCTGGTACGACAGCGCGTTGAACACGGAAAACCGATAGGCGTTCGCCAGGCCCGGTGCCGGGCTTGGTGTCGATGCGGGTGAGGATGGGGACTGCAAGGACAATCTTCCAGGCCGCGGGGCCGCATCGTCCGCGGCGCTCCAGCAGCCGGGGCGCATGATCCGGGCCCCCGCTCGATTCTGTCCAGTGGAAACTGATTAGCGAGGCGGGCCTCAGACCAAGGAGGCGCGTGAACAACTCGTGGCCGCCGGGTGGCAACCACGATCACCGGCAACCGACGCCTCGCTAATCCGAATCGCTCCACCAACGACGACACGCGCACGCCGGCGCAGTTGCTCGATTTCATTGAGGCCAAGGGGCGGGATGCTGACGAAGCGATCGCACGTCTGCGGTGCCTCATAGTGGAATAGTCTTCAGGAACATCGACATCAGTAACGGCGACATTCCCAATGTCGCGTCTTGCGGTCCGGGACTGGCTGCCTGGGCTCGCGCCATGATTTCTGCGTCCGCCGGCGGCTCCTGTGCCGTTTCTCTGGTCCTGACCGGTCTGTTCGTTGTTCCTCTGTTCGGGGGCGACACTGAAATGGTTGGCAGGCGGGGCGAAAACCGCACGGTCCTGCCCCTCAACCAGGATGTCACCCCGCTGGGCCGGCAGACCGACCTCGCCGGGGCCAACGCCTGGGCGCACGCGGCGAGATCCGTGATCTTTGTGCCTGATTGCGGACCCTTTGCTGTGGAATTGACGAGTCGCCCGATGTCAGGCAGAATCGCCTGACATGAAGACAGTCGAGTTGAAACCGCGGGAATTTCATCGGCGAATTGGCTGGGCGCTGGCCGAAGCGCGCCGCGGCGTGGCCGTGGTGATCGCCGCGCCGGGACAGCCGGCAGTGACGCTGACCCTCGGCCGGCCGGGCGTCGGAAAGCGGTCCCCGGCAGCCGGGGCAGGCTGGGACGCGCACTTCGCATGGCTGAGGGCCCAACCGCGGCTGGCGACCAACCCGGTGGACGATTTGCGGGCCGAGGAGCGGCGATGAACTACCTGGACGCCAACTTCATTGCGGCCCTGCATTTCAACGTGGTTGGCCAGACTGAGACCGCGGAGCGGTACGTCCGGAAGTCGCCGCTTCCGTTCCTCGTGAGCGGTTTGGCGGAATTGGAGGCGCGTCGAGCCTTTGTGCGTCGCACAGGGCAGACGCGGAGCGAAGCGTGGGAGGTGTTGAGTCAGCAACTCGAAACGGGCCGATGGCTGCGCTATCCGGTGGCGTGGGATCCCACCGCGACCCGCACCGTTGAGTTGATCAAGCGCTTTGGGGCGCGGGTCAATGCCGGCCTGCTGGACACGATGCATGTCGCCCTGGCGCAACTGAGCGGTTGCACGTGGTTTCTTTCCTTCGACACGAGCTCGAACGCCCGGGTGCTGGCAGCCTCCGCGCGGCTGAAGGTCTTCCCCGACCTGCTCCCTGGCGAGAAGGCCAAGCTCGCTCGGTAGGTGGCGGCGGCAGGCGGTTGACCGTGCGTCCGGGAAGCCGGAAAAGGCAATGGGGTCAGATCCGTATTATTGACACATCAGATCCGGTTGGAGAGGCTCCGGGGCATGGCGCGACCGTTGAGGAATCTAGTGTCGCGTCTTGCGGTCCGAGGCTGGCTGCCTAGAATCGCGCCATGATTTCTGCGTCTGTCTTTTCTCGCGGCTCCTGGGCCGTTTCTCTGGTCGTGACGGGTCTGCTCGTCGTTTCTCTGTTTGGGGGCGACACTGAGATGGTTGGCAGGCGGGGCGAGAACCGCACGGTTTTGCCGGTCAACCAGGAGGTCACGCCGCTGGGCCGGCAAACCGACCTTGCCGGCTTGCGTCCGCAGGCGATGGCGCTGTCGCCCGATGGGCGTCGGCTGGTCGTGTCGGGCAAGACGAGCGAATTGATCGTCCTGGATCCGGCGAATGGCGCCATTCTCGAGCGTGTTCAGTTGCCGTCCGAGAGGCAGAACGAGCCGCTGCCGCCCACGGCGTCGCCGAACATCCTGCAACCCGACACCAAGGGGCAGCTCAGCTTCACCGGCCTCATCTTTTCGCCTGATGGGCGTCGGATCTTCCTGAGCAACGTCAATGGCAGCGTGAAGGTGTTCACGGTGGACGCGGAGGGTTCGGTCGCGGCGTCGCACTCGCTGCCGCTGCCGGCGGCGAACGCGCCGCGGCGCAGCGAGGAGATCCCGTCCGGTCTGGCCATCTCACCGGACGGCGTGCGATTGTACGTTTGCGGCAACCTGTCGAACACGCTGCTCGAACTCGACGCCGCGACGGGCAAGGTGCTGCGCACCTTCGCGGTGGGCGTGGCGCCGTACGACGTCGTGCTTTTCGAGGACAAGGCCTACGTGAGCAATTGGGGCGGACGCCGTCCCGGCGCGGGCGATCTTGTGGGCCCGGCCGGTCGGGGCACCGAAGTGCGCGTCGATCCGGTGAGGCACATTGCGAGCGAGGGTTCGGTTTCCGTCGTGCATCTGGGTGTCACCGAGAGCGGGGGCAAACAGGACATCGAGATCCTCACCGGCCCGCACGCCTCGGCGCTGGTGTTGTCGCCCAACCGTCGCTGGCTGGTGTGCGCCAACGCCGGGGCCGACAACCTGAGCGTCATTGACACGCGCTCCGGCGCGGTGGCGGAGACGATCTGGGTGAAATCCAAGCCGAGCGATTTGCTGGCGGCGTCGCCCAACGCGCTGGCATTCGCTGCCGATGGGAAGACGCTGTACGTGGCCAACGGGACGCAGAACGCCATTGCGGTCGTGGACTTCTCCCCCGCTGCGAAGCGCTCGCAGTTGCGCGGTTTGTTTCCGGTGGGGTGGTTTCCTGGCGCGCTCGTGTTTGACGGACCGCGGCAGCAGCTTTGCGTGGCGAACATCAAGGGCCACGCCGTCGTGCCCAAGCCGTATCGGGAGAGCGGCGCGTCCGGGGATGGTTTCAACAGCCATCAGTACCACGGTTCGGTCTCGATGGTGCCGCTCCCGCGGAACGATGACCTGCCCCGGCTTTCGCAGTCGGTCTATGACAATCTGCGCCAGGAGCGCATTGCGGAGTCGCTGCAACCGCCCCGTCCCGGGCAGCCGGCGCGGGCGATTCCGGAGCGCATTGGCGAGCCGAGCCTGATCAAGCATGTCGTGTACGTCATCAAGGAGAACCGCACCTACGACCAGGTGTTTGGCGGGGTGGGCAAGGGCAACAGCGATCCGCGGCTCTGCATTTTTGGCGAGCGCATCACGCCCAATCAGCACAAGCTCGTGCGCGAGTTCGTCCTGCTCGATAACACCTATTGTTCCGGGATCCTGAGCGCGGACGGTCATCAGTGGAGCACCACCGCATTCGGCACCGACTACCTCGAGCGGTCGTTCGCGGGCTGGCCACGCAGCTATCCCGACGGCATGGGGGAGGACGAAAACGACGCCCTGGCGTACTCGCCGGCGGGCTTCATCTGGGACAACGCGCTGCGGCACAAGATCCGCATCCGCAACTACGGCGAGTTCATGGCGCCCAACGTCCGGTGGCGGGACGGGCGCAAGGGGACGCCGGACTTCCTGGCCTGCTATCGCACGTGGAAGGGGGAAAGCGACGAGGCGATTTTCGAGAGCTACCCGATGATACAGACCATTGCGCCCTTCTCGCCGACCAACTACGTGGGCTGGGAGATGTCGGTGCCCGATCAATTCCGGGCCGACTTCATTCTGCGGGAGTTGGAGGAGTACGAGGCCAAGGGGGAGTTCCCTCAGCTTGTGATCATCTGTTTGCCTCAAGACCACACCAGCGGCACGAGCCGCAACTGCCCGACGCCGGCGGCGACGGTGGCGGACAACGACCTGGCCTTCGGACGCATTGTCGAGGGGCTGAGCCGGTCGTCCTTCTGGCGCGAGATGGCGATCTTCGGCATCGAGGATGATCCCCAGGCCGGCTACGACCACGTGAGCGGGTATCGAACGACCGCGTACGTGGCCAGCCCCTACGCGAAGCGCGGCGTCGTGGTGAGCACGCAGTACAACACCACCAGTCTGCTGCGCACCATGGAGCAGATCCTCGGCATGGCGCCGATGAACCAGTTCGACGCCAGCGCCACGCCGATGTTCGACTGCTTCACCGACACGCCCGATGAGGCGCCGTTCAAGTCGGTGCCCAACATCGTGCCGCTCGATGAGATGAACCCCGATCCCAAGGCGATTGCCGACCCGCAGTTGCGGCGCGATGCCCTGGCGTCGTCCCGCATGAACTTCCGGCAGGTGGACCGGGCTCCCGAGGACGCGCTGAATCGGGTGCTTTGGCGCGCCACGCGCGGCACGCGGGAGCCGTATCCGGAGTGGGCGATCACGGTGCGCGGCGGCGGAGACGACGATGACGATTAGTGGCGGCGCAGGACGAGGCGGTGTTCGATGCGGCGGGTCTGGTGGTATTCGAGGGGTGGCAGATCGGTGAGTGTGGGCGAGCGGGTCTCTTCGAGCAAGGCGCGGGCGCAAGCCTGGAGGGCTTTCCAGCGCGGCCACTCGATATCGCGGGCGTGGGCGATCTGCCGGAGGAGGCTGCGCCATTCAATGATGATGCGGTCGATATCGCCGGAGCCGAGCCACTCGCTGACCCAGGCGTGTTTGGCCTGGGGGTTGCGATGCACACTGGCCACCACAGCCTCGGCGCCGACACCGTACTTCGGCGGCACACCGTTCTCGATGTATCCAGGCGCGGTCTGTATCCCGTAGGCGCGCTGGCAGGCAATGGCCAACCGCCCCGCCCATCGGTTGTCTTCGCCGCAGAACCGGAATCCTGCGTCGAGGTTCGCGAGGTCATAGACCAGCTCGTCGAGGGGATAATCCTCGTCTTCGAGAGCGGCGGCGATGGCCAGGCCGTCGCCTTGCGAGAAGCAACTGACGATCTGGCCGCGGCGGGTCGGGACGCCGGCGGCATCCACCAAGCCAAGCCGCCGCCACAACAGGGCCGTGCCGGTGGCCGCGGTCAGCTCGCGGCAGATCGGCACCAGATTGCAGCGCGCGCAGTCCGGGGCGAGCACCTCCCGTTCGGCCGGTTTCCAGAGCGCGACGCCGTGGGCGTCGACGGGCACTTTCAACGTGAGCCGCGCCAGGCTCACCTCGGCGACGATTTTGCGGGTGGATTCGACGAACCTGAGGGCGGGGGTGTTTTGGGCGATCAATCCGCGTTCGAGCCGGGGGACAATGTGTTCCTTCCAGACGGGGTAAGGGGCCTGGCGCCCTTTCCACTGGGTCAATCGGCGCACCCATTTGGCGATCAACACGCGGTCGTCGCCTGGACGATCCGCGACGGTGAGGGCGCGCCCGTAGACCGGGAGTCCACTCTGCTCGTCCACGACGCAGAGGTTGCCCGAGCCGATCTTGGCGAGCGCCGCGGGCTCGCTCAGGACGGGTCGCAAGGCTGGCGGCGGGGTCAGCGGCTCGGCGGAGGGCGGCGACTCTGGAGGGGCCGGTGCGACCTTGATTTCCTCGAGCGGGACATGTCGGGGCAGGGGAGATCGCTGCCATTCGGCCCGGCTGTTCCACAGTTCACGGACCAATCGACGGACGTGGCGGGCGCGCTCGGCGTCGGTATGCAGGCCGCAGGGCGCGTGGGGATGTTCGAGCGACATTTCCACACCGAGGAAGATCGGCTTGGTCGTGAACAGGCGCTGCTGAACTCGGACGGCTTCGAGGAACGGAGGCCGTCCCTGTTGGGCTGCCGCGCGCATGATGCCCAAGAGCGCGCTCCAATCCACCATCCCGTTGCGCGCCAAATGTCCGGCGTGGGCGTCGAGCAGACGGATTTCGTTCGCTGTCACCAGCACGAAACCTGTCTCGTCGATGCCCCGTCGCCCGGCGCGTCCGAACATTTGGAGGATTTCGTCGGGCTTGAGCGGGTGTTCGAGTTCATCGCGCCGGTACGATTCGCCGGCGAGGGCGACGCTGCGAAGGGAGAAATTGACGCCCGCGGCCAGGCCCATGGTGGCTACGACCGCGCGAAGCTGTCCCGCCTTGGCCAGGGGCTCGATCACTCCGGCGCGCGCCCCGTAGCTGAGGCCGCTGTGGTGGAAGGCGACGCGGGACTTGAGCAGGCGGGCGAGGTGATCGCCCACGATCTGGCGCTGGGCGACGCTCAGTTGCAGCGGATCCGGGCAAGGCAGGTTGCGGGCCAGGTCAGCGGCGAGGGCTTCCGCCGCCTGGCGGCGCGGGGCGAACACCAGCACGGGGCCCAGGTTGTCGGCGAGCGCCTTCGCGACCGCGCGTGGCCAGTAGCCTCGAATCTCGGATGGCAGATAATAATTGAGGTGCTGGACATGGACTTCTTCAAGAGGAACGGGGCGGTGCTCGTGGCGGACCAGGTGGGCGTCGCGTCCCAGACGCCGCAGCCACTTGACCACGTCCTGCGGATTGCTGACGCTGCCGCTCAGCAGCAAGAGCTGTGTGGTGGCCGGGGCCAGGGCGATGGCCAGCTCGTAGTTGAGCCCGCGGTCGGCGTCCCCGATCATCTGGTATTCATCGACGACGAGCAGGCTTGGGCCGGTGCCCTGCATCAGGCGGTTCTTCTGTGTTTCGAGCGTGGCGACGAGGACCGGCGCGTCGAGATTCTCGGCCAGGTCGCCCGTGGCGATGCCGACGTTCCACCCGCGCGCCCGCCACTCGGCCAGTTTGTCGTTCGCCAGCGCGCGTGTCGGAACGGTATAGATCGCCTGGCCCCGATTATGGCCCTGCTTGGACCAGATCTCGAAAACCAGTGTCTTGCCCGAACCGGTCGGCGCCTGGACGACGACGTCACTGCCCGCACGCAGGGCGCTGACCGCTTCCTGCTGCCAGAGGTCGGGCACGACCACCTGGTTCAGGGCGGTCAAGCTGGTCAGTTGATCCGCGAACGCCTGCACGCCCTTGAACATAGACCGGGGAAGCGCGCTTGACAGGCAGAATCCTCAAGTTCGCCAGTCCGGTGTCAGCCTGCATTCGCACGCCCTTGGTTGCGGCACTGCCTCACTCCGGACCGCGCAATCCAGCCGGCGCATGGCTGTGTGCACCCCAGGTGTCCCGTCCGATCGTCTCAACGCGGGCGATCTTCGCCGCGCTCATTTGTTCCGCAAGCCATGGTCGAGCACCACCTCCGGCTCGTCGGCGGCGACCGGTGCGCCCACGGATGTCCATGACTTGATGCTCATCGGGCGTTCATGATGGCCTGTCCCGGTCTAGCGCATAAATCCGATTGTGCGCCGCCGTGGGAATCTCGCCGTTCCGGGGTGCTGGCCAGCTCGTTGTACTTCTGCTTCAGATCTGCCGCGGTCTGCCCGATCCGCTTGGCCAGCATCAGGGGCCGAATGACTGTGGCATGGGCGCCCCAGCTCAGCACCCAGCGCTCGATTTCCTCGATGTTGTTGAGCCGAAGCCGCATCCGCAATCCGCCTCGCGGGAACTCCATCACCTCCTCGCTGGGGTGCCAGCGCCGACCCCGCAGCAGATCCGCCGCCCAACGGTCAAACTCGATCACCACCTCGAAATCATCCTTGCCCGCGAACACGCCGAAGCTGCCGCGCAGGAACTCGTCGGGACTGAACTTGGCGCGCGGATGGAATCGGGTGTTTGTGAGTTGCAGCCCGTGCATTCGGCTCAGGGCGAAGGTGCGCATCGCCTTTCGAGCGCGATCGTAGGCGAAGAGGTACCAGCGGTTGTCGACGCACGCGACGTGGCAGGGCTCGACGCGTCGCGTTTGGCGTTTGGCGGCGCCCAGATTGCGGTATTCGAATCGCAGCACCCGCCGCTCGCGCAACGCGGTATTCAGCCGCTGAAACAGTTTGAGATCGGTGTCCTCGGGCCCCAACGGGCGGAACGACAGCGCCTGCTCGAGGTTGTGGAACGTGTACTCGGAATCGGCGCTGAGCTGGGCCGTGAGCTTGCGGAACGCCGTTTCGAGCGGCTGCTCGAAGGGGGTGCCGTGGTATTGGGCGACCGCCTTCTGCGCGACCAGCAGGGCGAACAGCTCGGGCTCCGTGATCCGGATGCCCGGAAACTGATCCACCGGGCGCGCGTAGAAATAGCCGTACCGGCGCTCGTCGTATTCGATCGGCAGTTCGAGCCGGCACTTCATGAAGTCGATGTCGCGCTTGACGGTGCGGCTTGAGACCTCGAACTCCCGGGCCAACTGGGTGCAATTGGGGTGACCGCCCGAGCGGATCCGCGCGTGAATCTGCATCATGCGCTCCCACGGCGCACGGCAACGGACATGGTCGACGACCTTCGGCATTGGCGGTCTCACGATGGTTGTGTGGATGGCATTTCGCCCGGGGCGCGGCGAGATGTCAAACACTGTGTCTTCCAGCCCGCATGTTTCACCGAGTCATGACAGCGGCGAAGCGGAAAACTCCAAAACGCGGCCCGATGCGGGCTGGAAGATTCGGGCTGTGCGAAGTCGGTTGGGATGGTATCCTGCGCCCCGACAAACTGATTTGACTTATGAAATGCGCCTTGTCCCGCCGCCAATTCCTCAAAGCAACCGCTGTGGCCAGCGCGGCCACCACCTGGCAATTGACCCCCACCCATGCGCTGGGCGGGACAGGTTCTACCGCTCCGTCCGAGCGCGTGAGCCTGGGTGTCATCGGGTTGGGCATCCAGGGCACAGGCAACATGCGGGCATTTCTTGGGATTCCGGAGGTGAAGGTGGTTGCCGTGTGCGACGTGCATGCGGCCCAACGCGCCGCCGGCAAGCAGATCGTCGACGCGTTCTACGAGAACTCGGATTGCGCGGCCTACACTGATTTTCGCGAACTCATCGCCCGGCCGGACATCGACGCCGTGCAGATCACGGCTCCCGATCACTGGCATCCGCTCATCGCCATCGAGGCCGCCCGGCGCGGCAAGCACATGTACCAGGAAAAGCCGATGGGTTGGAGTGTCCGCGCGGCGCATGCCGTCGAACGGGCGGTGCGCGACAGCGGGGTGGTGTTCCAGTTCGGCACGCAGCAGCGATCGGATGGCCGCTTCCGATTGGCGTGCGAGCTGGTGCGCAACGGCAGGATCGGCCGATTGCAGACCATCCTGGTGGGAGTCCCCGGCAGCGTCTCGTCCTGTCCCATCCAGCCGGTCGAGCCTGTGCCGAAGGAACTCGACTACGATCTCTGGCTGGGTCCTGCCCCCATGGCGCCCTACTCGTATCAGCGCTGCCGTCCGTACACGCAGAAGGACGGGTGGAGCGTCTGGTACAGCATCTCGGACTACTGCATGGGGATGATTGGCAACTGGGGCGTCCATCACCTCGATATCGCGCAATGGGCGAACAACAGCGAGCTGAGCGGCCCCGTGGAAATCGAGGGCGCGGCCGAGTTCCCGAAGGACTTGTTGACCGATTGCGCCGTGAGCTGGCAGGTCGAGAACCGCTATGCCAACGGCGTCACGCTGATTCACATGGACGATGCGACCAGCGGCAAACACCCTCTCCAAAAGGGCGGTCATGGACACGGCGTCATGCTCATCGGCACCGAAGGCTGGGTGCATGTCGACCGCCAGAAGCTCGATGCGCACCCCGCTGCCCTGATCGAGAGCAAGATCGGCCCCGACGAAATCCACCTTTTCAAGAGCGACAACCATGGCGCCAATTTCATCGGGGCCGTGAAAGGCCGGAACAAGCCGGCCGCGCCCATCGATGTGGCTGTGCGGACCGACACGCTCTGCAACCTGCAGCTCATCGCCGCCACCTTGCGGCGCAAACTGCGGTGGGATCCGGAGGCCGAGCGGTTTGCCGACGACCCCGCCGCCAATGCCATGCTCGATCGCCCGATGCGCGCGCCGTGGACCCTCTAGCCCGCATGTTTCACACCCCAACGGTGCACAAAGGGCGGTCAGATTTCGCGAGAGGACTGCTATGCGGGCTAGGCATTTCGCTTTATGGACAACACATCGATCGACAAACCACTGGTGAGGCTCGGAATCCAACTGGCGCTCGCGGTCGGGTTAACCGCGGGGTTGCTCGCCGCGCCGAGCGCCGGCGCCGCTGAGAACGCCGAGGCCGCCCGGCAAGACGCTGCGGCGGCGCCGCCGGGCCCGGCTCGGGAGCATCCTCTTTTCGCCGGCTGGGCGAGCGTGGACATCACCCCGCGGAAGCCGGTCAACCTCGTCGGCCAAT